>Ga0224555_1002866_pt1 | contig 19079 bp, 21 predicted proteins | sample 714S23034metaG_FD_180687 | JGI IMG/M metagenome (GOLD analysis project Ga0224555, IMG submission 180687) | Peat soil microbial communities from Stordalen Mire, Sweden - 717 S2 30-34 | ecosystem: Environmental > Terrestrial > Soil > Wetlands > Peat | place: Sweden: Norrbotten County, Stordalen...
AAAGCGAAAGCCTCTGGAAGAAGATGATTGGAAAGCCGTATTCGGGAAAACCGAACGTCCGGTTTGATGAGGGGGAGCTGGAGATAGAACCATTTGGCAACTACGCCAGCTCTCTACTCTACTGAAATATTTAAAATACATTTTCATCGTAGGGGAAAAGCATCGCATCTTCACTCTTGGCAATTGATACTATGCGCTATGTGGCACCGATGATCGTGCGGGGAGTATATTGCGACATACGTACTTTTGAAAAATCTAAAAACTTACCTTTCTTTCCTCATTCACTTCTCTGCGCCATATCGGAGATAAATAATCCCATAGCCCGTCATAGATATAGAGAACTGCTTTAACGTAAACATCGCTATGGTTGTAAGCAAAAACGGCTTTGTACTTGCTATCGTAATCGCCGATGTTCTCTCCGGATAGTTTATTCTTGTAAAGATAGTTTTCCACACTGAAGATAGTATCTTCTATGGAGAATGGATCAATTTCATCATCAATTCCGTTTGCATCGATAAAGAACGCCAGCAGGGACGAAGGAATAAACTGACCCCAGCCGATTGCGCCTGCATATGAACTTGTAAAATACTGCGGCGGATGTCCAGTCATCCGTGAAAATTTGTAAAGAGCCGTAATTTCACGAACAGCAAATTTTATCCGGTTTGTGAAAATGTATTGAGACACTAAAGAATTGAATGCGTAGAATTTGCCGCGCTGCTGCTGATCGGCGAAATTGGTTTCGATGCCAATGATGGCGGCGATCAATTCCTTGTGAATTCCGTGTCTCGCCTCGGCTCTGTTAAATATCTCGATGTGTTTTTCGATGAATGGCTTTCCTTTTTCGATTTTGGCATCCACTCCTACTCGGGAGAAGTACCAGGCGATATCGTGTTTCTTGTCATGATCGGTTTGTTTTTCCGCTGATTTCTGAAAATATTGGTTTATATTGGAGTGAATTCGGAAAGTTTTATTATGAATCTGCTCATCGAACCATTCTCCGGGTACTCCGTTCATAATCAGCTGATGCTTCAGTTCTTTAATCTTAACCAGGAAAATTGATTCTTGATTTTCTTTTAATTCGGGAGCAATCGGGATTTCACTATGTGTTTTTGCTTTGATTATCTGGTTTTTCTTAACCTGCTCATTATTGGATGCGCAGCCAAGAAACATGAAGACTATAGAGACTATGATTAGCGAATATCTCAATTTCATTTTGTGCAATTTATAGATGAGAATACTTCTATCCCTTTTAAGGTTTTTTAGTCAATGCTCCACACAAATGCATTTACTAGACAATAAACGATATTGTCAAATCTTTTCGATTTGTTGACAGCACAGGCGATGTATGTTCTTGTAATCACGTTATGGTTAATGTATAAATTCCGCAAGCAAAGTTATTAAATCGGGAGGTATTATGCTGACAAAACAAGAAATCATTGCGGAAGCCAAACGATTGAAATTTGCCGACATCGGTTTCACTGACGCTCAGCCTTTTGACTCTCAAAAAGAATATTTGCTGGCGCATCAGGAAGAGTATGGCTGGGCAGAAGCAGTTGGTTTAGGTTTGCTTGCGGGAACGGATCCTAAGAACATTCTTCCCAATGCGAAATCCATTATCGTGCTGTTGGAATCCTATTTCGAAGAATCTTTTCCTATTCAAATGGAGCGTCATTTCGGCCGCTGCTATCTCGATGATGACCGGGTTACAAAAGATCGTCTGGCGCTTAAGATTAAGGCTTTCCGAAAGTTTCTCCGGGAAAACGGTGTTGATTCCAAGGTGCCGTTTAACCTGCCGCACCGATTGTCAGCTGCTCGCGCCGGGCTGGGGACTTTCGGCAATAACTGCGTTTTTTACGCGCGTCGTGTCGCCCGCTCAAGCTCGTTTGTTTCTCCCATTGCTATTATCATTGACCATGAATTTGCCGCGGATGAACCGGATATTGCCGTTGGCTGTCCCGATTGGTGCCGTAATGCCTGCGTGGCGGCGTGTCCCACCCGCGCCCTCAAAGGAGGTGGAAAGATTTATCCACGCCGTTGTATCTCCTTTTTAACGTATTATGGCGAGGGGCTCACGCCGCTGGAACTTCGCGAACCCATGGGTATGTATGTGTACGGATGTGATCGCTGCCAGAATGTCTGCCCCCGCAATACTCCTTGGATAACCGGGGAGAAACAGCAAAATCCCCGCGTTTTAGCCAAGGCCGCGAATTTCGATCTTTCCTGCCTGCTGCATATGGATAAGCCATATTTCGAGAAGAAAATCTGGCCACACATGTTCTATATGTCCGCTGATGATCTCTGGCGCTGGAAGATGAATGCGGCTCGTGCCATGGGCAATAGTCTCAATCCGGCTTACGTCGCCGACCTCATCCGTGCGTTTAAAGAAAATTCTGATAAGCGCGTAAAGTGCATGATTGCCTGGGCGCTGGGACGCATAGGCAATAAAGAGGCAATGGCCGGACTGGAAAAGTTTTCTAAAGACAGCAAGGGTATAGTGAAGGAAGAAATCGAACAGGCTATGGCATTATCTGCGGCAAAATCGCAGCAGTGTAAGGCGTGAAGATAGAGACCAGAACTACATTTGAGAATGAAGATAATTAATCTTCTTCAATCGAGATGTCGATAATTTCAAAGTTGCGCGTACCGCCGGGTGTTTGCACATTGATTTCACTGCCGATTATTTTACCGATCAGGGCTTTACCAATCGGAGATGTCACGGAAATTTTATTTTGACTGATGTCGGATTCATAAGGGCCAAGCAGTTGATATTTTATTTTCTCACCGCTGTCGATATCTTCCAGGCTGACATGACAGCCGAAAACTACTTTGTCGTTGGTCAAACCTTTTAAACTAATGACGTTAGCCAGGGCGAGATTATTTTCCAACTCCTGCACCCTTCCATAAAGAAAAGACTGTCTTTCTTTGGCGGCGGAGTATTCAGCGTTTTCGGAAATGTCGCCGTGCGCGCGCGCAACTTCAATATCGCGAACATTTTCAGGAATGGATACGTTTTTTATCGTTTCCAAATCCTTTTTCAATCTTTCAAAACCTGCTTTTGTAATCGGTATTCTTTGCATAACAACTCCAGATTGTTTTACTATGTCCTGACGTGATCTGTTTAAAACTACGGGCAGGATAATTGCTCAATTCTTGTTTAATAAAGAATAAGTACCCTGTCAAGAAACATTTGTCCAATTATGCTATTTATGCCATAATCACGGGTATGAACCCCAAAGCAAGCTGCGGGGTATAATACCCTCCGCTTCGCGGGATTGTTCAACTTACCAATTCCGACGCGTGGCCTTTAGGTTATACGCTACGCTTTCGGAATTGGAGTTTCACAATAAAAAATAAGGTTTTAATAAAGATTATGCTTGACAAATTCAACAGAGAAATAAATTACCTGCGTGTTTCCATAACCGACAGGTGCAATTTGCATTGCACTTATTGCCGGCCCAAAGAAGGGATTTCTTTGCAGGGGCATGAAGATATTCTGCGCTACGAGGAAATAATTCGCATCGTTTCCATCGCCGTTGGGATGGGATTAGTCAAAGTACGGGTAACAGGAGGCGAGCCGCTTGTGCGTCGCGGCTTTGTCGATTTTATTGCCGCGCTGAAAAAAATTAACGGTTTAAAAGACGTCAGCCTTACAACCAACGGCATTCTTTTGGAAGAATTTGCCCGGGATATTTTTGACGCCGGTATTTGCCGCATCAACATCAGTCTCGATTCGCTGAATAAAGATAAGTATTTCCGTATTACCAATGGCGGAAATTTAGATGCCGTTTTGCGCGGGATTGCCAGGGCCGAAGAAATTGGTTTTTCCCCAATAAAAATTAATACTGTTGCCATCAAAGGTTTTAATGATAATGAAGTGTTGGATTTTGCTCAATTAGCCGTAAATAAACCCTTTCAGGTGCGGTTTATTGAATTGATGCCGGTTGGGCAGGCAAATTCAGGTTACAGCGAAGATTATATGCCGGCAACGCAGTTAATACAAAAAATCAGCGAGCGCTATGAGCTGGAGCAGTTAAAAGACAAAAAAAACAAGTCAGACGGTCCGGCCAAAATCTTTAAGATAAAAGGCGGGCGCGGTGAGATTGGTTTTATTAACCCGGTGAGCGATTATTTTTGTTCTACCTGCAATCGTTTGCGTCTTACTTCCGACGGAAAATTGCGGGTTTGCTTGCTTAAAGAAGAGGAAGTTGACTTGAAAAAGGCGTTGCGGGAAAATTGCAGCGACACAGAACTGGAAAAGCTTATCCGGGAAGCGATATTATTAAAACCAAAACAACACGATCTCATCTGTACGGAAATGCATTTGAAAAAATGTTACCGGAACATGTCGGCAATTGGTGGTTGAAAAACAATAATCAAAAGTATATATTTAAGAAAATAAGGTGTAATCTACGACACGGGATTTCATATAAAATTCACCGGGGATCACTCAAATGTTTTTCGATCAAAAAGCGGCCAAATTATCCGATGAACGATTGAAAACACCGCTGGGGCGCTATATTTTTTCGCGGCAAAAAGAACTGATTTTAGATTTAGTGGCTCCACACGCCGGTGAAAGACTCCTGGATATAGGTTGCGGTACCGGCAATAATTTGCAACTTTTCCGGGATAAATGGTGTTCCGTAACGGGAATTGATTCCTCCGCGGAAATGCTGGAAATTGCCCGGGCAAAACATGGTGATCACGCTGAATTAATTTTAGCTCAAGCCGAAGACATTCCCTTTTCTGACAATGAATTTGATATTGTAACCGTAATTAATGTTCTGGAAACTGCAAATGATCCGCAAAAAGTTATTGCGGAAGCAATCAGGGTCTGCAGTGGCCGTGTTTTTATCGGATTTCTAAATAGCTATTCCTTTGCCGGAACAAAACAACGATTAAAGGAAATATCCGGTTTTTCCATCTCGCAGAAAATACACTTTTTCAGTTTGAGTGAAATTAGAACCATGGTGAGAAGTTTAATTGGCGATACTGACATTAAATGGGGCAGTGTCATTTATTTCCCCAGCATTGTTTACGATTTTTTCGAGGAACTGGAAGAAGTGTTTCCTCTGGAAAAAAATCCATTGGGCGCTTTCGTTGGTCTTGCCTTTCCAGTAAAATACACTTACCGGACAGCGCAGAACCCGATTATGGAATCATTTGAACTAAAAGCTAACGCCCGAAGGACAGTTCCGGAAACTGTTCAGGGTATGTTGTGGCAGGCAGATAAATGATCAAAGAAGCGATGCTTTACGAAAAACTTGATGACCAACGCGTGCATTGCAATTTATGCGCTCATAGATGCACGATTAAGCCGGACAGGCGGGGCATTTGCGGTGTAAGGGAAAACAGAGAAGGCGTCCTTTATTCATTGGTTTATGGAACATTGATTGCCGAGCATATTGACCCTATCGAAAAAAAACCATTTTTTCATGTTTATCCGGCCTCCAACTCTTATTCCATTGCCACCGTCGGATGCAATTTTAATTGTGAATTTTGCCAGAACCATGAAATTTCGCAGATGCCGCGCTCTACGCTCATGATAACAGGCGTTGATATTCTACCCGCGGAAATTGTATCCCAGGCGAAAAAAAGCGGCTCGAAAACAATTGCCTATACTTATACCGAACCGACAGTTTATTTAGAATTGGCCTATGATACCGCGAAAATTGCCAATGAAAATGGTTTGAAAAATGTGTTTGTCACTAACGGCTTTATGACTCCTGAAACAATTGATATGATGGCTCCTTATTTAACTGCCGCCAATGTGGATTTGAAATCTTTCCGTGATGAGTTTTATAAAAAACGATGCGGAGCAAGATTAAATCCGGTTTTGGAGAACTTAAAAAAAATGAAAGAGATGGGAATTTGGGTGGAGATAACTACTTTATTGATTCCCGCTTTAAACGACAGTGATGAAGAACTCAAAGACATCGCGCAATTTATTGCCGGGTTGGGAAAAGAAATCCCTTGGCATATCAGCCGCTTTCATCCGCAATTTAAAATGATGAACATTCCGATTACTTCTATTTCTTCATTGCATCGGGCAGTGGAAATCGGAAAACAGTCTGGATTAAAATACGTTTACAGTGGCAATGTTCCAGGGGATGAAGGCGAAAACACACATTGTTCTCATTGCGGCAATCTCTTAATTGAACGCTATGGTTTTAAAGTTGTAAGCATTAACCTCAAAGGTAATAAATGTTCCAAATGCGGGACAGAACTGGAAGGCGTATTTAGTGAGACTCAGGTTGCAGGAACGAAGTGAACTGTAACCTGTAAGTCGAACTATCCCAGGAGCGTAGCGTGTCGGGATTAGTGATACCTTATTCAGGAACATAGCGAACTAATTTCGTATTTAGTATTTACTTGATTATAAAAGGTATATTTTGTATAATCTCCCACGTAAAGAAATAGAGTTACAATGAAAGTTGAAAGACCAAAATTCAAGCTAGGGAGATAACTGATCTATGGAAACTTATCCAAGCAAGACACTTGATAAACTGGTTGAGGAACAAATCGGAAGATGGCACTCCAACCGGAAAAGAAAATATAAAAAACCGATACGACCAGTCATCACCATTTCAAGGCTCTCGGGCTGTGATGCCTGGAACATAGCCAAACAAATCTCGGCAGATTTGGAAATCGATTTTTTCGATCAGGAGATTGTCGATGCAATAGCCAAGAATGCAGATGTTAACCGTCGTGTTGTGGAAACCGTAGACGAACAGGACAACTCAATTGTTCTTGACTGGCTGTCTACCCTCACTGCGGAGCGCCATTTCTGGCCAAATGAATACCTCGATCAACTAACAAAAGTAATAGGGACAATTGGCGCCCATGGACACACCGTCATCTTGGGCAGAGGCGCCAGTTACATTCTACCGAAGGAGATCTGTCTTCGTGTTTTGGTGGTTGCTCCTCTGGAATTAAGGATAAAAAACGTAAGAGAGGCTTATAAGGTATCTGAAAAAGTGGCTAGACAGAATGTTATGGGCAAAGAGTCTGAGCGAGTGGCCTTTATCAGGCGGTATTTCCATGCGGACATGCTGGATCCGGTCAATTATGACTTGGTGTTCAATATGGAAATGAATGAGCAAGATACGGTTATAGAGATGGTAAAAGTCGCATATAATACCAGAAAGTGGTACAAATACTCTATTGATTGAGTAAATCAATCATTACTATTTGAAGATTTATTAACAAAAAAGGACTGCAGGTCGTTGATCTGTATAAAACACCAGCCATCTGTCTGGTGTTTTATTTTTTCCATTGTATTGCGTGGCACAAATCGGTAAAGAGACCGCATTGGAATATATACAGTGGCAATGTTTTCGGCGATGAAGGAGAAAATATCCATTGTTTTAATTGCATCGGCAGTTTTCACATCTTTTTTCACCAATCACCATTAACGGTATGACTTTAAAGAACAGGGCGGTTATGCCGCCCATGGGCACGGGGTATGGCAATTCCGACAACACAGTCAGTGACCGGCTGGTGGCGTACCTTGCCCGGAGGGCGCAGGGCGGTACTGGTCTGATCATCACCGAAATATGTGCGGTCGATCCTCGCGGCAATGGTTTACCCAATGAGACTCAAACTTCAGGAGCGAAGCGAATAGAAGTTTGTTAGACGAATTATCCTGTGCAGAGATATCAAAGATATCCGTGGTATCCCGATAGCGCAGCGTGTCGGGATTAAGGGGACTTCTTCCTTGTCAGTAAAAAGTCAACCTAAATTAAAATGCTGGACTTCAATCCGACATAAACACAATTCAACACTTTTTTGTGTTCAAGATTGACTTGACATACAAGACCGCGTTTCTTATACTCTCCCCACAAAAAGGAAATTCTTATCAATGATTAAGGAAGATCTGGACAACGCCAGGCGGGAACAGGAACGTATCCAAACAGATTTGGAAAACGCCATCGAGCGGGCCAATGCCATGGCGGTTGAAGCTGAAATTGCCAATGTTGAACTCAATCAGATCATAAACACGTCGATTGACGGTTTGATCCTCATTTATGAGAACTTTTCGGTTAAAAGAATCAATGCATCGCTGCTTAACTTCCTTGACCTGAGTGAAACTGAGGCCGTGGGGAAAAAATGTTACGATTTGATGCCCTCTTCGTGGTGCAATACGACCGAATGTCCTTTGACGAAACTCTTACGAGGCAAGGATCACATTGAACTTGATATTGAACGCACGCGGAAGGATGGTGTGACGGTGCCCTTTATGTTTGCCGCAACGCCCTTTCGCGGACTCGACGGAGCGGTCATCGGCATGGTTGCGCGCTTCAACGATATAACAGAGAGGAAATATGCCGAAAAGACGCTGAAGGAAGCAAACGAGCGGTTGGAACGTCTTTCGGTCAGTGATGGCCTTACCGGAGTTGCCAATCGCCGCTGTTTTGATCAGACCATTCAGCAAGAGTGGACGCGCCTGCAAAGAACGAAAGATTTCCTGTCGCTGATCATGTGCGATGTGGATTTTTTCAAACTCTTCAATGACACTTACGGGCATCAGAGAGGCGATGATTGTCTGAAGTCGGTTGCCAAAGCACTGCAGGAAACGGCGCGGCGCAGCGGTGACTGCGTTGCAAGATACGGCGGGGAAGAATTTGCGGTGATCATGCCGGTGACGGGCGAAAAAAGCGCCATTCATATTGCGGAAATAATTCGACAAACCATGGAAAATATGGCGATCACGCACAATAAATCGTCGGTTGCCCCCTTTGTCACATTGAGTCTTGGTGTGGCCACGGTTGTTCCCGACGATAAGATAACGCCGGAGGTACTGATTAAGTTTGCCGATATGGCCCTTTATCTGGCCAAATCTTCCGGGCGAAACCGCGTCAAAGTTTGGAAGCGCCCGAAAGAGGCGCCACCGAAAGATTGAAGCGTCAGTTCATTATTCCAAAGAATCAATCTTTTTTAACAGCTCCAGCCTTCCGCAATGTTTTATTATAATTGCAAAGGAGGCATGAATGCAGTTTCCGCATCTTTTTTCACCGATTACCATTAACGGTATGACCTTGAAAAACCGGGCTGTAATGCCGCCTATGGGAACGGGGTATGGCAATTCCCTATCGAACAGTCGGTGACGCCAAAAGCCCTCGCCGCATTCTAGAGGCTATCCACAAAGGTCACAGGGCCGGGGAAGAACTCTAGAATTAATACCAATCCCTGTAAATATTAGTTTACGTTCTGTATAAATATCCCTTGACAAGTAGACGACCGGTCTATTATAGTATGCGGCAAGAACAAACTAAAGGAGGTTTCCTAATGAGTGTTTATGAAAAATTAAGAGAAAGACTGGATGCGCATCCTACCACCGCACCGAAATCAGAAGCTATCGACAAGATACTGCACATACTTTTCTCACCTCAAGAAGCAGAAGTGGCAGTCAATATGAATTATAAACCCAAAAATGCGGCAGTGATTGCCAAATCAGCGGGCATCTCAGAGGATATGGCCATTAAGCATCTCGAATCCATGGCCAATAAAGGCATTATCTTCTCCCGCAGAAAAGATGGCAATCTATCCTATGGTTTGGTCCCGCTCATCCCCGGCGTTTTTGAGTTCCCCTTCATGAAGGTCACAACATTGCCTATGCATAAGGAATTAGGTAAGCTTTGGGAAGAATATCATTATGAAGCTCTGGGCAATTCCTTTTCCGGAAACCCCACACCGACGACGAGAGTCGTTGCCGTGGAAAAATCGATACCATCTCAAGACCGCATCCATCCTTATGATGAAGTTAAATATTTTATCAATAACGCAAATTTTATAGCTCTGGCTGATTGTGCCTGCCGGATCAGTGTGGGAAAATGTGATAAGCCCCTTGACGTCTGCCTTATCTTTGACAGCGCCGGTGAGTTCCTCGTGGAGCGCGGCTTCGCCCGTCAGATCACTAAAGAAGAAGGATTAAAGGTATTGGATAAAGCGGAAAAAGCAGGTCTGGTCCATACCAGCAATAACAGTGCCGATAAAGCCAATCTGATCTGTAACTGTTGTCCTTGCTGTTGTACGTTGCTGCGCGGTAAGACTCAATTGAAGCATCCGCACGCCATTGAACCAAGCCGGTTTGCTGCTTTTGTCAAAAGCGATGATTGCACGGAATGCGGCATCTGTGCCGATGAACGCTGTCCTGTAAAAGCTATCACCATTACCGATGATGTTGCTTTTGTAAATGAGGCCGAGTGTATCGGCTGCGGCTTATGTGTGACCGGATGTCCGGCTGAAGCAGTCGAACTTGTTGAAAGAAAGCAGGTACCCTCGATTCCGGCGACGCTCCAAGACCTTGCTGTCAAAGTCCTTCAGGAGAAAGGAAGACTTGACGCTTTTATGAAAATTATGCAAAGTTGATATGTCTGTTCATAAGGAGAATTAATAATGGCGCAAACCAGTACCCGTGAGAAAATCATCCGCAAGGGAGCTGAACTTATTCACGCGCAAGGCTTCAATGCCACAGGCCTTCAGCAGATCCTTCAGGCTGCGGGCATTCCCAAGGGTTCTTTCTATTTTTATTTCAAAAGCAAAGAAGATTTCGGTTTGGAGATTATTAATTATTTCAACTCAATAATCAGCACAACCTTCACTCGCTATTTGACCGACAAAAAAATACCGCCCTTGAAACGACTGGAAAAGTTATTCGAATTTTTTGAAGCTACCTTTCAAAAAAGCGGTTATGCTTTGGGCTGTCCCATCGGAAACCTTTCGCTGGAACTTGCCGACACGAATGAGCGGTTACGTGTGCATCTGGTAGGTGTTGTCGAAGCGCTCATAGCGCAAATAAAATTATGCCTTCAAGAAGCCAAACGCGACAAATCATTACCGGCCAATCTGAATACGGATGATACCGCACGCTTCATTTTTCATGGATTCGAAGGAGCTGTACTGCATATGAAGGTTGTAAAGAGCATCGAACCTATTCGGACATTTCGAAGCTTCTTGAAAGGATATTTTAAAAACATTAAAGCGCTGGAAAAGAGATGAAAAAGTATGGTTGTACGAGTTATTTTGCCGCACCACCATAATAGAATGTAGAATGTTTATTTAACTAACGAGGAGGCGCTGAAGAGGCATATACTATGAAAGAAAAAATCAGAAAATTCATATTGGCTCAGGGATTGGACGACGCCGGATTTGCGGCGGTGGAAGACTACAAAAGCCCGCTTTCGCCGAAGATAGAGACACTCTTTCCGGAAGTAAAATCGGTTGTCGTCTCCTGCGTTAAAGAGATGTCACACATAGACAGCCCCAATCCGCAGATTGCTATGAATGGAAGGCTGGACGTAATGGAATTCGCGCGGTCGGCCAATTACAAGATTGCGCGGTTTTTGGAGAAAGAGTGTGGCGCACGCGCCATGAGCGTTTCTCTTTCCTATCCGCTGGAAATAAGCCCGCAAAACGCGCTGAGCGTCGCTGACGTCTCTCTGCGTCACGCGGCCCTGGCGGCCGGATTGGGTGTCTTTGGCCGCCACAACCTGATAATTCATCCGCGTCTGGGACCGCGCGTGCTTTTTATGGCCGTGCTTACCGATCTGGCACTTCCCTCCGACCCGCCGGTGACGAAGGATCTCTGCACCCAGTGCAACATCTGCGTGGAGAGTTGTCCCGCCTTGGCGCTGGATGTTGAGGGTAAAACCGATTTCGGAAAATGCCTCTCGGTTTCACAACCGTATGGCTTGGCAAAAATCATCGGATTCTGGCTGAAATGGGCGGACAAATCGCCGGAGGAACAGAAGAAAATGCTCTTCACCAAAGATTTTTTTATGACATATCAGGCGAGCTTTATCGGTTTTCAGTATTTCTGTTTTAAATGCTTCAATTCCTGCCCTTTAGGAAGCAGCGATAAATAAAGGCCGGATGCTTCTTTAATACTGATATTTAAAGTATTGGTCAGGAATGTTTTTTATTTTAGTTCTTATTAAAGGCAAAGATAAACGGAAACAAATGGAGGGACATAACAATGTCGGAAGATATTTTTCGCCAATTACAACTAAGGCTTGATTTGTATTCCATGGGATTTCCCGCGACAGAGACGGGAATTGAAATAACGATACTGAAAAAGCTGTTCAATCAAAAGGACGCGGAGATGTTCCTCAACATGTCGCCTAAACTGGAAGATCCGGAATCCATTGCACAGCGGCTGGGAAGTCCGATTGAAGAAATAGACGGACAGCTTGAAGACATGGCGAAGCGCGGCCTTCTTTTCAGGGTCAGAAAGGGGGAATCGGTCAAATACGGGGCAATTCCCTTCATGCATGGGCTGATAGAGTTTCAGGTCAAAACTTTGATCGCGAAATGGGAGCTCTACTTGAGCAGTATTTAGACCAGCGATTTAATCAGGCCATAGCGGGGGTTGACGGGCTTTTCCTTCGCACCATCCCTATAGAGAAGTCCATTGTCCCTGAACACCACGTGGCTGCGTTTGATGACGCGGTCGCGATCATTAAGAAAAATGATACTATCGCCGTCGCCGAATGCCTCTGTCGGAAGGGAGAGAAAATCATGGACAAAGGTTGCGATAAACCCATCGAAACCTGTATTATGTTCGGGTCCATGGCACGGTTTTATATCGAGAATAAAATGGGAAGACTGGTAGACGTTGACGAAGCGGTCGGCATATTGAGAAAAGCGCAAGACGCTGGGCTTGTAACCCAGCCCAGCACAGCACAGAACCCTGGCGGTATGTGCAATTGCTGTGGTGACTGCTGTGTTATACTCGGAGCGGTGAAAAGATTTCCCAAACCGGCAGAACTCGTTTTTTCTAATTACCAATCCACGATAAACGGAGAAAACTGCACTGGATGTGAAATATGCCTGGATCGGTGCCAGATGGAGGCGATCGCCATAAATAAAGACGGCGTTGCGCAGGTTGACCTTAAACGCTGTATAGGCTGTGGTCTTTGCGTTACCACGTGTCCATCAGAAGCAATCGGCCTCATTCCAAAGTCCGATGCCAGCAGGCGGATACCCCCAGCGACAAGCATGGACCAAATGATGCAGATTGCGAAAAAAAGGGGATTGATTTAAGATATAATTTTAAACATATCCATAAGATTGCAAATTGCGCTGTGAAGATGAAGATACATAGCTTTACGAGTTGTTTTGTCGCAACATTTAACGGGCTAAGGATAAAATGATAACATGCATGAACTTCCAATAACCGAAAGCATTTTAAAAATAGTCTTAAAACACGCCGAGACAAACAACGTCCGGCAGGTGGTGACCATTCATCTACAGATCGGCAAGCTCAGCGATCTCGAAGATGAATGGATTCAACGCTATTTTGATTTCCTGAGTAAGGGAACCTTGGCCCAGGGGGCAAAACTCAAAATCGAGCGGATGCCGATAATGGTCCAGTGTAACGTCTGTTCCACTTCCTATGAAGTCGAAGTGGCAAAGTTAGGCGATCTTGTCTGCCCGAACTGCGGACAGAAGGACAGCACGCTTCTTTCCGGAAGGGAATACTACATCAAGGATATGGAGGTGCAATAGTGGAAGATGTCAGACTCATCGAAGTTAAAGAAGAGATACTAGCCGACAATATCAAGGTGGCCGCAGGAGTTCGGGAACGGCTCCGCAATACAAAGACCATGCTTTTAAACCTCATGTCTTCACCGGGTTCAGGTAAAACCAGCCTGATTCTTCAAACGGTTGCCAACCTGAAAGACAGTTTGCGGCTCGGCGTGATCGAAGCGGATATTGATTCTACGGTTGACGCGGAGAAGGTTGCCGCCCGGGGCATTCCCGCCATTCAGCTCAGGACTGGAGGATTCTGCCATCTCGACGCCACTATGGTCACTCAGGGGATTGATGCCCTGTCTGTGAGCGATCTGGATCTCGTTATCATCGAAAACGTGGGTAATCTGGTCTGTCCCGCCGAGTTCGATACGGGCGCCCACAAAAACGTAATGATCCTGAGCGTTCCCGAAGGGGACGACAAACCTCTTAAGTACCCACTGATGTTCTCCATCTGCGATTTACTGCTCATCAATAAAATTGATTATCTGTCTCTCAGCGATTTTGATATGTCAGCCTTACGCAAACGGGTTATGACTTTGAATCCCCGCATCGTCATCATCGAAGTATCCTGCAAAACAGGCTCCGGAATAGAAGACTGGATCAACTGGTTGAAGAGAGAAGTTGAATACTTCAAGGAGCTTAAATAGTTTTCAACTGTAAATATTAATAGAAGTAAATTATGGAAACAACACTGGCGCGTAAAAATAAAGTTGCTTTTAATAGAAGGATACATAATTTTAGGTTTAATACGGCAAAACTGGTGGTAAAGTGCTTCATGTTATCTACCTCAGTCTCAAAGTGAACGCTCGTTTTACCACGGCGCTACGCGCCTGGTATAATTCGTCCAGCAAGCTTTAGTCGTAGATGACCTTTAGGTTATGCACTTTGTTTCTGAAGCTTGCTGGACGAATTATCAGCGAGTGTCATTGAGGTATGCCCAACGATGGTAAAATTTTTCCAGGGTTTCTTTATTTAAAGCGATTTCTTCCGTTAATTTGTTGAGTAAAATAAAATCGCTGAAATTTTTAGGATCGCCCAACTGTGCTTCCAGTGATTTAATTTTATCGTCTAAAATTTCAATTTGCTTTTCTACGTTTTCCAGTTCCAGTTTTTCTTTATAGCTCAGTTTTATTTTTTCTTTTTTAGGTCTTTTGTCTTTATCTGTCTTGCCGGCATTTTCTTTTTTGCTTGTTTTTAAACTTTCTTCCCATTGTTCGTAGTCGGCAAAAAATTCCGCTTGGGCATCAGTTGTAAAACCGATAAATAAACCGCACACTCTGGATATCATATATCGGTCATGTGAAACTATAACCAGCAAACCGCCAAATTCCAGAAGATTTTCTTCCAGTGTTTCGATTGTTCTTATATCCAGATCATTTGTGGGTTCGTCCAGCAATAAGATATCCGCGGATTCCAGCATAAGTTTAGCAATTAATATTCTGGCCTGTTCGCCGCCGGAAAGCGATGCAATAGTTGAGTCCATTTGCTCCGGCTCAAAGCCAAACCGTTTTATCCACGACACTATATGAACTGGTCTGTCTTTAAAAACTACGGTGTCATTGCCGTCTGATAAAAATTGCTTGATGGTTTTTTGTTGATGCAGGGATTCTCTTAATTGGTCAAAATAAACTATTTTTAAATTGTCGGCATGTTCTACACTTCCCGAATCCGGTTCTATTTTTTTGCTGAGCAATTTTAGCAGGGTGGTTTTTCCCGCGCCGTTTCCTCCGAGTAATCCAATGCGTAATCCTGTTGTAAAGTTGGCGGTAAAGTTTTTTAAAACATCTTTATCGCCGAATGATTTGCTGATGTTTTTTATTTTAACAAGCAGTTTGGTTTTTCTGTTGGAAGCACTGAATTCTATTTTGGCCTTGGATGTTCGCTTTTTATCTCTTAAATCCGCCAGTTCTTTTATTAAGTTATGGGCTTCGTCTATTCTGTATTTCGCTTTTGTCCTTCGGGCTTTAGGGCCTCTTCTTAACCACTCTATTTCCGCCCTGACTTTGTTGGACATCACGGCTTCGAGCTTGTCTTGTTGTTCAATGTACTGCAAATGTTTTTCTAAAAAATTATGATATTTGCCGTCGGATTGAAAAATATTGCCTTCGTATCGTTTATTTATTTCAATAATTCTGTTGGTGCATCTTTCCAGTAAGAATCTGTCGTGACTAACTATCACCCATGTAAACCTGGCGGAACCTAGAAACTTTTCCAGCCAAGCCAGTGCCTGAAAGTCCAAATGATTTGCAGGCTCGTCTAAAATTAAAAGTTGAGGTTCATTAACTATACCGCAGGCAATATCCAGGCGCTTTGACCAGCCGCCGGAAAGTGTATCAACTTTTACGGAATAATCATCAAAACCAACGGTACTTAAAGCTGTTGCTGCTTTTACATCGGCATTTTTAAAATCGGAGATAGCATTACTGGCAACAATATCCCACACCGTGGCGCAAGTCGGATACGTACTGACTTGAGGTATATAAACTGTTTTTAAGTATTTTTTGATGGCAATATTGCCTGTATCCGCGCCCTCCATGTTCGCCATTATTTTAGTTAACGTTGTTTTTCCTGTTCCGTTATTACCGATTATCCCTATCTTGTCACCCTCGTTAACGGTCAGACAAAGATTTGTAAAAAGAGCTTTGGTGCCAAATGATTTGCTGATTTTATCTAGATTCAATAATACGGCCATACGGGGGAATATATATAAAAAACTTTGTTACCTCCAGATAAATTAGCGAATATTTCGTGAGAGGACAGAGACATTCCGAATTGCCATCACCTGTATGTGGGGCATAGGATATTTGCTGAAATTGATTTCGTCAATTTCCATCGGCAAAAAGGCTAGAATCAATACGGATACACAACTGTCCTGAAGACGCTGCTCTTCGGATTTACATGGTGGCTGCCTGTGAAGGTGGGCATGCTGGAATAGTAATACTTGACAGCTCAAATTATTTTTGAACTTAATACTTCTCACGGCCACCACCGCTTATTTATTAAATATAGTTTGATTTTAACATATTAATCATAATTTGAAAGGTAAATTATCTCCGCCCAATTAAACCAGGCATAATGGGGTTGTTGAAAACCTTATGTTTCGGGGCTGTTCAAAAGCTTGTCCCATACTTGATACGGGATGTTCAGATGCAAGGTGCGCAAATTCTGAGGAGTGAGGTACATAACCTAAAGGTCACACGTATGGATATACATTGAGCGGTACGGTTTGCAGCGCAACAAAGCAGACCGTGTGCCCTTCAGGGTATGCGCCCCCAGTCAATAGCCCCATAATAACTTCTTTATCTGCCTTATCTCCATATCCGGCCTTGTCATCCTGTAGTCAATCCCGCGGCTTGTAATCCTACGGCTCCTGCCGAAGGGGGTTTCACTATTTAATTGACATATAAGGTCAAAATTCTTATAGTTCAGCCATGAATAAGCAAGGTCTTATCAAAAGCGTATCGTTAAATGATATGACTGTGACCATCCGGCCGATCCGCACCAATGACTCCGGCATGGAACAGGAGTTTATACGGCACCTGTCGAAAGAATCCCGCTACTTCCGCTTCATGTTATCGTTGCGGGAACTGTCGCCGAAGAAGCTCAAGTATTTTACCGAAATCGATTATGACAGGCACATGGCCTTTGTCGCCACCATCATGCGCGAAGATAAAGAGATGGAAATCGGCGTGGCACGTTATGTGTTCACCGAAAATCTCGGTAGTTGCGAGTTTGGGGTAACGGTGGACGATGCCTGGCAGGGCAATGGTGTGGCAGGGTTGCTGATGACTTCCCTGGAAGATACGGCACGCAAGCACGGTTTCAAGACGATGGAGGGCATCGTGCTCCCGGGCAACAGCAAGATGCTCAAATTTGCGCAGAAACGTGGCTTTAAAAGCCACATCGTTGCGGGTGAAGACGATACTGTACACATAGAACTGCAGTTATAATCCAGCAGTAGATAGATCTTCTTCCTTTCTTTTCGTTATCCACAAATCATCAGACTCTGAAAAAATGCAGGACTTCAATCCGCAATAAACACAAGCCCCCACATTTTGAGGTCAATATTCAATTGACACAACAGATCATTCTCCATATACTCTCACCGCGAAAATATCAATTCGCTTTCTTCGGCTAACTTTATTGGCAGCTTCGTCGGTTTCCTCAACGTATAACCTGAAGGTCACGTGTATACAATACGCATTGTCGCCTCGTTATCCTTTGAAATCGAAATGGTATTATCTATATCAATGGAGGTTTTATGAGGAATGCTTTGATCGGCCCCATGCGGCCGAACTTTTTAATTTTAACACCAGCCTGAGTGCTCTTGGGGGTTGCGATCGCCTTTTGGTCGGGCGTCTCGCTTAACCCTGTATTTATTGTTCTAATATTGATAGGCTCCCCTCTGGCGCATATCAGCGTGAACGCGCTCAACGAATACCATGATTTCAAAAGCGGTCTAGATCTCATCACCCAGGCCACGCTTTTTTCAGGCGGAACCAAGAGTCTGCCTGAAAACCCTGAAAAGGCCCATCTGGCCTTGATTACCGGTCTGGTCAATCTGGTTTTTATGCACTTCTGTAATGTTGTTTTTCTAATTCAGCAGCCCTATGAAGCATTTCAAGAAGAAATGATTAATATTAGCCGGACAATTTAGCCAATTTGAGGTGGCAATTTCCTCCTTGACTTTTCACTCGCATAAGAGCATTTATCAAACACAGTTTCTCCTATTATTTCAGTAAACTCATCAACCTAACGCTCAAACTTCTGGAGATCGCTATGAAGGAGTCCACCGTGAAAAGGAGTTATAGGAAGCTACCAATACTTAGCCTCCAAGGGGTTATTGGTACCTTGGAGGCTTTTGTATTTAGTTTCAATCAAGCCAACCCGGAAAGGCAAAGACAGAAAGCTATAGCCCTTGCCTATACTGAAATATTCTTTGCGTAGGGACAGCTGTTGAATTGGCTTGTATCAATTCAACCGTCTGTAAAACTTAATCAAGAGGATGACAAGATATGGGAAAATATCTATTGCTTTGGGAACTTGACCGGACAAAAATACCGGCGGATCCAAAAGAGCGTGGGGTTGAATTTAATATGCTAATGAGGGTGATTAAGCAAGATATAAAAAAAGGCATACTCAAGGATTGGGGAATATTTGTTGGCGAAAGTCACGGATATTCAGTTGTTCAGGGGACTGAGGTAGAAGTTATCAAAGCAATCCAACGGTACACTCCATTTGTCTATTTTGCGGTTCATCCCATTGCTTCAGTAAATCAAGCAGGAGAAGTGATAAAAGCCCTGAACAAGTGATTTTGAAAACAATAGGTATGTGAACTAAATCTGACAAAATCATTTTCTTGGTTGATAAATGAAAGGCAGCGTTAGCAATGGCTCTGCCTTTCATTATGTATAGTTCCACCAGTAATCGTTAATTTATAGAACTATCTTTTTTGAGGACTTGTAGGGTATGCCGTGTAAAACGTATGACTAGTCGGTTAAAGTCCGATCAGGGGAGTTCGGTAGTTCACCCATGTAGCTAGAGGG
>Ga0224555_1002867_pt1 | contig 19079 bp, 10 predicted proteins | sample 714S23034metaG_FD_180687 | JGI IMG/M metagenome (GOLD analysis project Ga0224555, IMG submission 180687) | Peat soil microbial communities from Stordalen Mire, Sweden - 717 S2 30-34 | ecosystem: Environmental > Terrestrial > Soil > Wetlands > Peat | place: Sweden: Norrbotten County, Stordalen...
GTTCCGAAGACTCAAAGGCTTCCGCAGAATCTTCTCCAGGTTCGAAAAGCTTGATGTCCTCTTCCTCGGCTTCCTCACCTTCGCCCTCATCGTCGAAGCTCTCCGTTAGTGTGAACACGCCCTAGGTCATACTCCAGAATCAACGACGAACCCTCCAACGTAGCTCGCCTCGTCAAACGCAGAGGCCGTGTGACTGCGTCGGCATGCAAGACAACGGCAGTATCATCAGAATCAATATCCCACATGATTCGCCATAGATCGCCGTGGTCGGGCACTGGCGGCTCTCCCGCAATGCTGTCGCACTCGGCTACGCTCGGCAAACACTCGTCGACGCCGCCGCCGTCACTCTCGCTGAAGTCGGCCGAGGCTGAGGCGCGCCGGTAGTCCCTGAGTGGTGACAGCAGAAACTCTTCTCCAGTTCGCAAACTGCGCAAGGAGGTAATCTTGCCGCCAAAGGCTGGCAGGATTCGGACCTGCAACAGATCATTTTCAAGCAAGAGCGTTTGGGTATTGTTCATGTGCTTGGGCCAATCTTGTCGCAATCGTGTCTTTCGAATATGGTCAGACCCAAGAAAGGGTCTATGGCAGTGGAGATCGTCATATTAGCAACGTCTTCGACGGTAGCGTACACGTAACTCGCTGTTTGTACGCCAATGTTACTTGCTCAGCGCTCCGTGTATCAGGTCTTAGCGCGCAACAATCTCCAACGTGAAGGCTGCAGCCTGAAAGTCTCCTCTCAGATCCAAATCGACACCGTGCTGCATCCAGAAGGCGCCGCTGGCGACTGCGGGTGAGCCTGCGGAGAGCTTGCCGTCGAACGCCGCGATCCGATACATGTCGTCCGGCTTCAATCCACGAAGGTAAAGACGCGGGAATGGGTAGAGCATCTGACTGGAGTGGAGGAAGGCGAAGGTGACGGCGCGGTGTTGATCCTCTGATACTGTTTCGGTTACAGACTGTTCGCTTCCGCCCTGTGGCGAGATTAGGCGGTAGAGCGAGCCTCGCTGCACGGTCTCACGAATCTGTTTGTACTTTGCCACCATCGCCTTCGCGATAACGAAATCCTCGGGCTTCCAGTTGTTCAGGTTTGCTCCTATTCCGAGCGAGCCCTGCATGGCCGAAAGAAAGCGATACTCAAGCGAGAGGGTGCGGTGATTGACCCATGTGGGCGAGTCGGTGACCCATGCCATCATAACGCCCGGCGCATAGGCATAGGTGAAGCCGTCCTGAAGTAGGAGACGGTCGAATGCATCGGTGTTATCCGAGGGCCAGACCTCGTCGGTATAGCGCATGATGCCGAGGTCGACTCGACTTCCACCGCCGGAGCAGCTTTCAATCTCCACTCTGGGATGCTTGGCGCGCAACTCCTCGAGGATGGAGTAGAGGTTCTGCACATAGGTGATGTAGACGTTCTTCTGGTCCTCAGGCGCTACAGCAGGCCATCCCGGTTCGGACCAGTTGCGGTTGTAGTCCCACTTGAGAAACGCGATATCGTTTTCGTTCAATAGGGTGTCGAGAACATGAAAGACATACTCACGCACATCGGTCCTGGCAAGATTGAGCACGAGCTGATTTCGCCCCTCAGTACGAGGCCGGCCAGTGAAGTTCAGCACCCAGTCCGGATGCTTACGGTAGAGATCGCTGTCGGGGTTCACCATCTCTGGCTCAACCCATAAGCCGAAGTCCATGCCAAGTGAGTGGACCTTGTCGACCAGAGGTTTCAGGCCATGAGGGAACTTCACGGGATTCACGTACCAGTCGCCCAGGCCCCCGTGGTCGTCGGCTCGCTGACCGAACCATCCGTCGTCGACGACAAAGCGCTCGACACCGATGCTTGCGGCCTTCTCGGCCAGCGCCTCCTGCCCAGCCTCATCCACCTTGAAGCCCGTGGCCTCCCAGGAGTTATAAAGGACCGGCCGCAGCTTCGGGTTCGGCGCGTGCGGCAGGATGCTGGAAAGCTCGAAGCGATGTAAAAGCCTAGAAGCACCACCAATGCCGTCATGCGAGTAGCCGCCATAGAAGTAGGGTGTCTGCAGAGTCTCGCCAGCGGCCAGACGATAGCCGAAGTCGAAGCTGTTTGGGCCTCCTGTCACGCGTATTTGCTGAATCTGATCCTGCTCGACGCTGATCTGCCAGGACCCGCTCCATCCCAGCGCACCGAACCAGACGTTGCCGCTGTCCTGATCGTTCGAGCCGTTCCGGTCGATCGCAAACCACGGGTTGTTCTGGGCACCCGTGGATCCGCGGCGGCTTTCGAGAATTGTCTTTCCGGGTTGGATCGTCTGCTCGTGCAGGCTCCACTCTCCGGCCCATCGACCGGTTAGGTAACGCAGCCGGTAGTCCATTCCACGAGGCAGATTCCATGTGCCTGAGGCGATCTGCTCGATGGTCAGCGGGGCGGAGGTTCTGTTCTGCACCTGCGCCGATCGCCTGAGGATACCGGTGACCGCGTCTGACTGATACTGTAGTTCGACATAGACCTCCCGCGAGATGTCCTTGAGCAGAAGGGTCAGCCGGTTGCCTTCGATGGTGTGCGAGACATACTGCAAAACCAGATCGCGATTGCCGTCCGGGAAGGTGACCTTTAGATCGGGCTCCACATAAAGACCCCCGCCCCAAGAGACAAACTCCTGCTGTGTGGTGTTCGTCGAAGCATCAAAGGACGAAGAGCCAGGATCGGAGTGCGCGAAGGTTTCCGCCCCGCTGAGACGCTCGCCCCAGTAAAGGGTCTGCACCTGCTTCCTTTCGTTGATCCCGAGCACATAGGACATATCTGCGGCATCAATGCGGAAGACCTGCGCCTCCTTGTCGAAGCGAATCGAAGCGTCCTTCGATTGTGCTCCAGCAAGTCCGGGAACGACGAAGTCCATCAAGGCCAACCATAACAAGACCGAAAAGCGCAGACTCGATCCAGTCATAGTTGTTTTTAAGAAGAAGGCGTTGCCGCTTCGTTGTCTCGTTATTGCTCTACTCCAAGCACTCATTGTCTAGCTCCATCCATTTATTTCTGGTGTTGTCATCTTGTTTTATAAGGGTCCGCTGCCGGATTCTGTCTGTCTTTTTGCGGTTGCTTGTCCCCGTCTGCTGATGAAAAGGGAGTGGCGGCAGGTTCCGCCGCGCCAGCTTAAGCTTACTGCTGAAGCTGGAGTCAATCAAAAGCAATGCCTGCGCCTCCAGGCACACGCTGAAGCGCGCGTAGGCCAAAACGAGGTTGCAGGTTGGCCCCATGGATTCGTTGCAGTATCCTCCGGCTGGTGTGCGAAAGGCATTCTCCGGCGAGTCAGGCGGCCCGGTGATGAGCCAACCGCACTTCGGATGCTCCGCCATGTACGCGAGGAAGAACTCGGCGCACCGGACCGGCCCGTCGACTCGGTCAGCGCGATCCGCTCCTTCTTATGGATGCCGCCGAAGACCATCCCGCCGATCCGCCCATTACAGATTGGGAGAGCCTCAAGCCAGCGCGTGTTGCGTGTGGCCGTGGCGTCGGCGAATGCAAGATGTGCTTTAGCTGGCAGAGCAGCAAGGGCCAAACCCCCGCATAGGAAGTCGAGTCTGGTCGGGCTCATAGAAGCCTCTTCGCACAGCGGCCTTGACTACTTGTTGTGCCAGGATAGCAATGCGTAAGTTCGCCGGTGCGATTGAGGTCGTCTGAACGTGCAACAAACTGCCTCCGCAGGATTGACTGGTTGCGAAAGTCTCGGTAGGCTCGGCGTAAACGGAAAATAAACAGACCGTGCGGTCGATGCGTTATCGCCTCAGCATGGCTCTTGTGCGTCTCACCACCATTTCGAGACTTATGAATAACACATCCAAAACCGCTGGTATCAAAGACATCGCTCAAACACTCGGCATCTCGATCGGCACGGTGGATCGAGCGTTGCACGAGCGTGCAGGAATCAGTTTGAAGACCAAAGCACGTGTGCTGCAGATGGCCGAGCAGTTGGGATACAAACCCAACCTCGCCGCGCAAGCATTGAAGCTCAACCGCAGAATCAAAATAGCGGTCGTTCTTCCCAAACATATCTCTCATTTCTTCGACCCCTTGCGTGCGGGGATACGTGCCGCCGCAGCCGCGACCGCCGGGGTGCACGTAGAGGTCACCTTCCATGAATATCCGAGGCTCGGTCAGGGAGACACCGAGTTGCTGGAGTCCACATTGAAAGAGAGGTACGACGGAATCATCTTTACACCTGGAAACCCAAGAAAGCTTGATCCGATCATCCATCGCCTGACCCGGCAAGGCACCGCCATGCTTTGCGTTGCCAGCGATGCGCCTGGCAGCGAGCGCATTGGCCTGGTTTCCGTACATGCGTATACCAGCGGTGCCCTGGCCGCGGAGCTTCTGGCACACAAGCTTTATCGTAAGGCGCATGTCGCTACCATTACGGGCGAACTTACCACTCTCGATCATGCCGAAAAGCTGCGCGGCTTCGCAGCTACGCTTGCCATGCTTGCTCCTCATCTCAGCCTGCTTCCTGCAATCGAGTCCCATGAACGTCCCAAGGAAGCCTATCGACAAGCCCTCGCCCTGCTACACAGCGGTACAAAACCGCAAGGCTTATATATCAGCACGGCAAACAGTATCCCGGTACTCCAGGCTCTTGAAGAACAAGGTCTGCTGGGGAAGATTCAGGTGGTCACAACCGATCTCTTCCAGGAGCTGGTCCCCTTGATCGAGACCGGAAAAGTTCTCGCGACCATTTATCAGCGCCCGTTCACGCAAGGAAAGTTTGCGTTCGAGAGTCTTATCACCTATCTGCTCGAAGAGCATAAAACCTCTCCTATCATTCGCCTCGCACCGCATATTATCTTCCGCAGCAATCTTCCTCTCTTTACAAACCGTTTAGACGACCTCACGGACTCGGTACTGTCTTAGACCGGGCAGACGTTTGACCCTCCCGTTGCAGTGAGACCGCCTTACTTGCACCCTCGGGAATCAAGCGGATTGCGCAGCCGCCCCCTGTCGCCAAGTGGAGGGTCAGTACCTCGCCCTTGTGTATGATCTGCCTCCTAATCGCAACGTTCTTAGGATTTGTGCCTGCGTCTGCGGCATCCTGGTAGATTTCGGCAACGTACCGGCCCGTGCTCAGGAAGTTCATTGGCACGTGGAGTTCGCGCGGGGTCCAGTTGGTGATGCTGCCGAGGTACCACTCGTTCCCGTGGCTGCGTGCGATCGTCACAAACTCGCCTGGCTCACCATTGAGAACGCGCATCGTGTCCCACTCGGTTGGTACATCGTGAATGAATTTGAAGGCTGGCTGATCAGCATAGGCCTGAGGACTATCTGAAACCATTTGAATTGGCGTCTGGAAAACCACATACAGAGCAAGCTGCTGCGCTCGAGTACCCATTACCATCGGGCTGACGCCACGACTAATAAAGTTGTCATCTGTGACGTTGTTGAAGCCACCAGGAGTGTAATCCAGCGGCCCGGCTAGCATGCGGGTAAACGGAAAGACAGTGCGATCTATAGGGCTATCCCGCCGCCCAGCTTTATTCTGTTCCATTCCCAGAACTGCCTCGTAGCTGAGCACGTTCGGGTAGGTACGCTCGATGCCCCATGGCTTGCTGGCGCCATGAAAGTCCACCATGAGGTGGTCCTCCGCGGCTTCACGAGCAACGTCATAGTAAAACTTGATGCCTTCCTGATCGTCGCGGTTGACGAAGTCGATCTTCACGCCTGCTACGCCCCATTTTTCAAAGAGCGGGAAAGCCTCCTTCATCTCATTCATCACCGAAACGGAGTGGAGCCATATCCATACCTTGACATGCTTGGTCGTGGCGTAGCTCACCAGTTCCGGAACGTCCACGTTGCCGCGAAGTTTGGTGATGTCTCGACCGTTGGCCCAACCAGCGTCAAGCAGCATGTACGGGAAGCCTGACTGCGCAGCAAAGTCTACGTAATACTCCATGTTTTTTGTGGTGTACGCCGGTTTTCCGTCAGACCCGATATCTCCGGACCACCAGTTCCAGGAGGACTTTCCTGGATGAATCCAGCTTGTATCCTGCACTCGGTTCGGCGTGTTCAAGTCCGAAACGATATTGGACTCCATTAGCTTGCCAGGTTCATCGGCAACAAGCAGAACGCGCCACGCAGAGTGGTGCGGCAAGGTTCCAGTCAGCACCAAAGTCGGGTTATCGAATCGCGGCGAGAGCTTCGAGACGAACCAGTGGCCAGCCCAATTCCCAGAAGGGTTGGTGACATACATTCCGCTATTGCCTTCAAGATCAGCCTCCGTCAGCGCCATCCATGCGGTGCCCGGTAAGTGCATCAGCAAGGGGAGACCTATCAGAAAGGTGCTCGATACGCCGCCCTGATTGCTAAACGCTGATATGGGCAGCTTGACGTACTCGCTCTCGTAGCTGCTACGGTAGTTTGGGAGCTCCAGAGCCCATGTGGTGGCGTCTGTGCTGATACGAAACTCTGTATCCTCCTGCTTCAGGCGGATTTCGTTGATCGCATCCTGGGTAGGTAGTACGTAACGGAAGGCGACTCCATCGTTATAAGCACGAGCCTCCATGGTGAAGGTTCGACCTGCGTTTCCATCTTCCCTAAGTTGCACCGTGAGGCTCTTGTATTCGTCGTGTATCTTACTGGTCTTACCTGCGAGTAGCGAGTAATCATCGATTCCCTGCCCCGCGATGCTGTTGACGACTTGAACGTCCGCCCCCAGAAGTGATTGCCCTTCTAAGTCCAGACCGAGCGCGGACTGATCCAGCACTGGCTTTCCTCTAAAACTCACCGAATAGACCAGCTTGCCTCCACCAGAGACGCTTCCCTCGACGGGAACCGTGGCGAACTGCAGGCTGAGTTCCTGATTCGGCGAGCTGAGCGTGAGAGGAGAGAATTGGCAGAAGGAGTGAGTACTGATGCCACCCACCAGTGCTGCAATGAGGAAAGTGCTCTTCAAGAACTTGTGCCCCATCTGCACGAGACGAGCTTCCGAGTGACTGGGGATGGGTGCCCCGTGCATGCTACGCGACACTCATGGCGAGGCTCGCAAGAAGGTCTGCGGCACCAGTGTGATTGCGATCGCGCTCCTGCAACTGTCGCAGCAGAGCAAGACCGTGCTCCGTGTCTTCCAGACCAACGAGCGCCTGCGCTCGCAGGAAGCTGGCCGTGATCTCCTGACGCTGCTTCATATCTTCATCAAACAGCAGCATGGCGGGGAGTGACGTAGCAAAGTAGTCGATCTTCGGTATCTGTTGCTCTAGCTGTAAGGAGAAGTCGTAGATCTCCTGAAAGATCGCAGCGGACTTCTCCTTCAAGCCCAGTCTTTGCAGCGCCATGGCGCTCCAGAAGGTCGTATCTGAGATCGCGTGGATTTGCATCTGTTGAAAGTTTCCCTCCCATGTCACTGCTCGAGTCCAGTGGGCCACAGCTTTATCTCTTTCCCCGAGAGCGTCGTACGCTGCTCCCAGCCAGTAGTCCATCAAACTGTAGTTCACGAGTAGGTGCTTTGCCTCGCTTAGGCTTTGCGGCGGATTCAAAGCGGCGTTGAAGTGCTCGATTGCCGTTGCGGCCCGCTCCTCGGCCAGGGCCGCTTGCCCGAGAAGCAAATGAGCCCGGAGGTACTGCGCCAGCACGAGTCCCTCTCCACCTTCCCACGGCTGAAACTTACGGGCGAGCAGCAACTCTAGCGCGTTTTCAGGGCGTCCCGTCTGGTTATAAAGAGTCGCCAGTTCAACAGTGAGGTCATCGCGGGTCGCAACGAGATGGAGGATACCTTCAAGAGCAGCGAGTCTTAGCTCCGGCAACTCTCCTGTGCGCTTCAACAACTGGTCCTGCTCGTACACAATCCGAGCATCCGCAGGTGACAGCGTTCTGGCCCGCTCGAAGGCGTTACGTGCTTCTTGCTCGTCGTTATGAATATTGTAGTAAGCAAAGCCAAGGTTGCGCCAAGTAGTCGGAAAGTCGGGGTCCAGAACCGCTGCGCGCTCCCACAACGTGATTGCCTCGTCGTGTCGACGCCGGTCATAGAGAAGATTCCCTAGATAGAACGGCGCACGGGCATCCTCTGGATTCATCCGGATCGCCTCTTCGAGCAGAAGCATCTCCTCCAGGCGGCTGGGGAAGACGTAATCAGAATCGGTGATTGCGGCCTGCCGGTAAGTCGCTGCGCTATCCTCCTGCCGGTTGAGCTTGGCGCAGAGAGATCCAAGCGCATACAGCAACATCGCTGAGCTTCCATCCTTCACATCTTTACGGGGAGCGGAGAAAACTCGGAATGCCTCTTCGAACAGCCCGGCGCGAATAAGATCGAAGCTGAGGTCGAGCCGCTGCTGCCCGTCCTCCGGCACTTTGCCACCTTCAAGATAGCGGCTCCAAATATCGAGCGTATCGAGCGCTCGTGTCTCCCGCAGCAGATTGGCCGCTTCGTGGTCGGACCCCAGTCTCCTCAGAATCATCACGCGCAAGTTCCGCGCATTCAAGTTGTCGATGTCGGCGCGCAAAGACCGCTCGATGTGGTCGAGCGCCCTCGACCACTCCTGGCGGCTACTGTCGATCTCCGCGAGCCGGTGATACGCAGGACCACGCCAGGCGGCATTCCATGTGGACTTGTAGAACGCCTCGTAGGCCTCCTCAATCCGCTGCTGGAACCACAAGGTAAGCCCGAGATTGTAGTGTGGCTCCCCGTCATACGGATTCTGATTGCGCTGCGTCAGACGGCCGATAGCGGTTCGAAGCGACTGCTCTGCCAAAGCAAATTCACCGCGCCGCAGATGCCACCGGCCCAGTGCATGATTGGCGCGGCTGTCATTTGGATCACGGCGCACAGCCTCACGCCAGTAAGGCTCTGGACTGCGGGTGGCATGGCGGTACTGCTCGAGGTGCAGCCCGATCAAATAAAGGTCGTCATTGGACTCTACCTCCTCCGGCAGCGATGGCTCCGTTGCGACCTCCGGTCGATCGACGGGAACGATCTCCGTCGGCGCATAACGGAGGATTACTTCGCCGCCTGAAGACTCCACAACCACCTCCAGGTTCTGAGCCGCGACGGGAATGGCAAACTCTACATGGAGTGGAGACTCGGGCTTAAGGTCGTCGCGGTGCGTCGCAAATTCGCGGCTATCTGTCTTCACACGGATCACGCTCCCTGGCATCGCATGCGTCACAAGCAGGTCGAGCAGTACGCGGCTGCCTTGTCTCTCCAGATGCAGGGCTGCATCGATGTTCGCAATATCCGGCACACCAATCTTGCGGATCGGATACCAGAACTGGCTGAAGGTCTTGGTCTCACCTGGAGCGAGAAACGAGAAGTCCGGCTGATTGTCGGTATAAACGCCAGCCATCAGCTCGATATACGGTCCATCGGAGTCCGTCAGGTTGCGGTCCCAGGCATAGCCAAACTCTTGGTTACCCCACGTCCATTGCTTCTTGCCAGGAGCAACGTGGTGGTTCGATACATGCACCATGCCGGCCTGCAAAGCATGATCGTATCCGCCGGCGAAATCTCCCTTGGAACCGGCAATCATATAGCTCGTAGGAACGGGGATATTTGCATACCAACTGAGATCATTGGCCGCATAGGAGCCATCCGGCACAAAGTGCGCAGGCTTTTCCTCCTCCGGGACACCGCACACGGCGCGCTTTCCATAGTCGACGCCGTAATACGTTCCCTGGCTCAAGGGGAACTCGGTGACCGCTCGCTTGGCATGATCCAGGACGAAGCGGACATCCTTTGGAAAGAAGGACTGGTATCTCTCGTGGACGCGCGTCGCGACGTTTGCCCACCAGAGAAAGGTCTGCGTATCGACCGTCCGGTTGTAGAGACGGACCCGCAATTCAAGGTACGCCTTCCCTGGCCGCAGGCAGAGACCATGCATTCCCTTCATCCGCGACATCGGGTCGTGATCGCTGCACCAGACAGTGACAGAGCCATCCGCATCACGCTCAATGGAGACCTCGACCGGCATGAAGGTCGCTGGCCGATGATGCTGGGGCCAATTGAACTCCACACCACCCGAAGCCCACGGCCCTGCAAGCCCCACGAGAGCAGGCTTAATCACGTTTTGTCGATAAAAAAAGTCATAGTCGCTGATTTTGTCGTAACCCACATGAATACGTCCCCCGATCTCAGGAAGGATCATCATCCGGATGAACTCGTTTTCGAGGTGGACCGCCTTCCAGGCATGATCTCGCGGCTCAGTTTCTACCCGATCGATGATCGGCAGAGGATAAACCCGCCCGCTGCTTCCCTGATAGACCCGCTTTTCGAGGAAAAGCGGCTTGGGGTCTGGCGCAGCAGGCATGTAGGACCGCATCACCACCGGCTCTTCCCAAACCTTCACAGTACCCGTCTCTGTAATCGGTGCAGGCGGAAGGTGCAGCTTCTGAAAATCCCCTCCGACGGAGGAAACGCCTTCGCCAATAAACGAATCCTCTTGCTGTGCCATATCCAATTTCCCCGATAATGTGTCACTCGAGTCGCTTGATCGAAAAGGCTAAGTCGTCTGGAAGCGCGAGCATTCCACATTTACTGTGTACGTTACCGTAAGGAAAAGTTATGGCGAATGACACTACTTTGTCAACAAAAGACTGGAAAGAGCGTGTTTCAGCTTTGAAAATGCGCCAATCTCTCTAGGTTGCAAAATGACTTGACTCCAATCAGTAGCCAGCTGCTCTCAGTCCTTGATCGAACCAGGTGTGCTTGGTGTGGGTATGATATCGATGCCATCGCGCCGGTTCGCTTGGCAAGGTCTACTTCATCTGAAACCCTTCGGACTGAAGACTGGTCTCGTCTGTACAGGAGTACATTCGTCTTGTAGGAGCGATTCTGCGGCGCCCAGAAGCAGACGACAACGTTCTGATCGCCGATGAAATCAAGGAGCCTCAGCATGACCGACCATTGGACCCCAAATACCTCTCCGACTCGCCGAGACTTTCTGCGTAACGCTCTGGCCTCTGGCGCTGTGGCTGCGGTTGGGGCCAATGCTGCGGTGGCCGCTGGTGCCGTGGACGCCGCTTCTGCTTCCTCTCGCAGGCCCAATGTGCTGATGATCTGCGCCGACCAGTTTCGCGCCGATTTCGTGGGCGCAAACCACGAGAATCCTTCCGTGAAGACACCGCATATCGACGCCCTGGCCGCGCGTGGCGTGAACTTCAGCCAATGCATGTCGAATCAACCTCTCTGCTCGCCATCGCGTGCTTCGTTTATGACAGGGCGGTATGCGACCGAGACTGCCGTATGGAAGCTCGGCCCCGAGCTCGATCACTCTTTGCCGACCATCGCGACGGAGTTTCGCGAGAACGGCTACACGGCGAACTTCATGGGCAAATGGCACGTCTCTCAGACTGATATGGCGGACGGCAAGAAGCAGATGGGATGGATTCCGCCGGGGCCGTCCCGTGGAGGCTTCGACGATCTTTGGGAGGGCGCGAATGTGCTCGAAATCGTCTCGCACCCGTATGAGGGGAATTACTGGGACAACGGCGGAAAGAATATTGGCTTCAAGGATGAGTACCGCGTCGACTTCATCACGAATCGCGGTGTGCAGTTCATCGAGCAGAAGCACGAAAAGCCGTGGCTGCTCTTCCTCTCGCAGCTTGAGCCACACCATCAAAATGACCTCGACGCCTTCGTTCCACCGAAGCGATATGAGGATAACTACGTCGATCCGTATATTCCCGAAGATCTCCGCAATCTGCCCGGCGACTGGCGCTCACGGATTCCGGGCTACTATGGCTGTGTGCAGGCCATCGACGACTGCGTCGGCACTCTGGTTGCCGCGCTCGATAGGACCGGACAACTCGACAACACGATCATCCTTTTCTTCTCGGATCACGGCTGTACCTTCCGCACACGGCTCGGTGAGTATAAGCGTTCGCCGCACGAGTCTTCGATCCGCGTGCCATTTGTGATTACGGGTCCTGGCTTTGACCAATCGACGGTAATCGACGAGGTGGTGTCGCTGCTGGACCTGACGCCAACACTGCTGGACGGCGCAGGCATCCAGCCACCCCCAAGCATGCGCGGCAAACCACTTAGGCCGCTGGCGCTGGACCCGAAGGCGCGCATGGCTTGGGATTCGACGGCGTACTTCCAGATCAGCCAGTCGATCTGCGGTCGCGGCATTCGCACCCGAGACTGGTGCTACTGCGCATTTGACCCATCGGTGCACAATGGCAACGCAGAATTCAGCAGGAATTATCAAGATTTCGCGCTGTATTCCATCGCGGGCGATCCGGCGGAGATGCTCAACCTAGTCGGGCGTCCGGAGTACAAGGACATTGCAGACCAACTCCGCGAGGAACTGAGGAAGCGCATCGTCGCCGCAGGTGAAGCAGAGGCGACCATTGCGCCAATCCATTATTATGCGTAGCAGCTGCGGCTACGTCCATCCTATTGTTCTCTGCGTAAGTAATGCAGTGATAGGTATTTCGGTAGCAGCGAACCTTCATGCCGACCTTGCCGCCGCTATCTGCTCGGATAGCGCAAGCAAAGCCGACAAAGCCATGCGTGAACAAGTGCGCTATGGACTCGGCTCCATCCTGGAACGCTTCGTCGGCTTTGAGCATAGCAATGCGTGGCGAACACGTAGTTCTTGAACCGAAATAGCCCCGAGGTCAACTTCTCATGAACCGCAGAGACTTTATCAAACTCGCCGGCGCAGCAGGAGTCGCTACCACCGGGGAGCCGCCAGTGTTGGCATATAGCCAAGCTGCCAAAGCCGGGCCACGGCAAGCCATCGTGATTCTCGGCGAGTCCGTTCGCTATGACATGTTGAGCTGCAATGCGAATACCGGCCTGAAAACTCCAAACCTGGACCGCATCGCAGCGCAGGGGGTTCGCTTTGAGCGGGCCTATAACTGCCAGCCTGTCTGCGCACCCGCCCGTTCAGCAATCTGGACTGGACTGACACCGCACACCAACGGTGTCTGGGGAAACAGCATGCCGCTGGGAGACACCACACATACCATTGGGCAGCGACTCACGGACAAAGGAATTCACTCCGCGTTCATCGGTAAGTGGCACCTGAGTGGCACGGATTACTTCGACACCGGACGACCGGCCGCCGGCTGGGACAAAGAGTACTGGTACGACATGCGAACTTACCTCAATGAGCTCTCTCCGACGGATCGAGTGCGCTCTCGCCAGTTGTCTACCGGCGACGATCCGACCTGGACGGCCGACTACTGCTATGGCCATCGCGTCACCAACCGGGCGCTCGACTTTCTGGCAAAGCATAAGAACGAAGACTTCCTGCTCGTAGTCGCGTACGACGAACCGCACGGACCAGCTCTCTGTCCGATTGAATACAGCCAGCGTTATAAGGACTACACCTTCCCGGGGAATCCGAATATCGATGACGACCTGCACAACAAACCGGAAGAACAGCGAGTGTGGGCTGGGAAGCAGCTGAGCAACGCGCCCCGCCCGGATATCCATAACCCCCACTACTTCGGAGCGCACGCGTTTATCGACGACGAGATCGGCCGTGTACTGGATGCAGCGGAGAAACACGCACCACACGCGCTGACGATGTATACCAGCGATCACGGCGTGTTTCTCGAATCCCACCGGCTCACCGACAAGGGGCCGGCGATGTACGACGAGATTACGCGCGTTCCTTTTCTCGCACAGTGGCCGGGGCACACACCTGCTAAAAGCAGATCCTCCAGCCTGGTGTCGCACCTCGACATCAGCGGCACCCTCATGGAGTATTTCGGTTTTGATATCCCAAAAACCCTGGAGGGCGGAAGCATTCTCCCTCTCCTCAAGGATCCAACGGCATTAGTGCACAAAGAAGTCTTTATCGAATGGGGACGCTATGAGGTCGACCACGACGGCTTCGGTGGATTCCAACCCATCCGCTGCGTATGCGATGGACGCTACAAGCTCGCAATCAACCTAATGACAACCGATGAGCTTTACGATCTGCAATGGGACACACAGGAGTTGACCAACCTGATCGATTCGAAGGAACACACTGCGATCCGCAATGACCTGCATGATCGTCTGATCAACTGGATGGACGTGTCGCGCGATCCCTTCCGCGGCTACTACTGGGGACACCGCGCGTGGCGGCCGGAGTTCCCCGTGTCCTGGGCAAATGATGGCTACACGCGTCAGCGGGAGAACGATAGCTATCTGCCGCGGGAACTAGACTACGACACCGGCCTCACCATGACAGCCGCGACACGCCCGAAACCCGCCGGCGGCTAGGCCACGGACAGTCGAGGCCGCTTGATTCGCGGGCGGGACTGTGTCCATCTGGATTACTTCCGGTTTGCCGATCCCGTCGCCGGTGGTCGCTCGGACGCCTACCCCTTCGCAGGCGGAATGTTCTGATTGAAGCGGAATAGATTCGCGGGATCGTGCTGGGTCTTGATCGCCGTCAGGCGCTGGAAGCGCGCGTCGCTATAAGCCGAATGCACGTCCTTTCCCTCCGACATGTAATTCACGTACGCTCCGCCGGTTGAGTACGGAAGAATCTTCTGCCAACCCTCTCGCGCCCACGCCCTCTGTTCTGTATCGATTGCGGGATCGTCCGAGATCGCCAGTACCCCCAGGTTGAACATCGCATGGCGGTGTCCGAATGCGGTGCCGTCATTGGGTACGCGCGCGGCCGCGCCTCCGTACACCTCGATCATGATGACGTTCAGTGGCGAAGGCGAAGCGCTGGCAGATTCAATGACCAGGTCGATAACGTCATCCGGGAGAGTCTTCAGAAATGCGGATTTCCAGTAGTGACGCTGCCCCTTGGGGTACGACACATCCACTTGCCGCTGCATCGCGCAGTAAGTCATGGGCGCGACCGTATCCATCAGAACCGATCCCAACTCGCGGAGCGACCGAGTGGCGCGCTCGCCCTCCGCTTCCGTTCCTATATAGCTCAACACCACGCCGACAACCTTCCCACCATCCGGAGCCGGAATGATTGCGGCCAACAGCGTCAAGTCGTCGCTCGCTTCCAGACTTAGGTCGCGAAACCGCTGCAACACGGCCTTCGCCATTTCGAACGGAAACACAATCATCCCGCCCAGAGGTTCGCGGACGGGATGCAGTTGAAATTTGAGCGACGTCACCACCCCGAAATTCCCTCCGCCGCCGCGCAGCGCCCAGAAAAGATCGGGGTTGCTGTCGGCACTCGCCCTCACCAGCTCGCCCGAGGCCGTGACCACATCGGCCGAAAGCAGGTTCCGGCATTGTTGACCAGGATGCTGATGTTGCCCAGTTCGCTTTCGACCCTTCTAAGGGCCGTAGCGGCTGCGGCACGATCCGTGAGATCGATCTTCACTGCGATCGAAGGAACGCCGATGGCATTCAGTTCCGAGAGCACATGCTGATTCTTGTCATCGTTGCGTCCAAAGATTGCGACGGAAGCCCCAGCTTCGGCCAGGCCGATAGCAATGCCGCGACCAATCCCACCATTACCACCGGTCACAACTGCCACCTTCCCGGACAAGTCAAAGAGCGCAGACATCTTCATTTCAGTATTCCTCGTTTCAGGTGTAGTTGCGGGATTTCCGCTCTTGGTGCCGGGCCTTAGTTGTGCATGACGAGACGCATTTCAGTAGTCATCACGGCTGACTGCGGCTGCCTTCCGTTGCAAAGCTTCTATGTAGAAGTTTGTAGATGATACACCGTTCTCGAGGGCGCGTCAAAGTGCGCCAGCGACTGGCCTGAAGACGCTTTCCGCATGTTGGCCCGGACTCAAGCATCCCGTTTCTCGGAAGCGACTCGCCGAATTGGTAACAATAAACGCGCCAGCGTCAGGGAGCCTCGGGATCATGATCCAAGGCTGGGTCATGAGATTTCAGTCGCAATGCCAAGGACAATTTTATCCGCCTCTTCGCCGTCGGGTATGCTGGATTCCGCAGTCCGGCTACACGCCGCCTTGCGAGGAAACCCGGTGAAGAAAACTCTCCTGTCCGCTCTTATGTACTGTCTCTGCTCTGCGGCCTTCGCTGCATCCGTTATCACCACGCATCCCGACGATTCCAAGGCCATCTATCTCGACGCGCCCGCCGCGAACGCCGACAGTTCTGCTGCACTACAGGCGGCCATCGACAAGGCCGCAGGCACGGGGCGCGAAGGCATCGTCTTTGTCGCGGCAGGCCGCTATACGCTCACGCGCACCATCTATGTTTGGCCCGGTGTGCGCCTCATCGGCTATGGTGCCACGCGTCCAGTCTTCGTATTGCCGCCCCAGACGCCAGGCTTCCAGAAGGGCATGGGCGTCATGGTGATGTTCGCCGGCCTCGCACCGAACGAGCCCACCCGCGCCGGCGGCCCTATCGCCTTTCCTCCGCCCGGTTCCGTTCCGCCCAACGACCATGTCGCCGACGCTAACCCCAATACGTTTTACTCGGCGATCACCAACATCGACTTCGAAATCGACAACGGCAATCCTGCTGCCGTGGCTGTCCGCTTCCATGTAGCCCAGCACGCCTTTCTCACTCATATGGACTTCCACATTGGCTCTGGCTTGGCTGCGCTCTACCAGATCGGCAATGAAGGCGAGGACCTGCACTTCTATGGCGGCCGCTACGCCATCCTCACCGAAAAGACCTCGCCCGCATGGCAGTTCACCCTGATCGATTCCACTTTCGAGGGCCAGCGTGAATCCGCCATCCGCGAACACGAAGCCGGCCTCACCCTCATCCGTGACAGCTTCCGCAACGTGCCGACGGCCATCGATCTCGACCCTGGTTATCCCGACCAACTCTGGGTTAAGGACTCTCGCTTTGAGAACATCACCGGCCCCACCGTCATTATCAGTCTGGAGCAAAGCCCCCTCACCGAAATCGGATTCGAGAACGCAATCCTCAGCAACGCGCCGACCTTCGCCAAACTGCGCGAAAGCGGTAAAACCGTTCCCGGAAAAGGCACACTCTATCAGGTTAAAACTTTCAATTACGGACTCATCGTTCCCGGCGAAGGCCAGATGGGCAAAATCGGTTTGCAGTATGAAGCTGTTCCGCTCGCTTCTATGCCCGCGAGACTTCCAACGGCCATCCGCGCCCTTCCGCCCAGCAGCGAATGGGTCAACGTACACACGCTCGGAGTCAAAGGCGATGGCGCCAGCGACGACACCGCCGCCATTCAACAGGCCATCGACGCGCATCGCGTGCTCTACTTCCCTAGCGGCCAGTACGTCGTACGCAACACGCTTACGCTCGGACCCGAGACAGTGCTCATCGGCCTCCATCCCACGCTTACGCAGATCGATTTGCTCGACGCAACTCCGGGCTATGAAGGCATCGGCGCACCCAAGCCCGTGATCCTCGCTCCGGCCGGAGGCGCGAACATCCTGAGCGGTATCGGCGTGTTTACAGGAGGGATCAATCCGCGCGCCGTAGCGGTGCTTTGGAAAGCTGGCGAGCAGTCACTCATCGATGATGTGCGTTTCCTCGGCGGCCACGGCAGCGGAACCAATCCCTACAACAACAACCACACCGCCGACCCCGACCTCCGCAAGCGCTGGGACAGCCAGTATCCCAGTCTCTGGATCGCTGACGGTGGCGGGGGCACCTTCGCCGACATTTGGACACCCAACACCTTTGCACAGGCTGGCTTTGTCGTGTCGAACACAAAGACGCCCGGCCATGTCTACGAACTGTCCAACGAACACCACGTCCGCAACGAGATCAAGTTTGATCACGTAGAGAACTGGGACATCAATGCCCCGCAGACCGAGGAAGAAGCTGGCGAAAGTCCCGAGTCGCTTTCGCTCGAAATCGACTTCTCTCACAACATCACCTTCGCCAACTACCACGCCTATCGCGTCACTCGTTCGCGCGCGCCGTTTCCCACCGCTGTCCGCATCTACAACTCATCAGACATTCATTTCCGCAACGTTCACGTAAATGCCGAAAGCGGTTACGCCATCTGCGACAACAACGGTTGCGGCACCTTCCTGCGCCTAAGCAAGTTCCCGTACGAAAACGCCATTGAAGATGTCACGCATCATCTCGAAGTACGCGAGCGCGAGTTCGCTGTCCTGGACATCACAGGTAATCCGCAACTGCCCGCGCTGCCTGATGCGTCTGCCGTTCTCGCTCCCGGAGCAAGAGTGAAGAAGCTGGAAGACGGTTTCTTCTCCATCTCCGGCGCAGCCGTCGACGCGGCAGGCAAGCTCTACTTCGTCGATCGTCACAACCAGCGCATCTACTCCTGGTCAGAAAAACAAGGCCTCGCTATAGAACGCAACAATCCCCTCGATCCCGTCAATCTCGCCTTCGACAAATCTGGTAATTTGCTCGTGCTCTCCTCCGCCGGCACGGAAAGCACGGTTTACACCTTCCAGCCAGGTAACTCCGCCGAAGAACTCACCGTGCTGAAACCCCAGGCCGCCCTGCCTCACGCCAATGCGTCCGTCATTCTCCCCGTGAACTGGTGGAACAACGGCGAGTTCAAAGACCAGCTCGATCTGGATACGATGCGGTTTACAACACTGGCCGAGATGTTCGCGGCGGATGTGACTGCGACAAAAGCGCGCGAGTACGTCTCGGCAGATGGCAGTGTATTTTTGCTCGCAGGCCGCGTCTTTCAGCAAGGCCCTGCGACGGATGCCTCAGGCTGGCGCTTCAGCGATAACCTCGACACCGACGGTTTCCTGACGGCCGCGCCCGGCCAGCGCGTCTATGTCAGTAGCGAGTCGGAAGACATCACCTATAACGCCAAGGTGAACCCTGACGGCACGCTCTCAGATCTAAAGGCCTTTGCACAACGTGGAGGCGAAAGTGTCGCTGTCGACAGCAACGGCAATGTCTATGTGGCCAATGGCCAGATCTTCGTCTACTCGCCAACCGGCAAGCTGATCGCGCAGATCGACGTGCCCGAGCGTCCACTGCAACTCATCTTCGGCGGCGCAGATCGAAAAACGCTCTTCATCCTCGCACATCACGTGCTCTTCGCAGCAAAGGTGCTCTGATTCTCGCGTACACAACGAGTGTTCTCCTCATCGAGCGCAACCTCGTCAATTGAGAGGCTCCCGTCTCTAAGAACTTGTTGAAATTGGTTCGGGTCTTCGGCTGATTTTGATTTTGGTTCGTCTACTGAGTATGCGTGGAGACGAGCGAGTTCAGGACAGTATATTCAGCTATTTGACGTTGGAGCAGCGTGTTCCGG
>Ga0224555_1002869_pt1 | contig 19066 bp, 22 predicted proteins | sample 714S23034metaG_FD_180687 | JGI IMG/M metagenome (GOLD analysis project Ga0224555, IMG submission 180687) | Peat soil microbial communities from Stordalen Mire, Sweden - 717 S2 30-34 | ecosystem: Environmental > Terrestrial > Soil > Wetlands > Peat | place: Sweden: Norrbotten County, Stordalen...
GTTGCCGTTGAATCGAAGATTGGACACTGGCCCGGTTCAGGTACTCCCCTTCGATCTCCGAGGTGGTGAGGGCCTCAACGCTCATCTCGTCGACCGAGAGTTGCGCCAGCTCCGTATCTCCAAGATGCTTCGCGGTACCGATTAGAACTCCGGCGCCAAGGAGAAATCGCTCCTCTGCCCTCGCTAAGCGGGTGGGATTCCAAGTGAAGTCCGGCCAATCCGGCTGCTGCCAGTTCCAACGCATGATGGATACAGCATATGCCTATCGCTCATTTATGTCTATTTTATGATTGATACAAATTACCGGAAGTGGCATTTATCTACGATGGCATATACGACATGCAACGCCGCCGCACGGTCGCGGGTTATCTCATTGTGACGCCTAGAAGGGTCTACCTTCCACTCGATCTATCTGTTTGAATTACAATTACTTTCGGATTTTTCTGTAACCGAGAACTCTCCATCACTAAAGGCAGAACCCTTGAGTGACTCAGTTTGCGCAATGCCTGCTGCGTCAACTGAGATCCGGCTCTGATCCGGAGGGGACGCATCGCTAGACACTGGCCGACTTTCCGTTACAAATCTGCCCCTCGCTGAGCGCATTGAAGCAGGTTGTCGATTGCAGGTTGTTGATTGCTGGCTTATGGCGTGCGCTCCTGCTGCCTGCAGCGCACTGACCTTGCCCCTGCGAAACGTCGCTCTTAGCGAGATGTTCTAATGCGAAGGGGTAGCGAATATGACGAAGGCGACGCGGAAGCAGTACACACTGGAGTTCAAGCAGGAGGCGGTTCGGTTGGTTGAGTCGGGTCAGAGTCTGGCCTCGGCGGCACGCACGTTGGGCATCATCGAACAGACGCTGGGCAACTGGGTCAAGGCGCAGTGCACGGGATCGTTGCAGGCAGTCAGTGGCAAGGCTGCTGTCACAGCCGAGCAGATGGAGAACCGTCGTCTGCGAGCCGAGCTGGCGCGGGTCACCATGGAGCGCGACATCTTGGGAAAAGCGACGGCGTTTTTCGCGAAGGGCCAGCGATGAAGTACGCCCTTATTCTGCGCAACAAATTGGTCTGGCCCATCTGCGTGCAGTGCCGAGTACTCGAAGTCAGCGTCTCCGGCTACCACCAACATCAGGCGCGGCGGCGCAAGATCGCCACGCGTCGCCATCTCAGCGACGAGGCTTTGCTGGTTCACATCCGCGCTGTTTATGCGGCCAATCGCGGTGCGTATGGATGGCCGCGCATCTGGCGGCAACTGCGGGCAGATGGCGTTCGCGTGGGTACGCGCAAGCCGTCACCTCAGACAAGCGTGAAGCACAGACCAATGTAGCGGCACTTTTTGTTGTGAAGTCTGCGGGAAAGAAGAAAGCGAAGGCCGCATAAAGGTGATTGGACCTTTATGGACCCACGCTTTTCTTATTGGACCCAGATTTGGCCTGCAAGTTATTGAAAATATGGTAGGCACGAGGAGACTCGAACTCCTGACCTCTACCGTGTCAAGGTAGCGCTCTAACCAACTGAGCTACGCGCCTCTGGTGCGTCTTTGTAGTGTAACTGGAACCCTCCGCGCAGGGCAAACGCCGTGGGCATCCGCGCCAAAGAGACTGCGTTATCTTCCGCCAAAGAGAACCACCTCGCACAATCATTCCTTCACCGCAGCAGCGATGAAAATGCACTACGATGGATGTGTCCCCAAACGATGAATTTTCTGCGCCAGTTCCGCGCCGCTCCCAACCTGCTCACGCTGCTGCGTCTGTTCATCATCCCGTTTCTGGTGCTTGCCATCCTGGATGGGCGGCACGGCTTGGCCTTCGCGCTCTTCGTTCTAGCCGGCTTCAGCGACGGCCTCGACGGGCTGGCGGCGCGCTTGACCAAGCAGTACACGCGGCTGGGTCTCTATCTTGACCCCATCGCCGACAAGCTGCTGCTGAGCACGCTGTTCGTCGTGCTCACCCACATGAACCTGGTGCCGCGCTACGTCACCGTGCTGGTCTTCAGCCGCGACCTGGGAATCCTGCTGATCGCGACCCTGCTGTTCGCCACCGGCACGCTGCGCGACTTCCGCCCCAGCCTGCTGGGCAAGTTCAACACGCTGGTGCAGATCCTGGGGCTGACCGTGGTGCTGGTGGAGCAGGTGTGGCCCTCGGTGGACGCGGTGCTGCTGCGCGTCGTGCTGCTGAAGTCGATTGCCTGGCTTGCGCCCATCTCCGCAGCGCAGTATGCGTGGATCGTTATGCAAAGAGTGAACGCAGCTGAGCCGCAAGCCGCGCAGTAAGCCGCTGGCCGCTGCCCTGAACGAAAATTCTTTATCCTGAATCAGGCTTTGTCGCCGGGTGCTTCCTGGTTGTCGGTAGGCGTGATCTCTTCGTCTTCGTTGAGGATGTCGGCGAACTCAGCCGAATCGAAGACCTCGCCGCACACCTGGCACACAACAAACTCGGCGTCCTCCTCGCGGGCGACGACGCGGACCTTGGGATGTTTGCACGATGCAGGCATAAGGGAAAGAATCTACGGGTTGCTAAAAAGTTTGCCTTTGCACAAACCGCTTGTCAATCCTAAATTCTAACCTCTGTCCTCTCACATTGGGTAGAAGTGTCTCCTTTTTCCCGGCCGTGGGCCCCTGCGCGCACAGGTTTGCGAAGGGGACTTGCAACCCACCCCCCTTCCGCCGTACACTAAATACGACCAATACGGTCGGATTAGTTATCGAGCACAAAATCCCTCCGTTTTGGCCTGAATCGCGGAATCTGGCGAGAGAGGGGCCCAAATGCTTCGTCTGACCAAAAAAGCGGATTACGGCCTGATGGCGCTCAAGTATCTGGCCGAGCAGCCGGGCGCGGGCGCGCAGAGCCCCGCCGCGCAGAGCGCCAAGGACATTGCGCAGGCCTACCACATTCCTCCGCCGCTGCTGGCCAAGATCCTGCAGACGCTGGCGCGCACCGGGCTGCTGGTGTCGCACGCGGGGACCAATGGAGGGTACGCGCTGGCGCGGCCCGCCGCGACGATCTCGGCCTTCGAGGTGATCCGGGCCATCGACGGGCCGCTGTTCATCACCAGCTGCATCACCATCCACGGATCGTGCGACCTGGCCGGGCATTGCACCATCAAGGAGCCGCTGCGCAAGGTGAACGACAGCATCAAGGAGCTGCTCAACAACATCCACATCAGCGACCTCATCGAGACGCCGGAGGCTGCACTGGGCGACGAAGGCGTCGCAGTGGCCAGAGGACCGATGAGCATTTTGAAGTAGGTTCAAGGTTCGAGGTTCGAGGTTCGAGGTTCGAGGGATTGGAAGTACGGAGGAGTGACGGAATGAGTCTTCAGAATCAGAATGCGATTGGCCACAACGGCAATGGGAACGGTTCAAACGGCGCGGTTGCTGGAACCAACAGCACCGGCGTCGTCATCACCCATTCGACGACCCCGCTGCCAGCGGGCGTGCATCTTCCGCTCTACATGGACAACCACGCCACCACGCCGCTGGACCCGCGCGTGCTGGAGGCCATGATGCCGTACTTCACCGGCAAGTTCGGCAACGCGGCCAGCCGCAACCACCAGTTCGGCTGGGAGGCCGAAAAAGCGGTCGAGATCGCGCGCGAGCAGATCGCCAAACTGATCGGCGCGAGCGCGAAGGAGATCATCTTCACCTCCGGCGCCACCGAGAGCGACAACCTCGCCCTCAAGGGCATCGCCGAGATGTACCGCGAGCGCGGCAACCACATCATCACCCAGGTGACCGAGCACAAGGCCATTCTGGACACATGCAAGAAGCTGGAGAAGCAGGGCTTCCGCGTGACGTATCTTCCGGTGATGGCCGACGGGCTGATCGACCTCGACGACCTCCGCCGCGCCATCGTCACCGAAGGCCCCGAGAAGACCATTCTGGTTTCGATCATGTTCGCCAACAACGAGATTGGCGTCATCCAGCCGATCGCGGAGATCGGCAAAATCTGTCACGAGAAGGGCGTTCTCTTCCACACCGATGCGGTGCAGGCCGTGGGCAAGGTCCCGGTCGACGTGCAGTCGATGAACATTGACGTTCTCTCCATCTCCGCGCACAAGCTTTACGGGCCGAAGGGCGTGGGCGCGCTGTACGTTCGCCGTCGCAACCCGAGGGTGCAGATCACCGAGCAGATCAACGGCGGTGGGCACGAGCGCGGAATGCGCTCCGGCACGCTGAACGTCCCCGGAATCGTTGGGCTGGGCGCGGCCTGCGAGATCTGCATGAACGAGATGGCCGGCGAAGCCGTCCGCGAAACCGAGCTGCGCGACTACCTGCGCGCAAAGTTCGAGGGTGCGCTCGACTACGTCCACGTGAACGGCAACATGGAGTACCACCTGCCGGGCAACCTCAACATGAGCTTCGTGTATGTCGAGGGCGAGAGCCTGCTGATGGGCATCAACGACATCGCCGTCTCCTCCGGCTCGGCCTGTACCTCGGCCACGCTCGAACCCAGCTACGTGCTGAAGGCGCTGGGCCTGGGCGACGATGTGGCCCACAGCTCCATCCGCTTCGGCCTCGGCCGCTTCAACACCCGCGCCGAAGTCGACTACGTAGCCGACAAGATCATCGATGTGGTGCGCAAGCTGCGCGAGCTCAGCCCGCTCTACGAGATGGTGCAGGAAGGCATCGACCTCACCAAGATTGAATGGGCCGCGCACTAGAGATTAATCTTCGCGTCGTCATTCTGGCCTGAGCGAAGTCGAATGGCCAGAATCTCAGTATTTCGGCGACGCACCACATTCAGCGGGCCCTCATCCAATAGGAAGCAACAAGGAGAATCGACATGGCATACAGCGACAAGGTAGTAGACCACTACGAGAATCCACGCAACGTAGGCACGCTGGACAAGTCGTCCGGAGCGGTCGGCACCGGGCTGGTCGGAGCGCCGGAGTGCGGCGACGTGATGCGCCTGCAGATCCGCGTCAACCCCCAGACGCAGGTCATCGAAGACGCCAAGTTCAAGACCTTCGGCTGCGGCTCTGCCATCGCCAGCTCGTCGCTGGCCACCGAGTGGGTCAAGGGACGGACGATCAACCAGGCGCTGACCATCTCCAACACCGACATTGTGAAGGAGCTGGCGCTGCCGCCGGTCAAGATCCACTGCTCGGTGCTGGCCGAAGACGCCATCCGCGCGGCGATTGGTGATTGGAAGAAGAAGAACGGCGTGGCCGATGAGTCTCCCGCCGAAGTAGCAGTGGCCAGCTAAGGATTGGAGGGTGGAAAGATGGCAATGGTAGGGCTGCAAACCACGACACCTACGGGCGCGATGGCGCCACCACCCACTGCGCCCGCGCCAACTCCGCCCGCGATTGCAGCAGACGGCGAGCCAGCCGGAGCCAAGGGCATTCAGGTCACGGCGCGCGCACTGAAGCGCATCCGCGTGGCCATGGCGAAGGAACATATCTCACCCGCCGCGGGCGGCCTGCGCGTGGGCATCACCGGCGGCGGCTGCTCGGGGCTGAGCTACAGCATCCGCTTCGACTCGCAGCCGCGCGACCGCGACCGCATATACTCGTTCAGCCAGACGCACCTCGACCCGGCAGCCACCGGCGAGCCGCCGCTGCGCATCTTCGTCGACCCCAAGAGCTTCATCTACCTCAGCGGCATGATCCTCGACTACGAGGAGACGCTGATGCGCCAGGCCTTCAACTTCATCAACCCCCACTCCACCAAGAGCTGCGGCTGCGGATCGAGCTTCTCCACGTAGTTTTTCGTATACTCCATAGCGAGGGCAACGATGACTTCAAAGTCGAAGTTCAATCTCATTTACGGTCTGTTGTGGGGTGTCTTTACCGCGCTTGGTGTTACTGGCTGGGAAACTTGGATCGATCACTGGCAGTTCTCGCTGACCCATTTGATTGTCCGTCTAACGGTCTTTTCCCTCGTAGGCATCGGGTGGTCCAGCGCCATGTGGAGATTTCGTCGCATGGGCGAAAGGTAGCATCTTAGCTCAATTGGTCGGGCAGGTCTATAACATCCCCATGTACGAATACACAGTCATCTACGAACGAGGCAAAGACGGCGGCTGGGGAGCGTATGCTCCCGATCTACCCGGCCTCGGCGTAATCGCCGATACCCGCGAAGAGGTTGAAACTCTCATTCGCGAGGGCATCAAAATCCATATCGAAGAGCTTCGTGCAGGTGGCTTCCCCGTGCCCGAGCCGTCGTCCTTCGCCGAACTCGTTTCTGTGCCTGCAGAATGACTACCTACTTCGAAATCTTCTCTCTCCCGGCAAAGTTGATGATCGACCTCGCCGCACTGGAGAAGAGTTTTTACGCGCTCAGCCGCAGGCTGCATCCTGATCGATTTGCGGCGAAGTCTGCCGATGAGCAGGCTGCGGCGCTGGCCGAAAGCTCACGCCTCAACGACGCCTATCGCACGCTGAAAGACCCCATCGCGCGCACCGAGTACCTGCTGAAGCTGGAAGGCGTCGAACTGGAGGAGCAGTCGAAGTCGGCGACTGAAGCGGCCCGCGCCAGCGGCACAGCCAAGAAGCAGATCGTCCCCGAGGACCTGCTGGAGGAGGCGTTCGAGCTGAACATGCAACTCGAAGAGATGCGCATGGCAAAAAAAATGGGCGGCGACGATCCCCAGCTCCGCAGCGACTTACTCGCCGCCAAGGCCGGCTTCGACGCCAAGATGTCCGCGACGCAGGCCGAACTGGAATCCCTGTGGGCGAGGTGGGACGCCGCACTCGACACAGAGGATGCGCCCGCAAAGCTCGCCGCGCGCGATGCCATGGTTGCGCTGCTCAACCGCCGCAGCTACCTGCGCAACCTGGTCCGTGACGTGAACGAAGCTCTGGAAGCCTGAGGCATTTTCCCCCTGGACAAACTCAAAGGGGGAAGGCGCTTGGCCCTCCCCCCTCGGTAAATCCGTGTCCCATCGCAACCGGCAGAGCTTAGAGCATTTTCACAGTATCTGTGGTATCGGAAAACTCGTGCGATGTGGTTTTCTTTGAGAGAAAACCACGCAGGCTTCTTTCGCCCCACTCTACACCTACTGTGAAAATGCTTACTGGCCGGCTTCGACCCGCGGCGTAATCAGTCCGATGTTGTCCACATCCGCCTGGTGGCCGAAGTCGATCACTTCGGCAACCTTGCGGAAGTCGAGCGACGCATCGCCTTTGACGAACATGACCTTCTCCTGCCGGGTGGCGAAGATCTCCGCCAGCTTGGGCTCGATCTCGGACTTGTTGAAGGCTGTATCGTTGATCTTGTACGAAGGCTCACCTGCCCCGTTCGCCAGTACCTGGACCACGATCGTCTGGGCCGGCGGCGGCGCTGAATTGTCCTTGGGCGGTTGCGGGATCAGCGTGCTCAGCCCCTTCGGCGTCACCGGGACGATCACCATGAAGATGATCAGAAGCACCAGAAGAACGTCAATCAGCGGCGTGACATTGATGTCCGATACCGCTTTGTCTGTACCACCACCACCGCCCATTCCCATAACAATCTCCTTAGTCCTTCTGTTGCGACCGGCCGTTGTCTCCCGGTCGCCCGGCCCTCGAACGGCCTGCGTTGCTGTCGCTTACTTCTGCACAGGTTCGTCGTTGTCGCGCTTCTCGGTCAACAGGCCAAGCTCACTCACGCCAGCCGTCCGGATCTGGTCGACTGCATTCATTACCTTGCCGTAGTTGGCGCGCTGGTCAGCCCGCAGGAAGACCTCTTTGTCGGTCTTGTTCTCCAGCTTGGCGGCGATCTTCGCTCCCAGGTCGTCGGGGTTTATCGGGTCCGCGCCGAGGAACGTCTTGCCGTCGCGCGTCACCGCAACCGTAATCGCGTCTTCCTTGTTTGCGTTCTCCATGATGACTGCGGCCGTGGCCACCGGCAGGTCGACATTGACCTTGTTGTTCAGCATGGGCGTAATGACCATGAAGATGATCAGCAGCACCAGCATCACGTCCACCATCGGCGTGACGTTGATGTTGGAGTTGACCTTCTTACCTTCTTCGCGCTTGTTGATACCCATAATTGTTTGTCCCGTTCGGTCGTTCGCGGCCTCGGCCGTGGTTGCCGTCATCGTCACCGCGGAGGATGAGCCTTCGGAGGCGGTTCGCTTGCCGGCCTCCGAAGGCCATGCTGTCCGAGGTGAAATTGCTCCCTGCCTTTCAGCAGGGCGGCCTGCTTACCGGTGGCTCTGCTTGATGAAGTAGTCCACCAGCTCGCTGGAGCTGTTGTCCATCTCGACGTCGAAGGCCTCAACCTTGTTGGTGAAGAAGTTGAAGGTCATGACGGCGGGGATGGCGACGAAGAGGCCGAACGCCGTGGTGACCAGCGCCTCCGAGATACCGCCGGCGACCGCGCCGATGCCCGAGGTCTTCTGCGTGGCGATGGCCTGGAAGGCGTTCAAGATGCCGATCACGGTGCCCAGCAGCCCGATGAACGGGGCGGTGGAACCGATGGTGGCCAGTCCGCCCAAGCCGCGCTTCAGCTTGGCATGGACGATCGCCTCGGCCCGTTCGAGTGCGCGCTGCGAGCTTTCTACCTGTTCCTCGGTGATGTTGCCGCCCGAGCCGAAGCTGCGGAACTCCTGCAGGCCGGCGGTGACGACTTCGGCGAGGTGCGACTTCTTGCTGCGGTCGCCCAGCTTGATCGCCTCGTCCAGACGGCCATCCTTGAGCGCGCCGGCAACCTTGGGCGCAAACTCGCGCGACTGCTTGCGCGCTGCGTTGAAGTAGAGGTAGCGGTCGATCATAACGGCCAGCGACCAGATCGACATGATGAAAAGGATGATGGCGATGCAGCGGGCCGGCCATCCCATGTTCGAGATCAGACCGCCGATACTGAAGCTGACCGCTCCTCCACCGGATTCCTGAAAGAGCATGGCGAGCGGCGCGGGGACGTGAGCGAAGTTTACGAGATGAGCGAGAATCACTGGAATCTTTCCTCCTGATTTCTATACAACATTGAACTGGATCGATCTAAAAACCCTGAATTGAAATCCGACCAAAACCTGAACTACATAACCCAATCTGCAACCAGCCGGACGCGCAAAACCATTTTTCCGGCCCTGAATCTAAAGCGTGAACTGCGTGAAACGGACATCTGTGAGAACTGCATCCGGCTAGCTGCCGGTGAAGGTAAAGTTGACCGTAATGCTCGTCTCCACCTCGGTGGGTTCGCCGTTCAGAAGATAGGGCCTGTAGCGCCAGCGCATGACCGCGTCTCGGGCCGCGTTCACCAGCATCCCGTTGCCGCTGATCACCTGCAGGTTCTCGATGGTGCCCTGCTTGGAGATGATGGCATGCAGGACGACCACCCCCTGAACGTGTGCGGCCTTGGCGATCGCCGGATATACCGGCTCGGGCTTGGAAATGATCATGCCGGCAACCACTCCGCTGGAGAGGTGCACCGGGCCGGTCTGCTTCGGAACCACTCTCGGGACAACCGGCGCACTATTGTTCAGGCTGGCAAAGAGACCGCCCGCCACGCCTCCTGGTTGGCCGTTGCCCATGCCTTGCATTCCCTGGACTCCGGTACCCGACGACGGAGCCGCTTCTTCATGCACGATCTTGATGTCGTGGGGAATCTTGGCCGGGGCGTGCAGGCCCGAGTCGATCTCGGAGACCATCTTCACCTCGGCAACCTTTTGCTGGGGCGGAGGCGGTGGCGGAGGCGGCGGAGGCGGAGGAGGCGCAGTCAGCAGCGCAGTCAGTGCCGTCCGCGGCAGGGCCTCGGGATAGAGCAGGGGAATCAGGATCAAGATGGCCAGAATGGACAGATTGATTGTGCCTGTCAAGAACATCCACCGGCCCGTCTTGGTCTTGAGCTGACCGCCGGATTCCATCAATGAGCTTTCAAACATGAAGCGCCTCGCAAAAAATGTTCTACCCAGCTTAGACACCGCGCCGGTTTACTTTGTTCCCGCGTCCGCGATGCTTTGTCCCCGCGTCCGCGATGCTTTGTCCCCGCGTCCGCAATCCCAATCTCCGTTCGTGCCCTGGACCGCTGAAACGGAGCCGCCCAAGAATCTTACACAAAAACATACACACCTGGAAACCCGCGCCTGAAATCAGGCCGCTTACGCCCTGGCGCGCTTGGCCGGAAGGTTCGAGACCTTGCCCCGGCGCCTGCGCCAGTCCTGATACGCCACCAGCATGGGAGCGGCCACCGCGATCGAAGAGTAGGTCCCGATCACGATGCCCACCGTAAGCGCAAACGAGAACCCGCGCAGCACCGGCCCGCCGAAGAGCAACAGGCTGACCACGGTAAGGAAGGTGAGGCCGGAGGAGATCACGGTCCGGGTCAGCGTCTGGTTGATGCTGCGGTTCACAACATCCGGCAGCGATTCCCTGCGCGACAAGGCCAGGTTCTCACGGATGCGGTCGAAGACCACGATGGTGTCGTTCATCGAGTACCCGATCAGGGTCAGGATGGCCGCGATCACGGTCAGGGTGATCTCCTGGTTGGTCAGGCTGAAGGCGCCCACCGTGATCAGCGTGTCGTGGAAGACCGCGACCACGGCCGCCACGCCGTAGATCAGCTCAAAACGGAACCACAGGTAGATCAGCATCCCGATCAGCGAATAGATGGTGGCCAGCTCGGCCTGGTGTTGCAGTTGCGTGCCCGCCGTCGGTCCCACAATGTCCACCCGCTGGATGGTGCAGTTGGACTCGGGCTGGTCGCAGTTCAGCGCGCCCTCCACCTGCGTGCGCCCCGCGTCGTGCGATATGTCGGCGGCCTCAGGCAGCGAGATCACCACCATGTTGGCAGACTGCCCGTTGGTGTCGCTGATCGGGTAGATGGTGGAGTCCTTCACGCCCGCGCTGTTCAGCGCCTGGCGGATGTGGTCCTCATTGGGCGTGCTCGCGAACTGCACCTGGATCTCAGTGCCGCCCTTGAAGTCCACACCACGCGGAATGCCGTGCCAGAACAGCATGCTCAATATGCCAGCCACGGAAAATATCAGCGAGAAGCCGAGGAAGTACCACTTCTTGCCCAGCCAATCGATCTTTGCATCACGAAACAGTTCCACTTGAAACTCCAGTTATCAGTTGCAGGTTGCAGGTTGCAGGTTCCAGACCAGTTCGCTTATCAACTGACAACCTGTAACCTGCAACTGTTCTTAAATCGACAACTCCGCGCCGCGTTCCTTGCCTGCCAGATGCGCGTCGAAGATCGTCCGCGAGACGAAGACGGCGGTGAACAGGTTGGCCAGCAGTCCGACGGTGAGTGTTACCGCGAAGCCCTTCACCGGGCCCGTGCCGAAGAGGAAGAGAATGCCCGCCGAGACGATGGTTGTTACGTGGGTGTCCACAATCGTGATCCACGCGTGGCCGAAGCCCTGCTGCACCGCAACCGCCGACGACTTGCCCATGCGCAGCTCTTCGCGGATGCGCTCGAAGATCAGCACATTCGAGTCCACTCCCATACCAATGGTCAGGATGACGCCGGCGATCCCGGGCAGCGTCAGCGTGGCGCCGACGTAACCCATGAACCCGAGCAGGATCACCAGGTTCAGCAGCAGCGCCAGGTCCGCGTTGATGCCCGAGCCGCGATAGTAGACCAGCATGAACACGATCACCGCCAGCATGCCGACGATGGCCGCCATCACTCCCTGGTGGATCGATGCCGCGCCCAGGCTCGGCCCCACCGTGCGCGTCTCCAGGGTGTCGATCGAGGCAGGCAGGGCGCCGGTGCGCAGCATCAGCGACAGGTTGTCGACCTCGTCTTTGCTGAAGGTCCCGGTAATCTCGCCCCGGTCGCGGATCGCCGAGTTGATCGATGCCACCTCGCGAATCTTGTTGCCCAGCACGATCGCCATCGAACCCGGGTTCGCGCTGTCCTTGGAGTGCGCTTCGGTGTACTTGTAGAAGCGGTCGCCGGCCTCGGTGGTCAGCGTAAAGGTCAGGTTCGGCCTGCCATTCTGGTCCGTCGAGGGCTGCGCATCGCGGAAGTCTGTCCCCTCCACCCTGCTCGCCCGCTCCAGCAGATACACCTGGTCGGGAGAGTTCGGCGAGATGTTGCCATGCAGCAGTTGATCCTCCGGTGGGACCACCTCATTCAGCGCAGTCATCGCCGCCTCGTCGCTCTCGTACGGCCCGCTCACCACGGCGTACACGGCCAGCTTGGAGGTGGACTTGATGGCGTCCTCCACCTTCTCCGGGTCGGAGATTCCCGGCAGCTCCACCAGGATCTCGTTGTCGCCCAGCCCATACGGCTGCACCGTCGATTCGCTCACGCCCAGCGTGTTCACCCGGTCCGTAATGGTCTCGATCGAGTGGTCCAGCGTCGATGTCTCCAGGGTGCGGATCGCGCCCGGCTTCATGGTCAGCTTCTCGCTTCGGTCCGGGTTGGTCGCCAGGTCGTAGCCGGAGTAGTCGTTGCCATCGAAGATGGCGCGCGCGTCGCTGGCCTTCTCCGCCGGAATCCCGCTGATGGTGATCTGTTCGGGATGGGCCACCGGGTCCAGCTTGTGCACCGACTGCCCGGTGATGCCCGCCTTCTCCAGGTCGTCCTCGATCCGCTGCACATCGCGGTCGGTGGTCGAGCCTACCGCCTCGTCCACATGCACCTTCAGAACCAGGTGCGTCCCGCCTTTGAGGTCGAGCCCCAGTTTGATGTGATCGCTCAGCGCCTGCTCGAGCGCACTCGGGGTCACGCCATGCGGAATGCCCAGAAAGCCATAGCAGAACACAACCAGGAACGCTACGATGAACGCCGTCTTGCCCTTCAGATTCTTGCCCATTGCATCCTTTTTCCAAATCCCGCGGCGCCAAACGGATCGCCTCTACCCTGACCACTGACCACTGTGACTGCTTACCCCTGCTTCGATTCGTCTGGCAACGTCACCGCGGCGATAGCGCTCTTCACAAACTCGAGCTTCACATTGTCCGGCGCTACGCGCAGTTGCACTACATCTTCCTTGACCGAGATAATGACCCCGCGAATGCCGCCGTTGGTCGTCACCCGGTCGCCGTTCTTCAACTGGCTCAACATCTCCTGCCACTTCTTCTGCTTCCTCTGGTTGGGCGCAATCATCACGAAGTACATCAGCGCGATGAACACCAGCATCAGAAGCAGTTGCCCGGAAACACCGTATGATCCCATCCAATCCCATCCTTCTCAGCTTCACTTGCTTCGTCTTCGAATCAATCTTCGGGCCGTCGCGCGTCGATCGTCGCCGGAACACACCCCCGGAGCTGCGATTGGACCCGCAACCTGGCCTGGAGGTGTTTGTCGCGAAAGCTGCCAGCGGCGAAAACCTGTCTTGCCCTGCGCACTTGCGCGCGCACATAGCCGCCCAGGGCCCGCGCAACAGGCCCAGCCCTATAAGTCTCGCGTAACCCTTCGCCCCCTGTCAAGAAAACCGTCCCCGGGGAAACGCGCCGGGTCGGCATCCGCAAAGGCTGTCCAGCCGGATTCATCCCGTGGCCGCGACCACGAAGCCCTGCGGCTTTCAGCCTAACCGCGTCGAAAGATCTTGTGGAAGAGACGCCCCACCAGGTGCGCCAGATCGTTGTTCGGCGGCGCGGGCGCTGGAGTGGCAGTGGACGGCGCGTCGCTACTGGCCTGCGCGTTGTAGCTCAGCGTCTCGCTCACCTGCGCATGCACCTCGCCCGTTGGCGCCTGCGGCACCTCGGCAACCGGCGCTAGTCCTTCGCTGACCGCCACCGGGAATGGATGCTCGGCGGCTGCGGCTGTAGCCGGAGCCATCAGCGCATCGGCCAGCGGCACGCCTGAAGCGCCCGGGCAGCCGCAGGGCGACGTCTCGTGGTCCACCACCTCGCGCAGGCTTCCGTGCTCGAACAGCACATGCTGCCCCGCCGCCAGCTCATACGTCGCATCGCCAAACGGGTCGCTAACCTCCAGCACCGGCGCGCCCGCGCCGCGGTTCTCCACGCAGGTGTCGCCGTTGCGCGCAACCCGCAGGCGCAGGTCGAGCGGCCCACCCGTGCGCACCGTGAAGCGCAGGTCGGGGGTCATCACGGCGTCGGTCGCGGTAGCTTTCGTCTCGATCTCGATCGCCCCGCCATCCAGCGAGAAGAGCAGCGGCGCGGCCACCATCACCTCGCGGCTCTCGCTCAGGTGCAGCACGCTGGTCTGGCAGACGCGCACCATCCCTCCGCGCGCCAGCTCAATCGGCGCGGTGTGGTCCCGCGCCGTCACGCTCACCGAGCCGGTAAGCACGGCGCGACCCTCCATCACATCCTTCGCTCCGGTGACATCCGCGTCGCGCGTGGAGACGTAGCCGATCAACTGCTGCGCCCTCAGCGGGCCGGCCATCGGACCGCCCAGCGCGCACGCCAGCAACAGCACCGGCGAAAGAGCGCGCGCAGATGGAGTTCGCAGCCTCATGCGTCCAGCCTACATCTTCAGGAAGTTTGCGATGATCTTCTTGCCCTCAACGGTGAGCACGCTCTCGGGATGGAACTGCACGCCCTCGATGGGCAGCGTGCGGTGGCGCAGCGCCATAATCGTCGTCCCGCCCGTCGTCCCGCCCGGCCCCAACTCCGCCGTCCGCGCCGAAACCTCCAGATCCTTAGGAAGCCCCTCCTCGGCCACAATCAGCGAGTGGTAGCGCGTACAGGTCATCGGCGAGGCGATCCCGGCGAAGATCGTGCGCCCGTCGTGCTCCACCTGGCTGGTCTTGCCGTGCATCAACTTCGGCGCGCGCACCACATTCCCGCCAAAGGCCGCGCCGATCGCCTGGTGCCCCAGGCAGACGCCGAGAATCGGCACGCGCCGTCCGCCCTCCCGCGCCAGCCGCGCAAAGTGCCGGATCAACTCAATCGAGATTCCCGCGTCCTCCGGCGTGCAAGGCCCCGGCGAGATCAGGATGTGGGTCGGCGCGAGCGCCTCGACCTCGGCGGGTGTCAGCTCGTCGTTGCGGCGCACCACCATCTCCGCGCCCAGCTCCCCCATGTACTGCACGAGGTTATAAGTAAACGAATCGTAGTTGTCGAGAACGAAGACCATAGATGTGCCGATTTTACCTTGTGCTCTCTTGGTTCGATAACGTGCGAAGCAAAGACACCATAGCCGATTTCCTAACCCAACGCTTGGAATTCTTCACTGCTGTCTGGCGCGCTCGATGGCGCGGACTACGGCGCGGGCTTTGTTGGCGCACTCGACAAATTCGTTCGCCGGCACGGAGTCCGCGACGATGCCGCCGCCCGCCTGAATGTGCCCCTGCTCGCCGTTCATAAACAGCGAGCGGATGGCGATGCACGAATCGAGATTCCCCGAAAAATCCGCATACAAAATGCTGCCGCCGTAGACGCCGCGCCGCGCCGGTTCCAGCTCCTCGATGATCTCCATGGCGCGAATCTTGGGCGCGCCGCTTAGCGTCCCCGCCGGGAAGCAGGCGCGGAAGGCGTCGATAGCGTCCAGCTCCGGCTTCAGCTTCCCTTCCAGCGAGCTGACCAGGTGCATCACATGGCTGTAGCGCTCCACAAACATCAGGTCTTTGACCTTGACGCTTCCGTACTCGCTGACGCGGCCCACGTCGTTGCGCCCCAGGTCCACCAGCATCACATGCTCGGCGACCTCCTTCTCGTCGGCGCGCAGACTCGCCTCCAGCGCGCGGTCTTCCACCTCGTCGGACGAGCGCGGACGCGACCCGGCGATGGGCCGATACTCCACCGTCCGCCCATGCACTCGCACCAGCATCTCCGGCGATGCCCCGACAATATGCGCCACTGCGGGCTTCGACTTCTTCGCCTTCTTGCCTGCCTTCGCCGACGCCGCGCCCTCCATCCCGAATCGCAAAAAATACATATACGGCGAGGGATTCACGATCCGCAGCGCGCGATAAATATCGAATGCATCCACTCCCGGGACGCAGTCGAAGCGTTGCGAGAGAACGCACTGAAAGACATCGCCCGAAGCGATGTACTCCTTGGCGCGCAGCACGGATTTGAGGTATGCGGGCTTCGGCGTGCGCGCCGTCAGCTTCAGCGCACCCAGCCTTGATCCGAGCGACTTGGCCCCGCGCGATTTGACCGGCTTGGGCAGCACGCGCGCCAGACGCTTCTCCAGCCGGTCCAGCCGTGTCACCGCGCGCGCATAGGCCGCCTGCGCCACCTGCGCAGCCGTCTTCCCTTTAGCCCTCGCCGCTGCCTTCTCGCGCGTCAAGTCCGCCGTAACAATCAGCAGAATCTCCTTCTTCACATGGTCGAAGGCCAGCACCTGATCGAAGAACATCAGGCAGGCATCCGGCACGCCCAGCTCGTCGATGGCTAACGACGGCAGGCGCTCGATCTGGCGGAAGACATCGTAGCTGAAGAAACCCACCGCGCCGGCGGTAAACGGAGGCAGCCCCGACAGCCGCGCCGGAGTGTGCCCGCCCAGCGCGCGCTTCAGCTCGGCGAAGATGTCGCCCTCGAAGCAGCGCCGCTTGCCACCCTCCTCGACCGTAATCACCGTACCCCGCGACACGATCTTCTTGTACGGCTCAATGCCGATGAACGTGTAACGCCCGACGTGTTCCCCGCCCTCGACCGACTCCAGCAGAAACGCCTTTGGCTCCTCGCCCGCAACGCGCAGGAAGGCCGAGACCGGCGTCTCCAGGTCCGCCGTCAGCGTGCGGTAGACGGGGACCAGCGTGTGCTGGCGGCTCAGCTTCAGAAAGTCGCGGGCCGTGGGCAGGGCAGACTTGGCGGACTGTGCGGATCGTGCGGACATAGCGTGTGCTCCCATCGTACTAGGAACGAGGTTCAAGCAGCGAAGTTCAAGGTGCGAGGAAAAAGTTGAGCGTAGTGTGTTTTTTTTAGCAGCCGCTTGCAGCCTCGATCTACATCCAATGGCGTGTGGCGTGGGACCGTCCCGCGCGACGGTTGTTCGTGTTGGCTCGAAAGGCCTATACTCCACGCGTTTGGGCGATCATCCCGCGGAAAACAGATGACAGTCCCACAGAAAGGATGGAGCAGCTTATGGTCACCGAATCGCTGATACCGGCAACCGAACGAAGACAACCATCCGCCCAGGCCGCAGACACCGAGGCGATGTCCTTCGAGCAGGAGACCAACCCATGGCTCGCGCAGGAGGCGCGCTTCGACTTCGCCGCGAAGAAGCTCAATCTCGACGAGGGCATATGGAAGATCCTCCGCCAGCCTGCCCGCGAGTTGATCGTCCACATCCCGGTGGGCATGGACGACGGGCGGATCGAGGTCTTCACCGGCTATCGCGTGCAGCACTCCACCGCGCGCGGGCCCTCCAAGGGCGGCGTGCGCTACTCGCCGGATGTCTCGCTCGACGAGGTGCGCGCGCTGGCCAGTTGGATGACCTGGAAATGCGCGGTGGTCAACATCCCCTTCGGCGGGGCGAAGGGCGGAATCATCTGCGATCCACACACCATGTCGCAGGGCGAGTTGGAGCGCATGACGCGCCGCTACACCGCCGAGATGATGGAGTTCCTCGGCCCGGAAAAAGACGTCCCCGCGCCGGACATGGGCACCAACGAGCAGACCATGGCCTGGATGATGGACACCTATTCCATGCACATGCGCCAGACCGTCACCTCGGTGGTCACCGGCAAGCCGGTCAACATCGGCGGCTCCAGCGGCCGTCGCGAGGCCACCGGACGCGGCATCTCGGTGGTCTGCGACCAGGCCATCCAGCAGCTCGGCATCGCCGTCAAGGACTGCCGCGTCATCCTTCAGGGATTCGGCAACGTCGGCTCCAACGCGGCCAAACTCCTCTACGAAAAAGGCTACCGCATCCTCGGAATCGCGGACCTCGACGGCGGCCTCTACAACGCAAACGGAATCGACATCCACGCGCTCCTCGCGCACCGCGCGCAGGCCGGCACCATCGTCGGCTTCTCCGGCGCCGAGGCCGCCAACCCAGCCGAACTGATCACCCGCGTCTGCGAAATCCTCATCCCCGCCGCCACCGAAAACGTCATCACCAGCCGCAACGCAGCCGCCCTCCACTGCCGCATCCTCTGCGAGGGCGCCAACGGCCCCACCACCATCGTTGCCGACGAGATTCTCGCCGCCAACGGAGTCTTCGTCCTGCCCGACATTCTGGCCAACGCCGGAGGCGTCACCGCAAGCTACTTCGAGTGGGTGCAGGACCGCATGGGCTACTTCTGGACCGAGGCCGAGGTCAACCAGCGCCTTGACCGCATCATGACCGACAGCTTCCGCGATGTCATCGCCTACGCCCAGTCGCACAGCGTCAACAACCGCATCGCCGCCTACATGCTGGCCGTCGACCGCGTCGCCTACACCGCCAAACAGCGCGGCATGTACGCGTAAAGGCAGTGGTAAGTGATCAGTGATAAGTGGTCAGAAAAGAGGAGCAACACTCGCTTACCACTTACCACTTACCACTAGATTGCGACGCTCAGCGTCACCGTCTGCGCCTGCTGCGCGCCGCATACGCCCGAGGCCGCGCCCAGAAGGCAGCAGACCGTACGCCGAAGGATGCGACTGAAGCGTGACATGGAAGCACCGGCCCGAGAGCGCAGGGCGTGGGAGGACATCTGCCAATCTACCACGCGCGCCGCACCGTTTACGAGGCTGCCGCAAAGCGCAAAGACCCCGGCTGTGGCAGAATGCTAGTGTCTACTTTGCTCTGTTTTGGCCGTTCCTCCTGCCGGATGCGCGGCCCGGACTCTGCCTGCGCAGGCCGTCGCGCACTTTGCGCGGCGCGGCAACCCGAGGCCCATGAACCTGCCCAACTCCATCACGCTCAGCCGCATCGCCACCGTGCCGCTGCTGATGTGGATTCTCTCCCCCGCCTTCCCCGCCAACCACGCGGCCCACGGCCTGGCGGGCGGCGAGCAGGAACTCATCGCCTCCGGCGTCTTCATCCTCGCCTCCATCACCGACGGCCTGGACGGCTACCTGGCCCGCCGCCGCAAGCAGATCACCACCCTCGGCATGTTGCTGGACCCGCTGGCCGACAAGCTGATGATCACCGCGGCCTACATCATTCTGGTCGCTTACACTCCGCGCATCGTGCCCCCGTGGATCGCCGTCATCATCATCGGTCGCGAGTTCCTGGTCAGTGGCCTGCGCTCCATCGCGGCGTCGGAGGGCTTCACCATCGACGCCAGCGAGATCGGCAAGCTGAAGACCGTCATCCAGATCGTCTCGGTGGTCGCCGTCACCCTCGA
>Ga0224555_1002870_pt1 | contig 19065 bp, 13 predicted proteins | sample 714S23034metaG_FD_180687 | JGI IMG/M metagenome (GOLD analysis project Ga0224555, IMG submission 180687) | Peat soil microbial communities from Stordalen Mire, Sweden - 717 S2 30-34 | ecosystem: Environmental > Terrestrial > Soil > Wetlands > Peat | place: Sweden: Norrbotten County, Stordalen...
AACTCGCCCATGCCTGCCTGCGTGATGCCATCGGAGAAAAAGACAATGCGATCTTCGCGTTGGACATCGAAGGAGGAGAAGCTGATGACGCGGTCGTGCCAGCGCTCGGGACGCACCTCGGTTTTCTCGATTGTCAACTCGCCTTTGGGACGGATGAGAAGGAAGGACGGGTTGCCGTGTTCAATGATGCGCGTTTCGCCGGTGCTGGCCATGTCGACGACGGTGAAGGTGGAATAGCTGATTTTGCGCACACTGCAGATGGGCAGAGTGTCCATGATGATTTCCGCCGAGCGGCGCATGTCCATGGCGCTTGCGGCGAACTTCAAGGCCATGGTGGCCGTCATGGTGGCCAGGACGCTGGCTTTGACGCCACTGCCGAGGCCGTCGGAGAGAACCGAGACGATGCGGCCTTCCTGCTTGACGCTCTGGGAGAGAAAGACGTCGCCGGAGATCAACTGGCCGTGCTTGGCCCGCTGACAGGAATCGACTTCAATGAAGCTCTCCGCGCCGATCACTGCTGCTCCCTGACGATGGGGTCGTCGCCGTCCTTGGGCGTGAACGAGCGCACGATGGAGTTGAGAATAATTTCCGAGTCGGCCGCATTCTCGCCGAGAAGGTAAGCGATCTGCTGCACCGTCTTCAGGTTCTTCTGGATCACTTCGCGGGCGCGATCGATGATTTGCTCCTTCTGGACGATGGGCTCGCTGATGTCGCGGAAGATTCCGCACATGACGGCATGCGGCTCGATGGTGAAGATGCTGGTGGTGAGGATGCCGCGCTGATAGCGGATGTCGTGGCCGACGATGTCCTCGTCCGAGTCGAGCACGCGATTGAAGAGGTAAGAGAACGGCATGACGGCGCTGAGAGCGCGGCCCTCGAAATTCTTGGCAGGCTCTTCTTCGGCGGCGAAAAGGTGGACAAAGTTTGAATTGCACTCGATGATGTTGAGGTCGTCGTCAACGATGACGACGGCAGAGGGCATTTTCTGGAGAAGCGCGTTTGCTTTCTTCTGAGCCAGTTTGCGCGTATAGGCGGCGCACATCATGCGCTCGGCATTGCGGGGGATGAGGGCGCGGGCGAAGTCGCGGCAGGTGTCGTAGCCGCAGCCGCCGCAGTTAAGTTCGTCTTCGGCCGAATATTTTCCTACGGTGCGCAAGGCGTCGCGCAGTTGCAGTTCGCCGTACTCGTTGCGGGCGACGGGCGAAGCCGGGTAGTCCTGAGCGATGGCCAGAGAAGGCCGGCGCGGAAATTCGGTGGCGGGCTTTGCGTATTGGATGACGTCGTAGCGGCGGCGAGCGACCGAGGTGGCGCGCGCGGCTTTAGGGCCGTTGATGCACGAACCGGCACAGGCACTCATCTCGAAAAAGATGTTGTGCTCGGGCTTCCACTTCAAAATGTCTTTCAAGGCCTGCTCGACATCGGGGATGCCGGAGACGGACATGAAGTCAAGGTTATCGATTTCGTGGTTTCCGGTGAGGCCCGGCGCCATGCCGCCTTCGATGGGGAAGAGCGCGCCTTCCTGCGCTTCTTCCGGCTCGAAGCGGTCGTCGGGAGAATCGACAATTTCGGCGAGATCGATGTGTTTTTCGGCGAGCCAGAAATCGAGATCTTCAAACGTGAGCGCGGCATCGAGAAGCTCGGGATGCTCTTCGGCCTCCTTCTTCTCCGCGATGCAAGGACCGATAGAGACGACTGCTATGTCGTTGCCAAAGTGCGCGCGCAGCAACTTGCAATGCGCAAGGAGGGGAGAGAGGACAGAGCAAACATGCGGCAGGCATTCGGGATGATATTTGCGAATGAAGTCTACGACCGCGGGACATGCGGACGAGATCCAGATCTTGTTCTGTTCCTCGCGCATCATGGAGAGGATGCTGGCTGAAACCTGCTGCGCGCCGAGAGCGGCCTCCGACACGGCGAAGAAGCCCAGCTTCTTGAGCGCACGAACCAACTGCGCTGGACGAATGGCGGGATATTGCGCCACAAAGGAAGGAGCAAGCGAGGCGATGACTGCGCGCTTGCAATTGATGAGGGCTTTGGCGCTTGGCAAATCGTCGCATACCTGCTTGGCATTGCTGGGACAGGTGAGCGTGCAGTCGCCGCAGAGGATGCAGAGTTCAGGCGCGACCTGCGCGCAGTTGTCGCGAACGCGAATCGCTTTTACAGGGCAGCCGCGAATGCATTTGTTGCAATCCTGACACTCGTGCTTTCCGGTTTTGATGTAATCAAGCCGTTCCATGCCGACCCCGCGTTGTCTGGCCAAGCTGCTCGAGAAGCTCGCGCAACTTTGCCGCCGTGACACCGTGATGAACTTCGCCGCCAATGCTGAGATTGGGGCCTTGCATGCACTCGTCCTGGCAGAGTTTGCCGGTCAAGTGAGTCGAGGCGTTTAATCCGTGGCTCTGCACATAGGCGTTGATGGTGGCGAGATTTTGCGAGTTGCCACGCGCGAAACAGGAACTCCCGAGGCAGACCACAATCTCTATCGGGCTTTGATCCGGGTTCATGAGTTACCTCTTTATGCCTGCAGTTGCACCAGGGCCGAACTGAGATCGGGCACGATGCTTGCGGGCATTTCCAGCGTTCCTCTTGCGCCGGTCCCGCGTCCCGCAAAACGGCCGAGCGAGTGTATTTGTCCGCGCAGACACTGGTTGCAATCGGTGGCGCTTTCGTCGATGCAGGCCTTGGCGGGATAAATCTGATAGAGGCGGCGGTATTTTACCGGCGTCAGATTGGGCATGACGACGTTTGCGCCGGCCTTGAGGCCCAGCTTGCGTCCGTGAACTTTGTTGATGGTGGCAAGCGCCGTGGTGCTGGGAATGTTTGCGTTTGGGCAGACGATGCGCGTGAGCGCAAGCATCTTGTAGACCATCTCTTCGTTGGAAGGCGCTTGCTCGGATGGGTCGATGGGCGGACGCAGCGCGCCGGAACCGAGAGGCGTGGAGGCGTGCCCGATGTAGGGGCCGATGCCGATCATGTCGAGATCGAGGGCGCGGAAGGTGAGGATGTCATCGGCGAGGCTCGCGAAGGATTGGCCGGGAATGCCGACCATGACGCCGCCGCCGGCTTCGTAGCCGAGGGTCTTCAGTGTGCGCAACAGCGCGATGCGATCGGGTCCGGCAGGAGAGCGGCTGGGATGAATGGCGCGAAAGAGTTTCTTGTCGGAGGTTTCGAAACGGAGCAGATAACGATCTGCGCCGGCGGTGCGCCAGAGTTGCAGTTCTTCCTGGCGGCGCTCGCCGAGGCTAAGCGTGACGGCGAGACTGGTTTCGCGCTTGATCCACCAGACAATTTCTTCGATCCATTCGGCAGTGAGGCGATCGTCTTCACCGGCTTGCATCACGACGGTGCCGTAGCCGAGCCTTTCGGCTTGAAGGGCGCAGTTGAGGATCTCTTCGCGCGTCATGCGGTAGCGCTCGAGATCGCGATTGGCCGCGCGCAGGCCGCAATACATACATTGACGAGCGCAGTGGCTGGAAATCTCAATGAGGCCGCGAAGGTGCACGGCGTCGCCGACGTGCTCTTTGCGCACGGAGTCGGCCCGCTCGTACAACTCTTGCAGACGAGCGGGCCGGCTCTCGCGGAGACCTTCGAGCAGATCGGCTTTGGACAGCACGGTCATGGTTAGTTGACTAAGCTCATATGGCTCTCGTCGGGTTCAGGTGCTTCCGCGACTGCGTGTGGTTCGAGGTGTTTTTGCCGCTCTTCCTTATAGGCAGCGAGGGCTTCAGGAAAAGGTTCGAGGGCGCGCTCGAGAATACCGAGCGAGTAAGCGATCACGAGGCCGTAGTTGGTGATGGGCACTTGCTGACGCTGGCACTCGCGAATGCGATTCATCATTTCTTTGCGGTTCCACATGCAGGCGCCGCAGTGGATGACGAGTTTGTAGGGCGAGAGGTCTTCAGGAAAGTCGCGGCCTTTGACGGTGGTGAATTGAAGATTGCCGCCGACGTATTTCTGCAGCCAGCGTGGAATCTTTACGCGGCCGATGTCTTCTTCGATGGGGTGGTGGGTGCAGGACTCGGCCACTAGGACGCGGTCGCCGGGTTTGAGTGTTTCGACGGCAACGGCGGCACGGGTTTGCGCGACGAGGTCGCCCTTGAGACGCGAAAGAAGAATAGAAAACGCAGTAAGAGGAATGGAGTCCGGAGTGACGCGGGCGACTTGCTCGAAAACCTGCGCGTCGGTGACGACCATCGAGGGAGGAGTCTTCAAGTTGTCGAGCGCGCGCTCGAGGCCGGTGTCATTGACCACGACGCAGGAGGCTTCGCAGTCAATCAACTCGCGAATGGATTGGGCCTGGAGCTGCTTGATGCGGCCCTTAGGCGCTTCCTTGTCGAAGGGCATGACGAGGACGGCGGTTTCATCGGGACCGACGAGGTCGCTGAGAAGCACTGTGGGCTCGCCGGCATCGGGCTGCGCAACTTCCCAGAGCTTGGCGCGGAGAGTATCCATGCCGTCACCGGTGGTAGCGACGAGTTTTGCGTAGGGGAGACCTTCCTGCTCGAAGCGGATCAGTTGATCGATGTCCGGACGGCAGAGATCGACCTTGTTCAAGGCCACAATGACGGGGATGTTATGCGAACGGAGCTCGGCGAGAAGCTTCTCTTCGAAGTCGGTCCAAACGCCGGATTCGGCGACGAGTACGCCGATGTCGGCGCGGCCGATGGCCTGGCGCGTCTTCGCGATGCGCTGCTCGCCGAGGGCGCCAACGTCATCGACGCCGGCGGTGTCGATGAAAAGCACTGGACCGAGGGGAAGCAGTTCCATCGGCTTTTCGACGGGGTCGGTGGTGGTGCCGGCCACGTCGGAGACGATGGAGACCTTCTGCCGGGTGATGGCGTTCAGCAGGCTTGATTTGCCGACGTTGCGGCGTCCGAAGAAACCGATGTGAAGCCGAAACCCTTTTGAAGTAGCCCGTATCATGATTGTCTTCTCCTCTTTCGGATCTAGATCTTTGACCGTATCAATTCGTACTTCTGGTTTGTCGTATCCCAGGTGCCCAAAAGCGAGGCACCTGGGGCACCCGATCTTTCAAGACGGGGTAAAAAATACATCGGCTAGATGAAAACGTCGCGTTCGCCGCCGCGAACCTTGTCGAGCATCGGCAGCGCGGTAGAAGTTTGCAGGCCGTCCATGTGCTCGAGTTCGATGGAGATGAGATTTTCGCCGGCGGATTTTGTTGCGGGGCCGGCGTAGTCGCAGAGGTACTCCTGAAACGTGGAGAGCGCGTTGGGATGGCAGTGATACTTGATCTCGCCCGGCTTGGCGAGATCCATAAAGTCCGCTCCGGTGCGGCCGGTGCGGTAGCAAGCGGTGCAGAAAGAGGGAACGAAACCGAGCGATACGACGTCGCGAACAACTTCGTCGACGCAGCGGTGGTCGCCCAATTGGAACTGGCTGCCGTTGGGGTCGCCAGGGCCTTCGGCATATCCGCCGGGATCGGTGCGGCTGCCGGCGGAGATCTGCGAGATGCCCACCTCGAGAGTTTCACGGCGCACGGCTGCTCCTTCGCGGGTGGACATGATCATTCCGGTGTAGGGAACCGCGAGGCGCATGATGGCGATCATCTTGAGGAAGTCGGCGTCGCTAACGGCGTGCGGCGGATTGGAAGCGACCTCGGAACCGACGGCCGGCTCGATGCGCGGGAAGCTGATGGTGTGCGGGCCGACGCCGAATTTCTTCTCGAGGTGACGAATGTGCTGCATCATGGCGAGGATTTCGAAGCGCCAATCGTAAAGGCCGAAGAGGACGCCGATGCCGACGTCGTCGATGCCCGCTTCCATGGCGCGGTCGAAGGAAGTAGTGCGCCAGTCGTAGTTGCGCTTGGAGCCCTTGAGGTGAACCTCCGCATACGTGGGGCGATGATAGGTTTCCTGGAAAAGCTGGAAGGTGCCGATGCCCGCGTCCTTGAGCTGCCGGAAACGCTCGACATTTTGCGGAGCAAGATTCACGTTGACGCGGCGGATCTCGCCGGGGCCGACTTTGGTGGCGTAGATGGTCGCGATGGAATCGAGGATGTATTGAAAACCCTGTTCGGGCAGGGCTTCCCCGGAAACCATCAGAATCCGCTTGTGTCCCTGGCGGATGATCATGCGGGTTTCTTCGGCGATCTCCTCTTGCGTGAGCGTGCGGCGGTTGAGAGCCTTGTTGCTGCCGCGGAAAGCGCAGTAGGTGCACTCGTTGGAGCAGCGGTTGGAGATGTAGAGCGGCGCGAACAGCACCAGGCGCGAGCCGTAGATTTCTTCCTTGATCTGCTTGGCCGTCGAGCAAATTTCGGCCAGCAACTCAGGGTCTTCAACGTAGGAAAGACAGGCGACTTCCTCCATGGAAAGCCCGTGCATTTCGCGGGACTTGACCAGCAATTCACGAACCTTGGCCGGTTCCGGGCGCATGTGCGCCGCCTGTATGCGTTCGATCTCCTCTTCGTCGATGAAGTCTGCCCGTTCCTGCGTAATCAAGATATTCTCCTGTCCTGCCGGTTACCTGGCGTCTGTGCTCCCCGGACCCGTATCGGCTTGCGGGCTCGGGTTATCGCCATCAATGCGGCTGTTCAGTTCTTCGATCGCCTTATGAGCTGTGCAGTGAGGAATGTGCTGGCCGCCGATCATGACGGTCGGGCCGGTTTCGCATTTCTCGAAGCAGAAGCCCGCGCGCACATCGAGACGGCCTTCCAGTCCGTTTTGCTCGGCGTGCCGCAAAATGCCGTTCAGCACGTCCTGCGAGCCTTTGAGGAAGCAGTTGGTTCCCAGGCAGACGCTGACTTTGAGCTTGTCGGCTGCCTGGGACTGCATGAGCGGCAGAGGATCTTCCATGATGCGGCGGCGGCTTTGGAAGGTTGTGTGCAGAAGATGATGCGCCTTCTCGCCGCCGATGTCGCCGAGGAATTTCGCGTAGCACTCGGTGATGAAGACGTTGTCCTGCGACTTGTGCAGTTGCAACATTTTGTCGGCGTGATAGAGGCCCTTGGTGCGCAGGGCGCGGGCGTCGCGCGAGGTTGAGACCGGCTGCCCAGCGCCGCCGACGCAGCCGCCGGGGCAGGCCATGACTTCGATGAGGTCGTAGCGGCTCTTGCCGGCGCGGACTTCTTCGGCGACGACGCGCGCGTTGCGCAGTCCGTGGACGATGGCCAGCTTGAGTTCCGCGCCGTTGACCATAACGGTGGCTTCGCGGAGACCTGAGTCGCCGCGCACCTGCTGGAATTCAACCTGTTCGAGCTTTTTGCCGGTGGCTTTTTCCGCAGCGTAGCGGAGCACGGCTTCCATGACGCCGCCGGAGTTTCCGAAGATGACTCCGGCGCCGGTGTAGAAGCCGAAGGGCATGTCGAATGACTCAGGCTGCAGAGTGTCAAACATGATGCCGGCGGACTGGATCATCTGGGCGAGTTCCTGCGTGGTCAGTACATAATCCACGTCAGGATCGCTGTCGATGCCCAATTCGGGGCGCTGGGCCTCGAATTTCTTGGCCGTGCAGGGCATGATGGCGACAACTTTAAGGTTCTTGCGTTCGACCTTAAGTTGGTCGGGCAGCATGGATTTGACGAGCGAGCCGAACATGGCCTGCGGAGAGCGGCAGGTGGAGAGATTGGGAAGCAGCTCAGGGAAATACTGCTCGGCGTATTTGACCCAGCCGGGGCAGCAGGAGGTAAACATGGGCAGCGTTCCGCCTTGCGATTTGCGCTCGAGGAACTCCGAGCCCTCTTCGATGACGGTTAGATCGGCGGCAAACGAGGTGTCGTAGATCTGGTTGAAGCCAAGTTGCTTGAGAGCCGCGACGATGCGCCCGGTGGTGATTTCTCCGGGCTTGAGGCCGAAGCACTCGCCAAGACCGACGCGGACGGCGGGCGCGATCTGCACAACGACGGTTTTGGCTGGATCGGCGAGCAGGTTCCAAACCTGGTCGACTTCCGACTTGATGGTAAGCGCGCCGGTGGGGCAAACGCTGGCGCACTGACCGCAGTTGACGCATTCCACGTCGCCGAGATTTTTTCCAAAGGCGGGCTGCACGGTGACTTCGTGGCCGCGATGAGTGAAGTCGATTGCGCCGATGCCCTGAATCTCAGTGCAGGTGCGGACGCAATCGCCGCAGAGCACGCACTTGTTGGGATCGCGCACCAGCGACGGCGAAGACTCATCGAGGGGCACGGGCTGATGGACGGACTTGAAGCGGACCTTCTTGATGCCGAGGCGCTGGGCCAGGCTCTGCAACTGGCAGTTGGCGCTGCGAGCGCAGGTGGGACAGCTCTGGTCGTGATTGGCAAGCAGCAGCTCGACGGCAATCTTGCGGATCTCGCGAATCTGCGGAGTCGTGGTCTGAATCTTCAGGCCCGGCTCGGGGGGCGTGGAACAGGCCCCCTGTATGCCGCGGCCTTCGATCTGGACCAGGCAGAGACGGCAGGCGCCATAGACGCTGAGCTCGGAGTGATAGCAGAAAGTGGGCAGATCGATGTTGGCCTTGCGCACAAGCTCGAGCAGATTGCGCTCGCCTTCGATCGCTACCGTCTTTCCGTCGATGGTCAAAGTTGGCTGAGTGACCTTATTCATCTGGCTATATCCCTTCGACTGCGTGTAATTTGCAGGCTGTGGCGCACGCGCCGCACTTGATGCAGAGTTCAGAGTCGATGTGGTGCGGCTTTTTCTTTTCGCCGGTGATGGCCCCGACCGGGCACGCCTTGATGCAGAGGCCGCAGCCTTTGCACTTGACCGGATCGATCTCCGGGCTGAGCAGCGCCTTGCAGCGGCCGGTGCGGCAGCGCTTGTCAAAGACGTGCTCTTCGTACTCTTTGCGGAAGTAGCGCAAGGTCGAGAGCACGGGATTGGGAGCTGTTTTGCCGAGGCCGCAGAGCGAGCCGGCCTGCACGGCGTGGCCGAGTGTCTCAAGCAGTTCAAGCGTGTGAGCATCGGCGCGTCCTTCAATCACGTCGTCGAGCAGGGTGAGCAGTTGCTTGGTTCCTTCGCGGCAGAGGACGCACTTGCCGCAGGACTCGCGCTGCGTGAACTCCATGAAGAAGCGCGCAATGCTGACCATGCAGGTGCCCTGGTTCATGGCGACCAGACCGCCGGAGCCGACCATGGCGCCGACTGCGCGAAGCGACTCGTAGGCGAGAGGCAGATCGAGATGCTCTTCGGTCAAACACCCGCCGGAGGGACCGCCGATTTGCACGGCCTTGAAACCGGTCTTCCAGATTTTGCCGGCGTCGTCGGTAATGCCGCCGCCTATGTTGAGGACGATCTCGCGGAGCGGCGTGCCGAAAGGAACTTCAACCAAACCTGTGTTAGCGACGTGGCCTGTGAGAGCGAAGGTCTTGGTGCCGGGAGATTCTTTGGTGCCGATGGCGCGGAAGACCTCGGGGCCGACCCTAAGAATGCGGGAGACATGGGCGAGCGTTTCCACATTGTTGATGATGGTCGGCTTGCCCCAGAGGCCGCTCTGCGCGGGGAAGGGGGGCTTGGGGCGGGGCATGCCGCGCTGGCCTTCAATGGAGGCGATCATGGCCGTTTCTTCGCCACAGACGAAAGCTCCAGCGCCTTCCATGACGTCGCACTTCATGGAGAGACCGGTGCCGAAGACGTTTTTGCCGAGGATGCCTTCACGCTCGGCATCCTTGACGGCCTGGCGCATACGCGCGACAGCGAGGGGATACTCGGCGCGGACATAGACCAGAGTTTCGTTTGCGCCGATGGCGCGGGCGGCGATCATGAGGCCTTCAATGACGCTGTGCGGATTGCCTTCCATCACGGAGCGGTTCATGAATGCGCCGGGATCGCCCTCGTCGCCATTGCAGATGACGTACTTCTTAGGGGAATTCTGAATTCTTGCCGCTTCCCACTTGCGGCCGGTGGGAAAACCGCCGCCTCCGCGGCCGCGGAGGCCCGAGTCGAGGATGGTTTTGCAGATTTCTTCGGGCGCCATTTCGACGAAGGCCTTGCGCGCCGCTTCATAGCCACCGTGCTTCATGTACTCGTGAATGTCCTCGGGATCGAGGAAGCTGCATTCATGCAGCACGAGGCGATTCTGGCGGGCGTAGAAGGGATTGTCTTCGAATCCGCGGCAGCTTTTGCGCGTTGCGGGGTCTTTGTAGAGGAGCCGCTCGACGACCTTGCCGGCGGCCAGCGTTTGATGCACGATGTCGGGAACGTCTTCGCTGCGAACCTTTGTGTAGAGAATGCCGTCGGGGAGTACCGAGACCAGAGGTCCCATCTGGCAGAAGCCCTGACAGCCGCTCTTGGAGAGGCGCACTTCATCGTCCGCGGCTTCGGGGCGGAGCTCGAGGATCACTTTCAGGCCGGAGCCGGCCATTTCTTGCTTGAACTGCTCGAAGACCCTCATGGCGCCGTTGGCCATGCATCCGGTTCCGGCACAGACGACGACGCGGCGTACCTGAGGAAGCGTGGAGATGCCGTGCGCATTTCCTGTTGTAGGCGAGACGAGATTTGCGTTAGACATGAGACTCCTCGGTTGCGGGCTGCTCGGCGGGGGTTGCAACGGCGGTTTTCTGCAACGCTTCCATTGCCCGGATGTCGTTGATGAGGCCAACGGCGCCTTGCGGTGTGACTTGTCCATGGACCTGCTCATCGATGACAACGACCGGGGCCAATCCGCAAGCGCCGAGGCAAGCGACGGTCTCGACGGTGAACATCATGTCGGGAGTGGTTTTGTTCTTTTCGCTGGTGCCTAGCGTCTTGTGCAAGGCTTCCAGGATGGGAAGAGACTGCTTGACGTGGCAGGCGGTTCCGTCGCAGACGCGGATGACGTGCTTGCCCTTGGGTTCGAGGGCGAAATGGGCATAGAACGTGGCCACGCCGAAGACGCGGGCCGGAGGTACATCCAGCGAGGTCGCCACGTAAGTGAGCACTTCCTCGGGCAGGTATTGATACTCGTGTTGAATCGCCTGCAGGATCGGAATCAACCCTGAAGGGCGGCGTCCGAAACGGTTGAGGATGCAGCACACCTTTTCGAACTTCTGTATCTCGACGTTCTCCGTGCGATCAACGACATTGGGCATTGACGCCATCTATACGGCCTCCTTTTCTTGAACCGGCACACGAAAGCGCCTGGCCAACTTCCAAGAGAGCGAGGCCAGCGTGGAATAAAGGTCTTCGTTGTGCACGATGATGTGGTCAGGAACTCTCAGTTTTACGGGCGCGAAGTTCCAGATGGCCTGGATGCCGCCCTTTACCATCTCATCGGCTACGGCCTGCGCAGCTTCAGCAGGGCAAGTGATAATGCCCAGGTGGATGCTCATGCGCTGGGCCAGATCGGCAAGTTGTTCGAGGGGCAATACCGCTTTCTCGTGGATCCATTGGCCGATTTTTGTGGAGTCTGTGTCGAAAGCAGCTACAATTCGGAGGCCGAATTTGGAGAAGCGCTCGTGACCGAGCAGGGCGGTGCCCAGATTGCCGACTCCGACCAGAAACGCCTCATTAATGTTGTTCCAGCCGAGAAATGTCTCGATGGCCTGGATGAGTTCAGCGACCGAGTAGCCGGTTTTGGGCTTGCCGATGATTCCGGTGTACTGCAAGTCCTTGCGGACTTGAACCGGGATCAGGCCCAGATACGCGCCAATCACGCTGCAGGAGATTCTGGAGATGCCCTTGTCCGCGAGATCGACCAGGTAGTGGTGGTACTGGGGCAGTCGGGCGAGGCTCGGTTGTGGGATTGAAGGAGCTTCCGGGCGTTTCAATCGCTGGAGAGTCGATAAATTTATATCGATAACCATATACCGAGTCTACCGTGGGCTCGACCTGCTAACTGTGACAGTGGTCACGAAGCATTTGGGCCGAGAAACGTGTACGAGCCGGAGCCGGAGCGGGCGAACTACTTTAGGAACATTTGCCTTTATTTGGAACAACTTAGAGAGTTATGGCGATCCTAACATCGGACTCGACGAATGCGGCGGGGCTTGCTGCTGTCATCTTGAGAATGCGTTAGTCTGATCCGATCTGCTCGCCTTAACGAAATACGCGGTTGGGTCAACCGGCGCACATTGGTTTCATTCTCTGTTTCTTTTCCTGGTATAGAATCTGGGTTAAGCATGGAATTATTCCTCAATTCCGCCTGGGCGCTGCTTGCAGTTGCCATCGTGTACCTTTGGCTGCGGCTTGGGCGGCGCGCGGTGAGCGAGCGGCAGATGTCGTTCGTTGCTCTGGTCATGCTCATTGTCATCCTGTTTCCGGTGATTTCGGTCAGCGATGATCTATGGTCGATCCAGAACCCCGCTGAGACCGACACCTGCCAGCGACGCGACCATTGCGCCGCCTGCCCGCATTCCATCTTCCCGGTGGTCGCCGCTCTCCCTGAGGCTGCCGTCACAGGGTTGAGGTTGGGCATGCTGAGTCTTGACGCACCGCGTCCGGCGCCGGTTTTCGCGATCCGCAACCCCGCCTTGCACTCCATCCGGAATCGCCCACCCCCCGCAGCCTGATCGCTCCTTCTTTCTCTTATTCAACCTATCTCCCTTTTCCCTTTCTGCGATCGCCCTGCGGAGCATGGCGTAAAGGATGCGTATGAAGCTGATATACCGCTATGGGTCTGGCACAGTTGCGGCTGCCTTGGTTTTCCTGGCGGGGGCAGTGTGCTCCGCACAGCAAAGCCTCAGCTGGGACCAGGTGAAGGCGAAGTTCGAAGCGGTTAATCCGGCGTTAAAAGCCGATGCCGACAATGTGGACGAGATGAGGGCGGAAGAGATCACGGCATACTTCCGGCCCAACCCTCAGTTCACGCTATCGGCAGATGGGACGCAGATTGCACCGCACGACGGCGTCTGGACTCCGTTCAGGGGAACGTACGAGCAGCCGAACTTCAGCTATCTGCACGAGCGGGATCATAAGCGGGAACTGCGGCTGAAGAGCGCGAAAGAGGGCACGCGCATCGGCGAGTCAGAGCACGAGGATCTGAAACGCAATCTCGAGTTCACGCTGCGATCGGCCTTTGTGCAGACGCTTGAGGCCAAGGCCGTTCTCGATTTGGCGAAGGCGGATCTGGAGTATTACGACCACATCATCGAGATCAGCCGCGATCGGTTCAAAGCAGGCGACATTGCGCATATCGATCTCGACCGCATCGAGCTGCTGCGCGTGCAGTACGAATCGGAGTTGCAAATGGCAAACGTAGATCTGCGCACGGCAAAGATTCAACTGCTTCAACTCTTGAACGATCGAACGCCGGTGGAGAAGTTTGACGTGACGGGCCCCTTTGACTTCTCGGATGCGTTGCAGCCGCTGGACGATTTTCACCAGATCGCCTTGAGTGAGCGGCCCGATCTGCAGGCCGCGCTCGAGTCGATTCAGCAATCGGAAACCAATCACAAACTGGCCATTGCCAACGGATCCACCGACCCAACCTTCGGCGGCTGGTACACGTACAACTCATCGAACAATAACCCGAATGGGATACAGACTCTCGGCGCCAGCGTGAGCGTGCCGTTGCGCATCTTCGACCGCAACCAGGGTGAGAAGAAGCGCACGCTGATCGACATGGACCGCAGCCGGCAGGCCAGCGAGGCCGTGCGGGCACAGGTCTTCAGCGATGTGGACTCGGCCTATGCGCAGGTGGAAAGCAACATCGCGCTGCTGAAGCCCTACAAGGCGCAATACATGGATCAGGCCACGCGAGTGCGTGACACGGTCACCTATGCCTACGAACATGGAGGCGCTTCGTTGATGGAATTTCTGAATGCGCAAAGCGATTACAGGGTGGTGCAACTGGCTTATACGCAACTGGTCGGCTCGTATCTGGTAGCTGCCGGTCAACTGAATCTCGCAGCAGGGCGTGAGGTAATTCAATGATGTCGAATGACTCATTCATGCGATACCGGACCACATTATTGGTCTTTGCCGTGGCGGCATCGCTGACTCTTGTTTTCTCCGGTTGCAGAAGCAAATCGGAAGGCGATGGCGCTCCGCCGCCGGCTAAAGTGATCCAGGTTCCGGACATGAACCTGATCACTATCGATAGCAATGACGCGGACAAATTCACTCTTGCTTCCGCCGAGAAAATTGAATTGGCTGACGAATTGATCGCCACCGGCGCAGTCTTACCCGATGTCTCGCGCGAGATCCCCGTCATCTCGATGGCGAACGGCAGAGTAGTCGACATCAGGGCTCGCCTCGACGACAACGTGAAGAAGGGACAGTTGCTTCTGAAGGTGCAAAGCCCCGACATCACCAATGCCTTCGATACATATCTCAGAGCCGCCAACGACGAGCAACTCGCCAACAAGGCCTATGTGCGAACGCAGGATTTGTACCAGCACGGCGCAGTTTCGCAGGCCATGCTGGAGCAGGCCGAGGACAGCGAGAAGGATGCAAAGGCCGACTTAACGGCCGCTGAAGAACAATTGAAGACTCTCGGAGTGGACAAGAATCACCCCAGCAGCATCGTGAATATATATGCGCCTATTTCCGGCGTCATTGTCGCGCAGAATGTGACGGACGCGGCAGCCGCGGGCGTAGGTCTTTCCGGTTCAGCCACAGCCTTCACCATCGCCGATCTGTCGCGGGTATGGGTGGTCTGCGATGTCTATGAAAACGATATCCCCAAGCTGCAGCTTGGCCAGGAAGCGAAGATTGCAATCAATGCATATCCCGATCGTCCGCTTACTGGACGAATAAGCGACATCGGCCCGATTCTCGATCCGTCGCTGCGGACGGCCAAGGTACGCATTGAGGTTGCGAACCCCGGCTTTCTGAAGCTGGGGATGTTTGCCAAGGCCACTTTCACCAGCCGAATGAAGGAGACACATGCCGTGGTCCCGGCCAACGCGGTTCTTCACCTGCACGACCGCGATTGGGTCTTTGTGCCGGCGGGGGATAACCACTTCAAACGTACCGAGGTTCGCGCCGGCCAGATGCTCAGTGGCAGCCGGCAGGAAATCCTGTCCGGTCTTGAACCCGGCCAGCAGGTAGTCACAAATGCACTGCTGCTTGAGACTGCGGGGAATCAATAGATGCTGCGCGCACTCGTCGATTTCGCGCTGAAAAACCGCTGGCTGGTTCTGGGCGGCGTGGTGGTGCTCACCGCCTGGGGCATCGTCTCATTTCGCAACTTGCCCATTGAGGCCTACCCGGACGTCGCCAACAACTATGTACAGATCATTACCCAGTGGCCAGGGCGCAGCGCCGAAGAGATTGAACGCCAGGTGACCGTGCCGGTCGAGATCCAGATGGCCGGCATTCCTCACCTGACGCATTTGCGTTCGACGACGCTCGCCGGCCTCTCAAGCCTGATGCTGATTTTCGATGACGATTCCACCAGCGACATAAACCGCGAACACGTGCTGGAGCGGCTCAGCATGGTCAGCCTGCCTGCCAATCTTGTTCCGCAGATGGGCACCGACTGGAGCCCCGTCGGCCAGATCTATTGGTATACGCTGGAGAGCACGAATCCCGCCTACGACGTGATGGAGAAGAAGTCGCTCGAAGACTGGACTCTGGAGAAGTCTTTCAAGAGCGTTACTGGCGTAGTAGACGTGTCGAGCTTCGGAGGGCCGACCAAGGAGTACCAGATCAAGCTCGATCCGGAGAAGCTGGTTGCTTACGGCCTCTCCATCAGCCAGGTGGAGCAGCAGATTGCCAACAATAACACCAACGGCGGCGGCAGCTTTATCGAGGAGGGCACGCAGCAGATCAACGTACAGTCGCTGGGCCTTTATTTGAGCGTGCAGGACATCGAGAACACCGTCGTAAAAACTGCAAACGGGACGGCCATCAAGATCAGGGATATTGGAACGGTTGCACAGGGACCCAAGATTCGACTAGGCCAGATTGGCCGCGCTACACATAGGCCCGACGGGACGATCGTCGATAATCCCGATACTGTCGAAGGGATTGTACTGCTGCAAAAGGGCGACGATTCCGATCCGGTTTTGCAAGGCATCCACGAAGAGGTGAAGAAGCTTAACAACGGCATTCTGCCCAAGGGCGTCAAGATTGTTCCTTTCCTCGATCGCTCCGATCTGGTCAAGTTCACGGTAGAAACCGTTGAGCACAACCTGACCGCAGGCGTGATTCTCGTCTCGATTATTCTCTTTCTCTTTCTGGGCAATGTGCGCGGCGCCGTTATCGTTGCGCTCACTATTCCTTTCTCACTTTTGTTCGCGGCCATCTGTCTTGACTTGATCCACATACCGGCGAACCTGCTATCGCTGGGTGCGCTGGATTTCGGAATGGTGGTAGACGGCTCCGTGGTGATGATAGAAAACATCGTCCGCCACCTTTCCCTCAAAGATGACCCGCGGAGTCCGACACAGAAGATTCGCGATGCCGCGCACGAAGTACAGCGGCCGGTCTTCTTTGCCCGCGGCATTATCATTGCTTCTTATCTGCCCATCTTTACATTGCAGGCCGTCGAGGGACGCCTGTTCAAGCCGATGGCCTGGACGGTCACCTTCGCACTTATCGGAGCGCTCGTGTTTGCCATCCTGGTTGCTCCGGTCATGGGCGGCATCGCCTTCACAAAAGGCGCCAAAGAGTGGCGGAATCCAATGATGGAATGGCTCATCACGCACTACCGGACCGCGGTGCGCGAGGCCATTGTGCATCGCAACGTCACGCTGGGAATCTCCACGGCCCTGTTCGCCATCGCCATTTACCTTTCCTTCGGCGGGCCAATCGGTTCGGAGTTTCTGCCGCACCTCGACGAAGGTTCAATCTGGGTGCGTGGAACGCTGCCACCGAGCGAAGGCCCTACGGCCAGCATCGACTTCACCAACCGGGCCCGGCTGGTGATGGCCTCTTTTCCGGAGGTGACACAGGTCGTCAGCCAGACGGGCCGCCCCGACGATGGCACTGACACCGCGGGATTCTTCAACACGGAATATTTTGTAGATCTGAAGAGAAAAGAGCAATGGCGCCCTGTCTTTCACCAGAACAAGGAAGCACTGATCGCCGCCATCGACGGGCAGTTGGAGAAGTTTCCCGGCGTCATCTGGAATTACTCTCAGCCTATCTCCGACAACATGGAGGAGGCTGTATCCGGCGTCAAGGGCGAGCTGGCCGTGAAACTCTACGGTGACAATCTGCGAACGCTGGAACATACGGCTGAGCTCATCCAGGCGCAAATGGCTAAAGTTCGAGGGATTGAAGACCTGGGCATCTTCCGCATCGTCGGACAACCCAACCTCAATTTCACGGTGGATCGCGAAGCAGCGGCGCGATGGGGCGTGAATGTTGCGGATATCCAGGACGCACTTCAAACCGCAATCGGCTCAAACACCCTGACCCAGGTGCAACAAGGCGAGGCGCGTTACGATGTGACGGTCCGCTATCAGAAACAGTATCGCGATACACGCGAGACGATAGAAGACGCGCGCCTGCTGACGCCTTCGGGCGAACGCGTTTCGCTGGCCCAACTGACAAAAGTTTCCACCGACGATGGCGCGGAGCAGATCAATCGCGAGGGCGGCCAGCGCTATATTGCCATCAAGTATTCCGTCCGGGGGCGCGATCTGGGTTCGACTGTTGAAGAGGCCATCGGCAAGGTGGAGCACAGTGTAAATCTGCCTTCGGGATATCACCTGGAGTGGGCAGGCGAATACGCTAGCCAGAAGCGCGCCGACAAGCGAATGGCGCTGGTCATTCCCATCACGGTGATGGCGATTTTTCTGATCCTCTACACGATGTTCCGGTCGTATAAATGGTCCGTGCTGGTGCTGGTGTCTGTCATTATGGCCTCCATCGGAGGCCCGCTGGCGCTCTTCCTTACGCATACCAATTTCTCCGTTTCTTCGGCGGTCGGTTTCCTTGCGCTCTTTGGCGTTTCGGTGGAGACAGGCGTGATTATGATTGAATTCATCAACCAACTCCGCGCACGGCGCATGGCGTCGGAAGGATTCAACAAGGAAGACATTGTGGAAGCTGCCGTCGAAGGCTCGGTGCAGAGGCTCCGTCCGATCATGATGACCATGCTCGTGGCTACGCTGGGTCTTCTGCCCGCTGCGCTCTCTCACGCAATCGGTTCCGACTCACAGCGCCCGTTCGCTATCGTCATCGTCGGCGGATTGATCGCCAACTTAGTCATTGGCGTCTTTCTTATGCCCACACTCTATGTATGGATGGCTCGCGAGGACGATGTTCTGCCGGCTGTTGAAAACAACGATGAGTTTTGACGGCAAGTTCTATCCATCGTTTGCCGAGGTTCTTTTGATTGGAAGCGGTAGTCGCAAGGATGGAAGATCAGAGGTTGTTTCATAACCGACATGGTGCGCTGCAGGATAACCCCTCAGGGGCTGCAGCCCTTGATTTTACTGCTCCGCAGCGGCACGGCGACCCAGAGGGTACCCCGGCCGTGCCCTTTCAAAGCGGGACACAAGAACTCTAGCCCTGCCTTAGAAAGCGGATGAATGGCTTAAATCCGAGGATGAGCCGACGACAATTAGATCGGCCGCCGAGTCAGCGAATTCAAAAGTGGCGAATCGATTCATCCGGGCCGGCGGCTGCAGGTTCCGCACCTCGTTCCGCCGAGCGCTCGGCGTGGCTCTCCAACGAGCGGCTGACCAGGTCCCGCGAACCCAGGCCTACCGCAAGCGAGAGCGTCAGCACGATGCCTCCGAAGAGAATTCCGAATGCCAGTACAACCACCACGCCGCCAATCTCCAGGTGTTCCAGCACCATTGCCGCGGTCAGAACTAGCACCAGCCACTTTACGCCAAGCGAAAGGAAGCGCGCGTATTGAAGCTGCGCGTTTACTGCGCCAATCAGCACCGACCGCGCCAGGAAGCGGGCAATCAGGTTGCCGGCAATCAGAATAAAAATCGCCCCTACGACGTGGGTAAGATACGGTAGTAGCGAGATGGGAAGCGTTGCCGCTGTGGCAAACGACGTATCGAAGGCAGAGACTCCGATTACCAGTCCGAGTAGCAGACAGCCCCAGAATGCCGCGCGCCGCACCAGCGTTGCAGGCGACGTGGCAGGAGCCCACCCTGGGTCGGGATGGTTGCGCGCAATCCGCTCATCGAATTTGGCCGCGGTGAGTGCCCACCGCAGCAGCGCGGAAAGCACCAGGCCAACTAGCGTGAAGACCAACAGGGCAACAATGAAGGCAAGAATGCCAGGCAGAATGGCGATGAGC
>Ga0224555_1002871_pt1 | contig 19063 bp, 15 predicted proteins | sample 714S23034metaG_FD_180687 | JGI IMG/M metagenome (GOLD analysis project Ga0224555, IMG submission 180687) | Peat soil microbial communities from Stordalen Mire, Sweden - 717 S2 30-34 | ecosystem: Environmental > Terrestrial > Soil > Wetlands > Peat | place: Sweden: Norrbotten County, Stordalen...
GTCCGTATTGACGGGCGCTTTATCCAAATCTGTTCAAAATACGCGGCCAAAAACCCGTATGCCTGCGTCAGCAGAACATCCGTTGGATGCCGCCCGCAGTGACAGTTCGCCAATCATTCCGAACGATATTCCCGAATGGGCGGGCGACCACTTAAATCAAGCACAAGTTTATGGAATTCCAAGCATAAATGTTAAGTGCCGAATTCTCATCGTAAAAAAGTGCCGTTTTTTGCCGAATTAACGTCCGAAATCGCTTGTTGGCGTCGTAAATGGTCATTTCTCTACACTTCGTTGCCACAGTGCCGTCGTAAAAAAAGTGCCGTTCAGCGCCGTCTTTCCCTTTTCCATGATCCCACTCAACTGAGTCCCGCCGTCCGCAGTGCCGTGCTGGAAAGGCCGATAAAACCGCCTGATCACGCCGGTCGGCATCTTTGTTCTCACCCGCACCCTGGCATGGCTCAGGACCGCTTCCGGTGCCGCTGCGCTACGACAGGAGTTCGGCTGCAAAACTTCCAAAACCTCTACGACGCGAATTTGGCACACTTTTCGGTGCAGTCCTAATTCGGCAACATTTTCGCAAATGCGGGGTTTTTCGATTTCCATTCCCATCGCAACTCCGCCCAAGCTTACGACGCGACCTGTTTTTACGACGGCACTGAGCCAAATTCCCCGGTTTTTACGATAACAATTCGGCAAAGAATACGACCACAATTCGGCCCGTAACACATAAATGCGATTTATTCAAAGCAATTTCTTTGTTCCAAAGTTCCTTGCAGCATAGCATTATGCTGTGATGTTCGCTTTCTCACTTGAGACTTTTCCCACCTCCTACATCAATGTAACCGCTTACCGTCGGCGCGGCATTTTGTTGGGAACTTTGATTTGTTGCACAGCCCGAAAGCATTGCTACGAGACAAATCACGAAAAATGTAACTTTAAGAATTGTCATAAAATCAAGGCGATGGTTGTTGCTGCTCCGGTTTCTGTTGTTGAATTTCTTTGGCGCGTTCCGCCATTCTTTTATACATGGGAATGCTGATGACCATCAACGCGATGAGGATTCCGTTGATGCAAATGCCAGCGATGCTGCGACCAAGAATCCCCTTTTTTCCATAACGGCGGACTCCAATTAACGCGACTATTCCGAAAATAAAACCCAAGAGGATAAGGACAATGCTTAACGATCCGACAATTATATGCGCCAATGGAGGCAATTGACCGCCCATTCCAACATTGACGACAATGCCCAAGCCAAAAGCAATCGCCGGAGCCAAAAGACTGGCCTGTGCCGCCTGGAATGCAAATGGCTTTTTTATCGGCGGCAGAGGCGGTGGCTGTTGAGAAATAATTGGCGGCACAGCGTTCATGCTTTAATTATGGGGGCGGTTGTCAGTGTGGCCGCCCTTTTTTATCGTCCGTATTGACGGGTGCTTTACCCAATCTTTTCAGGGATTTACTTTTTAACGGGTTGCAAAATCGTCGCCGGTGTTGTGGCAGGCTCGGCGGTTTGTCGCTCGGAAATCACGCCACCGGGTCGCATAACGACGGTTTTCTTCACCAAAATGGGAATGCCTCCTTGTCCGGGAACGGCGATGGCTGGTTTTATTTCGCCTAACGAGGGAATGACAATAGCCGAATCAAGCTTCGATGGAAGGTGGTTGGTTGCGTTCAATCCTTGCCCGGAAACATATGTGAGGCCGAGCAAGCATATCGCCACTCCCGCACATAAGATTTTGTTTGAAGTTGTCATAACGATATTTTGATTGTGCTTGGCAGCCGTTTATTTTTCTTTCGATTGTTCGATGCTCACATCCTTGGTTGGATCGGCTACCTGGCCTCCAGCCAAAATCATGCGGGTGAAACTCACTTTTACCATCAGGTTGGTGGCAGTTGTGTCCGATGTTGCAATGACAAAATTGAACGTGGTGTCTTTCTTCGGTTCCAAAGCTGGCCGGTCCTTCGTGCCGCCAATCACCCAGCGGCTCGCCTGGCCGACCATTTTACCATGCTCGTCGAGCAGGAAGCACATAGCGCGGGCGGATTCAACATTTTCGGAAAATCCGTTCTTCATCTTCAACTCGATCACCGCCTTTTGGCCGACGATTTTCAGCGGTGACATCGTGACGGCAAGTTGGGCATGGACGGTGACAACACAGAGCGCGACCATGCAGCATAGGATTTTCATATCGAAATTCATTGGGGTGTGTTGTTAGAACTGCTTTGATACTTCTCCTTGGCGTAACTCAAAATGTCGGCGGAATTCGTGAACTCCGTGTAGTTTGTTGGGACTTCAAACAAGGCTGCGTCCGGCTTTTTCAACTGCACATCTTCAAACATAAACCTGGTTGTTGAAGTCGGCGTCATAATGTCCATTCGGATCGGGAACTTCTGCAAATCGGTGGCACACCGAAGAATTGCGATTTCGGTTGGCCGGTTTGTTTCAGTAACCAGTAATGACTCTTGTATGCAAAGATGGTTCTCAATCATTTCCTGCCCATACTCTTTTTTCTTGATGTTGACCGTGTTCGCCCGCGCTGTCATTTCATCCAAAACCGCGTCGGGAATGGGATATTCCTCATAGGCTTGGATGCCGGGGAAAACGATATAAACCTTTTTTGTGTCGGTCTGTGTGATGACGACGATCTTTTCCATGTGCATTATTCGGGTCGCGTCACGCCATTCTTGCGGTTGCGGAATCATTCCTGCCGCGTCAATTTCCTGCCGCATCCGGTCGGCGGTAAGCGCAAAAGTCATGGGCATTTTTCCAAGCATAATGCCGTTTGTGGCAAACAATCCCACAACGGCATTGGCTGAAAATTCCGGCGTGTCGGCCAGAATTTTTGAAAAGACCGCCTTCATTTTCGGCATACCCGTGGCAAATGAACTGAACTCGTCTGCTGCCGATGCTGTAATCGCGCCGCCCAGCGCAAGGCAAAATATGATGTGACGAAGGTGGTTCATGTGTTAATTCATGGATGTTGGATTTAACAACTCAACGAAGCAACCAGTAAGCGCGAGAAATGCCGCGAACAGGAACAATAAAATGTAAATGCCTCGCCTCATTTTTTTTGGCAATAATCGTGTTCAGCGCGAGCCAAATACCACTCGCATTCAATAATCGGATTCTCTAGTTTCGAGCAAAGCCCCATTTTTTCGATACATCCAGCCTCGTTTCCAGCTTGGCGTTCTTGGCAAGCTACGTAAAACAAAGTTTGGCATAATCGTCGCCGCTTCAGCAGGTCTTTACTTGCTTTTTCAAGACATTCAGAGAGCACAGGGGAGCCATTCCCAATTCTTAAGACTTCGGCGAACGATTCGTTTCCCAAAATCAATGATATTATCGGACGCGGCCAACATATCGCTGGAGCGTAAACCTTTCTTTTGATTATTGAGCGCAGGTATTCTAAAGCATAATCGCGCTCAAGGTTATCTTTTAATGTAACCGCTCCATACCAAAGCAGCAATCCCTGCGTTCCGCCACCTGCAGGATCGCCATATTTGATGCTTCCGTCCAGAATGCCTGCAATCGCGCGATGCCATTCCAACATGGCTTCCCGTTGTTTTCCTGCGAGCCACATGGCTGTTGCCGCCTCGTTTATACATGGAACCGATCCTTTTAGATGTTCCATTTCGTTGGCTTTTCTAAATGCTGAAAGCGCCTCGTCAAAGTTTCCAAGAGCAAGTAAGGCTTTCCCTAGCGACAAATAATTATTTGTGTCCGGCTGCTCGCGCATTCCCTGCCTGTAAGCTTCGACGGCCTCGGTGTAACGATGGGCAAAAAGTAATTCTTTGGGTTTCATTGTTTCTTAAAGGTAAAGCCTAAATTTACATTGCCATTGGCGTCATAGGTTATGGGTTGAACGCTGCTGCCCGGTGGTATCGTCCCATTATTTTGCCAATTTTGAACCTGTCTGTTAAACGTATTTTGGCCAGACTGTGTGTTTGGCTTAATCTCTCCGTATTGAAATCCAACGGTATCTACATCTTGACTATTTAGAACCTCAACATCCACCCCGGTTTGCCCTGGCTTAACACTAAATCGAAAGTTTACATCAGGAAACTGTGCTTGTAATTCATCCACAATACTCTGGTGAATTGCATTTCCAAAGTTACCTGACCCAAAAGTTCCTTGGGGAGGAGTGACAGTTAAGAATGGTGAGGTATCTGCGCCTGCGGCAGGCGCAGAAGCAACCGGCGCTGCTTGTCCCGAATTTTCCGGTATAGCGGCATTCCCATCACGCATGACTTGTTGGGCATCCACAGTGGTCTGCGGCGCATTTTGGATTATCTGCCCACTTTGGTCTGCGGCAACAGCAGTTTCTTCCGTCGCCTGACTGCCTGCTTCCGCCGCTCTTACGCCGTTGCCCACGTCACCGGCCTCGCCAGCATCCGCCGCCTCGCCGCCAAAGAAGAACGAAGCCACGGCCGGAGCCACATAACCCACGCGGTAGGCGGCGCTTTGATTTGCGCCTCCTGACATTGAAATGCCGATGTTTTCCAAGCCTTGCATCTGGCTTCCGTAAATGTCATTGGCGGCGTCCTGACTGAAAATACTCGTCACGCCGTAGCCAATGCTGCCGCCGGCATCCCAAACCAAATTTCCAACACCAGTGCCGACATTTTGCAAGCCCTGAAATTGGCTTCCGTAAATGTCATTGGCGGCGTCCTGACTGAAAACACTGGTCACGCCGTAGCCGATGGTGCCGCCCACGTCCCAAAGCAAACTTCCCGCGCCTTCAGCCAAGCCTAATGTTCCTTGATACCCGCCTCTGGTAACTCGTCCGTCAGAGTCGAAGCCATTGATTGGGTCGCCGCCGCAAAACGTCAGGTAGTTCGGGTCTTTCTCGTTCCAAGCCGGATCATACGACAACCACATGCCAGACACAGGATCGTAAAGTCGCCGACCGATGTTATAGTAGCCGGTGATGTCCACCCACCGTCCGCGCCACGCCGATGATTGAGCCACGCCCGCGCCGTAAGCAAGCGCCACAGGGCGGTAGCCAGACACCGCGCCATAACCTGTCGGACGCGCGGGATTCCATACCACTGCCGCGCCGTTCGTCACTTCGGCCAAGATGTTGCCGCGATAGTCGCTGATTACTGGATTGAACAAATTCAGATACGGCGAAACGCCATCGAGTCCACCTGTGCCGTTCAAACCGCCATACACGCCGTTCAAGTCCGGTCCATAGAGTTTCCATTCCGTGGTGTTTCCATACGAAACGCCGAGTTCCAAAAATTCCACCTGCGGGTCGTAATACTGGTTGATTGTCAGTGGCGAAAGATTCGGGTCTTGGCCATTGGTGATGACCGTGCAAGTGGTGAACAGCCGCCGATTCAAGCCGTCATATTCCGCGTGCCAATGAATTCCATTCTGCGTGCCATGTTGAAAGTCGGAATAATCCGTCAGCCGGTCTTTGGCATCCCAATAGAACTGCTGAAGCCGGTTGGTTGAACCGTCGGGATTGCGCCAGATGCGTTCCTCCACATTGCCGCCTCCATCACGCAAGACGGAAGCCGTCTCTTGGGCAAAGTTGTTGGTGAATGTGTTGGTCGCCCATGCGGTGAAAAAGCCGCTCGGATGCGCGGCGGCAACTTTTAGTTGATGCACGCCAGGCGTTAGTTCCATGACCGTGCGCCATTGATAGGGATACGAAGGATCGCCGGAACTGTTGGTTGTCACGGACAGCGGTTGTCCGTCCAGCGAGGCTGTCAGCGCGGCCTGTCCATTGAACCGTCCATTGGCCGGATACATGATGCTGGTGTTGGTCTCGGTGTTGACGCGCGTGAAAGGACTGACTCCACCGCTCCATAAAGCAGAGCCGTTCGCGCCCATTTTGGTAAGCACGCCGGATTCGGCAGACACACCGCTATCGTAAGCCAGCGTGTTTGTCCATTGAGTTGAACCATTGAGGTTCAATTGCTCTTGAACGAGCCGCCGGCTTAAACCTGCGTAGGAATAAGAACGTGAATCAGTGAAGTCAGCACGATAGAGCGTGTCGTCAGCCAACGTTCCGTCAAGATAGCGTGTCAAGGATTCAGTTAATTGAGTCGCTCCATTAACAGTGGTGACAATGGTGTAAGGCCGCCCTTCACCATCGCGTAAGGTAACAGTTGTCGAGCGGACACCGACTGTCCGGTTGGTGAGCAATCCGGCTGTGTCAAAACTGTAGTTGCCGCTGCCAGTCGGGTCGCTGGCATAAGTCAGCGCGCCGTCCGCACGCGAAGCGAAATTGTAATTGGCTCCGTTGATGCTCAAGCCGGTGCGCCTGCCGGCGGCATCCCACGTCTGGCCGGAGGTCGAAAACGTATTGCCATTTACGGTAATCGTTTCCGAGCTTAATTGCCCATAAGGGTCATACGAGCGCAGAATGACTTTGGGATTATTTCCAGTGTCGTTGTCAACATTTTCCTCGGTGATGTTGGTCGCATACCCGCGAGGGTCATAATAAAAAAAGGTATCAACATAATCGTAATTGAAATCCGTGCGCACGACGGACGCTTGCCGCAACCAATCATCATAACTGTAAGTGCTGACCAAGCCGCGCCCGTCGGTTTTGGTGTCCAGCAATCCGGCAAAGGCATTGCCGCTTGGATAATAGGTGTAGGTGTCGGTGCGGGTGCTTTGGCCTCCGCCACTAATTTGTTCCTGCAATATCTGGCCTGAGTTGGTGTAACTGGCCTGCCACTGCAATCCACCCGGTATCGTGCGGTTGGTTAAATCACCCAGCCCATCGAAGGCATAAGTAGTCAAGGCATAGTCACGGTCGGTTTTTGAGATTGTGCGATTTAACCCGTCATGAGTATAGCTGGCAAATGTCCACGCGCCGCCGGGCGATGAATCATGTTCCTCATAATCGAGGTTGCCAGACAGGTCAAAATCACGCCATGTATAATCCAAATAACCCCCTGCCGGATAGGCAATGGTCAAAACATTGTGGCCATCGTTGTCGGTATAGACCGTGTTGATAATGGCGGATGCGCCCGAACCGCTCGTGGTGGTAACGCTGTTATGGTCGGGTGAATAGCTCGCATAGCTCTCTCTCACCAACGCGCCCGAAGCACTGTAAATCTGAGTGCTGACAGGCCGGCCTATGGCGTCGGACTTGGTGACGGTCATTTCTCCGAGCGCATTGATGTTCGTCACTGCTCGACCAACCGCATCATATAAGTTGGCGCTGACCTGTTGCAGAACATTGGTGGTGTAAATTGTCGGACCTCCGGGAACAAGCACGAAGCTGTTCACAGTAACGATTGCCGGACCAGCGGTGACTTTGGGCCGGTCAAGGCCATCAAAGGTGGTGGTAAATACATTATTACCCGCATCAACCTTTTGAATGATGTTGCCTCGACGATCCAATTGAAACGAGTTGGTCGCCAACGAAGTGCCTGACGCCGAATAAAAGATGCGAGTCGTGATAAGATTCACGTCGTTATAGGTCGTCTGCCAATACGCGCCATTCGACTGGATTTCACGTTTAACACGTCCATCAAGATAATAACGCAAGCCATTCGTCGAACCATCGGCATTGTGACGATATTCAGGTTTGCCAGCGATGGTATATTCGGTTTCGGTGACTCCGCCCAATGCATTGGTGTAGAAACGAACTTGTCCACCCGGCTCATAGGCATAACCTTCACTGCTTAAAACTGTCACGCCGTCCACGTCCAGATGTTTGCTTTGCACTGGCCGACACAAGGCATCATAGATGTTTGTCGTCATTGCGCCGCGCGGGTCAACCTTCAGTGTGAGGTTTCCGAGCGGGTCATATTGATAAAAAGTCTGCGCGTAAAGGTTGTAACCCGATGGCGCTTCGACACCGCTTCCGTCGCTCTTGGCTTCCGAACGCCAATGAATTTCAGTTGTTGGACGGCCTGCGCCATCGTAATCGTAAAAGATGTAATCTTCGGGATTGTAACGCGGGCCGTCTATCCAACTGATTTCACCATTGTCATTGTAATAATTGAAACTCCAGGATAGAGGATTGCCGAACTCGTCGAAGTTTTCCTGTTCAGTCGGACGGTTCATCGCGTCGAAATCCGAGAAGGTGTAAGCGCCCAAAGCATCCGCCGCTACTACCCGGTTGCCGCGCTCGTTATAGAAGTAGTTGTTGACGATGGCCGGGTCAGCCGTGCCCGTATAACGAATGGACTGTGTTGGGAATCCGTGTCCATCATAAACCATGTCATTGGTGGCCGCGTCTGGTGAACCGTAGGCGCGCACCTGGCGCGTCAAAACACCAAAGGCAATGTTGGTCTGCGTGGTGTTGCCATTCACAACGACGTTGGTTGCATCTCCATAGAACATGAAGTTAGTGCTGACATATATGCCTCCGGCTATGCGGATGGTCTGCTGCGGCAGGAACGTGAAGGTCGGATCATAAACATAAACCATTCCGTTTCCTGCGGCGTCAATGACCTGCGCTGGCAGATTGTTTGAATTGTAAAGGGCGGTGTTAGTCGCCGTCTGCGTGGTAATACCATCGCCGGTAATATCGCCGGTCGTGATGGTATTGGTGATGTTCCCATTCCCGTCATATTGAAATTGCATCAACATTCCCCGTTTATCTTTTCGCGCGGCAACGCTGCGCGGGTAGCCCGGCGCGGTAGCGTTGTCCGCATACCATGTTTGTTGAACCGTTTGACCGAGCGGGTCGGTGACTTGAGTAACAAGGCTGTTGGTATAATCGTAGCGGTTGGTGTGATTGTTCCCATCAATGATAAACGTGTAACCGCTAATGGCGTTGGTGTAGGAGTTGGTGATGTTGAAATTATTCGCGTAGATAAATGTCGCGGTGCGAATGGGCGTCAAGTCGGCTCCCGCCGTGGACAGTTGATTGGTGACGCGGCGATTACTGTCATAGGCATTAAGCAATTCGCGGCCATCCGGCTTGTCTTCCTCGACAATCAAGTGCGTCGAATAAAACGCGCTGCCATTTGTCACCGCTTGCGAGGCGTGTTGATAAACGTAAGAACGGGTGGTGGCGTCGGGCAGCGTAACGGTTATCAAATCTCCGTATTGGTCGTAATCATACGTCAAACGACGGCCATCCCCGCTGTAAGCGTCAATGACGTGGCCGTAGATGTCATAATCAAAACCCAAGTAATTTCCATTGCTGCATTGAATCCGCGTTACTTCTCCGAAACTTGGCTGTGTGGAGTCCGTTCCGAAGGCGAACGTGTAGTAATTGCCGCGACTGTCCGTCCACTTTTGCAAGTAGGGTCGGGTCTGATTCAAGATACCATTGTTAAAGGTCATCGTTTGGAATGTGCGGACGCTGCCGTCAGCGGCGTAAAGCGTGTAATTAGTCGTGCCGGTCAACACAATGCGATCTCGCAAACGATTGACCAAGCCGCCCGCGCCAGCGGTGGTGTTATTATTTAGTTGCGGATTGGCGGCAAGCGTCGGCAACCACACATTCGCATTGGTGGTTGTCTGCACATACGCGAGAACTGCGCCGTCCATGTCGGCGGCATAAATGTTGGTGCTGCCCGTGGTGACGCTTAAATACGGCATGATGCTGAATTTCCAGCCCGCGCCGAATTGGTTGTCGGCAAGATTTTGGCTGGAATAATTGCGGCGCAACGCCAGCGGTATCGGGCCGGGCAATTGCAAGTCGGTTTCATCAATATAAAATTCGCCGGTGATGGGATGCACTGGATCGGCCACAGCGGTCAATGCCTGGGAAACCATGCCTCCGACTTCGCCGAGATAACCCTGTTGCGAAGTAGTTTGAACGGCCGATGCGAGATTTTGGTTCGCGGTTCCTGTTCCAGGTAAATTATACACCGTATTTACGCTGCTGTTCCACGTTGAATCATAATAACTGACAGTAAGACTGTTGTTCTGGATTGAATTGAGATTGTTCAAAAACTCGAAGTCCGGCGCGGTGGTGGGCGCAAGGGCGGTTCCGCTTGGCAGCGGATTTAACGTCATGGTATAATCATCATTATTGTTCAAACCAAAGTTTATTGTGTTGTTTGGCGTCATCGTTGACAGCAAGGGGAACGGCTGGCCGAATGCGCCGTTCAAACTTTGCGGCGAAATCAAAGCCTGCCATTTGCTCCAGCCCAAAATCAATGCGCCCATGCCCTTATAGGCCGAGTTGGTCATCGGCCCCGGCGTGATGTAGGCCGTGACATAACTGCCATCAGAGCCTTGAAAGGCGGTGGCAACTTGCGACCACAGATTTGAATCCCAACTTTGCAACGACTTGCCCTGATAACTCGTTGTCCCCTGCGCGGCATAATTGTTGATGTTCAAGGAAACAATCCCCGCGCCGCTGCCCTGCGCCAGTTGCAACAGTCGAACGGTCGAGACGGCGTTGGTCTGTTGATAGTATGTATTGATGGCTTGATGCTCTTCCGCCGAACCATCGGTAATGGCAATCAAATTGTAATTTTGGTCGGCCAGTTCGTCATTCTGTCCTGAATCCGGTCGTGCCGTTCCATTGCCCACGGAAGCCACTTCCCAAAAGAACATATCCACGTTGGGCAAAACTGGATAAACCGTGTTGTTTGTCAAATTGCCCGAACCGTCGCGGGCGGGGCCGATTTTGGACAAGCCTGCGGCAAAGAATGAAAGGTCGGTTATCTTGTTGAGATTTTGATTTACCTGGTCGAACTCGCCAACTTTCTCATAATAACTCATTCCCGCCAGATACATGGTTGCTCCTTCATATACGTCAGGCGACACACTGTTGGTTAATGAAGGATTAAGGTGCAGGGCGTTTTCCATCTGCCATATATCCGTGGCATGAACATTGAGCATATCTCGTGTCACCCGCCCGTAGCTCATGCAAATGGCGGCTTGGTCGCCTTTGCGCAGTGGCCGTTCCAAAACCAGTTGACGGCCAGCGTTCAACCCTAAAAATGTCAAATTCGGATCAACGGCATACGCGGCGGAAAGTGCGCGATGGCGGTTATACTTGAATCGCACTTCCAACTGGTCGTCGTATTGGTCAAGCCTCATTGAAAGCACTTCCTTTGACGTTAGATTGCTGTCATTTGTGAAAGATAACTGACTGGTGATGTTGGTGCGGAATGGAACCAATATCAGACTCAACTGCACTTGCGTGGAATTGGTGGTGGTTTGGTAAATATAAAATTCCCGATTGTGCAAATCCACCAGCCGCATATCGCCGGTTTGAATGTCTTTGGTCGGGTCGGTCTGGCTGTAAATTTCCACGCTCACTGTGTCAAATATATTCGTCAGCGTTGGACTGATATTGGTGATGGCGCTGGAAGTAAGGCTTTCAAGCGACGTGCTGGCATTTGTCACCCAAGTCGGAGTCGGGAAATCCTGCCAGCGCGAGTAGTTATGTTGTCGGTTGTAAATGTCCATGCCGATGTCGCCCACGGAAATGCCCGGATGATTTTGCAGCAAGGTTTGTTGCAAAAATTTTGGGAAGATGACGCGCGGCGTGTTGTCGTTGTCCACAGCCAGCGACAACAGGTTGGTCTTGCCGTAAATGTAGTCTCTCACCCACGGAAACGCGCTGCTGTAATTGGTTGGCATTTCATCCCACAAATTCAATCCTTCGGTAATTTGATGGTCCTTCAACCACGGAAAAATATGCACCCAATTTGTGCCGATGTAGGCCGCAACCCACGGATAGTTCACCGTGATCATGGTGTTGGTGGTGTAAAGCTGTCCGGCCTCGCTGAAACTGCCATGCACTTGAAACTTGAGCATATTGCTCAAACGGGCATCCAGAATTTTCAAACCGCCTCGCGGTGGGAACTCATACACGGCGGGAACACCAGCTTGTCGTAACAGATAGACAAGCAAGGCGCATTGGTCTATGGGCGAGCCTTGTTTCTCCACGAATGCCCCCAATGCTCCGCGAGTAACGCCAGTCGGATTGATGGCTTGCTCGGCGACATTCCCATTGTCGCTATAATCCATCGGATCGGTAAGGTCAATGTTGTTAAATACATAATTTGCCAATGCCATCGGGTCGTTGCCCATGCTTGCCACAAAATTGTCCAGAATCGGGCTGCGCCGCAATTCGGGGCTGTCGTCCAGATTGGTCGCCGCCGACGGTGAAATTGTCACCGCGTTGGTTACGGGCGGCGTGTTGGTCAACATTTCGGCCAGCGTTTTGCCCGCGTAAAACGGCGGCAACGGGCTTCCGTTAAATTGCGGCTGGTCAAGGAAAACGGAACGCCAAGCCGGGCGTTGCTCAAATTCGAGCGTGTAGAGTTCCGAGGCGAAGGTTTGGTTGCCGCTCGTCTGCACCATTGACATCCCCTGGCTGTCCAGATAGCCGAAGGCTTCCACAAGATAATAATAGTTGGTGGCTTGGTTATTGGCCGTATGCGTCAATTCATACGCCCCCGGCGAAGTTGTCCCCCAACTTAAATCCGGCGAAGACGACAAGATGGTTGCCAGTCCAAAATTATTCGTCGTGCCGGTAACGCCGTCTGCCAGATAATTTGTGCTGGTTGAAACCTGAAAGCCATTGGTCGTGTAATTGTTCCATGAACTGGTGCTGGAACTGTTGGGGGGATACAAGTTGATGTAACCCGCCAGCGCATAATTGGTGCGGTAATAGACCAAAATCTGAATCGGGGCCGACAACGGGCCGGGGTCGCCCGCATACACGCCGAAATTGTATGGCTGGTTCAAATAAAGCGGCGTTCCGCCCACTCGCTCGCCAAAGGCGACAATCGGATTGTTGAACGCAATCCGGTTGGCGTTATTGGTCTGCGCCAGCGAGTTGGTCGCATTGTAATGATAGTAGGTGCTGCCCCATGCGCTAATCCCGTAGAGTGTGTAGGCATTGCCGTAAAGGTTGTCATACGGTGTTCCGGTTTCTGAATCCACAGGCACAACCAATGACCAGTAGGTCGGATCGCTGCCACTCCCGCGCCAGTAGCGGCCTACGGGAGAGGTCACTGAATTGGTCGTGTCACTGTTCGGCAGAAGGGTGACGACGGCTTGGGAATTTGCTCCCGGAAAGAAGGTGGCATTGGTGGCCAGTGTCAGAACCACCGTGGCCGCTCCGGTCAATGCCGGGCTGCTCGTCACTGTTACATTTAGATTGGTGCTGGTCTGATTTGTGGCAAACGTCACGGATGCCGGCAGGGCCGTATAATTCACACCGGAAATTGCCGTGCCGGTTATCGCGTAATTCACCGTTACCGTGTGGTCCAACCCGCCGCTGCGCGTAATCGTGAATGCTCCGGCTGGGCCATTCTGATAGGCATATTCATTTTGATTGGATGTGGTCACGCTGATAATTGGCACGTCCGAGAGAATGCCAATGGTGGTCGAGGGGCCGTTGGTATCAATCGTATAATAGGCATTCGCGGCCACGCTGAGCGTGACCGTTTTTGTCCCCACCATGTTGGTGTAAAGCGTGGCCGTGATGTTCGTTTCGATGTCGTATGTTCCCGCCGGAATGACAACCGAACCGCTCAGTCGGGGCGTGTAGTCCACCCCATTGGATGCCGTGCCGCTGATGGTGTAATTGGCTGTGACTGCGGGCGTATTGGCCCATGAGTTGGTATTGTAAAAGACAAACCCGCCCGATTGCCCCTGTGTCAGGCTGGAAACGGTGGAATACACACCAATCCCCGGATAGTCTTGCTGAATGGTCAGCGCCAGATTGGTGATACCCGGATAAAATTTATAGATGCTGCTGCTGGTGACTTGCACGTTCAGCAGTTTGTTGATTATTTGAGACGCATTATTGGCTGAAATGGTGGTGTCAACATATGTGCTGCCAAAGGCGAAAGTAACCGTGCCCAGCGTCGGGGTGTAATCCGTCCCTGCAATGGCGGTGCTGCCGCTCAAGCTGTAACTGACGGTGCGCGCCGAAACTCCATAGTCGCGGAAGAAGCGAAGGTCCACGGAATTTGCCCCGCCGGTTCCGCCTTCCAGAATTTGATAGCCGGTGTAATAATTACCTCCCGCATAAGCGGCAACACCAACGTGAGAGTTGTCGTCTAGCACTGTCAGCGTGGCGCTCGTGTAACCCTCCGTCGGGTTGACACCGGAGTTGTTGCCCACCGTGAACGTGCCGGTCCGGTCGTAATAAACATTGGTGTTTAGCGAAATGGGAATGGTAACGCCCGTCGAATAATAATTGGCCGGAATCGTGACGAGATAAGAGCCTCCCTGCCAGGCCGGCGGCACATCCGAAGCTATTATGGGATACGTCCCGGAGCCGGAAAGATAAATCAACACGGAAGCTGACGCTGCGATGTTCCAGTCGTTGTAAGGACCGCCGACTGCTTCCCGGCTGACGGTGAGGGTGACGCTGCCGCTGCCGTTGTCCGGCGCGCTGTAACTGTTCGCGTTGATGTAAAACGCCGTCGAAATTCCTTGCGCTTGTGCCGACCAACCGGCCAGCAGTCCGCAGATGAGAATCAGCGCAAAAGAAATGCGGCGGGTTTTGGCGAATGTGCTTTTTTCTTCAATAATTGTCGCGTTCATAGGATTAAAAGACTGTGTTTGAATTCCGCCGTTATTGCAGCACCATCCCGTTGGTTGGACTGTCTATGGTGATGGTCAATATCCCCAAACTTGGGTTGTTCGGGTCAGCCGCCTCCCAGAGTGGAATGGCGTTGGTGTCCAGCAGCGCCATAAAAAAACCAGCGGGATACGGGCCGGTGGGAACCGTGAACGAACTCTGCCCGTTGGTTCCCACCGCTGCGATTGTCCACGGATAATCCGTTGTATTGCCAAGCACGGGCGTCGTCCATACTTCGTAATTCGCCGACACCGCGTTGGTGATGCTGATAACCATCTGGTTACTTGAAGTGGACGTGATGACCAGCACGGGTTGAGGCAGGCTTTGCGCCAGCGCCCAGCGGCCAAACAGCAACGTCACTGTCAGCGTGAAACCATAAACTGCCGCTTTCCACCTCCGCTGGCTGTGATTTGTGTTTTCAGTCTCCGATTTGTCGTGTGGCAGGTTCAATTTGGTTTTCATGGCTTAATCCTGTTTTTAAGTGAGTGGGGAAATTCTTCTTGCTGGAGTCGCCGCCCTTCAAACCGACTGAGAAAATGTAGGGTAGCCCTTCGCATGGCCTCATGCTTCCGATTAGCACGGCTGCTTTGTCTCTCAACATGGAAATTGTTAACCGATTTGCCAGTCAGAGCGCAAGCACTTTTTTTGGCTGATTGTGCCCACCTGGGAAACAGTTGCCTCCTTCGGAAGCCGCTACCCTGCTGGCAATTGATGAAAACCGGAATGAACCTGGTTGGCCCGCAGGTGCGCAAGTGGCGTGACGACCGGCGCTGGTCGCAGGAAGCAATGGCGCGCAAGCTGCAATTGCAGGGCTGGTCAATCACCCGGCATTCGCTGGCCAAGCTGGAATTGGGGCTGCGTCGTGTTTCGGACTGCGAGCTTTTTTTTCTGGCACGAGTGTTGCGGGTTGATCTCCGCGATTTGTTCCCACGGCAGATACCGCTGAAAGAAATCGGACCGGCTTTCCAGAACGGACGCCGAATTTCTCTTTTCCCGGCGCGGGGTGAAAAATAATTGCTAGAATATCTTTTCATGCCGTTGTGTTTTCTGATACGGCGATGAAATGAGAATTCGTTTTCGCTTTGATGTGGGAAAGAAGCCGTGGCGCAAATTCAAAAGTCTCAAACGGCTTGGTGATGTAATCGGCTGCGCCAACGTCAAGGCCACGTTGTTGATCTTCAATAAGACAACGTGCTGAAACAAACACCACCGGCGTGGCGCACAAACGGGGATGCTCCTTCAAGCGGCTGCATAGCATGAATCCGTTGCCGTCCGGCAAATCCACGTCCAGCGTAATCAAATCGAAATCGCCCGCTTCGGCCATTTGGATCGCCTTTTTGCCGGTCGTTGCCACTTCCGTTTCGCAACCAGCGCGCGTCAGCAAAAAAACTATCATCAACGCAACCGGCGTGTCGTCCTCGACGATGAGAAGTTTTATTTTTTCTGCCATACGAAGTTTTGGACGTTTTGCTTATTTCACACGAAGGCCAATTTTTTGTAAAGGAAAATCATCACGCATACGTTACGATGTTTTTGCCACTTTTCAGATGTGCAACGCAACTTGGACAAACAACTGGCGACATTTCTGCGAAAAAAGCGGGGTAGTCTTTCCTACGCAGAATTTGCGAGAAAAGTCGGCGTTTCACACCAAACTCTTTTTCGCATTGAGCACGGCGAACATCATTTGACTTTGGACAAATTGGAAATGGTGCTTGTGAAATTGAAAATTCATCTGAAAGACATTTTCCCAAACGAATTTTAGGCCGTGTTCTTGTGTGTGAATTGATACTGCTTGCTGATTTTGGGGAGCTACAAATATGTCGGAGAGGTCGAGCGGGGCTACGTGAACATTTCAGTGGATTCCTTGATGCGGATTGCCAAAGCCTTGAAAGTGAAGGCTCACACCTTGATTGGCGGACTCTGACGATTATCGGACAAGCGACTTTTGGAAAACGGGGTATTATTTTTCTGGCCAGGGATTTTTCATTTCCTCGTGTCGCCACAATCACCGGACGGTTCATGCCACACACATCTAACGCTTTCAGTTTGGAACGCAAGCACAAAATGATAGCTAATAGAATCTGTGCGCTTTGGCCGCGCCCTGATTGGCTTATAGCCAATCGTGGTCACAAAAAAAGATCGAAAATTTTTGGGCGAAGGAATCCGCAAATACCGCAAACTGGCCGGCTTGACGCAGGAGAGGCTGGCCGAACGGATTGACATCAATCCTGTCTATATGGGGCAGATTGAACGCGGCTACCGGGTGCCAACGGTGGATGTTCTCCTGCGGATCGCGCGGGCGTTAAAAGTTCACCTGCGCGATATTGTCAGTGAACTGTGATCCAGAAGCGCAAGGCTGGCGGATGAACCCGGCAAAAATCAACGCCGCAAATGTGAACATCAAAGCTGGTTTTCATCCGTGGACGCATCATAAAAGCGTCTTGCCCTTGCTGGGATGAATCCTGACTTCCTCACGGATGGCGGCGCGGACTTTCGCTTCGATGCGTTCAACGAAGCTCATGCCAACCCGGCTGAATTTATTGGCTGGCCGGATCGCGGCGGCAATTTCCAGCGCGGTTTGTTTCACCTTGCTCCGGCAAAGGTGCGGAGTGGTGTTGATGTTTTTGAGCGTGTCCGTCATTTCAGTTGTTTCCATAATTTGCTTTCTTGGTTGTGTCGCTGATTCATTCAACGACACCACTATTTTATCAGGCGCACTTTTGCTGGACTGCGAATTTGGCAACCGAAGCCTTGCAAACATTGAACAAAACCACTGTCGCCGCCGATGCTTGACACAAAAGCACGCTGATTTTACGCGGGGCAACTTGACTGGTTTTCAACTTCGACACCGTTTTCATTCAATGTTTGCAAGGCTAAAAATAGTTTAAGATTTTTTATCGGCGCGTGATAAGCCGCTTTGCAAACTTTCCAAATTTTCGCGCCATACGGGTGAATGGGTTTAATTGCCCATTGCGCCGCCGGGCCTCAAGCGGATTTTGGGATTGTGGATTGTCATTAAAAGCGTCGGGGAAATTTGTCGCCCTTGCTTCGCATAAAAAAAGTGAGTCCACCGGAATCTGCAAGGCTCTGGCAACGAGAACCAAATCGTAATCTTTTACGCGAGTGCGCCGCGTTTCAAGATTGGCAATGATTTCGCGCGTCATGGGCGCACCCATCGTTCGGATGACCCCGGCCAGTTTGCTTTGACTCCATTTTCTCTTGCGTCGGAACGCCTGAATCTGCTGGCCGGTCAAATTTCTGATTCTCGCCAGTGTCGGCGCGGGTTTGGATTCAAACTGACCGCCGATGGGCGGCAACAGGTTGGTAATGTCAGCTTTGAGGACATACGCGAAGACGGGAATGAAACGCGCGGGCACGTCCGCAATTCCGACTTCGTATCTTGCCAACTGACAGCGTGAGACGGCAAATCCGCGCGCTTGACACGCAGCGGCAAGACACGCTTGCGTCCAGTGGCGTGACTGGCGCAGCGCGCGAAGGCGAAACCCGACTTTGGAGAGGTTTTGTTTCATAAAGCCAAAATGAGTTCAGAATAATTTTCGCCACAACGGGAACCAGCGGGCGACTTGCCCATTGGCTTCCAACGGCGGCAAGGTCAGACGACGAAATCCCTTTTCACAATGAACCAGCACACATTCATGGTCGCGGAGCGTGCGAAGCTGATACGGTTTGATTTTGTGTTCCTCGGCTTCGGAATAATTCACGTTACGCCTTCCGGCGCTTGAACCCCAGGAGCGTTTGATGACGCGCTTTTTGCCGAGAAAATCCGCAGCTTGAACCGCGTCGGCTTCATCGGCGGAACGAAAAATCATCCGGTTGCGGAGATTCAGCGTTAATACTTTGGACTTGTCAGCGCCGAGTGGCGGCACAAGTGAAGTCGTGGACTGCGCGGCGGCAACGATGGTGGCACCCGCCTCGCGGATCACGTCCACGCAGTTGTAGTCGCTGGTGCCGTCCTCGCTGGCGGTCATAAACCGCTGCGCCTCGTCCGCCCACAGGATGAGCAGATTATTTTTTCCGCGTTGGGTCTTGGCCTGGTCAAACCGGCGCAACGCATGATGGTAAAAAAGCAGTTTCAAAAATGTGTTCACATAACGCCGCTCGGTTTGAAATTTCTGCGGCATGGTAACGAGGATGATTTTGCCTTTATCTATCTCCGAAAAATCGAATGTGCTTTCCTCAACGCAAAAGATTTCCGCCACTTCGGGCGTCAGGAAGTATTGCAGATAATTGCCGATGGTTTCGCGGACGCCGCCAAGCTGTTCCGCCGGCTGGTCGAGGAAACGATGCTTGAAATGGAAGTTCAAGGCATAGCGGCGCGGTGTCTGCAAAGGGAGTTTGTTTAGAAATTCCAACTCCTCGTCCAGCTTCGGCTTACTGGAAAGCACTTCCAGCGCGCCGGATAAGGTCACTGGCCGTTGCAATTCGGCGAGCAATTCCAACGCATAAGCAATGTGTGTTTGCGCCTGATTTTTGAAAAAGCCCTTGTCCCCGCCCTGGCCGAGACTGGTGGCCGTGTCCACCACAAATTTTGCATACGTCGTGAATGGGATACTGCGGTCGCC
>Ga0224555_1002872_pt1 | contig 19036 bp, 15 predicted proteins | sample 714S23034metaG_FD_180687 | JGI IMG/M metagenome (GOLD analysis project Ga0224555, IMG submission 180687) | Peat soil microbial communities from Stordalen Mire, Sweden - 717 S2 30-34 | ecosystem: Environmental > Terrestrial > Soil > Wetlands > Peat | place: Sweden: Norrbotten County, Stordalen...
CGGCGCACCGCGCACCTCCAAAATGGACTTGACATCCCTGTAGTATAATGGGTAGTGGGCTTGAGAAAGCGAATTTGAGTAGTGGCGTCGTCTTTGTGACATGGGCATCATAGGCCGCAGTCATTCCCGCGAAAGCGGGAATCCATTCCGCAGGACCTTAAGAAATGAGCCCTCTAGGGACTGGATTCCCGCTTTCGCGGGAATGACTGGGCGTTTCGAAAGCGGAGGCCACTTCAAATGACACCCCTACCCGATTTTGAGACCAGAAGGGCTTTGGCGAGAGGCTTAGTCCTCGCCGCCGCGACAGCGTTGCTGTGGACTGGCGCTTCAGGCGGTTTTGGTGTTCTTGGGATGCCGATCGAGGTGAATTCCAAATCCAGCACGCCAGAGGTCACCAGCGTTGATCCCCCGCGTGCTGTTCCCAAGAGCGAAGCGAATCTGAAGATCAGGGGGAAGAACTTTGCTCAGGGGGCCAAGGTCAGCTTTTCGAACCCGGGGATACGAGTTCTGGAGACTACCTCGTCGGCGACCACGGAGCTTACGGTCCGCATTCAAATCGCCGCGGATGCGCCCACGGGAAAGACCAGCTTGTTTGTGGTGAATCCCGACGATAGCGAGGCGGAAGCGCCCTTCGAGGTGGCGGGCGGGACCACCAAGGCTGCCACTGTTTCCGGTCCGGCCAACTCGGCTGGAGAGCGGTTCGAGGTCTACAACCTGGGAGATGTCGCAAGCATTCTTCAGACCCGCAACAAGATCAAAGGCACGCTGATTGTGACGGGTCAGAAGCTCAGTTACGAGGAGGCAGGCAAGGAGGTGTTTTCAACTTCCCTCGCGGACATTAAAGAGGTTGGCGCAAATATCATTCCGGGCCTCAACTTCAACACGGGCACCTTCCACATCAATCTGACGACCGGGAAAACCTACAATTTCATTGCCGGTTCGCTTCGTCCCGCAGACACTCAGTCCATTGTCTATTCCCTGCGCAAGATTATTCACTAGCTTCCGTCATCGAGACGATTCGAGCCCGCCCTTCGGGTTCTTCGTCCGCCTTGACAAGGCGCTGGCCTGCGCCCAATAATCTGTGCAACCTCGGCACTGGGCGCCGCCGGGTTCGTTTTCGGCAGATGAAGCATAGCCTTCAGATAGGCGCCAAGAAATACGATAATTTCCATCGCTGACGGGATGACCGCCAGTATCAACTGACTTTATTATTGTGGAGGTGTTTCATGCACGAACATCGACTATCCCGCCGCGAACTCCTTTTGACCGGCGGCGGCGCGGTGGGGCTGGCAATGCTGCCCGCTTGCACCGCCGGTAAGAAAGAACGACTCACCATCACTCAGGTGGACCTGCACAAGATTATTGTCCCGATGAAGCCGGATATTACGGCAGATCCCGAACTGGCTGAATCCAGTTCCTTCGACGCAGTCCCGAAAATGGTTATGAAGATCCATACCGATTCCGGCATCACCGGCATCGGCGAAACCGGGCGCGGTGAAAAGTGGGAAGGGGTGGAGCGCAACGCCGAATTCTTGAAGGGCAAAGCCGTCTTCGATTTCAACCTGACCAAGCTGGACCTGCCTGACCCCGCCGGTTACGCTGCTTTCGAGATGGCGCTCTACGACACTGTCGGAAAAGCAGTGGGCTGGCCGGTCTATCGCCTGCTGGGCGGGCTGGCGCAGCCCAAGGTGTTGGTTGGCTACTGGTGCGGCCGCAAGACGCCCGAAGGCATGAAGCGGGTCGCCGAGCGGGCCCTGGCCGGCAAGTTTAAGAACATCAAGACCAAGAACAAGCAGGGCGACCCCATAGTCGAAGCCATCGAGATGGTCGCCAAGGTCGCCCCCGGCATAACGGTTATCCTGGACCCGAACACGCGCTACAACAGCCTCAAGGATTTCCTGGAAGTGGCGCTGAAGCTGGAAAAGATCGGCAACATGCTGGTGTACGAGGACCCGTTTGACAAGACGGATTATGAGGGCTACCGCAAACTGCGCAGCCAAGTGAAAACGCACGTCGCATTGCATTTGGGTGATACAAAGGCCATGATCAAAGGCATCTCGGAACAGGCCTGCTCGGCGTTCAACACCGGCGGCAACCCAGGCATGGCTAGTTTCGTTTCGAACTGCTATCTCGCCCAGGTTGAGGGCATGCCGGTGTGGCACGGCTCAGGCAACGATCTGGGGATCATGGACGCGGCCTACACCCACTCCTGCGCGGCGTCGCCCAACTGCACGCTGCCCAGCGACATCCTCGGCTTCTTGCGCGAGGACGACCTGGTGGTGAGCCCGATCGAGATCAAAGACAGCTACGCCATCGTCCCCGACCGGCCCGGCCTGGGTGTCGAGTTGGACGAAGACGCGGCGAAAAAATACCATACCACGGCGTGAACAACAGGTAACGAAGACTCCCGTTTTTCAGAGACTGTGAGGGTTCGGGTAGTATCTCAGTTTGGCGTAGCGCCGACCCCGCAAGGCGGGGTCGGCATTTTGGGGCTGTGCTCGGCTAAAGCCCGGCGCTCGAGTTTCTACATTCTCCCGATGAAGTGCATCGGGACGGCGGTGCCCTCTCCCCCAAGGGGGCGAGGGCAAGTCGCGCCAAGCCAGAAAATCTCAGCATAAATGCAGAAACTCCAGTGCCGGGCTAAAGGGTCTGTGTAGAAACTCGTGGATTCCCGCTTTCGCGGGAATGACAGGTCGGAATACAGCCCCTAAATCCAGCGCTGTCACCCCCGCGGAAGCGGGGGTCCAGCCTGGCCAATGCCAGACACGAGTTTTCACACAGACTCTAAAACCCGGCGCTACAAAACCAACCTACGCCACTACCACGATTGGCTGTGCTTCTCGTTAAAGCAAAGATTGTGATAAGCTTATCTTTCAACTTATCGCAGCGTATAGCACGAGGTGTTCCTGAATGAAACGATACGGCGAGCATCGTTTCCCCGGAAAACTCTTTGTAGTCGAAGGGATTGACGGCTCGGGCAAGTCCACCCAGTTGATGCTCCTGCACCAGTGGCTTCAGTCTGAAGGCTACGGGGTTGTCTTCAGCGAATGGAATTCCTCGCCGCTGGTCCGGGACACGACGAAGCGCGGGAAGAAAAGGCAAATGCTCACTCCCGCTACTTTCTCTTTGATCCACGCCACTGACTTCGCGGATCGGATGGAGCACAACATCATCCCCCTGCTGAAAGCGGGGGCGGTGGTGCTTTGCGATCGCTATATATACACGGCCTTCGCCCGCGATGTGGTGCGGGGCATGGACCGCAAGTGGGTGCGGGAGCTTTACAGCTTTGCGGTCAAGCCCACCGCGGCCTTCTATTTCCGCGTTCCCCTTGAAGTTGCCATGAAACGCATCCTGGAAGGGCGCAACGGCGTGAAGTTTTATGAAGCCGGCATGGACCTTGGGTTGAACGAAGACCTGGAGAAGAGCTTTCATCTCTTTCAAGGGAAGATCCTGGAAGAGTACGAGAGCATGATCGCGGAATTCGACTTGACCACGGTGGACGCCACGCTTCCCATTGAAGACCAGCAGGTCCAGATGCGCCAGATTGTTAAGGCCAAGCTGACCCAGGCCAAGAGATTGAGGGTAGCCCCATGAGAGAAACTTATTCGGTGAGTCTGCCCAAAATGAATCTGGCGGAACTCACCGGGAGACTGATTGTAATTGAGGGCACCGACGGCGTTGGCCGTTCCACCCAGACCAAGCTGCTCCGACCCTGGCTCGAGCAGCAGGGACACGCCGTGCTGGATACCGGCATCAAGCGTTCCCAACTGGCGGCGAAGGGAATTCAGCAAGCCAAAGAGGGGCATACCCTGGGGCGCATTACCTTAAGCCTCTTTTACGCCACGGATTTTGCGGATCGACTCGAAAACGAGATCGTCCCTGCGCTACGCGCCGGATTTGTGGTTCTTACCGATCGCTATATCTATTCTCTGATGGCTCGAGCTATTGTGCGGGGCCTCGATCCAGCCTGGATCCATAACGTGCACAGCTTCGCGCTGAAGCCCGATGCTATTTTCTATTTGCGCATCGGCGTCGACGACCTGATTCCCCGCGTGGTCTTCTCCAACGGGTTTGACTATTGGGAATCCGGCATGGACCTCTACCCCAGCGAGGATATGTACGAAAGTTTCCGCAAATACCAGACCGCCTTGCTCGCGCAATTCGATAAGATGGCGCAAGAATATGACTTCACCGTAATTGATGCTTCGCCGGATATCCACACGGTTTTTGAGCGGCTACGCTCGGGCATATCCCGCGTTCTGAAGGGCGAACCTCGGGAGCCGCTGTTTGCGGCGCCTGTGCCGGAGGTGGGCGTGCAGGATTCAGGCACTACTGAGGTTGTCAGCACGGGAAAAGCCAATCGCCCGTGAGCAGAAAAATAGGCGAGTAGCCTTCAAGCGCGGACAGGGGCAGGCGCGGCCGGGAGGCCCTCCGCCCAATTCTTGATCCGCTGATATTCGGCGGAGTCCAGCGTCATCTGGAAGTACTTTTCCCTGAAGCCCCGCTTAGTGGCGCGATTCCGCAAGATCAGTTTCCCGGTGGCCAGGGCGAGGGGCAATTGATCGCGCAAGAACTCCGGCTTGGCGATCATTTCAATTATCATTTCCTCCAGCACTTCCATATCGTGCCAATCACCGAGATGCTGCTGGATTTTCTTTAGCCAGGTGAGCGCGCCCGAGCTGCCCGGGATCCCGAACTGATTCACAACTTCGAAAAGGTAACGGAGCCGCTTGGCGCAGATGCGCGCGGCGTGGATGGAGGGCGCGGTCGTTTCCTGGTGCGAAGAGGCAACCTGCTTTTCAAATTCTTTCCAGCCGTCTGTAAGCACTTGCGCAAGGCGCGCCGGGAAGGGTTCAAGGGCAGGCCGGTCAGGTTGAACCAAGGGGTGCGAACTTTGGTCCTGGTCGGGCACGGGCTTGAGCCGGTCCAGAATCTCCTTGGCGCGCATGTAAAAGACGGCCAAATTCACCTTGCTCAGCTTGCGAATGGCCCTCGCGAAGCATTCGGACCGGCACTCCTGAAGATGCTGCTCCACAGCCGTCCAGGCTTCCCTGTCGGAGCAGCGGTTTCTTGCCAAACGTCCCTGCACCTGCTGGAGCAGGACGTCGCAATTTCGGACGTCCCCCAGCACCCGGCGGCATCGCCTGATCTTGCGTCTCAAGCGGCGGGCCTCGCGGGGCAGAGGTTTGGGAAAAATCAGGTCAAGCACTTGCTGCAAGCGCCGGCTGGCCACACGCATGTCGTGAATGTCGTCCGGGTCATCTCCCTTTAAAACCTTTGCCTCCAGGGCTACGAAGCGGTTGAGGTGCCGGAGGGCGAGCTTCCGGACTTTGCTCCATTCATTTTTCGGCGGGGTTTTCCCGGGACTCGTTGCCAACTCGTTGGCGGTGCGAGCGGGATTATGCAGAGTATTCTCTTTCCGCTCTTCCATAGGAAAGGGCTCGAGCGGGCCGCAGGTCGAGAGAGTCTAGTCTCCCGACCTCCGCCAAAAGCCGTCCCCCTTGTGCTGAAATAAAGCCACGCCACTCGGCTTCTGTCTCAACAGTCTAAACTTAATGCTGCCGAGTTACAAGCTATTGCCGACTAGATATTACCCACTAGCTGAGCTTGCGAAGCAGGCGCGGCGTCAACCACCACACGAGTTGGCCGGGGCTCTTCGGCGGAAACTCATCGAACCTAATCATGCAGCACCCGCCCTTCTTAAACGCCAGGTTAGCATGGCCGCCAGCGCCGATAAGCCGGGCGGCCAACTCGCTGAGGTCGGGTTCATGGCCGACCACAAGCACCCTCGTGCGGCTGGGGCGTTTGGCCAGAAATGTGATCAAATCCTCGGGTGACCCGCCGGGCCGCATCGCCTCACAGACGTCCACGGGCGCGCTCGAAGCCATTGATTCGGCAATTATCCCCGCCGTTTCAACCGCCCGGACCAGCGGGCTGGAAACAATCCAGTCCACTTCGAACCCCACCTGTTTCAGACCCTCGGCGATCTCCCGCATCTTCTCTTTGCCTTCCGGCACAAGCGGACGTTGCGCATCGTCCGAAAATCTCACACTGCCCCGCGTGACGGCGAGGCCGTGCCGCATGACGTAAAGCTCATACCCGGTTTGAGCTTTCCCCTCAGGGGCTAGCGTAATGTTCTTTGGCATGTTGTAGTTTCCCGTTTGAACGGTTTCACCGTCTAGAATAACAAAAAGGGTTCTACGGCGGGCCTCGGGCCGGCATCACGCGGGACGCCCGGTACGGGCGCCGCTCAGAACATAGAAAGCTCGCCTGTCGCCGCCCGTCCCCGTAGTAACAAAGTCCACAACCCGGCAGCCGGATTCAAAAGCGCGCCGGAACATGCGCCGCGTTTCCAGCCGCCACTGCCGCGCCAGCTTCAGAGCACGAACCCGCATTTCATCGGTATTGGTCGGAATCTCCAGGAGAAGCAGGGGCTCGGCGAAAGAAAAACTGATTCCCCGATTCACCATGAATCCCTCTTTATTGCGGCGAGTTTCATTAATTCTGGGTAGCTTGAGGTTGAGAGGCCTGCACGAGGGGCTAGCCAGGCGAACTGCCACACGGGCGCTGCCGATTTGCCAATTCGCAACCAAGCGGTCGCTTGGCAGGCTTTTCTCAAGCACGCTGGTGTGACGGCCGTAGCAGTCCGTAAGATACTCTTCCACTCGGGCGCCCAGCCGCGCAATGTTCAAGGCTGCGTTGCGGCTTTGCAAGGGGTCATACGTCCAGCAGACGGACTTTATCCCCTCTTGAAGGGCTAATTTCCTGTGCGCAAGCTTTATCCTGAATCCCAGGCCCTTGTCCCGATGCCGTTTTTCCACCGCCAACATGTGCGACCAGTGAACCACCCGTCCCTGATAGCGCCCCAGGAACGCATAAAGGAACCCCCGGAGCTTTCCTTTCGCGATGGCGCCCAACACCACGCCTCCGTACTTCTGCGTGACGCTGAGGACTTCACTGCTAACCCCCACGTTTCCCCAGACTCCCTTCTGGATCCTTTCACATTCCCGGTATTCGTAAAGGCTTCTTAGCCGTCTTATTTCGATTTCAGGCAAGTTTGATCCGCCACCATGAGTCGACTTCAACCGTGTCGAAGTGTTTCGCATATTCAGAGATGAAGTCAGCAGAAGCGGTGCCCGAAGGATAGAAAACCCCTACCCAATCCTGGCTGGACCAGCTCGAGGTGCCAAGGCGCAGGTTTTGAATTTGAGGGTAATCCAACGCAGTCAAATCCCTTAGTACGAATTCGAGCCTGGCCACGCCGCCCATTTCTCCGTGCCCGTCAACGGGGCTGGCCAAACTACTCTCCGCACATGCCCCGCTCGCGTGCGCCACATGTTCTGCATGGGTCAGCCTCGGAAGCAGAATCGGAGTGCGAGCCCTTCGCCACGGCGAATACAGAGAGTAACTTGTCAACATTAGGGCTTTCACACTTCCCACAAAGTACGCTGCTGGCCGAGGAAATAATGATTTTCTCGAACTGGGTCCCGCAGTCCTGGCACTTGTATTCGAAGATCGGCATATCATTCACCCTCCTGCAATATAGCGGATGCCTCCCGACATTACAACGTGATTGCCGGGAAGGTTGCGGTGAATTCGCTTGTGGGCTAGTGTTCTGAGTCAGAAGAAAGCTGCATAAATCATGAGGATCGCTCAACACATGTGTATTGGCAACAGGGCACTTGAGAACAGCCTAGGCGTCGACACCGGCCAGAAATTATGAAACGAACTTCTGACTCAAGACGCTAGACCGCAGGCGCATTTTTTCAGGCTCTGGTGGAGGTGAGGGCCGAAAATCGCTTGACAGGTTCCAGCTTATTGCTTACAGTGTCCCCTAGCCACCATGAAACGGAACCTAGGAGACTTTCATTAGAGGAGAGGAGCAGCATATGGCGAAGGTGTTGACTAAATCACAAGTGGTAGCACATCTGGCAGAAAAGGCGGAGATTCAAAAGAAGGCTGCCGCCGCAGTCTTGGAGCACCTCGCTGCTTTGGCGACGAAAGAAGTCAAGGGCGGCGGGCAATTCGTGGTTCCTGGAATCGGCAAGGCGGTTAAGGCACACCGAAAGGCTCGTGTGGGTCGTAATCCTCAGACCGGTGCGCCGATCAACATTCCGGCAAAGACGGTCGTCAAGTTTCGCTTGGCCAAGGCATTTAAGGATGCCGTGGTGCCTCCCAAGAAGAAATAGCGATTCAGCCGCGAGTCACCGTTCTGGCCCGCGGCTCCTCGCACAAACACTGGGAAAGTTGGCCTCCGCACTCTGTGAATGAACTTGCGCCGGGTCGAACCGGATCCGTGGCGAGAGGGCTTCACCAAGAGGAGCGAGGGTCGTGGTGTAGCCCCGTGAGGGTTTGCGTTCTTTGGGGCTTGGCGCTCTTGTGCGTTGCCGCTTCTTTGACGAACTTCACAGACTGGGCACTAGCGCGCATATCGGGTGGGGCGGGGGCCATCTTCCAGGGCCTGTCGGTCCCAGATCATTCCTTCCCGTGAATAGTGGGCTACCTCAAAATCCTGGGTCAGTTCCAGCGCGTCCACGGGGCAAGCGTCCTCGCATAAGCCGCAGAACATGCAGCGCGAAAGGTCATAGGTGAAGGTCGTCAATCGCTTCTTGCGGTCCTCGGTCCGCGCCCATCCCACCACAATCAGGTTCTCCGGACATGCTATCGAGCAGAGGTTGCAGGCGATGCAGAGTGTCTCGCCGGTTTCAGGGTGGTTGTTCAGGCGCGGGGCGCCCCGGTAGCGTTCCGCGACCACCGGGCGCTCCAGCGGATACTGTTCAGTGCACGTGGCGCTGGGGCGCTGGTAGGAAAAGGTCAGCCTCAAACCCTTAACGAGGTCTAACAGGAACACGCGACGAACAAGATCAGTGAATCCCATTGGCGTTATCCACCCAACCCAGCGGCCGGAGTGCTCGGCGAATGTAAACTCACAAAGTATCGGACCACCGCAGTCACAATGACGTTCCCCATGCCTATCGGAATCATCCAACGCCAGCCAACATTCATGAGCTGGTCATAGCGGAATCGCGGGAATGTGGCGCGATACCAGATGAACGCATAAAGAAGAACCAGGACCTTTATCGAAAACCAAAAAATCCCCTGAAGGGCATTCAACGCCGCAGGTATTGCCACCATGCCGGCCAGCACAACACAAACCGCGGCCAGAGCGACGAAGAAATATCGCTCCCCCCGAACCAGACTCTTCAGCCCCAGCCAAAGAATAAATGCTGCCACGCCGAGCAACGCCACCACAGGCGCAAACCTCAAAAAATCCAGTGCCTGAATGTTCGCAAACGGTCTCAGCCATCCACCCAGGAACATAGTAACGGCGACGCAGGAGACCACCACCATATTGGTGTACTCGGCGAGGAAGTAAAGCGCGAAGCGGAAACCACTATACTCCGTGTGGAAGCCTGCGGTGAGTTCCGACTCCGCCTCCGGCAGATCGAAGGGGTTGCGATTCGTTTCAGCCACGGAAGCAATCAAATAAATGAAAAATGCCACCGGCTGGAGAAAGATGTTCCACACGCCCATCTGGTACTGGCGATTCACAATCTCTACCATGCTGAGAGAATTCGAAATCAGCAGCACGCCCACCAAAGCCATGCTCGCAGCCACTTCGTAGCTCACCAATTGTGCTCCAGACCGCAGCGCACCGAGGAGCGGGTAATGGCTGTTCGATGACCAACCACCCAGGATAATGCCAAAAATACCCAAGGAGGACACACCCAGGATGAAGAGAAGGCCAATGTTGATGTCGCTGATGAAAAAGTTTCCGGCAAACGGAATGACGGAGAAGACGGCGAAGGCAGCCGTCACGCTTATCGCCGGCGCCAGCAAGAAGACGAACTTGTCCGCTCCGGCAGGAATAATGTCTTCCTTGAGGAGGAGCTTAATGCCATCGGCAACGGGCTGGAGCAGGCCCCAAGGCCCCACCCGCATGGGGCCCAGCCTCGCTTGCATGAAAGAGAGGACTTTGCGCTCCACGTAGACGAGGTAAGCCACAATCCCGGCCAGCACGGCAAACACAATCAGGATCTTGATGACCGCCAAGATGAGCGGATGGACTAGCAAAAAGTCAATTGCGTTTTGGGCCATAGCTTTAAGGCAGTGACGAGTGACGAGCAAGAAGTCAGAAGACAGGAGTCAGAAGTCAGAATTCGCAAACCTCGGCCCTGCTTCGTCCTGGCATCTAAAACGCGGCGCCCGCTCTTCTGTATTCTGACTCCTGACTTCTGACTCCTGGATTCTAGTTATCACTTGTCACTAGCACTACCGGTCTACCTCGCCGAGCACGATATCCAACGTTCCAATCACCGCCACCACGTCCGCGACGAGGTGGCCGCGGATCATGATGTCAAGAGCCTCCAAGTTCACAAAGGACGGCGGCCGAACGCGCACACGGTAGGGGTTCGTGCTTCCGTCACTCACCACGAAGTATCCGAGTTCACCCTTCGGCGCTTCGATGGAATGGTACACCTCGCCGACCGGGGGTTTGATCACCTTGCCGACCTTCCCGAATATGGGCCCGGGCGCAAGACGTTCTACGCACTGGCGGATAATGCGCACGCTCTGATGCATTTCCTGGATTCGGACTATGTACCGATCGTAGGTATCGCCGTGCGTGCCGGTGGGCACCTCGAATTCCACTTTGTCGTAAGCCTCATAAGGCTGCGCTTTGCGAATGTCCCACTTCACCCCCGAACCCCGGAGTACCGGCCCGGTCACTCCATAGGCGACGGCATCTTCGGCGCTCAGGACACCCACACCCCTCGTTCTGTCTATCCAGATGCGATTCTTGGTGAGCAACTGCTCATATTCATCGATCTTGGGCGGCAAGTAATCGCAAAACTTCAGGCAATCCTGTTCGAAACCATCGTACAGGTCGTACTGCAATCCGCCAATCCGAAAAGCGTGCGTAGTCAGCCGAGCCCCGCAGTATTTCTCGAAGATTTTCAGGATTTCTTCCCGCTCCCGGAAGGTGTAGAAGACAGGTGTCATGGCGCCCAGGTCGAGTGCGTGCGTCCCCAGCCAGAGCAAGTGACTGGCAAGGCGTTGCAATTCGGCCAGGATCATCCGCGTGTACTGAGCGCGCGGAGGAATCTCCACCCCCAGCAACTTCTCGACGGCTTCAACATAGCCCATGCCATTAGTGACCGCAGCCACGTAATCCATGCGGTCCGTGTAGGGTGCGAATTGCGCGTAGGTCCTGTTCTCGGCAATCTTCTCCACGCCCCGGTGAAGGTAACCAATGATGCATTCCGAACCCAAAACCCTTTCACCATCGAGCTTCAATTTGACGCGCAGAACTCCGTGCGTGGCCGGGTGCTGCGGCCCCATGTTGAGGAGCAGTTCGCTCGCGTCGAGAAAAGTAGTTTCGGGCATCGATTACTGTCCGCTCTCGATCCCCAGGTTGGATTTCACCCAGGCGTCATCCTGGCGCAGGATGTCGTAATCCTTGCGCAGAGGGTGGCCAGTCCATCCGTCAGGAAGAAGGATGCGCTTCAAGTCCGGATGGCCGTCGTAAACCACTCCGAACATGTCGTAGACTTCACGCTCCAGCCAGTTGGCCGTGGGCCAGATGCTTACCACTGAGGGAACCGTTTCGCCCTCGCCCACAATAACCTTCAGGCGCAACCGGTCATTAGCTTTGAAAGAATAAATGTGGTAGATGATCTCGAAACGCTTCTCCCGTTTGGGATAATCCACCGCCGTCTGGTCTGTGAGCAGGGTGTAAGCGCCGCCCTCTTCACTTCTCAGAAAATGACACATCGACAGCAGGAATTCCCTGGCCACGGTGATGGAAGGCATCTTTCGGAAAATGACCGCCTCGCGGATGGCGTCAGGAAACTTCTTCTGAAGCGTGTCAAGAAGTGGGCTTGACCAAGGGTCAGGTTTTACGGGAGCTTTGGCTGCCGCGGGAGGCTTGGCTGGCGCAGTGGCGGCGGGTTTGGGCGGAGTGGGAGTTCCCGGGCTCCCCGAGGGGGGACTACCCGCCGATGACGGAGGCGACTTGGGAGCGGCGTCCCCAGCCCGGACCGGGGGAGTTGCCCCACTAAGTCCCGGTGTGGGTTTTTGCGCCTCGCCTTCATTGACCGCCTTGGGCGGCGCCTTTTCTTCGTCAGCCATTTCCCTCCATGCTTACAGGAAAGCCCCTTTTCACGGCCGGCAAGAAGAGAATTTTTGCACATGGCCGATAGACATGTCAACCGCAAGAACGCAGGATTTCGTAATCCGTCAGTTTCGGGCCGTAGGAGCAGGCCTCGTGCCTGCCCATCGCAGGGCGCCCACAAGGGGCGCCCCTACCGGGCTTAGACCCCCTTCGCCCTCTTTGAGGCCGGGACCAGCAGATTACGAATGACCGGCACCTGTTCCAGATCCTTCCTGCCTCTCTCCTAATCCGTCACCACCTGCCATCTATTAACCACCTTTCTTTTCAATAAGATTCCCGCTCCATCGGCTAAGTATATTTTTTTTCATACACATTCCCGCTTTGTCAGCAAGTTTTCCACGGCGGTTCTTTGTTTTCATAGACATTCCCGCCTCGTTGCTTCATTTTTGAAGAATTCTCTTCTTGCTTTCCCCCTGGCGACAGACTTTGTGTCTGGAGCGCGGCGGTACCTTTGGCGGGCCTTTCGAGTCTGTGTGAAAACTCGTGGATTCCCGCTTTCGCGGGAATGACAGGTCGCAATACAGCCCCTAAATCCAGCGCTGTCACCCCCGCGGAAGCGGGGGTCCAGCCTGGCCAATACCAGACACGAGTTTTCACACAGACCCTTTCGTCCCCCTTGGCGCATTCAAAGAAGCGGGTTGGGGCGGGCAGTAACATTGCAGCATCGTGTTCCCGGCAGGCCGTGACCTCCTGCCCGGCTTTGACATACACCTCTAGCCTACCTTGTTCCGCGGGTCAAGAGATCGAATTCTTGGGGGACTTTACGCCAAGGCTTTGTTCAATTCTTGCCGCAACTCGCCAAGTTTGGGCGGGAGGTCCTCCATGGGCCCCATCCATTGGAGTTGGCGTTGGATGTCCGGATGCAGACGGTAGTTCCGCTTGACGGACGCGATGGGCGCACCGAGGACATCGATCTTGGCGAGATCGTACTGCCCCAACCCCACCTGCCCGCCGTAGATAAGGTACCCGACCCATTGAGGGTTTATTCCCATGGCCTCCAGAGCCACGCGGTCGGCGGCGATGTAATCCGTTGAGGCAATGGCGATCCGCGAAGGAACGGGAGTGCCGGCGCCTGGCCCATTCCCTTCCATACCTTCAAAGCCGTCGACGAGGGCTGCGCCCCAGTTGGCTTGCAGCTTCTGCGCGGTCAGCAGCATGTTGTAGTTAGTCTGGCGGACGCCGGCATGGTATTTGCGCTTGTCGCTCCAGAAGGGAGTTTCACCGGGAGCACTGTGCAAGGGCGCGCCGAGCACCATGTTTTTCACGGACAGGGTTGCCACCACCGTGTTGTGCGTCTTCATCACCGCCGCGCAAATCACGAAGGCGTCCGGATCGAGAAGCCGCGCCGCCAGGCGTACGGGCGTTACGTGCAAATCAAAGTCGATGAGCGGGAGGGTTTCAAACTTCGCTTCCCGGTTCAGGTCTACCAAGCTCAATTTCGCCTTGCCATACTCCGACAACAAGCGGTTGTATTGGCAGCTTTCATAGGCTTCCAGGGTATCCTCCGCGGAGGATTCGGCGATGACCACCGGTCCTTTGAATCGCGGCGCCAGATAGTCAAGGACGCCGCGTAAGGCGTCAGCACTGGTGCAAGAGAACGGGTTATGTGCAGCGACACCATTAGGCTTGATTATTACGTACTTCTTACGCTGCAACTTTGGTCTAACCTGGCCATCGATCGCCACCAAGGCGTCGTGTACATTCTTGCGGCGGTCCTCCCCGTGGATGAGCGCCACTTTGGAGCGACCTGGAAAGGGCGCGACGGGCTCCGCGGCGGCGGCATGGCAGGCGCCTGCGCCTGTTGTGCCTCTAGAAGTTGCGAGTGGCCGAGCAACAACCCGGTCCCCACCATACCGAGAAAATGCCTGCGCGAACCAAACATAAGAATGAGTCCCCCTTGCAACCACAAAAACGATCTTCGCCGGTGATTGTAGTCTGAGTCCGGCGCATTGTGAACCTGAAAGTAGGACCTTACTGGGTGCGAGGGAAGAGGATCTGTCGCTTTCATTCGTCGCTGAATGTTTTTGCGCGTGCAGAGATTTCTCCTCGTGCCAGTAGTGCCTCCGCCCTGCAATCCGTCAGCCGACGATGCGGGGCTCCGTGTCCTCCGTGGCCAGTAGAGCTTCAACACGGAGGTCACTGAGATGCTCCGTGTGCTCTGTGTTAAGGCTTGAAAAGCACGGAGGACACTGGGAGTCTCTTTTTGGTTGCGGCCAACAGCAGTGCTGTATCGCTAACGCTCAATTTCTTCGCATCTTGCGCAAAATTCCAAAACTGCACATCGACGCGTAATTCTCGAGCAAGCGGGAATCTACGGCCGGGGAAGATGGGCCTCCGCTTTCGCGGGGGTGACGCGGCTGGGCAGAGCGTTCATCCGCCCGGGCAGACACGGGACGGCGGGTCACTGCGGCGAAGAAACCGATGCTGAGGGCATGACGCCCACCGTAATTCCCGATGCCAGCTTCGCCGAACGGTACACCCTTTGGGTAGCCTTCTGAAAATCGGAGGGCCGAGCCTCATCAATTTTCATGAATTTCTGCGGGTTGCGGTCCACCAGCGGGAACCACGAGCTTTGCACTTGCACCATGATGCGGTGGCCGCGACGGAAGCTATGAAAAACGTCCGGAAGTTGAAATTCCACCTTGTCCGGCTTGCCGGGCTCGAAAGGCACGGGCTTCTCAAAACTCTTTCGGAATTTCCCGCGAAAGGGCTCTCCGCGAACAAGCTGCTGGTATCCGCCCATGCGCACGCCTTTGGGGTTCGGGTCAGGGTCCGGGTAATTCCCGGGATAAACATCGATCAGCTTGACCACCCAGTCGGAGTCCGTGCCGCTGGTGGAGACATGCAGCGAGGCGGTCAAAGGCCCGGCAACGGTTACCTCTTCTTCGAGCGGCTCAGTCTGGTAAACCAGCACATCGGTGCGGGATGCGGCGAAGCGCTGGTCGCCCGTCATATATTCGTAGGTCATTGCTGTGCTGGTCCAAGAGATGTGCGGAACCGGCTTGGCCGGGTCGCTGATGTACTCGTCGAACTGTTCGCCGGAAGCCGAGGGGTGCTGGAAGGAAAGCTCGCCCGCGTCCTGGAAATACAAGGTCTTCTTCACAACGTTCTGGGGCGGCCAACTATCGAGCTGGTGCCACTGGTTACGCCCGGTTTCAAAAACGTAGGCGCCCGCAAGTTTCTCCTCCCCTTTATCTTTCAGAAAGTGCTGGAAAAACGGAAACTCGATGTGCTCGCGAAAAAAGTTGCCCGTCTTCTGGCCGAAGCGCACATCGCCGAGATATTCGCCGGAGTCTCCGCCCCACTGCCCGTGCGACCAGGGACCTTCAACGAGAATGTTTACCGTGCCGGGACTCTGGTTCCGAATGGCTTCATAGGTGTGGGGCGGCCCATAAACGTCTTCAGCGTCGAACCAGCCGCCCACTGTCATGACGGCAGCCTTGATGTTCTTCAAGTAGGGGAGCGGGTCGCGCGCCTTCCAAAAGTCCGTGTAGGTGTCGTGCGATACGATATCCCGCCACCACTCGACGTGGCCCTTGAAAAACTTCTGGTCAGCATCACCCAGCGGCCCCATGCGCAAGAAGAAATCGTAGCCGTCCGGGGTGGCGAAATCGAAGCGGGGCCCAGCCACTTCGTTCTCTCCCGGCTGCGGGAGCCCAAAGCGAGAAAAGAAACCAAAGGCATGCGCCAGAAAGAACGTGCCGTTGTGCCGGAAATCGTCCCCGATAAACCATTCGGTGACCGGGGCCTGCGGCGAAACCGCCTTCAGCGCCGGATGCCCGCACAGCGCCGCCATGGTGGCGTAGAAGCCGGGATAGGAGATGCCGGAGAAGCCCACCCGGCCGTTGTGATTGGGGATGGTTTTCAACAGGAACTCGATCGTATCGTAGGTATCGCTGGCTTCATCAACCTGGTTCTTTTCAGTCTTGTCGGGAATGTACGGCCGCACATGCACGAATGTGCCCTCGGATTTGCCGCGCCCGCGCACATCGCAGTAGGCGAAGATGTAACCGTCGCGCGCGAAAAACACCGAAGGGCCGAGCGAACCACGATAGTTATCCACGCCGTACGGGGCCACCGAATAGGGGGTGCGCATCATCCAGATGGGGTATGTTTTCGAAGTGTCCTTCGGCGCGTAAACGGAGACAAAGAGACGTGCGCCATCACGCATCGGCGCCATGTATTCGTATTTGGTGTAATTCGCTTCAACGTAATCCCGGAGTCCCTCAGCCAACCGGCACTCCTGGTCATCCGGCGGGCACTTTTGGGCAGCGAGTGGAGCAGCAGACAAACTGATAAGGAGTATTGCGGCAACGCCAAGTAGCCTGCGCATTTTCATCATCTCCTATATGCGGTAACGTGGAATCGTTTTGCAGAGCCTTGCATCTGTGGATGCCGTAGCAACGGCATCCTACGCGAAAGCTCGCAACGAAGTCAACACGGGCCCAACCGCGCCGCTTCCGCCTGGCTCTTGCGCACCGCGTAATGACGCCCCTTCAATACAGATAGGTTTCGCTTTACACCAGTAGCTCTTGCCGCTATGCTGTGGTCGCCCTAAAAAGGAGATTTCATTATGAAAAGGTATTTTGCTTTATTGCCGCTATTCCTCGGCCTTGCCGTTTGTCTTCCGGCTCAGCAAGCGACGATCCAGGAAGAAAAGCAGGTCATTAAAACTTATCCTTTCTCCGATCCCGAGCCTGTGGCTGTGGATCCCATCCGGCGAGGAGCGGGACAAGAAATCTACCCGTACTTCTCCTTTGAAGACGAGAGTTTAACCGGAGTCGATCAGACCTGGAACGTGGTGCGAATGGAAAACCCGTACATCCAGGTGTCCATCCTCCCAGGGGAGGGCGGGAAGCTGATCGGAGCCATTGAAAAAAGCACGCATAAGCAATTCGCCTATTACAACCACGTTCGCAAGTACCGGGACCTTTCATTCCGGGGCCCTTGGACTTCGGGAGGAATCGAGCTGAACTTCGGCCTCATCGGCCACGCCCCAACCACGGCTACCCCGGTTGATTACCTGGTTCGGAAGAACCCCGACGGAAGCGTGAGCTGCATCGTGGGAACCATGGATCTCCCCTCCCGCACCGAGTGGAGGGTCGAATTCATCATACGGCCCGATAAGGCCTATCTGGAAACCCGCTCGCTCTGGTACAACCCGCAACCGCTGGACCAGTCTTACTACGTGTGGGCGAATAGCGCGCAGCATCTTTCCCCGGATGTGGAATTTATTTTTCCGGGAAATAAGTGGATTGGGCATGACTACTCGGTCCCCAGCGAGCCCTGGCCGATCGCCAAGGACGGGCGCAATCTCGCCCTTTATAAGAATCATACGGAGGGGGGCAGCTTCTTCGTCCATGGGGCGCTGCAGGATTTCTTCGGCGTGTACTGGCGAGATTCGGATTTCGGTTACGGTCACTGGGCGCTGCATGGTGATGTGCCCGGCCAGAAGCTCTTTTTGTGGGCGCCTTCGCGCGCCGGCGCCATCTGGGAACACCTGCTGACGGACAACGATGGCCCCTATTTCGAACCGCAAACGGGACGTCTGTTGGACCAGAGCGACATGGGCCGGTTCGCGCCCTATTCAGCGGACCACTGGCATGAGATGTACTTCCCTTATAAGCAAATCGGCCCCATGACGAAAGCCACGCCCTATGGGGTATTGAATGTGCAAAACACCGGCGACGGCTTGACGGTGGGCTTCTGCGCGCTGCAAAAGATCGATGAAAAACTGCTGATTCGTTCGGGAGGCAAGGAGATATTTACGGACCGGATTGTTCTCCAACCGATGGAGGTTTACGCGAAGAAGATTCCGGCATCCGTCCAGAAAGGCGAATTGCAGGTGGATGTCGGCGACAAGCTCTCCTACACGGACGATCCGAATTCCGGAATCCTTAAACGCCCGCAGACCTTCCGCAATTACGAAACCAACAGCCTGGAGGGCCTCTATCAATCCGCGCGACGCGACGTGATGAGCCGGCAATATAATTCGGCGCTGCGGAAATATCTGTCATACTTGGAGAAAGAACCCTCGCACGTCCCCTCTCTGACACAGATTGCCGACATCTATTGCCGCAGGGGCGAATACCCGAAGGCGCTCGGCTATGTGGCGAAGGCGCTGGATTTCGCGATGTACGATCCGGAGGCCAACTATATCTACGGCATCATTTCCCGTCAGATGGGGGACTTGGCGGACGCTAAGGAGACACTCGGATGGGCGGCGCGATCGCCCATGTACCGATCCAGCGCCAATAGTGCGCTGGGCGGGATCTCCATGATGGAGGGCAACTGGGAGCTGGCGGAAGAGTATCTGCACCGCTCGCTCGATTATGACGCCTATAACGTCCGGACTTATCAACTTCTCGCCACCACCTATCGTCTGGCGAAGCAGCCGGAAAAGGCGCGCGAGACTTTGCGCAAGATCCTGGAAATCGATCCCCTGAACCACTTGGCCCAGTTCGAACAGTATTTACTCGATCCCGGACCGGCCACGCTGGATGAATTTAAATCCATGATTCGGAATGAATTCCCGCATGAGACCTATCTGGAAATCGCCGCCTATTATGCCGATCTGCGGTTGGATGGCGATGCGTTGCGGGTATTGGAAGCGGCTCCGGACCAAGCCACCATCCGGTACTGGCAGGCTTATTTGCTGCGGGAGAAATCGCCGGGGCAAAGCCGCGAAGCGCTGGAGAAGGCCGCCGCCCTATCGCCGTATCTGGTCTTTCCCTTCCGCGTGGAGACCATTCCGGTGTATCAATGGGCGGCCACGGCACTACCGCGAAGTTGGAAAGCCACTTACTATCTGGGCTTGATCTACTGGGGAATGGGACGGCAGGAAGACGCTCTGAAGATGTTCGA
>Ga0224555_1002873_pt1 | contig 19035 bp, 9 predicted proteins | sample 714S23034metaG_FD_180687 | JGI IMG/M metagenome (GOLD analysis project Ga0224555, IMG submission 180687) | Peat soil microbial communities from Stordalen Mire, Sweden - 717 S2 30-34 | ecosystem: Environmental > Terrestrial > Soil > Wetlands > Peat | place: Sweden: Norrbotten County, Stordalen...
TGGATATAGGGAGTGAGGTCGGTGACGTCGGTGGTTTCGCCGCTCAGCGCAATGCTCTGCGTGGTGGACGGGCTGGCATTCAGGTCGTTGTCGGTTAGAGTTACTGAGCCGGTAAACTGCCCGGAGCTGGCAGGGGCGAAGTCTACCGCGAGATTGCAGGTGGAGCCCGCACCCAGTGTGCCTGGCGAAGAGGACGAGGCGGTGACCTGAGGGCAGGTCGTCGATGCATCCAGATTGAAGTTCAAGGAGATGTTGGGGTTTGTCCCGGTGCCGGGAACCGGGAAGGTCAGCGGCGCGTTGCCGGCATTCAGCAGCGTCACGGTCTGTGGGCTGTCACTGCTCTGCGAGCCGACGTTGGTAGCCGCGAAAGTCAGGCTGGGCGGGGTGGTCAGATTGAGCATCTTCACCGCGCGATTGCCAAAATCACAGATATAGATGTTGCCATTTCCGCCTACGGCCACATCAATGGGGGAGGAGAAGCTACCGGCAACTGGCAGAATGCAATTTGACGAGGTACAACCTGCGGGTATCTCCTTCACTACGCTGTTCGAAAAGTCCGCGACATAGAGGTTGCCGCTTCCATCGACGGCGATGTTCAGAAAACTGGGGGAGTTAGCAGGATCCTTGAAGGTGGCCAGGGTCGTGACGCAACTGGACGAGCTACAACCCGGAGGGATTACCTTCACCATGTAGTAGTAACCGGCAAAATTATAATCGGCAACATAGACGTTGCCGTTTCCGTCCACCGCTACGCTGAGAAGGAAGCTGAATCCTCCGCCCAGCGTCGTCATACAGGTGGATGAGGTGCATCCGAGAGGTACCTTCATGACGATGTTGAGGTAGCCATTGGCGAGGTAGAGGTTGCCGGTCCCGTCGACGGCTATTCCCGTGATGCCAACGATTCCGCTAACCAGCGTCGCCACGCAGCCCGCATTAACGCACTGCGGCGACACCTGCTTCACTGCTTCGTCATCAACGACATAGACAGTACCGTTCCCGTCAACAGTCAGGGCGTAGAGACTGTTGAAGCCACCACCCAGCGTAGTGATGCAACTGGACGAAGTACAGCCCGGCGGTATTTTCTCGACGACCTCGGAGTTGTTTTCGTCCCGAATATAGGCATTGCCGCTCCCATCCACCGCAATAAGTTCCGGGTACATGGAGCCTCCACCCAGGGTCTGCATGATCGCGTTGCCCGGGAACGCTAGTTGCGGACCTACGCCCGTGCCGTAGAGCAGTGCCGAAGCCAGCAATTTGCCCGAAGTGTCAAGGAGCTGTGCGGCCCCGTAGCGCGTGCCGGCATACTTCGGCGTGAACGTCACGTTCATCGTGCAGGTGTCGCCGGCGTTGTAGACATGGCTGCCGTTGGTATCGCAGGTGCCACCGCCGGCATTGGTGAAGTCCAGTCCCTGAGCGCCCTGGGTCACGACCGCCGTCGATCCCACAGTCTGGGTCGCGCTGAACGTCATCGTAATCGAAGTGGAGGTCGTGCCTCCCAGGTTGATTGCCCCGAAGTTATACGCCGATTGTGCAGTGTAAACGGGATAATCCGGGGCGGCCACCGTCACGGTCGTGGTTGCGGAGACTGAGCTGTAGAGGTCGTCTCCCGAATAGGTGACCGTCAACGTATCCGTTCCCAGGGGTAGTGCGCTGCCAGGCACCGTGATCCCCCACAGCAGCCTCCCGCCTCCCAGGCTGCCGCTACCGACCGTGACTCCACCGATGGTCACCGTGACTCCCCCGGTCGGCATTTGCGGACTGCCGATCTCGGCCGAGATTACCGTCGACTGCAGGGTCGTGATGCTGGGCGGGTTCGCCGAAACCGATATCGTGGGTGTCGTCTTGGTGCGTGTAATCACAGCCGATCCGGTGCCGGCGACGTAATTGCTGTCACCGGAGTAGCTGGCGGTGATCGTAAAAGTGCCGATTGGGACGGGCGGCGAGAAAATTGTGTCCAGAAAAATGTTGAACGTCGCCGACCCACTGACGAGATTTCCCCCGAAAGTTCCATCTCCAGGAATAGTAAGCAAGACCGTACCCGTAGGATTGCCGCTGCTTCCGGTCACCGTGACGGTCACCGACAGGTTTTGGCTCGTGTTGATCGTCGAAGAGGCTGGCGTTACCGTGACCGTAGGTGTGAGTGTCGGCGACAGCCCGTTGCCGCTCAGCCCGATGCTCTGCGTCACCGACGGACTGGCATTCCGGGTGTTGTCGGTCAGAACCACCGCCCCGCTCACCAACCCAGCGATTGTGGGGACGAAATCCAGGGCCAGATTGCAGCTCGCTCCGGCGGCCAGCGTACTGGCTGAAGAAGAGGTCAGGACCTCCGGGCACGTCGTCGATGCATCCAGCGTGAAGTTGGCGGAGACGCTGGGATTCTCGCCCGTGCCTGGAACGGGGAAGGTTAGCGGCGCATTGCCGATATTCCGCAGCGTGACGGTTCTCGGACTGTCGCTGCTCTCGGAGCCAATCGCCGTGTCCGCAAAGGTCAGGTTCGGCGGAGTGGCAAAAGGCACTTCCAACACCGCCGCCTTTTGGGTGGACTCGGTGATATAGACATTCCCGCTACCATCCACCGCCACGCCCATCGGCTCCGCGGGATAGCCCAGCGTTGTGACGCACGCGGACGACATACACCCCGGGGACATCTCTTTCAACCCCTCATCGATGACATAGATGTCGCCGCTGCCGTCCAGCGCCAGGGCTTGGAGAAGATAGAATCCGCCGCCCAGCGTGCTGACGCAGGCGGACGATGCACATCCCGGCGGCATTTCGCTAACAGCGGCATCGCTTCCACCACCGTGAGCCACATAGACGTTGCCGCTGCCGTCCACAGCCACGCCCTCGGGATAACGGAATCCGTCGCCCAGGGTGCTGACGCAACTGGACGACGTACATCCGGGCGGCATCTCCTTCACCGCGTTGTTGCCGAGATCGGCGATATAGACGTTGCCGTATCCATCCACGGCGACGGCGTCAGGCTGACTGAAGCCTCCGCCGAGGGTCGTGACACAACTGGACGACGTGCATCCGGGCGGCATCTCCTCCACATCATTGCTTAAGTAGTTCGCGATATAGAGATTGCCACTTCCATCCACCGCCGCGCCAGCGGGACCGCCGAAAGTGGGGCCTACCGTGCTGACGCAGGTGAATAACATACATCCTGCCGGGATCTTCTTGACTGTGTCACTGTTGAAATCGGCAACATAAACATTGCCGGCCGCGTCGACCGCCGCCCCCCAGGGACCATTGAAGAAGCCCCCGCCCAACAGCTGGGCGATGTTGCTGGAGAACACCAGTTGCGGTCCCACGCCCGTGCCGTAGAGATATGCCGTTGGATGCACGCTGCCCGTGCCATTCGCCAGATTCACTGCGCCGTAGCGTGTGCCGGCATACTTCGGCGCAAACGTCACGTTCACCGTGCAGGTATCGCCCGGGTTGTAGACATGGCTGGTTCCCCTGGTATCGCAGGTTCCGGTCTCAGCATTCGCAAAGTCCAGCCCCTGGGCGCCCTGGGTTACAACGGATGTGTTGATACCGCTGCCGCCGCTCGTGAAAGTGAAATAGAGGGTCAGCACAGGGCTTGTGGTTCCCACGGCAGTGGCGCCGAGGTTCACGCCCTGGGTCTGGATTTCTTTCAGGCTGCGGTTCATGGTATCGGCGACATACACATTGCCGCTGCCGTCGACCGCGACGCCGTAGGGCTGGTTGAAGCTGCCCGCCAGGGTGATCACGCAGCCGGAGGAAGTGCATCCGGAAGGCATCTCCTTCACTGCGTTGGCGCCGGTATCGGCGACAAAGATGTTGCCGTTGCCATCGACCGCAACGCCATTGGGCGCGGTGAAGCCGCCGGCCAGCGTCGTAATGCAAGCGGAGGAGGCGCAGCCTGGTGTCATCTCCTGCAAGCCCGTCTCAGAGCCGCCGGCAACATAGACGTTGCCGCTGCCGTCCACTGCCACGCCCCAGGGATTGAACACTGTACCGGGGTTGCCACCCAGCACCGTGACGCACGAAGAGGTCGTGCAGTTGGGGGGCATCTCATACACCACTCCGGCGGTTTCATCCGCAACATAAACGTTGCCGCTCTTGTCTACCGCAACGCCCATGGGGTTAGCGGACGGGTTCGGGTCCTTGCCCAGCGTCGTGACGCAACTGGAGGAAGCGCATCCGGGAGACATCTCATACACATTGCCGGTTCCATGATCGGCGACATAGACGTTGCCGCTGCCGTCCACAGCCACGCCGGTGGGATCGGCGAAGAAGCCGCCCAGCGTCGTGATGCAGCTTTGCGAGGAGCACCCCTGCGGCATCTCCTTCACGGCGGAATTGGCCGCATCGCCAAAGTAGATGTTGCCGCTTTTGTCGACCGCTACGCTATAGGGCTCGATGTTGCCGCCGCCCAGCGTCGATACGGCGCCAGCGAAGGACGCGGTTTGCGCGCGGAGCGGCACCACAGCCGCACCGCCCAGCAGCAGCACGGCCAGGCAGCACACACGTAACCACGCCCGCCTCACCCTCGGGGAGGCGGTCGCGTAACCGCGCCGATGCCGAGCTTTCGCGGCGTCGCTGGTGGATTCAACCGAGAGAAAACCTGACTGCGGCAGACAGAAAAGCAAACGTACAGCAAAATTGGAGCCCACGTGAATTCTCCTGATGACCAACTCCACTCAATGGCGGCCAAGGAGCGGTAAATGCGTTCAAGACACCCCGTTTCAGCGGCCGGTGGAAGAGACGGGCAGCTTCGGCGTTGCGGATGCAAACCCGGGCTTTCTGTCAGTTCAAGCCACTTCATTCCTGAACCACAACGATGACTTTTCAATGAATCGAAAGCACTAATTGGAGGGCTAAGCATGTTGTAGACCGCCGCAGAAAAATGTCAATGACGTGTCAGGTCGAGTCACTGGGTATCTTTGGAGTCCCTTACTACCTTCTTCCGGTAACATCCGACTGGTGACCAGCGGTTGATTTTCAAAGATGACCCGAGCCCAGTGTCGGTCTATTACAGCCGATCGGCGCACCTTGCGATCATCTGCAACAGGGTCCGACCCTGCAGCGTCTCTGCCGGCGGCGCGAATCCCGGCAGTCGGCGGCGTATCGGCCTCAGCGGCTGCGAACATTGCGGTCCTGCAACCATCGGCATTCCCGCGCATCCTGTCTCTTCTCGATCGAATCGAGGGGTCCTATGCCGTCGATTACCCGCCGTGATCTGCTCTCTTCCGGACTGGTTCTTTCTGCCTCCACATTGGCGACGCGCTCGGCGTTCGCCCGCACCGCCGGTCTGCTCGGCGACGATTTGTCTGAGCGTTCGGCGGCGGCCCTTCCGGCCAAAGCGACTTCAGCAAGACCGGCGACTTCAAATTCGCCAAGGCCGGATTCGATGACTCCGGATGGCGCAACCTTAACCCGCCGCGTGACTGGGCTGTCGAACTGCCGTTCGTCCACGACGATTCCGGCGAGGGAGACAATTCGCTGCGCCTGCACGGTTACAAGCCGCTGGGCCGGCGCTATCCGGAAACCAGCATGGGCTGGTACCGCCGCGCATTCGACATTCCCTCCAGCGACGCGGGCCGCCGCATCTGGGTCGAGGTCGATGGCGCCTTCCGCGACGTGCTCGTGTTCGTCAACGGCTGCTTCATCGGCCGCAACGACAACGGTTATGCTCCCTTCCATTTCGATCTCACCGACTTTCTTGCTTATGGCGCGAAGAATTACCTCGTGGTCCGCGTCGACGCCAGCTTTGGCGACGGCTGGTTCTATGAGGGAGCCGGGATCTACCGCCCCGTCTGGCTCACAAAAACCGATGCCGTCTATCTGGGCCAGTGGGACAGCGTGGTGCGATCTGCCATGGCCGGCGGCTCTGCGACACTGACACTCTCCACGATTGTGGCGAACGAGGGCAAGCAGCCGGCAAACGCTAAAGTAAGCTGGAAGATTCTGGACGCGAAGGGTGCGACCGTTGCGACCGCGGAATCGCCCGCGCAATCCATTCGCGTCGCTGGTTCCGCTTCATACACAAGCACCGCCACGTTGAGGAATCCCGCGCTGTGGTCGGTCGACGAGCCGAATCTCTACTCCGCCATTGTCACCGTCGAGTACGAAGGCAAGGTGCGCGATGCGGAGCGCATAACGTTCGGCATTCGCACGGCACTCTTCGACTCAGAGAAGGGATTCTTCCTCAACGGCCGGCCCCTCAAGATTCAGGGCGCCTTCAATCATCAGGACCATGCCGGCGTAGGAGCGGCCCTGCCCGACCGGCTGCAGTCGTTCCGCCTCGGCGTGCTGCGCGAGATGGGCTGCAACGCCGTGCGGACCTCCCACAACATGCCCACGCCGGAATGGGTAGACGCCTGCGACCGCATGGGCGTAATGATGATGTGCGAGACGCGCCAGATGAGTTCCAGTCCCGAGGGGCTCGCGCGTTTCAACGCCCGCCGATCCGAGCGGCGCGAGCAACTGAGCGCTGGACGCTGTCTCAGGCGCTCTGCCGTTCGTCGGCCCGCAGCATCAGTTCCAGATCCGACTCGTGCGCCAGCTTCCTCGGCGGCGTGTGATTCCCGTCCAGCAGAACCACATACATGTCCTGGAAAAAAGCCAGCTTTCTCGCTACCGTGCCGCTGGTCTCCCCAACTTTCACGCGCTGCCCCTCTGCAAATGCCATGCGCAGAATCTTCTCTCGGTTCGGCCGGCCGAACAATGGCACGATGGGGACACCCTCATCCCCCCAGAGGATACGGGGCGGGGCATTACCACCTGCCGCTGGAGTTCGGTTACTACCGTCCTATATCCGTTCTCCGATCGGCCGGAACCCCTGTGCGGACCGTCACATCTCTGCCCGCGGCCGCCACTCAACAATATTCCGTGACGCACACCCTCGAAATTCCCGCCGCCAAACCACCCTTGCTGCCGATCACCGCCATCGCCCGCAAGCTCAACCTGCGCGACGCCGACTACGATCAGCTCGGCCCCTGGTTCGCCAAGCTTCACCTCGACCTCCTTCGCGACCCGGCCCGCCCGCCCCGCGGCAAGCTCATTCTCGTCACCGCCACCACACCCACCACCTCCGGCGAAGGCAAAACCGTCACCTCCATCGGACTCGTGCAGGGCCTCGAGCACATTGGCAAACGCGCCATCATCACCTCCCGCGAGCCCTCCCTCGGTCCCGTCTTCGGCATGAAGGGCGGTGCCGCCGGCGGTGGCCTCTCGCAGATCGAGCCCAGTCAGAAAGTCAATCTGCACTTCACCGGCGACTTCCACGCCATCACCTCGGCGCACAATCTTCTCGCCGCCCTCATCGACGCGCATCTCTTCCACGGCAACGATCTCAATATCGACCCCGTGACGATCTCCTGGCCGCGCGCCATGGATATGAACGATCGCGCGTTGCGCCGCATCGTCGTTGAAATCGATGGCAAGCGCGACGGCGCCAATCGCCGCACCAGCTTCGTGATCACCGCGGCCTCCGAGATCATGGCCATCCTCGCCCTGGCCAAAAATCGCACGGACCTGCGCCGCCGCCTCGCCCGCATCGTTATCGGCGCCACCCGCACCGGCAAACCCGTCACCGCCGACGACCTGCACGCCACTGGCGCCATGATGGCGCTGCTCGCCGACGCCATCGAACCCAACCTCGTCCAGACCACCGAGGGCACGCCCGCCCTGGTCCACGCCGGCCCCTTCGGCAACATCGCTCACGGAACCTCCAGCATCATCGCCCAGCAAATCGGCCTTCGCCTCGCGGACTACGTCGTCAACGAAGTCGGATTTGCCGCTGACCTCGGCGCCGAAAAGTACCTCGACATCGTCATGGGCGTGTCCGGCACCACTCCCTCGGCTGCCGTCCTCGTTACTACCGTCCAAAGTTTGCGCAATCAGGGCGAAGGCGATCTCATGAAGGGCTTCCCCAACCTCGCCCGCCATGTGCAGAATCTCCAGCGCTTCGGCCTGCCGACCGTCGTCGCCATCAATCGCTTCCTCCACGATACTGACCAGGATCTCGACCAGCTCCGCGCCTTCTGCGACACCCTCGGCGTGCCCACCGCTCTCACTGAACCCTTCACCAAAGGCGGCGAAGGTTCAGAAGCTCTGGCCCGCGCCGTCGTCGACCTCATCGACCGCAACCCCAACGCCGCCGTGCACCCTGTTTACGAACTGTCGGACTCGTACGAAGACAAGATTCACAAAGTCGCAACGCAAACCTATGGCGCCGATGGCGTGTCTCTCAGCGATACGGCCCGCAACAAACTCCGGCAGTTCGTCGACTGGGGTTATGCGGAGCTGCCTGTCTGCATCGCCAAGACCCAGTATTCGTTCAGCGATAATCCAAAACTCCTCGGCGCACCCACAGGCTGGACCCTGACCATCAACGACGTCTCGCTCTCCGCCGGCGCCGGGTTCGTGGTCGCGATCGCCGGCAACATGATGCTCATGCCCGGACTGCCCAAAGTCCCGCGCGCCGAAGATATCGACGTCGACGACCAGGGCGAAATCCTCGGCGTTTAAAAAATCCGGGTGCCCATGATCCGGGTGCCCCATTCTGATTGCGCCTGCGTTTGGCGCAATCAGGGTGGGCATCGCGCAAGGCGCGATCCAGACTTCTCCGATCGCCGAACGCCGAACGCTGACAACTGCGCTTAGCGTACGCGGCATCTTTCTCTGTATGATTCGCAAACTCAAATCCGGCGAATTCCGCCTCTACTCCCGTAAAAAGAACCCCTCCACGGGCAAGCGACGCAACCTCGGCACCTTCTCCAGCAAAGAAAAAGCCGAGCAGCACGAACGAGCCGTCCAATACTTCAAGAGGCACTAACCGTGGCGACCAAAACATCTGCAGCCACAAAGAAGAAGTCGACCGGGAACAAAGGAAAGACCGCGCCGAAGAAGCGCTGGGTGAAGCACGTCACCACCGACTCCACCCACCCACCCAAAGATCTCTTCACGAAGAGCGCGCCCGTCATCGCCCGCTCCCTCGCCTCGAAAAAGGTTTCTCCCAAAGGCCCTGGCTCCGGCATGCGCATGCTCACCTACTTCATCAACCGCGCCGGCAAAGGCCTCAGCGCCTCGCGCCGCCGAACCCTCGAACGCGCCAAAGAACTCCTTCACGAGCGCATTGAGAAAGACAAAGAGCGCGAGAAGAAGAAAGCCGCCTGACAGCTGCAACTGCCGGGCACTGACCGCCGAGCGCCCTTACGCGGCATTTCCCGAACGCTGAGCGCTGAACGCTGAACGCTTCCTTCTCCCCACCCAAAACGTCACCACGCCCGTTACAATCAGCACCACCGCCGAGCCCACCACCTTCGCCACCGCCAGCGCTTTGTGCGGCTCCTCCTCGGCTGGCATTACCGACAGAACAATCGCAATCGTGGTTGTTACAAATCCCAGGCCCGCCAGTACCAGCGCCACCGGACGCCGCCCTGGCACGCGCAGCACCTCCGGCCCCACAGGTTTGCCCTGCGCCCACGCCATCGCCGCAAACAGTACCAGAAAGGGGAGAAAATTCGTAAGGATGGCCATGCTCACCAGCACGTCATAAGCGCCCCGCACCGTCGTCCCCGCCTGCCCCAACGCCGCCACCACCATCCCGGCAAGCCCATAGGCCGCCAGCGACACCCACGGCGTCCGAAACCGCGGATGGATCCGCCCAAAGACCGGCGGCAAATAATGATCAATCCCTGCTACAAACGGAAGCCGCGCCGTTGACGCCAGATTTCCCGCCGCCCCGCCCATCGCGTTCAGCGCCAGCAGTGCCGCCATCACCACCACCAGCCATCCCAGCCCGAACCGCCCGCACAGCGCCGCCACACCGCTCATGAATCCATCCACGCCCGACACGTGCCCGGGCGGCAACGCCACCAGCAGCGCCGCCGTCCCCAGAAAATACCCCAGCGCCACCACCGCGCCACCCGCAAGCAGCGCCAGCGGAATCGTACGCCGCGGCTGCTCGATCTCCTCCGCCATGAACGATCCGGTTTCGATGCCGCTGAACCCAAAACAAATCGTCGACCAGAAGATCGCATCCTTCAACGAGAATCGCGGCGTCATCGACAGTAACGAGAAGTGCGTTGCCGATCCAAACCGCCGCGCCGACACCAGCGCCAGCAGAATCAGAATCGCAATCGGCACCCAGCTTCCCAGCGAACAAATATTGCTCAGCCACTTTCCCGCATTCAGCCCCGCGATGTTCACCACCGTGATCACCGCCAGCCACAGCACGGCAAATGCCATGAAATACCCAGGGCTCGCCGCAAACCCATGCCCCCACACCCCGCCTGCGAAAAGCAGCGAGCCCGCTCCGAAATAGAGCACTGAAGCGAAAAATGGCAGGTTCGACATCCAGTACATCCACGACGTCAGGAATCCCGCAAAATCCCCGAACGACTCCCGCGTCCACACATACAGCCCGCCCTCGCGCGGATAGCGCGACGATAACTCCATCACGCTGCCGGCGAGCGGAATGAAGAAGCAAAGCACCGCGAAGATCCACACCACCAGGCTGCTCGGTCCGGCCGCCGCCGCCATCGCCGTCCACCGCACACTCAGCACCGTCCCCACGTAGAACGCCGTCAGGTCTTTCAGCCGCAGCGCGCGCTTCAACTTCGGGGCAGCCGCCGTACCCGCCAGCGCGGGCACCTCCACGCGCGCCGCGTCAGCCACGCGTTCCCCGATTCCCCGTCTCCCAGTCCTTCAGCACCGCCATCGCCGCATTCCGCCCGTTCACGCCGATCACGCTGCCGCCCGGATGCGTGCACGCCCCGCACAAATACACGCCCTCCATCGGCGTCCGCGACCTCAGCCGCCGCGACCACATATAAGGAGGCAGACACTCGCCCTGGAAAATATGTCCCCCCGTCAGCCCCACCTTCTCCTCAATGTCCGGAGGTCCCAGCACCTGCGCTTCTAAGACTGCGGTATCCATGTTGGAACAGAATCGACCCACCGATCCCAGCGCCCGCCGCCGCACCTCCTCGCGTCGCGAATCCCAGCTGCCATTTGTGAACGTGTACGGCACATATTGCGCGAACACGCTCATCGTATGCAGCCCCTCCGGCACCACGCTGCGATCGTGCACGCTCTGGAAGTACAGCTCGCACCACAGCGCGTCGCCCAACTCGCCTCTTTTCGCTGCGGAAAAACCCGCCTTCCACTCCTGCTTCGTCAGCGGCGCGTTGATCTGCCCGTAGTGGTGCGCCTCATTTGTGCCCGGTCTTGATACAAAACTCGGTAGTTCCCGCACCAGCACGTTCAGCTTCACCGTGCAGCCCTCGATGGGAACCTCCTCCACCCGCGCCTTCCACTTCGCATCGACCGCGCCGCCCAGCAACCTGAGCGTCACCCGCGGATCCGCGTTCGAAACGACCACCCGAGCCGCAATCCGCTCGCCACCCTCCAGCAGTACACCGTCCCCAGGCACAATCTGCGCCACCTTCACGCCCGACGCCACCACTGCGCCCGCCTCGCGCGCGGCGTCGCAGAAATAGAACGACACCATCCCCATGCCGCCCTTTACATAGCCCCACATCCCCGGCATCCCGCCCAGCCGCCCCGACGCGTGATGAAACCGGATCGACGCCGTACCCTTGTCGAACGGGCTCGCGTTCGTCCCGATCACTCCCTGCCCCAAATATGCTGTTTGTAACCGTTCATCGCACAAATAGTGCTCCACAAACTCCGCCATCGACCATTCGTAGAGCAGTTTCCGCGCGTCCTCATCGCCGGCGAGCCGCTCATCGATTTCCTCGGGCGTGGGCGCCTCCCCAATCCACGCGTCGCCATCCCCCGCCGGACGCAGCTTGTCGCGCAGCCGCGCCAGCGTTGCGTTCATCGCCTTCCATCCCTCGACGGCGCGTGGCGCAAACCGGCGGACCTCGGTTTCACACTGCTTATCCTCATCCCATAGCTGCACGCTGCTCCCGTCGAGAAAGGGCACGAACAGCCCATTCACTGCCGGTGTCCAGTGGAACCCCCGCGCCGGCAGCCCCAGTTCCTCCACCACCAGCGGATGCAGCAGCCCCGCCAGATATGCGCACGGCGACATGCGCACCCCGGGATGCGTCTCCGGAAACGGCTCCTCGATCGTGCACGCGCCACCCACGCGCTCCCGGCTCTCCAGCACCAGCGTCCGCTTGCCCGCCCGCGCCAGATACGCCGCGCAGGCCAGGCCGTTGTGCCCCGCCCCCACCACGACCACGTCCCACGTTCCCGTCGCCAGGTCGCGCACCGGCGCAGGCAGACCCACCTTCCCCAATACCGCAGCTGTTGCCGACCCGCTCAGAACCGCACCTCCTCAGGGTTTCCTGCCAGTATCTACGCCACCACAGAAATCCGAAAGCTTCGGTGCCCGGAGCCCTGTGCCCGGCACCCGGTTCAAAGGCCTATACTGTCGCTTCGCAGAAAACCTTTTCCGAGGTCTGGTTATGTTCCGCACGCGCACGACCATTGCCGTACTCGCTGCTTTTGCTTCCGCCCTCCTGATCCTTCCGGCCGCCCGCGCCCAACAGCCTGCTTTCTCTGACCAGCCCTGGCTCAACACCTCGCTCCCCATCGATCAGCGCGTTGACGCCCTGGTCTCAAAGATGACCCTCGACGAAAAAGTTCAGCAGATGCGCGACCACGCCCCCGCCATCCCGCGCCTCGGCGTCCCGCAATATTTCTGGTGGAACGAAGGCCTTCACGGCGTCGCCTTCGCCGGGTACGCCACCAATTTCCCCCAGGTCATCGGCATGGCCGCCACTTTTGACACCCACCTCGTCCACACCATGGGCCAAACCATCTCCACCGAAGCCCGCGCGAAATACGACGAGGCTATTCGTAACAATCAGCATGAACAATTCTTCGGACTCACTTTCTGGGCGCCCAACATCAACATCTTTCGCGATCCCCGCTGGGGACGCGGGCAGGAGACCTACGGCGAAGATCCCTTCCTCACCGGCCGCATGGCCGTCGCCTTCGTCACCGGCATGCAGGGCGACGATCCGCACCATCCGCGCGTTGTCTCCACGCCCAAGCACTACGCCGTCCATTCCGGACCCGAGCTGACCCGCCACCAGGCGAATGTCGACGTCTCCGCGCACGACCTCGAAGACACCTACCTGCCCGGCTTTCGCGCCGCCGTCACTGAGGCCCACGCGCAGTCCGTCATGTGCGCCTACAACGCCATCGACGGCGCGCCCGCCTGCGCCAACACCATGCTGCTGCGCGATCACCTGCGCGATGCGTGGGGCTTCGATGGCTACGTCGTCTCCGACTGCGCCGCCGCCGCCGACATCTTCACCGGCCACCACTACGCGCCCGACATGCCCCACGCCGCAGCCGACGCGGTCAAAGCAGGCACCGACCTCGAATGCGGCTACATGCAGGGCCAGGCTTTCCCCTCGCTCGTCGATGCCGTCCACCAGGGGCTCATCACCGAAGCCGAAATCGACACCGCGCTGCACCGCCTCTTCCGCGCGCGCTTTGAACTCGGCATGTTCGATCCGCTCTCCAGCTACGCCTACGGTCAGATCCCCTTCAGCGAAGTCAACTCGCCCCAGCATCGCCAGCTTTCGCTCCAGGCCGCACGCGAATCCATGGTGCTTCTCAAGAACGAGGACCACATCCTCCCGCTCAAATCCTCGATCGCGAACATCGCTGTCATCGGACCCACTGCCGAATACGTCCAGTCCCTGCAGGGCAACTACAACGGTCCTCCGCCCAACCCCGTCTACCCGCTCAACGGCATCGAGAAGCGCTTCGCCTCCGCGCACGTCACCTATGCCCAGGGCTCGACGCTGGTCGAGGGCTACGCTGTGCCCATCGAGCACACAGCGCTGCACACCTTCGATGGTGATGGAGACGGCCTCACCGGCCAGTACTTCGACTCACCCGATTTCAGCGGCAAGCCCGTCCTCACCCGCACCGACCGCAACATCAACTTCAACTGGGATAAGGTCGTCCCCGTCCCCGGCCTCGAGCGCAATAACTACTCCGTCCGCTGGACAGGCAACTTCACCCCGCCCGCGCCCGGCGATTACAAGCTCGGCGTTCATATCAACTACTGCTACGCCTGCGAAAACGCTGAGGGATTCCAGCTCTATCTCGACGGCAAGCTCATCGTCGCCAGCAGCCGCAATATGTCCGGCGAGCGTGGCGCGGTCTACGAGGCATCTGTGCACTTCACGGATACAAATCCGCACAAGATCCGCCTCGACTACCTCCACGGCACCGGCACCGCCGGCATCGACCTCACGTGGCAGGCGCCCGCCGACGCTCTCCAACACCAGGCAGTCGAAGCCGCGAGGAATGCCGACGTCATCATCGCCTGCGTCGGCCTCTCGCCCAATCTCGAAGGTGAGGAAATGCCTGTTCAACTCGAAGGCTTCTCGGGCGGCGATCGCACTTCGATCAATCTGCCCGCCACGCAGGAAGATCTGCTGAAAGCCCTCGCAGCGACCGGCAAACCCCTCATCGTCGTCCTGCAGAACGGCAGCGCGCTCGCCGTCGACTGGGCACAGCAGCACGCGAACGCCATCCTCGAAGCCTGGTATCCTGGCGAAGAAGGCGGCACCGCCATCGCCGAAACCCTCGCCGGTGACAACAACCCCGCCGGCCGCCTGCCCCTTACCTTCTACGCGTCCGACTCGCAGCTCCCGCCCTTCGCCGACTACTCCATGAAAGGCCGCACCTACCGCTACTTCACCGGCAAGCCGCTTTACCCCTTCGGCTACGGGCTCAGCTACACCACCTTTGAGTACAGCGATGTGAAAACCCAGCACCAGGTCGAAGCCGGCCAGCCGGTACAGATCGAAGCCGAGGTGAAGAACACCGGCTCGGGCGCCGGCGATGAAGTCGTCGAGGTCTACCTAACCCAGCCACGCGGCTACCAGACGCCGATCCAAGAGCTGGCCGGCTTCACCCGCGTCCACCTCGACGCAGGCGCGACCACCCACGTCGGCCTCACCCTCGACCCACGCGCTATTGCCCAGGTCGACGAGAAGGGCAACCGCGTGATTCTGCCCGGCGAATACACCGTCTCGGTTGGCGGCGGCCAGCCCGGCACGTCAGCATCAACGCAAACCGCCACCTTCACCATCACCGGCAAGAAGGAGCTGCCGAAATAAGCGAGTCCTGCGGTTCGTGCACCAGTGCGATCCACCTCATCCACCGACACCTCCGAGTACCTGGTGCGGGTACCGCAGACCAGGACCATTCGTCAAAATTCCTTCCCACTTAAACGTTTCAGCTGATACTCTGGATGCCATCTCCCACGAGGCATCCTATGCAACGCCGCTCGTTCCTGAAGTCTGCTGCCGCCTTGGCCGCCGCCCCCGCGCTATCGCCCCTTGCCCGGGCCGCCGCTGAGTCCCTCCCCGCCGTCTCCGCCCCCAACCCTCACCGCTTCCCGCAGAACTTCATCTGGGGCACGGCCACGGCCGCCTACCAGGTCGAAGGCGCCGTTCACGAGGACGGTCGCGGCGCATCCGTCTGGGACACCTTCTCCCACACGGCCGGCAAAACCTTTCAGGGCCAGACCGGCGACGTCGCCGACGACTTCTACCACCGCTACAAAGAAGACGTCGCGCTCATGCAGCGCCTCGGCGTCCGCGGCTTCCGTTTCTCCATCGCCTGGCCGCGCGTTTTCCCTGAAGGCACGGGCGCCCCCAACCCCAAAGGCCTCGACTTCTACAAAGGCCTCCTCGACGCCCTCCACGAAGCCAACATCGAGCCCTTCTGCACCCTCTTCCACTGGGATCTCCCCCAAGCCCTCGAAGACAAAGGCGGCTGGACCAGCCCCGCCACCAGCCAGGCCTTCGCCGACTACGCGCACTACACCGCCAGCCAACTCTCCGATCGCATCCGCCACTGGATGACCATCAACGAATTCGGCTCCTACATCGACGCCGGCTACGGCACCGGCGAATTCGCCCCCGGCCGCAAGCTCTCGCGCAAGGACTGGATGCAGACCCGCCACAACGCCGTCTACGCCCACGGCCTCGCCGTCCAGGCGGTGCGCGCCGGCGCCGCGCGTCCCGTTCAGGTCGGCCTGGCCGAAGACATGAGCGGTGTCATGCCTGCCATCGAGGACGACGCCCACATCCACGCCGCAGAAATCGGCCTCCGCGAAGAGAACGCCTGGCACGTCACCGCAATCTTTGAAGGCCGCTACACCGACCACTACCTCCAGTCTCTCGGCGCAGACGCGCCCGTCTTCACGCCCGAAGAGATGAAGACCATCTCCAGCCCCATCGATTTCCTCGGCATCAACATCTACACCACGCGCGAAGCGGTCCCCTCCGACGCGGCCCCCGGCTATCAGATGGTCGAGCGCCCCGCCAGCTACCCACACATGGCCTCGGACTGGATCTTCTTCAACCCGCAAGCCCTCTACTGGACCCCGAAGCTGGTCTCCACGATATGGGGCGTCAAGTCGATTTACATTACCGAGAACGGCTGCTCCTCCGACGACGTCCTCCGGCCCGAGGCTCCGAATTCTGCCGGCCAGGTCCTCGACTCGGACCGCATCCTTTACCTCCGCAACTACCTCGCGCAGATGCAGCGCGCCGCCGGCGAAGGCGTGCCCGTCCACGGCTACTTTCTCTGGAGCCTGCTCGATAACTACGAGTGGGCCTCAGGCTACTCCAAACGCTTCGGCATCACCTATGTGGACTTCGAGACGCAGAAGAGAGTCCCGAAGCTGTCGTACGACTTCTACAAAGAGGTCATCCGCAGCAATTCCGTGGTTTAGCATGGATCTGGGTACCCCCACATCCCTGCTGTCGGGGATGTGGGAAGACGCGCAGAGCGCGTCCGCTCTTCCTGAACGCTGAGCGCTGAGCGCTGAACGCTGTACGCTGTACGCTGATGAGGTGTCGTTCAAAGACTTCCTCGGCAACGAGCCCACCGTCCGCCATCTGCGTGAGGCCCTCGCTGCCGGCCGACTCCCGCAATCGCTCATCCTCACCGGCCCCCGAGGCGCTGGCAAATACACCCTCGCCATCATGCTCGCCCAGGCCGCCAACTGCCTCACCCCTCCGTCACCCGGCCCCGACGGTCTCCCCGACTTCTGCGGCACCTGCACCAATTGCCAAAGGATCGGCCAAGCCCTCGACCTCGACGCCCGCTGCGCTGAAGCCGTCACCGCCCGCGACGATCTCCGCGACGTAGACAAGCGCGATACGCGCGTCCTCATCCAGACCCACCCCGACGTGCTCGTCATCCCGCCCGACCCGCCGCAGCTCCTCATCAAAATCGGACAGGTCCGCGTCCTCACCCGCGAAATCTACCGCCTTCCCGCCGAAGCCCGCCGCTCGTTTTTCATCTTCACCTGCGCCGCCTTTATGAAGGAGGCCGCCAACTCGCTCCTCAAAGTCCTCGAGGAGCCGCCCGCATACGCCACCATCGTTCTTCTCGCCGAAAATCCCGGCGAACTGCTCCCCACCATCCGCTCCCGGGCTGGCATCTTCCGCCTCGGCGCCATCCCGACGGACCAGATCGAGAAGCTCCTCGCCGAACGCCGTCACGACCTCAAGCCTGCTGAGCGCGCTCTCATCGCCCGCCTCGCCGAAGGGGCGATCGGCCGCGCCCTGGGATTCGATCTCTCCGCATACCTCGCCGCCCGCGCCGACGCCCTTGTCCTCCTCCGTAACGCCAGCGGACAAAATGACGCCTCCGACCTCTTCCACGTCACCGAAACCTACCGCGCCGGAGCCGAAGGCCAGGAAAAAACCGAAGCCCTCCTTCGCGCCGCCTCTTCGATTCTCGAGGACCTGCTTCTCCTCAAGTCCGAAACCCCACAGCTGGCCCGCAACATCGACCTCCAGCGCGAACTCGCCGCGATGGCGACCGGGGTCACCTTCGACTGGATCGAATCCGCCGCTCGCGGCCTCCGCCAGGTGGAATCCGGCATGCGCCGCAACCTGCTCCGCTCGCTCACCCTCGACAGCTTCGCCGCCCAGCTGTCGTCATCGTGAGCGAAGTCCGGCCCCTCGAGCCGGACACAGTCGAATCGACCTCCCGAGCGTCAGTAATTCGGACGAGAACCTCTCGTCCGAATTCGCGAGGGCCCGAGCGCCACCCTGCACCCTACTCCCTGTTTCCTATTCCCTATTCCCTATTCCCTGTCCTCCCCTGGATTCTTACACCCCAACCAGGTTACGATTCCATCATCATTTCCTCAGTGACCGTTCGACCTGTGCGACGCAGCCCCGGTTTCCTGCATCACATAGGAACATCTTGTCCGTAAAGGATTATGGGAATGTCCCAGTTGCCTGCCTCGACGGTGCGGACTCTGCGCCCGCAAGCTGTTAAGCCTCCCGCACAACGAGGATCGAACGCGCTCGCCCCCGCGCCCATCCCCGGACCGATTCCTGTGCCGGCGCCTGCGCCCGCCGCGCCGAACAAGACCGTCGACCTCGACGTCATCGGCCCGCGCAAACTCATCCGCCCCACCCTGCCGGACAGCGCCCGTCGCGCGCGCCAGTTCCGTCGCGATCAGGAGCCGACGCTCATCGCGCGCTCCTTCGCGCCCCGCGCTGCCGCAACCCAGGAAAGCTCGCACGCCGAAGCCTTTTACCTGCAGAAGCAGCTGCAGACCCAGACCCCCATGGTCTTCATCCTCGACGACAACGAGAAGATCGAAGGATGCATTGAGTGGTACGACCGCAACGTGATCAAGGTGCGCAGTACCGGCTCCCGCTCTTTGTATTTCCGCGCCAACAGCCGCTCTGAGTCCGGCGCTCGAATTCTCGTCTACAAGTCGAGCATCAAGTACCTGTACAAAGCCGGAGAGAATTCGCCGCTGTAGTTGCTGCAGGATCCAACCATCTTCGGCGACCAGCAGCTCGACCTCCCTGCTCCCTACTCCCTGTTCCCTGCCCTGAACAGCCTGTCTCGCACCGCCACCCCAATCCCCTCCGCCCGCGGCATGGGACACACGATCGCCGTCACCCCAGCCGCATCCAGCTCCCTTAACCCCGCATAGAGCCGCTGCGCCAGTTCCTCCGCATCGTCCCAGCGTCCCCACCGAAAAACCCGCACTCCCCGCCCCCCCCCCCCACCGCGAAA
>Ga0224555_1002875_pt1 | contig 19006 bp, 15 predicted proteins | sample 714S23034metaG_FD_180687 | JGI IMG/M metagenome (GOLD analysis project Ga0224555, IMG submission 180687) | Peat soil microbial communities from Stordalen Mire, Sweden - 717 S2 30-34 | ecosystem: Environmental > Terrestrial > Soil > Wetlands > Peat | place: Sweden: Norrbotten County, Stordalen...
TACAACTTCGAGCGCGCCCACACCGGCATCCACAACCGCGGTCTCACCCCCGCAACTCTGGTCTACGGTGCTAGAAAGATGAGGCCCAAGTGAGCCGCTTCTGTCGCCTCATCTTGAGAGCTGTACATGCTAGGTCATCCCCCCGGCGAGGTGGACCGGCGCTACCTTCCCGCTCCGCTCCGATGGTGGACGCTCTTGTCCCGCAGCTTGTTACTGAGGCGTCACCGGTTTCTCTGAGCTCCTGCGGCTCCGCCGCGACCTGGCCGTCACCGTGGCACGACGGCCCGACCCAGTTCGGACGCCCGAGCTGGGCTCACCGAGTGGGCGGCGACCCGCCCTCGACCGCACGCCGCGGCCAAACGGGGCCTGAGGGCTCTAGAGCTGGACCAGGCCCTTGCGGGCGGCGTAGAGGACGGCCTGGGAGCGATCGAAGATCTGCAGCTTCTCGTACATGTTGCTGATGTGATTGCGCACCGTCTTCTCGCTGATGGCGAGCTTGTAGGCGATCTGCTTGTTAGCACAACCGGTGGCGATCAGCTTCAGGATCTCGACCTCCCGTGCGGTCAGCCCGTCGTAGAAGTCCTTCGGGGTGGTGTCGCCGGTCAGCATCCCCAGCACCCGCTGGGCGACAGCCCCGGCCATGACTCGCTCCCCTGACTTGACCGTCAGGATACTGGCGACAATCGCCTCCAGGTCGGCGTCCTTGAGCACATAGCCGCTGGCGCCCGCCCGAAGCGCCGCCAGCACATGGCTGTCCGCCTCGAGGGTGGTGAGGATCAGAACCGGCGTTCCCGGCATGGCTGCGAGGATCTGCTCGGTCGCCTGGATGCCGTCGAGGTTAGGCATCTTGATATCCATGAGAACGACGTCAGGCTCGGTCTCGCGACAGCGCCGCACCGCCTCGACCCCGTCGGCAGCCTCGGCGACCACCGTGACACGCGGGTCATCATCGAGAAGCCGGGCCAGCCCGGAGCGGAAGAGGGTCTGGTCGTCCGCGATGAGCACACGGACGGGCTTGGTCCCAATCATCAAGAGCCTCCGAGCGGACTGATGCACCGCACTGTGGTCCCCTCTCCAGGGGCGCTGTCGAAAGAGATGCGCCCGCCGAGAAGGCGGGCCCGCTCCGACATGCCGCGCAGGCCGAAGCCGCCGTCCCTGCTCGCCATGCCACGGCCGTTGTCGGCGATCGTGATCGCCAGCGAGCCGTTGACGACCTGGAGTGTGACCGTCACCCTGCTGGCTCCACTGTGACGGCGAACATTGCTGAGCGCCTCACCCACGATGCGGCGGAGGTTGGTGGCCTGATGGGCGGGCAGCTCATCGGGCCAGGAGTGGACGACCAGGTCGGCGCGCGTCCCTGTCTCCTCCGCCAGCCGTTCCAGCCGCTCCCGGACGGAATCGACGAAGCTGAAGTCGACCGCGGGCTCGTCGCGCAGCTCGCACAGCAGGCGGCGCAGGTCTCCTATCGACTCTCGGGTGGACTGCTGGAGCTTCTCCAGATCGGCCGGCCGCGAGCCGCGCCGCTTCAGGTGCTCGAGCTCGACGATCATCGTGGTCAGCCGCTGGACGGCCCCGTCGTGGAGCTCTCGGGCGAGCCAATCCCGGGCCGCCCGAAGGGCATCTCCCTCGGGCTCCAGGGCACCCAGCCCCACTTGGGCGGTTTGCGCCACCGCGAGTGCGCTCATGAGATCCCCCTCTGCAGATGGCCGGAAGCTGCGGCCCTTCGCCGGCGGCGGTCCCGGGCCTCACCAGAGCAACGCGCGACCTCCGGAAAGCGTGCGCGTCCGCACCTCCGGGGGATGCCCCACCCCTTCGCGGCCTCCCGGAGGCGCTCGCCAGGCGTGCTGGGCGCGACCCGGCCGTGCGCTCAGCCGAGCGACAGGAGGTGCTTGCGGTAGTAGGCGCCCTCGCCGGCTGTTGGCGTGCCCGCGGTCATGGAGGTGACCAGGTCGTAGTCCGGGTGGCCCCAGGCGTTCCAGGTCCATGCCAGGTAACCGATGCCGTGACTGTCCGCCCAGGGCAGCAGCCGGTTCATGTACGTCACCGGGCCCGCCGCCGAATCGCCGGTCTCCCCGATGATCACCGGGTACTTCGCGGCGATCGGAGCGATCATGCTGTCCCAGCACGTCGGGTCTCCGCACTCCGTCGTCGGGTAGCTGTGCCACGAGGCCACCGTGTTCGGATCCGTCGGGGCGTGCTCCAGCCACCCACCGCCCAGCGTCTCCGCCCAGTCGACCCCCGCCACCATGATCACGTTCGGCGCGCCAGCGTCCCGGACATCAGCGGTGAGCTGCGTGAAGCCGGCAGTCTTCCAGTCGGCGCGGGCGGTGGTCGGATAGGCGGTGGTCACGTACTGGGTCAGGGTGCAACCCTGCCAGAGACAGGTCCATTCGTCCGGGCCACCCGGAGCGATCCAGTAGAAATAGGGCTCGTTGTAGAGGTCAAAGAGCACTCCGGGGTCGTGCTTGAAGGTCGCCGCGACGCTGGACCAGAATGCCGGTGAATGGTCTTCGTCGGGGGCTGCATTCGCGGAGAGCGCCCGCTGCGTGCCCGGAGCCGACCAGCTGAGATCGAGGATCACGTAGAAGCCGTCGGCCTCCAGGTTCCGGACCAGTTCGATCACCGGCTGCCGGTACGCGGTGCCCCCGATTCGAACACCGTTGATGCCGAGCCAGCAGTCCTCGTTCAGAGGGATCCGGACCACATCGATCCCCCACGATTTCATGGCGGCGAAGGTCGCCGGATCGTCCTCCGGCTGGCCCCCGAAGGGATCATTCGACCAGTTCTGGGCACAGACGAACTCGGTGCCGGACATGTCGGCACCGTGCAGCACGACGCTGGTGCCCGCGCTGTTGACGAGCAGCTTGCCATCGACATGAAGGGGCAGGGGGCCCGGCTCAGGGTCCGTGAGGGGTGGAAGGCTGGGCGGAGGGGCGGCGGCCGACGCGGTCGCGGTGCCGCCAGGGTTGGTCCCCGCGGTGGCGTCAGCGGTGTTCAGATGGAGGGTGATGATCAGGGCGGCGACCGCGGCGGCCACCACCGCCACCGCCACCGCGGCCGCGGCCGCGGCCCAGCGGAGTCTACGGTCCCTCACGGTGTCCGAGCGTAGGCCCCGCCCGCCCCCGCAACCACGGGCATCCCGTCCTGGACGTGGGCCCGGGTCCCGTCCCCTTGGGCCCCCATCCTGAGCTGCCGCCAAGGCCCACGGATCACCCGAGGGGCCGCGTCGGCGAGCCGCTCATCTCGGCGTCGCTCCGATGCGCTCGCAGCGAAGGTGTGAGCGCCAGCCGGGCGTGCCCCAGCATCCGCCGCCAACGCGGCCGCCGGGCGGACGACCAGTCGATCATCGAGTCGCCCATGTCGTGGTAACCGCGCTGCTCCTCCGGGATCCGATCCTGCTCCACCGAGCGGATCAGGTCGGGCAGCCGCTCGTAGAAGAGCGCGGACCGGTAGGGCGGATGCAGCGACCACATCCCGGGGGTCTGGCCCAGGAAGTCGATTCTCACCATGCCCCGCCCTCTCATCGCCTGGCTCAGGCTCACCTCCGCCGGCTGGTGCGGCGAGTGCCCCTCGAGCCGGGCCAGCATCGAGTGAACGCGGTCGGGGCTCACGAGCGACAGGGGAGCAAGATTCCGCAGCCGTTCCATGTCGATGAGGAAGAGCCGAGTGCTGAGCTGGCCGGCTCGGTAGGAGGGGGTCGCCGAGGTATCGCGGTCGAGCGCCTGCGAACGGAGGTCGCCGTTGGCGGTGGGCGGGCCAGGCAGAGGGTTGCAGGCGAGCACGTCGGGTCGCGCCGCCATGAGAGTGCGCGCCTCGGCTGCCCAGGCATGGCTGCCACCCCCATAGAGCATGTCGGAATCCATGTGCAGGACGTACGGCGTGGTGGTCTCGGCCAGACCCGCGAAGTACGCATAGAAGGGGGCGCCCATACGGTCCTTGGCCGGCACCGCAGCCCCGCCAAAGAACCGATCCGCCACGGTCGCCCGAGCGCCCGGCGAGTAGTCGACGTCATGTGTCCTAACCGATGGGTGCCGTCGGCAGCACTCGTCGATCAAGGCACGCAGCCCGGGGAGCCGCTCTTCCCACGCCGCCCCGTACCGGTTGCGGCTGCGGTGAAGATCGACCGTGAGCAGCACCTCGTCCACCTGATCCAACCAGCATCGCAGCTGATGGGGGAGTATCCAGCGCGCGTGCGGGAGATCGGTCGGCGCCAGGTTGACCTGCAGGGTCAACTCATGTGCCATTCGCAGCCAACCTTGAGAGCTGCCAGGTGGAGTGCCATGAGTGACGCAAACCCCCGCGTCTGTGGTTGCCAGTTTGAAACGTTCGCGCATCGCCCGAGTTGCCGCAATGGGCGCAGGCACCCGACTCGGGACCCCGTCCCGCCGCCTCGTCTCCCACGCTCTCCCCTAGTGCCCAGGGCAACCCGGGACTGCCCCAGCCACCCTCCGGGACCCCCTGATTAGGGGGTGTGGGAGGTCCCAGGCCCTGTGACAGAATATGGACCGAGCATTCCGAATTCGCGGGGGGCGGTCGGGGGGACATGGCGGATGTAGTGGCCGCAGCGTCGAGCTTGATCGCGGCCGTCAACGGACGGCGAGGCGTCGGGCTCTTCGTCGTCGGCGCAGCCGGTTCGGGAAAGACGGCCGCCCTGAACGAGATCATCGAGGCGGCGCAGGAAGCTTCTCTGCGCGTGGTCACGGCGCGCGGCGCGTCCCTGGAGCAGGAGTGGCCCCTGGCCCTGGCTCGCCAGCTGCTCGGCTCCGGCGATGCCCCGGCGTCCACCAACAGACATGACGGTCCCCTGACGGTCCAGGGTGTCGCGGACCGGCTGGAGCGGCTCTTCTCTCTGCCCACCCTCCTCGCGATCGACGACCTGCACTGGGCCGACCCCGAGTCGCTGCTCGTGTTGAGCTACGTCTGCCGGAGGATCGCGGCGCGGCCGGTTGCCGTGACGGCCACCCTCCGACCGTGGCCGGAACGAGCCACTGATGTCGCTTTCGATTTGGAACGGGAGGGGAAGGCCGCCGTCATGAACCTCGACCCCCTCTCGCTCGAGGACTGGTCGCGGGTCGTCGCCGAGAGTGGCGCTGCTCTCAGCCACGAGATCACCAGCTCACTTTGGCGGCGGTGTGCGGGCAATCCCCTGGCCCTCTCCGATGTGACCGCGGCATTGGCACGGGGGACCGTGAGCTCCGACGGCGAGCCGTCCATCCGGCTGTCCGAGACGACGATCCGCTCCTTTCTCGCCGGCCTCAGTTCCGAGACGGTCCGTTGCGCCGAGGCCGCGAGCGTCTTCGAGGCACCGTTCGGGTCTGAGATTGTCGGCGACATCGCGGCATTGGGCGAATCAGGTGGCTTCGCTGCGCTCGACACGCTGTGCCGCGCGGGGGTCCTCCGCCAAGCCTCGGACCGCTCCCTGGAGTTCGCCCAGCCGATGCTCCGCGACGCCCTCTACGCGGGTCTCTCGCTTCCCCTGCGCCGTCACCTCCACGGTCTGGCGTTTTCCGCCCTGGCTCGCCGCGGTCTCGAGGCGCAGGCGGCCGATCACGCTCTCAAGTCAGACCTGTCCGGCGACGAGTCGGCGGTCGAGATCGTCGCCCGGGTCGCCGCAGGAGCTCTGGAGGATGGCTCCGCGGTCTCCGCCGCGCGTCACTTCCGCGCCGCCGTGGAGCTGGCCGGGGGCCGGGCGGGCTTCGAGCTGCGATTGAGCCTGGGGGAGGCCCTCCTCCTTTCGGGGCGCGCCCTAGCCGCTGGGAGCGTCCTTCAAAGCCTGCTCCGTCAGGGAGACATGCCCACCGACCCGTTGGCGGAGGCACGGCTCCTCCGTGCTCTCGGGCACGCGTGCGTCGCCACCGGCAGGGTCTCGAGCTCCGCCGCCCACTACGCCAAGGCGGCGGAGCTCGCCAGTGGCACGGCGCCGACGACGGCGGCGGCGGCCCTTCTGGACCTTGCCATAGTCAGCTGGCAGCTGGCCGGCGTCCCGGCTGCGCTCTTGAAGGTGGCTGAGGCGAAGCTGATCAGTTCGAGCGCGGGCGTCAGCTCCCGGCTCGCCTCCCTCGATGCATACCTGCGCGTCCTGGGAGGCACGCACCCCGTGCTGCCGCTGGGAGAGGATCCGGCGTGGGCCGGGATCGAGGACTCACGGCGACGGCCGGACGCCCTGGCCATGCCCTACGGCAGCGCCCAGCTATTCGCCGAGACTGCGATCTGCCTGGGTGAGCTCGGCGAGGCCGACCGCGTCCTGGCAACCACCCTGGCAATGGCCCGCCATGCCGGCTCAACACTCGCCGCCGCTCAACTGATGATCACGCGGGCCGACGTCCTGCTTCGACTGGCCCGCCTCGACGAGGCCGCCACCCTGGCGACCGCCGCCGTCAAGGCCGCGGACGGGGCCCCGGGCATCGGCGCCGCGGCGACGGCGATACTCGCGGCGGTGCTGCTCCACCAGAACCGCCTCGACGAGAGCCGCGAAGCCTGCACACGTGCTGAACGCGGCGTGCGCGACGGCCCCGACCCCGTCGCAGCGCTCTGGATCGGTCACGTGCGGGGGCAGCTGCACCTGCAAGGCGGCGACCCCGCCGGGGCAGTCGTGCACTATGCCGGGCTGCAGCGGGTCGCCGAGCGCCTCGGCGTGGAGGAGCCCTGCGTCGTCCCCTGGACGGCACACGCCGTCGCGGCCCACGTCGAATCGGGAGACCGCGCCGGAGGCGAGGTCCTGCTCCGCCACCTGGAGAGGAGCGCCGAGCACCTTCGCTGCGGCTGGCCACGTGTGGCTGCGGCCTGGGGCCGGGCAGCGCTGGCCCAGGGTGATGGCGATCTCGCCAGCGCGGAGACGCACCATCGCGCGGCTGTGGAGGCGGCACGGTCGAGCGGTCTCGAGCTTGACCGCATCACGTCCCTGCTGTATCTGGGTCGGACACTGCGACGCTCCGGCCGCCAGATCGAGGCACGGGGCCCGCTGGCGGAAGGATTGTGGCGCGCGGAGCAGGCCAGAGCTGAGCTGCTCGCCACGCACCTCCGCGACGAGCTTTCCGCGGCGGGAGGTCGCCGATCACGCCGCTCCGCCCCCGGAACGGGGCTCACGCCCCAGGAGACGCGAATCGCCGCACTGGCATCGCAGGGCAGGACCAACCGGCAAATCGCCGCCTCACTGTCGCTCTCCATCAACACTGTCGAGACCCACTTGCAGCGGGTGTTCGCCAAGCTCAACATCCGGTCGCGGGTGGAGCTGGTGGCACGGCGCCAGGTCTCGAAGGGTGACCCCGCCCCCTGACCCATATTCGGCTGCTCCCCCTCGCGCGCCCGCCGCCGAGCGTGGCCCCCTCAGGGGCTTTCCGTGGTCGCCCCAGATCGCTCTGCGCCTGGCGCCGCGAGACGCCGACCACGTCCCACGAGCTCTATCCCTGGAACCTCGGAGGCGGAGAAGATGACCGAGAGCCCGCTACCTTTGGAGGCGATGAAGCCGTGACTCACAGGAGTGAGCGTCCAGCCCCCGGCACGCGCATCGTGGTCAGAGAAGAACTGCCGGAGCCGGCGCAGCATCGCCTGGGCCTCGCCCCAGGGCAGGTCGCCGGTGAGATCGGTGCCGGTCCCTGCGGGGCCGGTCATGCGGACGATCCCGCGGCGCGGGCGCCCAGGTGGGTCGATCATCCCGCCCCGGGATACAAACGGGAGCGCGCGGGGGGAGCGCTCCGGGGCGGTCCTATGGCGAGGTGGCGAGAGAGGCGGCGAGAAAGGACGTCGGCCCCGCCCAGCGCGGCCGACGCCGCGCCCCGCGCCGCAAGCAGCAGTGTCCCGCCCATCCGATATCCACCCGCAAACACCCCCGCTCTCTGGCGGACCGAGCTTAGGGCGACGACGGCTCTCCGAGAATGGGCCGTTGCGCGGCCGCGAGTACCCGGACCCGAGCGCGTCCCGCGTTGTCCCCCGCCGGCTGGGACTTGTGCCCAGACACTTCGCACCTCCGACTCGCCGACCGCATCAGGCGCCGGTCAGATCCCTGCGCTACCGTAGGTGCCTTGCTAAGGGCATCGAGCGCCATACCGGTCCAGGTGTCAGCCGGCCCGCCGCCGGCCGCCGATGATTGAAGCTGCCCGTCAGGGTCTGCGTGTCCTGGTTGTCGACGACCACCGGGCGGTGGCCGAGTCGATCGCCATGGCCATCGACCTGCAACCCGACATGCGCTGCGTCGGCATCGCCGCCACCCTCGCCGAGGCGCGCGCGGTCTTCCTCACCAGCCACCCCGACGTTCTGCTCACCGACGTCCGGCTCCCGGACGGCGACGGGGTGGATGCGTCCCGGAGCCTCCTCGAGCTGGACCCGGATCTCCGGATCGTGGTCCTCACGGCCTACACCGACGTGGAGCTGGTGGCTCGGGTCGCCTCCATCGGCGGCTGCGGCATCCTTCCCAAGGAGAGCAGCATCAGCAGCGTCCTGGGCGCGCTCCGGAGGGCGGGGGAAGGTGCGATGTCGGTGGACGGGGGGGTCCTGAGCGTCCTCCTAGAGGATGCGCAGGGCGCTCGCCCGGCGGTCTCCGCCCCGACGGTGAGCCTCACCGAGCGTGAGACCGAGGTGCTCGGGTGCCTCAGCCAGGGTCTCGACCCGCAGACCATCGCCCGCCGCCTCGGGATCAGTGTCCACACCTGCAGGGGGCATGTGAAGAGCATCCTCGGGAAGCTCGAGGCGCACAGCCAGCTCGAGGCGGTGGTCAAGGCGATGCGCTGGGGCCTGGTGCCCGACGCGGAGGCCAGGCATTGACCGCGGAGGTCGAGGCCAGCGGCCCTGCTCCCGAGGCGGCTCCCCGGCGGCTGGAGGCCGACGATCAGGTGGCGATTCTCCGGGCCCACGCCCAGCGCCTGGTTCGCGCCAATCTGGCCCTGCTGCGCCAGGTCCGCCCGGGAAGCGTCCTCCAGTGGACGACCCACGACATCCGCACCGTGGTAGGCGCCGCCCACGCCGCCGTCCTCCTCCTCGACGGTCCGGATGGTTCCCCCGGCACCTTCGTCTATTCGGGCCTGGCGCGGAACGCGGCGGGAGCGATCCCCGCGGAGAGGCCGGAGGCCCACGGGCTGCTCCGGGAGGCCATGGAGGCCGGCCGGTCGATGCGGGTGGCCGGCCTCCGGCCGCCGGGCGGCGGTGCCACCCTGCCCGCGGGTCACCCACCCATCGCCTCCTTCGTCTCCGCGCCGCTCATCCGGCATCGGGAGGTCATCGGGCTGGTCTACGCGACCAACAAGCGGGTTGCCCACGAGTTCACCCTCGAGGACGAGCACTTCGTCGCCCGCATGGCGGCCGAGCTGGGGCGGACGCCGCTCCTGACGAGCGCCGCCACCCCCGAGCTGGTGGACCGGATCGCGGTCACCTCACAGGCGCTGCGCAAGGAGATGGAGGCGACCCGCTCGTTCCTCAGCAGCCTCTCCCACGAGCTGAGGGGCTCGATCGCCGGGATCCTGGTGTCGGCGGAGCTCATCTCGGATCCGGCCTACGAGAACCTCGACGAGCAGCAGGTTCGCGCTGTGGGACGGCGCATCCACAACGTCGCCGGCAATCTGCTGGCGCTGGTCGACAACCTCCTCGACCTGGGTCGGCTCGAGGCCGGACGCCTCGACGTGCGCCCGCAGCCCGTGGACCTGCCCGCTGTCTTCGACGACGTCGCAGCTGTGATCGCCCCGCTGGCCGGCACGGCCGGGGTGGAGATCGAGTGGCCGGCCACGGCCGGCGTCCCCCGAGTGGTCGCCGACCCCATCCGTCTCCGCCAGGTGCTGGTCAACCTACTCACCAACGCGGTCAAGTTCACTCCCGCCGGCGGACGCGCCTGGCTGGAGATCGAAACGGACCCGGAGAGCGTCTGCCTCGCCGTCTGCGACACCGGCAGGGGAATCCCGCCGTCCGAGACGGAGAGGATCTTCGAGCCGTTTGAACGGGGGGACGGAGTGCAGGGCCAGGGCGTCGGCCTCGGCCTGGCGATCTGCCGACGAATCGTGGAGCTCCACGGCAGCCGGCTGCAGGTCAGCAGCGAGCCCGAGGTCGGAAGCCGCTTCTGGTTTCGCCTCCACAGGTCGCGTGAGCCCCTCCCCCCTCGCCTCCTCCGCCCATCCGGTGGCCAGAGCGCGGTGCCCGGTCTGGACGGGCTGGCCGCCTCGATCCTCGTGGTCGAGGACGATGCCGCCAGCCGCCAGTCGATCAGTGACGTCCTGAGCGCGGCCGGCTACCGGGTGCGCTCGGTGGCCACCCGGAGCGGGGCCCTGGAGGCGATCGCCGCGGCCGCCGCGGACGCCGTCATCCTCGACGTCCAGCTCCCCGACGGCAACGGTCTGGAGATCATCGGAAGGCTCCGCAGCAGGGTCGACCGGCCGCTCGCGGTGCTCGTCCTCTCCGCCGACCGGATCGGGGACACCGCCGAGCGGGCGATGGCGGCGGGCTGCGACCGGTTTGGGCTCAAGCCGATCGCGGCCCGGGATCTGCTGGGGCTGATCGCAGACGCCGTGGAGGAACGCCGCGCGGGCTCACCCCCGCCTCCTCACGGCTGATCTAGCTGGGGATGGTCCAGGTCAGGCTGTCCCCGGTGTCGTCGAGGGCGGTGGGCCGGCTCGTGACCCCGTAGCTGAGCCAGCCGGTGGTGCAGCTCCCCGGCGACAGCTGCTGCAGCGACAGCTCCGGCTGCCGGCCCACGGTCGGACCGGTGGCGACCCCGACCTGGGACTTGTCGGGCTCAGTGAGAACGAACTGGAACGGCGAGACGATCGACTCGACCGGCCCGGCGCAGATCCGCAGCTGGACGGCGGCGTAGAAGCCGCCGGAAGGCAGCGGGTTGTTGATCGAGCTTCCCGAGGCGAAGTGGTCCGCATAGCCGAGCAGGGTGACGCTCCCCCCGCTAAGGGTCGCCTGGGTGACGTCGATCACGGTCGGCGGCGGGGCCGGCGTGGAGGTGGCAGAAGGGCTCGGCTCCACGGTGAGCCCGGCGGCACCCCCCCCGCCCTGGGGAGTGTCCGCGGTCGTCGATGCCGTGACCGCCGCCCCGCGGGTGGCGTGGTAGACCGCGAATGCCCCGGCGGCGACCAGGATCACGGCGGTCGCCAGGAGGGCGGGACGGGAGACGAGGCGGGCCCAGCGGCGGCTGGCGCGCGGGGCCTGAGCACGAGCCGGCGCTCCGGCCCGTCTGCTCAGCGGTGCAAGACGCGTTGGCGCCGGAGCCACGCCCCGGGAGGACGGGGTCGCGCGCCGGGAAGGCGGGGTCGCGCGCCGGGAGGGCGGGGCGTACGGCGGGGTGACGACGGCGGCCGCCCGGCGGCGGGCCAGGTCGTCGGAACGGGTGATGAGGAGATTGCGCTGCAGGTTGTACCCGATCTCGGTCAGCGAACCCTCGCTGCGCAGACGCTCCAGCTCGGCCAGCCGCTCCTCGAGCTCCACCGGAGCACCCACCTCCGCCATCCGCGCGATCCAGCCCCCGGAGAGAGTCAGGCGCCACGGAGCGGAGCCCATCCCCCTCTCCGGCAGCGCCACGCCGGCGGGCGCAGCGAGGCAGCCGCCCCTCCATTCTGAGACCGTCCCGCACACACCGCTACCACCCAAACTCGGTGGTCCCACCGCCCCATGTGGGGGCTGGTACGCGATCCCGCCACCCCGTACCATGATATCGGCGGGGGGGCTCGCCGGAGTCTCGCATCGAGGCCCAGCGAGGAGAGCCCAGAAGGCGCCGTGGTCATGGGGGGTGGCTGGCTCCGCGACCGGGGGGGCGCGATCCAGGACCACGGCGCCGGGCGCTCCGGGGGGTTGGGGAAGCCCGGAAGGAGGCGGCCGCGGTCCTGGCGGTCAGGGAGAAGAGGAGGAACCGTGGTCGAGGTGAGGGCGTGCCCGCCGTGATCTCCCGATTTGCCCGCCGCCCGGAGAGTCCCAACCCGCTCGACGCGGCCCCAGTCAAGACGTCCATCCCCCTCGGAGAGATGCTGATCGGGAGGGGTGCGGCGACTCCGGCGTCGGTGCGCGCCGCCCTCCGCCGCCAGCGTCGCGACAAGCGCAGGATCGGCGAGCTGCTGGTCGACGCCGGTGTCCGTGAGGGGGAGGTCGTCGCCGCCCTCGCGGAGCAGCTCGGCTACGACTCGGTCGACCTCGAGAAGGTCACTCCCGAGCAGGAGGCCCTCTACCTCATCGACCCGGCGACGGCGCACGCGCTGGGCGCCCTCCCGCTCCTCATCGACGATCTCGGAATGGTCCACTGCGCCGTGGCCGACCCGGCGGACACGGCCCGCATGGAGAGCCTCCAGGAGACGGTGGGACACCCCGTCTTGCCACGTCTGGCGGGGCGGCTGGCCCTGGACCGCGCCCTGGATCGCCACTACACCGTCCTCCACAAGGTCGACCACGCGGTGGCGCGCGCCGTCGTCGATCGGCAGGAGGCACCCGCTGCCAGCCTCGCCATACCGCTGCGCGCCGATGCCCCGGTGGTGCAGATCGTCGACCTGCTGCTCACCCAGGCATTGCGCGACCGCGCCTCCGACGTCCACGTCGAGACACAGGCCGACCGGCTCCGCATTCGCTTCCGGATCGACGGGGCGCTGCACGACGTCAACGACCTCCCCACCACCCTGGTGGGGCCGATCGCCTCACGACTAAAGATCCTCGCCAACATGGACATCGTCGACCGCCATCGCAGCCAGGACGGCCAGCTGGAGATGACCATCGACGGACGGCCGGTGGACATCCGAGTCTCGACCATGGAGACGATCTGGGGGGAGAAGGTGGTACTCCGCCTACTCGACCGCACCCGGTCGCTCGTACCCCTGGCCGACCTCGGATTGCAGCCCGCAGCCCGAGACCGCGTGCGACGGCTCATCGACTCGCCGTACGGGATGCTGGTGGTGGCCGGGCCCACCGGCGCCGGCAAGACCACCACGCTCTACGCCGCGCTCAGCGAGCTGGACAGTGCGGCTCGCAACATCACGACCATCGAGGACCCGGTCGAGTACCGCTTCGACAACATCAACCAGGTCCAGATCAACCGGCTGGCGGGCACCACCTTTGCCAACGGCCTCAAGGCGATCCTGCGCCAGGACCCGGACATCATCCTGGTCGGTGAGGTCCGGGATGTGGAGACCGCCCAGATCGCGATCCAGTCGGCGCTGACCGGCCACCTCGTGCTCTGCTCGATGCACTCCGCCGACTCGGTGGGGGCGATCTACCGCTTCATCAACATGGGGATCGAGCCCTACCTGGTGGCCTCAGCCCTGATCGGCGTGGTGGCCCAGCGGCTGGTGCGAGTCGTCTGCGAGCGATGCGCAGGGTCGACGCCGCCGACCGCGGCGGAAGCCGCCTTCTTCCGGGCCACCACCGGCAACGAGCCCCCGGCCAGCCTGCCCCAGGCGGTCGGCTGCGCGCGCTGCACGGGGACCGGTTTCCACAGCCGGGTGGGCGTCTTCGAGTGCCTCCAGGTCGACGACCCGGTCCGCGAGAAGATCGTGGCGAGATCGCGTCACGCCGAGCTCCTGGAATCGGCCGTCGTCAACGGGATGCACACCCTCCAGGAGGCCGGATGCGACATGGCCGCCAGTGGCCGCACCACGCTCGCAGAGGTGATGCGCACCGTGTACACGATCTGAGGCGCCACGGGTGATCGACGCGGCTTCCGCGCAGCCCCGACGGATACAGCTCTTCGAGTACACGGCCACCAACCCCGACGGCACGGAGGTCAAGGGGGTGATGGAGGCCGCCGACTCGGAGGCCGTCTGGCACGCCATCGCGGTGCGCGGGCTGCGCCCGACCGCGGTCAAGGTGCGCTCGCGGGCCCCTCTGGTCGGCTTCCTGGACGGCCTGACCAAGGTCAAGCTCCAGGAGATCGTCGTCTTCTGCCGGCAGCTCTCCACCTTTGTCCGGGTGGGGGTACCGCTCACCTCCGCGCTGGAGACGATCGCCGAGGGGGCCGCCAGCAAGCGGATGCGCCAGGCGTGCGCCTCCATGGTCGCCGACCTGGAGCGGGGTGGCCTGCTGAGCGCCGCCATCGCCCGCCATCCGCAGGTCTTCCCCCCGGGGCTCGCCGACCTGCTCCGGGCCTCGGAGATGACCGGCCACATCGACGAGGTGCTGATCCGCTCTGCCGACCACTTCGAGCGGGAGCTGGAGACACGGACCAAGATCCGGGGCGCGCTGATGTACCCGGCGATCGTGCTGTGCATGGCGCTGGCGGTGGGAGCCGGGCTGGTGATCTTTGTCCTGCCCCAGTTTCGTGAGCTCTTCGCCGAGTACGGCGCCAACCTGCCCCCGCTGCCCGCGGCGCTGCTCGGCTTCAGCACCTTCGTCGGAGACAACATCGTCTGGATCCTGCTGGGGCTGCTCGCCGCGATCCTCGGCGGCGGCTATTACCTGCGCACCGAGAGGGGCAAGATGCAGTTCAACCGCGTGCTGCTCCGCCTCCCGGCCGTCGGGGAGATGATGCGCGCCGCCAGCATCGAGCGCTTCTGCCGGGCGCTCAGCGACACGCTGGCCGCCGGTGTGCCGGTGAGCACCAGCTTCTCGGTGGTGGTGGAGAGCACTCGCAACCCCGTCTACCGGAGGGCTCTCCGCGAGGTCGGAGCCCAGGTCGCGATCGGCGAGAGCTTTTCACGCTCGCTGCGCCAGACCACCCTCTTCCCGCCACTCGTGGTCCAGATGGTGAGGGTCGGCGAAGAGACGGGCACCCTCGACGAGCATCTCTCGGAGACCGCCAAGCTGTACGACAGCGAGCTGGACAACCGGCTCAAGCGGCTGACCGCGGTCGTGGAGCCGCTGCTCATCGTGAGCGTCGGGTCGATCGTCGGCCTGGTCGCGATCTCGCTGATCCAGTCCATCTACGGCTTCGCATCGGCGTTCAAGGGATGAGGGGCGAACTCCCCGGTCCCCGGTGCGGGACGCCGGCTTCTCCTCGCCGCCCGAGGCGACGGGGGGAGTCGGGCATGACCCTCATCGAGATGCTGGTGACCATCGCGGTGATCGGCATCGGGGTGGTCGGCATCGCCTACGGCTTCGCAACGGTGGTGCGCAGCTCCGGCGACACGCAGGAACAGGCGACCCTCGACGGGGCGGCCCACTACCTCTCCGACTACATGCAATCGGATGCCGACGTCGCGTTCCAGCTCTGCGCGACCAGCTATGCGGCCCCGTCCACGACTGACCCGAGCGCGGAATCGGCGGCGTACCTGGATCGCGGCGTCAGCTGGCCCTCCAGCTTCGCCGCGGCCGTCTCCTCCCCCACACCTTCTCCCGGGTACGCAAGCCTCCAGACGTGCGACGACGCCAGCGACGACTACGGCGTGCAGGAGATCACGATCACGGTGACCGACCACGGGATCTCCGTCACCCAGGTGGTTTGGAAGGACGACCTCTCGTGACAGCGCGGAGAGCGTCGCGGACCGGGGAGCGGGGTTTCACGCTGGTCGAGGTGCTGGTCTGTCTGGCCCTGCTCGCCATCGTCGGTGCGGTGATGGGCGTCGTGTTCACGGTGGGCATGCGGTCCATCCTCGCCCCCGGAGCGTCCAGGGACCGGCTGACCGCGGCCTCCGACGCCATCTCCGTCCAGCAGCTGCTCTCGACTGATGTGCGCCGCGCCACCTGCATCGCGGTCCCCTCCGCCACCTCCTCGGAGACCTTCGGGAGCTGCGTCGCCGAGACGTCGCCCTTCCAAGGAGAGTGCTCCAGCACCGAGCTCTGCCTCGAGTGGCCCGATCTCACCGCCGCCGATCAATGCGACGTGGCGATCTACGGCCTCGGTGCACAGCAGGTCACGCGCACAGTGTGGCTAGCGGGTGCGCCTTCCGGGGCGGTCAGCTACCCGGTGGTCGTGACCCCCAGCGCACCCTCGGCCCCGGCGGGCGCGTGGCCGGTGGAATTGGAGGTCACAGTAACCAGCACCGGCGCGCAACTGGTCAATCCGCCGAGCGTCTCCCTCGACCTCCAACCCCTGGCCACCGTGGCATGGCCGACGGACCCCGTCAGCGCCGCGAGCACCGGGCCATGCTGAACCGAAGAGCCGGGCGCCGCGGCGAGCAGGGCCAGGTGCTGATCATGGCCCTCGCCTTCATCGTCTTCTTTGGCCTGGTCACCACCGCGGTGCTGCAGCTCGCGGACACGGTGGAGCTCCATCAGTCCCACAGCCAGGCTGGTGCCACCGCCGACGCCAACGCCGATGGCGGCATGCTCTTCGCGGCCCAGGCGGCGCAGGAGCAGGGCGGCTGCGTTCTCAACACCCACGGCAGCGTCACGATGACCACGGGCGCCAGCGCGTCCTACACGACGACCACCTGCAATCCCGGGGCCACCGCGGATCTCATCGCCGACCAATGCAGCGTCTGCGTCCTGAGCACCGCGCAACCGGCGGCCATCACCGGCACCATCGCCGCCCAGGGCCCGATCGCCTTCAACGGCGGCTCCACCGCTGCCACCGCAGGTAGCGTCACCTCGACGGTCAACGGCGCCGGCGGCGTGGCCAATCCGGGTTTCATCGGCTGCGTGTCGCCCTCAACCTCATGCCAGACAGCCGGCGCCTACTCACCGGCCGTGCAGAGCATCCAGCCGGTCGCCGATCCGCTGTCGTCGGCGCTGGTGCCGGACGGGCTGGCCCAACCCGGCGACGGTCCGTGCAGGCCGGATCCGGGTTCTGATCCCGGCGACTACCCGCATGACTCGTTGCCGAGCGGCCTCTACTGCAACATCACCCTGACCACGGGGGATTGGACGCTCCAGAGCGGCGTCTACACCGTCCTCGACAGCTTGGGGGTGAGCGACGACGCCGGCCTGACCGGCGACGGCGTCCTCCTCTACTTCACCTGCCAGTACGACCCCAACCCGATCTACGTGGACGCCTGCGACGACCCGCCGGGAGACGCCGACGGAGGGGTGCTCGACATCTCGACGTCCGGCAACGTCTCGCTCACCGCCTACGAGGCGGCCACCGCGCAGAACCCGGACAACCTGCTCGTCTACTTCGACCCGCTGGAGGACGCGGTGCTCGACGACCTTCTCCCGACCTCGTGCGATGACAATGCCATCCTCTGCGTCGACGGCAGCGGCACGACGGCGCTCGACGGCAGCGTCTACGCCAAGGCGGGCCAGATCGACCTCGGGGGCGATACACGGATTGGGTCCACATCGGGTCCATCCCAGAAAGGCGATCTGGTGGCCTCGATCCTGGATTCCTCGGGTGACCTCCAGGTGGATGGGATACCTCCGTGGGTCGGGTACTGCTGGGTGTACGACGACAGCGTGAGGGTGAGCAGCGGCGCGACGACGTCGACCGGGCAGGTGGTCGTCGAGAGCGACTGCTCGGGCCTGAAGTCGACGGGCATCATCAGCATCGCCTATGGCTCATGACCGCGACCACCGGGACGCGCCCCTGGCGTGCCCCAGTAATCCAAAGATTCCGTTCACGAGGGAGGCAATCATGGATAACGTGAGACATCGGGTGACGCGTCACCGCCGCAGGGGAGAGGGCGGCTTCACCCTCATCGAGCTGCTAGTGGTGATCGCCATCCTCTCGGTCCTGGCGGCGATCGTCATCATCAACGTCACCGGCGTGAAGGGCACCGCCCAGACCGCATCGTGCAAGTCCGACACCGAAGCGGTCCAGACGGCGGTGGACGGATACTACGTTGCAAACGGGTTGTACCCGGACGCATCCGGTGACACACCGTCACCCAACGCGGGCGAGGGTGTGAACATCAGCGAGCTGCTCACCGGTACCAACCCCTACCTGCAGGCCAGTCCTGCCACCGGCGAGTCCTTCACGTACGCCAACACCACCGGGACGATCCAGGGTTCCGTCACGCTCCAGGGTGCGTCCAGCGGCACCGTCTGCCAGACGGGCTGATCAGCAACCCCGTGACGTAGGCCACATCCGGGGCGTGCCGCAACGCGCGGCGCGTCCCCGGCGCGCCCGGCAGCCTCTAACAGGGTGTTGATTTTCGCGGGCTGATTCGGTCCCCACAAGGTGACTCCGGTGTGCGAGTCTTGGGGTGTCGAATACAGCCTTGCGGAGATCGGAGCATGCGCGGCACCACCAACCTGCAGGTGACGATGCTGTCCACCCTGACCTCGGACAGCCTGATCCCATCTGACCACCCGATCCGGCGGATCAAGCCGGTGGTGGAGGCGGTCCTAGCGGATCTGGAGCCGGAGTTCGACGCCATGTACGCGGCCACCGGCCGGCACAGCGTGCCCCCCGAGCAGCTGCTCAAGGCGACGGTGCTGATGGCCCTTTACTCGATCCGCAGCGAGCGGCAGTTCTGTGAGCGGCTGCGCTACGACCTGCTCTTCAAATTCTTCCTCGACCTCAACGTCGACGCCGAGGGCTTCGACCACAGCACCTTCAGCAGGAACCGGGAGCGGTTGCTGAAGCAGGAGATCGCCGACCGCTTCTTCTCGGCGGTGGTGAAGCAGGCCCAGCTGCGCCGCTACATCTCGGGGGAGCATTTCAGCGTCGACGGCACCCTGCTCGAGGCATGGGCCTCGCACAAGAGCTTCCGGCCCAAGGATGACGGGGGCAAGAGCGGTCCGCCCAGCGTGGGACGGAACCCGGAGGTCGACTATCACGGGGAGCGACGGAGCAACGAGACCCACCGCTCAACCACCGACCCGGAGGCGCGGCTGGCCCGCAAGGGGAACTCGGTGGCGGCCAAGCTGAGCTACGCGGGGCACCTGCTCATGGAGAACCGCAGTGCGCTGATCGCGGACATGGACTTGAGCCTGGCGACGGGATACGCCGAGCGCGAGACCGCGCTGACCTTGCTGCGGCGGCTTCCCACGAGCGCCCGGCGACGAACGGTGGCGGGGGACAAGGGCTACGACACCCGCGACTTCGTCGCCGGGTGCCGGGAGATCGGGGTGACCCCCCACGTGGCCCAGAACACCACGCACCGACGCAGCGCCATCGACGGAAGGACCACCCGACATGCCGGCCACGTCACCAGCCTGCGCATCCGCAAGCGAATCGAGGAACCCTTCGGGTGGATGAAGACCGTGGCCGGAGGGCGGAAGCTGC
>Ga0224555_1002876_pt1 | contig 18999 bp, 18 predicted proteins | sample 714S23034metaG_FD_180687 | JGI IMG/M metagenome (GOLD analysis project Ga0224555, IMG submission 180687) | Peat soil microbial communities from Stordalen Mire, Sweden - 717 S2 30-34 | ecosystem: Environmental > Terrestrial > Soil > Wetlands > Peat | place: Sweden: Norrbotten County, Stordalen...
CGCGCTCGCATCCAGCCAGCGGATCCGGTGGTCGCGGCGAAACCAGGACCGCTGCCGTCGCACATAGCGACGCGTGCCGATGAACGTCGGCTCCCGTGCCGCGTCGCCGTCACCTCCCGCGTCGAGGTCGGCGAGAACCTGCGCGTAGCCCAGCGCCCGTGACGCAGTGACGCCGTCGCGCAGCCCGCGGTCCAGCAGCGTGATCACCTCGTCGACCAGCCCGTGCGTGAACATCGTCTCGGTTCGCCGGGCCAGCCGCTCGTCGAGAAGCTCAGTGTCGCAATCCAATCCGATGATCGCAGCGTCCCAGCGCGGTGTGCCGATGACGGGCGCCGACGCGGCGAACGGTTGACCGGTGAGTTCCACCACCTCCAACGCGCGCACGATGCGCCGCCCGTCGGTCGGCAAGATCGATGCCGCTGCCGCAGGATCACGACCGGCCAGCTCGGCGTGCAGACTGTCGGTGCCGACCTCGGCAAGCCGCCGCTCCCATTTCGCGCGTACCGCCGGGTCCGTCGCCGGGAAGGACCAGGCGTCGAGCAGCGATTGGATGTACAGCATCGAGCCACCCACCAGCACCGGAACCTTGCCCCGCGCGGCGATCGCCTCGATGTCGGCGGCGGCTTCCTGCTGGAAGCGCGCGACGGTCGCGGTCTCGGTGACGTCGAGGACGTCGAGCTGATGATGCGGGATGCCAAGGCGTTGCGCGACGGGCAGTTTCGCGGTGCCGATGTCCATTCCGCGGTAGAACTGCATCGCGTCGGCGTTGACGATTTCTGCGCCGGTCGCGCCGCCGAGCCGCTCTGCGACGTCAAGGGCCAGCTGCGACTTGCCGGTTCCGGTCGGCCCGACGATCGCCAGCGGCCTCACGGCTGCCAGACACCCGCGAAGTACCCGACGCCGTAGGGCGCCGCGCGATAGAGCTCCTTGGCCGACCGCGGCACCGGCTCGGCCAGGCCCGCCAGCACGCCGAAGGCCACCCGTCCCCCGACCTGCTCGGGCAGCCGGGTCAGCGCGGCCACGTCGCCGCAGGCCAGCGCATCATCCAGGGCACGCTGCACGTCAGCGTCTTCGGGGTGGTAACCGCCGGGGGCGGCCGGGGTCAACGTGTTGGCACCGTCGGCGACGATCAGCACTCCGGTCGGTTCGGCCGACTCGTCGATCTCACCGCGCAGCCTGCGGCCAAGGGCAATCGCGGTCTGGGTGTCGTGGCTATCGGCGTAGACCCGGACCTCCGTCGAAGCGTCAGGCTGGGCCTGAGCCCGGATCCAGCCGGCGATCAGCGCGCAGAGCGGCAACTCCCCCGGCTGGCCGCTTGCCTGCGACGAAAGCCGCACCACCAGGTCGACACCGAAACCCGCAAAAGTGCCGACGCCGTCCGGGCCGACAACACCGTCCGCGGCGCCCACCCCGACGGCAACCCAGCGCGGCGGCAGCGCGGCGACAGCGGCGACCATGGCCGCCCGCAGCTCGGCCACCTCGTCGGCCGCGGCTCCGGCCAGCTCGGGGACCAACACCGGCGCTGACGGGATGATCGCGATGGCGCTCAGCACGCCATCAAACTAGCGGTTCGACGGCGCCAGGGATTGCCGGGCGGCTTTCGACCGCCGCCTGCCAAACGCCTCCATACCGGCGGCCTCGCCCCTGGCCAGCGCCACCGTCGACACGATCATCACGATCACCGCCGCCACCAGGACAACAATGTGCACGCCGTCGACGTGCAGGTCCTCGGAGAGCACGGTGATTCCCAAGATCCATCCGATCACCGGTTTGGCCAATGTCATCGTCGGCAACGAGGCCGTGAGCGAGCCGGCGCGAAAAGACGCCTGTTGAAACACCATGCCGGCCAGCGCAACGGCGAGCCAGGCATACAGTTCGGGCGCGCGCAGCAGCGCCCCAACGCCGCCCTCGCCCGCCTCGACGACACCCTTGGTCAGCACCGCGAACAGCGCCAGCGCCGAACCCGCCACCAGCGCCAGCAGCACTGCGGCGACGGCGCCCGACCAGATTCGGGCGCCGAGCACGCACAGCACCAATGCCGGGCCCATCACCAAGATCACCACCACCCAAGTTGACAGCGGGGCGCGCTGCTGGTCCGCCGTCGGATTGCCGACCGCGACGATGATCGCGACCGCGCCGGCCAGCAACGCTGCCCAGAACCATTCCCAGGCGGGTACGCGGAGTCCGGTGATCCGGGCGTTGATCGGCAGCGCGAACAGCAACACGGTCACCTGCAGTGCGGTCACCAACATCACCGACCCGATGCTCAGCGCCGCGGCCTGCAGCGCGTAGTTGCCAACTGCGGCCGCAGCGCCCAGCCACCATCGGGTGTCCCGCAATGACAGCATGAACAATTTCCATGCGCCGACCGGTTTGTCGACGATCTCGTGCGCGGAGCGCTGCCGGATGACGGAGCCGAGCGCCGATACCAGCGCGGCGCCCAAGGCCAGCAGTATGGCGATATCTGCCTTCGGCACGGGCTACCTCCTCACCGACACTCGATTCGGCCGAACCACCAACTCTTCCATGCCACGGTACTGAGGCGCGGGATCAAGGCCCCGGCGCCGCGCGTCGCAGCTAACTATTCAACGGGGCTTTGTCGACGACGATCACGTCGCGGCCGGCGCCTGCCGCTATGGTGGCCGCCTCACCGCGAGCCAGGGCAATTGTGGAGATGATCACCAGCACCGCGGCGGCAATCAGCACAACCACCTCCGGGCCGCTGGTGTTCAGCGTCTCGCCGAGCACCACGACGCCGAGCACCGAGGCCACCACCGGCTTGGCGACGGTCACCGTCGGCAGCGAAGCGGTCAACGCACCGGCGCGAAATGCCGACTGCTGGAAGATCATTCCCGCCAGCGCAGCCGGTATCAGACAGTAGGATTCGGGCGCGCGCAGGAATGCCCCGAAGCCGCCGGACACCGCCCCAACGGCGCTCTTGGTCAGCACCGCGAACAACGCCAGCGACGAGCCGGCCACCACCGCCAGCAGCACCGGTGCCGCCTGGCCGCCGGACCAGATTCGCGCGCCCAGCACACACAGCACCAGGCCCGGACCCATCACGACGGCCACCGCCAGCCAGGTCCCCAACGAACCACGCGAGTGCCCGGCACCCGGGTCGCCGACGGTGACCAGCACCGCCAGCGCAGCAGCCAGCGTCGCCGCCCACATCCACTCCCAGCGCGTCACCCGATGACCCGCCAGCCGCGCGTAAATCGGCAATGCGAACAGCAGCGAGGTCACCTGCAGCGCCGTCACCAGCATCACCGAGCCCAAGGCGAGCGCCGCGGCCTGCAGGCTGTAGTTGGCCACCGCACCCATGCCGCCCAACCACCAGCGGGTGTCTCGCACCGACAGCCAGAACAGTTCGAGGTGGCCGACCTGCTTATCGGTGATCTCCTGGGCCGACCGCTGACGGATCACGTCGCCGATCGCGGACGCCAGTGCGGCGCACAGCGCGATCAACACCGCGAAGTCCGTTTTCGACATCGTTCACCGCCCGTTCACGACCAGTTCCACCGACCAGCCTAGGGCGACCGGTGAGCGGCCGTCGGTTACAGCTCGGCGCCCGTTGCCGCCAGCAACTCCCGTTCCTGGTCGTCGGACGCCGGCTGGCCGTCACTGTCGGCGGTCATGGTGGCCGCCTCGCCGCGGGCCAGGGCCGTCGTCGCGATCACCACCGCGATCACCGCCGCAACCAGGATGAACGCCTGCGGACCTGGGGTGTCCAACGTCTCGCCGAGCACCGTGACGCCCAGCACCGATGCCACCACCGGCTCGGCGACGGTCATCGCCGGCAGCGAGGCGGTCAATGTGCTGGCGCGGAATGCCGACTGCTGAAATACCGTCCCGACCAGCGCCGCGAATATCCACGCATACAGTTCGGGCGCGCGCAGCACCGCGCCCGGGCCGTCGCGGAACACCTCCACGACACCCTTGGTCAGCACCGCGAACAACGCCCACGACGACGCCGACACCACGGCCAGCAACACCGCGGCAACCGGTCCCGAGCAAACCCGCGCGCCAAGCACACACAGCGCCAATGCCGGTCCCAACACGACGGCCACGATGAGCCAGGCCGTCAACGCGCCGCGTTGGTAGCCGGCCGCCGGGTCGCCGACGATGACGAACACCGCCACCGCGCCGGCCAGTAGCACCGCCCACAACCACTCCCGGCGAGTCACCGGATGACCGGTCAGACGGGCATTGGTCGGCAACGCGAAAAGCAGCGCCGTCACCTGCAACGCCTGGACCAGCACCACCGAACCCAGCACCAGCGCGACGGCTTGTAGAGCGAAGCTGGCGGCCGCGGCCAAACCGCCCCACCACCAGCGAATGTCACCCAACGACAAGCGGAACAGCTCGAAGTGGCCGACCCGTTCGTTGGTGATCTCCTGCGCGGAGCGCTGACGGATCACATCTCCAACCCCGGATATCAATGCCGCGACCACCGCGAGTAGCGCCGCGATATCGACCTTCGTTATGGGAGACCCCCCTCGTCAACGGCGCCATTGCCGCTATTCACGTCGTGTCCAAGTGAGAAATTGTTTCATGTACAAGGGGTAATTCCGGCTAACGCCACGGTGGAAATTGACGCAGGAAAAGCTGCGCTTGGACGAGCTGAGCCACCAACCCGGGACGCTCCGCGCAACAAGCTGCTTCAATACTGGTGAGGTTTTCCACGGCAGTACCTCGTGTCGACGGCGCCGCAATGCGCGGCAGGTGTGCGGCCAATAACCGCGCGAAGGGTAGGTGACGGTAGTTCATGACGCCTGACGAGCCACACAACGAACCCAGGCCCACTCCGCGGCCCGGACCGCGGCCCGGGCCCAGACCGACACCCCGCCCTCAGGCCCACCCGATCGTTTTACCGCCGACCAGCGATCCCCACCGGTTCGGCCGCGTCGACGACGACGGGACGGTGTGGCTGATCAGCGCGGCCGGCGAGCGGGTCATTGGGTCGTGGCAAGCCGGCGACACCGAAGCTGCGTTTACCCACTTCGGTCGGCGATTCGACGACTTGAGCACCGAAATCGCGCTGCTGGAAGAGCGGCTGGCCGCGGGTACCGGCGATGCACGCAAGATCAAAGCCACCGCGGCAGGGCTGGCCGAGACGTTGCCGACGGCACATGTGCTCGGGGATGTCGATGCGCTGGCCGCGCGGCTTGCCGGCATCACTGACCAGGCCGATGCCACCGCCGCCGCCGAGCGTTCTCGTCGCGACGAACATCGCGCGGCCCAGACTGCGCGCAAGGAGACCCTGGCCGCCGAAGCCGAGGAGTTGGCCAACACCTCGACGCAGTGGAAAGCTGCCGGCGACCGGTTGCGCGCGATCCTCGACGAATGGAAGACCATCAGCGGCCTGGACCGCAAAACCGACGACGCGCTGTGGAAGCGCTATTCGGCGGCGCGGGAAACATTCAACCGACGGCGCGGATCGCATTTCGCGGAACTGGACCGCGAGCGGGCGGGTGCCCGCGAGGCCAAGGAGCGCCTCTGCGTCAAGGCCGAAGCGCTCGTCGATTCCACGGATTGGGGTGTCACCAGCGCCGAGTTCCGCAACCTGCTCGCCGACTGGAAGGCCGCCGGACGCACTGCCCGCGATGTCGACGACGCCCTGTGGCACCGCTTCAAAGCCGCCCAGGACACGTTCTTTAAGGCCCGTAACGCGGCGACCGCCGAACGAGACGCCGAATTCCATACGAACGCCGCTGCCAAGGAGGCTCTGCTGAGGGAGGCGGAAAAGCTCGACACCAGCAATCATGACGCGGCCAGGGCGGCGTTGCGGTCTATCGGTGAGAAGTGGGACGCGATCGGCAAGGTTCCCCGGGAGCAGTCGGCCGACCTTGAGCGGCGATTGCGAGCGGTCGAGAAGAAGGTCCGCGACGCGGGCGAGTCGGATTGGGCTGACCCGCAGGCTCAGGCCCGTGCCGAGCAGTTCCGGGAGCGTGTCGAGCAGTTTGAACACCAGGCCCAAAAGGCCGAGGCGGCGGGGCGCAGCAAGGAAGCTGCCGATGCCAAGGCCAACGCCGAGCAGTGGCGGCAATGGGCTGACGCTGCCGCCGACGCGTTGACCCGCAAGCGCTAGCCCGGCAGTCGGATCTAGCCCTGGGATTTGCCGTCGGGCTTGGGCGGCTGGGCCCGGTCGGGGTCGTCGAGGGTTTCCAGCAGTGTTCTGGCCTGCTTGTGCGCGGCGCTTCGACGGCGCTGCTCTTCGGCGGCGAGTTGCACGATCGTGCGCGACCAGACCACCCGCGCCCAGTGAAAAGTCAACAGAATGATGGCGATCCAGGCGACGATCAGCCCGATGCCCGGACCGGGATGGCCCGAGGCCACGGTCTGCCGCGACCACACGGCCAGCAATCCGGCGGCGCTGGCCACCGCCGAACCCGCCAGGGCCACCCAGGCCAACGCCCAGCGCCGGGTCAACAACGCCAGCATCGAGAAGCCGACGCCGAAAACCAAAGCCAGCCAACCAAATACGCGTGACGGCAGCGCGATCGCCGCCGCGCCGGCACCCCGCGTCGCGAAGAGCACATCCCATCCGCGGACGTCGCCGGTGTGCGGCAGAATGAACGACGCGATCAGCACGAACACCAAGACGGCGACAACCAAAGCCCTTGCGCCCGGGTCGATTTCGCCCGCAATACGCTGTTCCGCCGCTTCGATATCGTCTCGGAAAGCGTCGAACTCCCCCCGATTCGGCTCTTTCTGGCTCATCGAGTGCACCCGCTTGGCTGAACCGTCGCGGCCGGTTGCCCCATACCCGGCATGCCAAGGCCGACACCGCTGGGACGTTTCCCGTCGGCATGCGCATCACCGGCGCGGGTGCGGCGGTGGGTAATGACCTCACCGTCGGCGATCAGGTGGTGCGGGGCCGCGCCGGTGACCGTCGTCGTGACGACGTCGCCCGGGCGCACCTGCTGCCCGCCCGGTGCGAAATGGACCAGGCGGCCGTCTCGCGCGCGCCCGCTCATCCGCGCGGTGCGGCTGTCCTTGCGGCCTTCCCCGGTGGCCACCAGCAGCTCAACGGTGTGCCCGATCTGGTTGCGGTTCTCCTCCAGCGCGATCTGGTCTTGCAGCGCCACCAGTCGCTCGTAGCGTTCCTGCACGACGGCTTTCGGCACCTGACCGTCCAGTTCGGCGGCGGGGGTGCCGGGGCGCTTGGAGTATTGGAAGGTGAAGGCGCTGGCGAACCGGGCCTGTCGCACGACGTCCAGTGTGGCGGTGAAGTCCTCCTCGGTTTCTCCGGGAAAGCCGACGATCAGGTCGGTGGTGATCGCGGCGTGCGGCATCACCGCCCGCACCCGGTCGATGATGCCGAGATAACGCTCGGCACGGTAAGAGCGCCGCATCGCGCGCAACAGCTTGTCCGACCCGGACTGCAGCGGCATGTGCAAGGCCGGGCAGACGTTCGGCGTCTGCGCCATCGCGTCGATGACGTCGTCGGTGAACTCGGCCGGATGCGGCGAGGTGAACCGCACCCGCTCCAGTCCGTCGATGCGGCCGCACTCGGTCAGCAGCTCGGCGAAAGCGCCACGATTGCGCGGTAGCCGCGGGTCGGCGAACGACACCCCGTATGCGTTGACGTTCTGGCCCAGCAGCGTGATTTCCAGCACGCCGTCGTCCACCAGCGACCGCACCTCGGCCAGGATGTCGTTGGGGCTGCGATCAACCTCTTTGCCCCGCAACGACGGCACGATGCAGAACGTGCAGCTGTTGTTGCATCCCACCGAGATGGAAACCCAAGCGGCATAAGCAGATTCACGGGAGGCCGGCAGCGCCGACGGAAACTCCTGTAACGCCTCTGCGATTTCTACCTGAGCAACCCGGTTGTGCCGGGCCCGCTCGAGCAGCGCAGGCAACGATCCGATGTTGTGCGTACCGAAGACGACATCGACCCACGGCGCCCTGTTCAGTACGGCGTCTCTGTCCTTCTGGGCCAGGCAGCCGCCCACCGCGATCTGCATGTCCGGGTCGCTGCGCTTACGCGGGGCCAGGTGGCTGATATTGCCGTACAGCTTGTTGTCGGCGTTCTCCCGTACCGCGCAGGTGTTGAAGACCACCACGTCGGCGTCGGCGCCGTCGGGCGCCCGCCGGTAGCCCGCCGCTTCCAGCAGTCCCGCCAACCGCTCCGAGTCGTGGACGTTCATCTGGCATCCGTAGGTGCGGACCTCATAGGTCCGCCCTTGGTCCGACGGCAGCGACGGGCGCTCGCGCGGCGCCGCTATGGGCGCTGCGTGCGATGTCACCGTCGAAGTCACTGGGCCATGGTACGGCGGCACGGCGTTGCCCGGTTTAGCGGATTCGCCACGGACACGTGCACTAGCCGCGGCTATACGCGCCTGCGCTCCTGTTCGCCGGCCAGCTCGGCGCTGACCACGTCGTAGGCCATCGTTTGGTCGAACCCGCGCCGCGCCAGCATCGCGACCAGCCGACGGCTTATCCGGACGTCGCCGTCGCCCAGGTTCTCCCGCCGCAGCCTGGTCCGTACCAATTGTTCGGCGCGGCCGCGCTCGGCAGCGGGGTTGATACCGCCGAGCACCGAGGTGATCACATCCTTGTCAACACCCTTGGTATGCAGCTCAGCGGCCAACGCGCGCTTGCCTTTTCCCGCGTTCGCCTGCCGCGAGTGCACCCACTGTTCGGCGAAGCCGGCGTCGTCCACCAGCCCGACGCCGGTCAGCCGGTCCAGCACCCGGGCGCTGACGTCGTCGGGATATCCGCGCTTGGCCAGCTGACCGGCCAGCTCGGCGCGGGTGCGGGCCCTCGCGGTGAGCAGGCGCAGGCACAGCGCCCGCGCCTGCTCTTCGCGCGATGGCTCAGAAGTCGACGGGGGCGGGCAAGACGCTGTCATCGGTCAAGTCATCGGTAACTACCGCGCCGATACCAAGCTTTTCCTTGATCTTCTTCTCGATCTCGTTGGCCACGTCGGTGTTTTCCATCAGGAAGGTGCGGGCGTTCTCCTTGCCCTGACCGAGCTGCTCGCCCTCGTAGGTGAACCAGGATCCGGACTTGCGGATGAAGCCTTGGTCCACGCCCATGTCGATCAGCGAGCCTTCCCGGCTGATGCCCTTGCCGTAGAGGATGTCGAACTCGGCCTGCTTGAACGGCGGCGACACCTTGTTCTTGACGACCTTGACCCGGGTGCGGTTGCCGACCGCATCGGTGCCGTCCTTGAGCGTCTCGATGCGGCGCACGTCCAGTCGGATGGAGGCATAGAACTTTAAAGCCTTTCCGCCCGTTGTTGTTTCGGGCGAGTTATGCACCATAACTCCGTCGACAAAGTAGTTGTGATTACCTTCGACCTCGATGTCGAATCGATTCATCGACCGGGTGTGCGGCTTGACATGCACATCCAGCACCCGAGCCGGTACCAACCGCTGCGTCGGTATGACGAATTGCGGCGTCACTTGACTCCGACCACGGAACCGCGGCAACAGCTTGTATTCCATGGACGGTGCCATATAGGGCGCCACCATCTCTTGGAACTTCGCTGTCGCCGCCGTGGAGAACACCAGCACCGCCTTGCCGGCCGAGCCGGCAGAGCGCAGACGAACATCTAATCCATGGGTGTCGCGTAGGTAGTCACGCAACCGCACTCGCGTGCCGTCACTCATAGCCTCGACGCAGATCTCAATGCGCCCGCTACCACCGGTGGTGCGTTCCTGCAATCCCTTGGAGCGCAAACTGAATGAGCCGTCGTCCATGTACCAGATGGCCAGGGCCAGCGGCGTCAACGCCTTGAGATATTCCTCGGAGAGGAATTTTTTGCCGTCCCCGAGATATACCGCGCGCTGCAACTCGGCGAGCTCTGCCAGGGGGGTGAAGTCGACGAAGCTCGCACCTTTGGTGTTCTCTCGCACCGTATGCCGGATATTGCCCATTAACGCGGTCTTCCACTGCAGGTACTCCACCTGCTTGGTCCCGTGTCCCAGCCGGAAGCGGACACCGTTGCGATCACGTCGATTGGGCGACAGGTTGCCGTCGCCCATCAGCGAGCCGAGTACCACCTGGAACTGCTGGTCGCTGAGTAGATGGGGTTCGGTCGCAAGCACCCGATCTCCGGTGTTGAGGTCACCGGCTTCAGTCCAGCCGGCGGGTGTGCGAATGAGATGGTTGGGTGTCGCCGCGAACTGCGACTTGCCGTTGCCGCCGGACTTTTCGACGGTGAACTGAAGGAACTGTTCGGCTGGCCCGTTGTTGAACCAATTCACTACTTTTCGGGGCACAATTTGGTCGGTGTCCGAGTCGTAGGACAGCACCTCGACGTCCATCTTGTTGTTGACGATCTTGCCGATCTTTTCGGTGGTGCCGTCGGCCAGGGTGACTCGGGTGGCGTAGTTCATGCACCCGAACATCACTCCGATCTTCTCGCGAAGCTGGTTGATGAAGATCGCCGTAGTACCCGAATTGCTCAGCGCACCGGTGATTTTCCGCAGCGCCTGACTCATCAGCCGGGCCTGTAGTCCGACATGGCTGTCGCCCATCTCGCCTTCGATCTCTGCGCGCGGCACCAGCGCGGCCACCGAGTCGATGACCAGAATGTCCAGCGCGCCCGAGCGGATCAGCATGTCAGCGATCTCCAGCGCCTGCTCGCCGGTGTCCGGCTGGCTGACCAGCAGCGAATCGGTGTCCACACCCAGCTTCTGGGCATAGTCGGGGTCCAGTGCGTGCTCGGCGTCGATGAACGCCGCGATGCCGCCAGCGGCCTGGGCATTGGCCACCGCGTGCAGTGCGACGGTGGTCTTACCCGAGGACTCCGGGCCGTAGATCTCCACGACGCGGCCGCGCGGCAGGCCGCCGATGCCCAGGGCCACGTCCAGTGCGATCGACCCGGTCGGGATGACCGAGATCGGTTGGCGCACCTCGTCGCCGAGGCGCATCACCGAACCTTTGCCGTAACTCTTCTCGATCTGGGCCATCGCCAATTCGAGGGCCTTCTCGCGGTCGGGGGCTTGTGCCATGGTGCTACCTCTCGGTGTAGTCGTTGTTCGGTTGACCGGTATCGGTCAGTTGGCCGCGACGTTAAAGCAGCCCACCGACAAGTCGGCATCTGTCGAACGATCACCACAGTAGCGAACAAGTGTTCGATAGCAAGCAGGCGCGCCGCGGGCGTGTCCCGGGCAAGTCACCACTGTTCGCGAGGGACGTCGAAGTCGACGCACAGTGCCCGCCACACGTCGCGCGGGTCCACGCCGTCCTCGATCGCCTGTGCGGCGGTGCGCCCCTCGAACCCGGTCAGCACGTGGTCAGCCAGCACCGAAGCGCCGTAAGTCGTGCCGAACCGCAAGGTGACTCGTTCGTGGAATTCCGTGAGCCGCACATCACCCAAGCTACCCAGCGCGGGTCAGCGCCTCGTGACACACCTGCACCGGGTCGGTGACCTCGGCAGCGCCGGTCGCGGCGCGCCGGGCGGCGTCGCGGTAGCTCGGCGTCGCCAGCACCTCACCGGCGGCGCTGACCAGTGCCTCGCCGGTCAACGGCCGCACCAGGCGCCCACTGCCCTGCCGTGCCACCCGGTTGGCGATCTCCCATTGATCGCCTCCGCCGGGAACCACCACCAGCGGCACGCCGGCCAGCAGCGTCTTGGCCACCATGCCGTGTCCCCCGCCGCAGATCACCAGGTCGGCATGCGCGAGGAGTTCGTCTTGGCGGCACAGCCCGGCCACCGCCCACGGCGGCACCGTCAGATCCGGACCGTTCAGTCGCGACACCACCACCCGTGCGCCCGCGGGTAAGCCGGCTCCGGGTACGAGGCACTCCAGGGCCGTCTGGGCCATCCCCTGCGTCCCGGTCAGCGCCGTCGACGGCGCCACCACCACCACCGGCCCCGAGCCCGGCGGGATCGACAACACCTCGTCGGTCGGCTCGAAGTGCAGCGGGCCCACCAGCACGGCTTCGGCCGGCCAGTCCGGGCGCGGAACCTCCAGGGCAGGCAGCGTCGCAATCAACCGGCGCAGCGGGCCGGGATCGGTTGCGGGTAAACCGATCTCGACGCGGACCTGCGCACGCTGTCGGAGGCCGGCCCGCCAGGATCGCGCGGTCAGGGCGCGCATCGTGGCGTCCCGCAGCCGGCCCCGGATGCCGATGCCGGGCGCCAGTCCGCTGCCCAGCGGCGGCAGCCCCTTCGACGGCCGGTACAGCGGATGCGGGTTGAGTTCGATCCACGGGATTCCCAGCAACTCGGCCGACATCCCGCCGCAGGCGGTGATGACGTCGGACACCACCAGATCCAGGGCCATCGCCTGCAGCTGCGAACGATTCAGCACGGCCATCCGGGCGGCGCGCTGGTGGATCTTGGCGCCGGCGTCGAGGTCGTCGTCGTCCTCGGTGGGATCCAGCCCGGTCAGTTCGACGGCGTCGACGCCGGCGGCACGAGCGGTGTCGAGCCATTCGGTGCCGGTCAGCAGGGTCGGTGTGTCGCCGGCCCCCAGGAACTGTTGACACAGCGCGATGGCGGGAAACGAGTGCCCGGGGTCTGGCCCGGCCACCACCGCGACGCGCATCGCCCTACCCTGCCACAGCAGCTCGCGCCGCTTCCTCGTTAGGCTGGTGATCATGACCGAGCAGACTCTCGAGAACACCCGCACTGTCGAGGTGTTCCTGCATGCGCTGCAGGACGCGGACCTCGAAACCGCAGGCGCCGCATTGGCCGACAATCTGGTCTACCAGAACGTCGGTTTGCCAACGATCCATGGCCGCAACAGGGCGATGAAGCTCTTCAGCTCGTTAGGCGGTGCCAGTGCGTTCGAGGTGAAAATCCACCGCATCGCCGCCGACGGCGCCGCGGTGCTCACCGAACGCACCGACGCGCTGATCTTCGGCCCGCTGCGGCTGCAATTCTGGGTCTGCGGCGTATTCGAGGTCCACGACGGACAGATCACGCTGTGGCGGGACTATTTCGACTTCTTCGACATGTTCAAGGCGACCTTGCGCGGCCTGGCGGGATTACTGGTGCCGGCGCTGCGGGCGTCGTTCTGATCGGCGGGACACTGCGATGAGCGACAGCGACGTGCGCCGGCGGCCCGGCGCGTTGCAGTACGTCCGGTACTGCTGCGGGGGGCGGTTACCCAACTCGATGCGAGATTGGGTGCGCAACGATTTGGCGGGTAAGGGTGCGACCGGCCGGATGATGATGCGGGTCGCTGTTCCCGCGGTCCTGGTGCTCGCGCCGTTCTGGCTGTTCCCGACGACGCTGGACGTCCACCTGGGCATGACGCTGCCCATTCTGATCCCGTTCGTGTATTTCTCGCACGCGCTCAACAAGGTGTGGCGCCGCCACATGCTGCAGGTGCACAACCTCGACCCGAACCTGGTCGACGAGCGCCGTCGTCAGCGCGACGCCCACATCCACCAGGACTACATCGAACGCTACGGCCCCCGGCCGGAGTCGAACCCGCACAGCACCGACATATAGCAGGGCAATCGAGCTACGCCCGCGGTAGCCCGCCGAGTTCGTCGAAAGCCTGCGACCAGCCGATCAGACGATCGGTCGCGCCGGCCAGCTCGTCGCGATAGCGCTGCCGTGACAGCACCGGTGCGGCGCCGCGACCTCCGTTCGCCGAAGAGACCAATTGAGCTGCGGCGGTGACCATTTCGTTGTACTGACGCACGCCGGCACTAAGTTGCGCGGTGAACGCGTTGATGGTGGGCGCCAGGTACGACCGTGACTGCGGAGTGCCATGGGCCGCCCGCTCCATCGACACCACCTCGGCAGCGGTTGCCGCCATGGCGGCCGAGCTCTTATTGGCCGCCGCGGTCAGGTCACGAATCTCGTTGGCGGGCAACATGTTGCCCCGCTCCATAACGCCGAGTAACGAGAAGAATCCCCGTTCGGAGGCTCCCAGCGCCGATATCGCCGACCGTGCCGCCGAACTCGGCGGTGGCAGGCGTCGGCCGCTGGTCGGCCGCTGCACGGGCAGTGGCTCCGATCGCAGCCAGCGGTAGCGAATCAGCAGCAGCGTAGCGATCATCGCCTGCACGACCGCGACCCCGCCGGTGATCTCCAGCAGCAACGCGAACCAGCCCCACGCTGCCAGAATCGCCGTCACCACACCCCAGAACACGCACCCAGCGGCGAATATCAGGCCCCATCGCAGCGCACGGCGGCGTCGGCGCAGCAGCTTTTCCCGCGGATCGATGGCAGCGCTGATCTTCTGCGCCACCCAGTCGGAAAGCTCGTTGGCCGTGTCGAGACCACGCATCAGCATGGTCCGCCACAGGACCCCGCGACCCGACCCCACCGCCATTCGCTCGCTCGTCCCCTACTGGCCGATGGGCTTCTCGACCGGCGTGGCGTTCGGGGCCGCTGCCGGTGTGCCGGGGGCAGCAGCGTGATCGCCCACCGCCCCGCCGGCCGGCCCACCAGCCGGCAACGCCTCGCCGCGCATCGATGCGCGGATCTGCTCCAACCGCGAGTGGCCGGCCATCTCGACACCGGCCTGCTCGACCTCGAGCATCCGGCCCTGCACCGAATTCTGAGCCAGCTCAGCTTGGCCCAGTGCATTGGCGTAGCGGCGCTCGATCTTGTCGCGCACCTCGTCGAGGCTCGGGGTGTTGCCGGGCACTGCGATCTCGCTCATCGACCGCAGCGACGCGCTGACCTGCTCTTGCATCTTGGCCTGCTCGAGCTGGCTGAGCAGCTTGGTGCGCTCGGCGATCTTCTGCTGCAACACCATGGCGTTGCGTTCGACCGCCTTCTTGGCCTGAGCCGCCGCGCCAAGGGCCTGGTCGTGCAGCGCCTTGAGGTCTTCGACGCCCTGCTCAGCGGTCACCAGCTGGGCCGCGAACGCCTCGGCGGCGTTGTTGTATTCGGTGGCTTTGGAGGTGTTTCCCGCGGCGGTGGCCTGATCGGCGAGTGTCACCGCCTGCCGGACGTTGACCTGGAGCTTTTCGATGTCGGCCAGTTGACGGTTGAGCCGCATCTCGAGTTGGCGCTGGTTGCCGATCACCTGTGCGGCTTGCTGGGTCAGCGCCTGGTGCTGGCGCTGCGCGTCCTCGATCGCCTGCTGGATCTGCACCTTGGGGTCGGCGTGTTCGTCGATTTTCGCGTTGAACAACGCCATGACGTACTTCCACGCTTTGACGAACGGATTGGCCATGGATTAGCTCCGCCTTTGTGTGTCGATGCCTGCCGGATGGACTAGTTCGCTCACCCTGCAGGTCAATTTATCGGTTTCACGCCGTTTGCCACACCCTTGCCGACCGAGCTAGGCGACGGCCATGGAGACAACCGACGGAATGACGACCTTGGTGCTGGCATCGATATTGGCCGCGCTGGGCGTGTTGGCCACCGTGGACTCTTGAGCGCGCTCCCGGCGCGCCAGTTCCGCACTGGCTTCGACGAGCAGCCGCGACAGCGATACATCCAGCGCGACACAGATCGCGCTGAGCAGCTCGCTGGATGCTTCCTTGCGACCGCGCTCGACCTCGGACAGGTATCCCAGGCTGACCCGCGCGGCGTCGGACACCTGGCGCAGAGTCCGGCCCTGTTCGGTGCGGGCCCGACGCAGCACGTCGCCGAGGACCTCGCGCAGCAATGACGACATCGCGCTCTCCTAACGTCCGGTCAGCTTGATTCTTCATCAGGTCAACGCCGGCCGCGCGGTCATTGGTTCCCGGGCGGGGTCTGATTGCCCGGCTCCGTCCCCGGCCGCTACGCGCCCCGCATCGTCGCCGGGCGGGATCGGATTGGCCGGCTCAGGCGGCCGCGACCAGCGCCCGCAGCCTGCTGATCGACTCGCGGACCGCCGAGATGCGAATGTCCCAGCGCGTGCCGGTGAACTGCAGCTCGACCACCTCGATGGCGCCGCTTTCACCGGGCCCGGCCAGGCCCATGAACACCGTGCCCACCGCATGCCCGCCGTGCGGCTCGGGTCCGGCGACGCCGGTCAGCCCGACACCCCAGGTGGCGTCGCAGCGTTGGCGGGCGCCGACGGCCAGCGCCCGGGCGGTCGGGCCTGCGACCGGGCCGACCTCGTCGAGGATCTGCGGCGCGACGCCGGCCAAGGCGACCTTGGTGTGCTCGGTGTAGGTGATCAGGCCGCCGCGCAGTACCTCACTCGCGCCCGGCACCCCCGCGAGGGTGGCGGCGAGCAATCCGGCCGTCAGCGACTCGGCGGTGGCGATGCTCTGCCTGCGGACCGTCAGGTCGGCGACCAGTCCGCGCGCATCGTCAGTCAGCAGCGGGTCGTCCACGGGCATCCCTTGCGGCGGAGGCGACATAGTCCATGCCGGTGACCACGGTCAGCACGATCGCGGCCGCCATCACCACCCACGCGGCGACCAGCCACGATCCCGACACCGGCAGCACGAACAACCCGATCGCGACGGCCTGCACGAGCGTTTTGAGTTTGCCGCCGCGACTGGCTGGGATGACACCGTGGCGCAGCATCACAAACCGCAAAACGGTGATCCCGACCTCGCGAGCCAGGATGACTACCGTCACCCACCAGTGCAGGTCGCCGAGCATGGACAGCCCGATCAACGCCGCACCGATCAGGGTCTTGTCCGCGATCGGGTCGGCCATCGTGCCGAATTCGGTCACCATGCCGTAGTTGCGCGCCAGCGCGCCGTCAAAGCGATCGGTGATCACGGCGACGGCGAAAACGACGAACGCGACAATGCGGCTGGCGGTTTCGTGGCCATTCCCGGCGAACAACGCCAGCAGGAAGACAGGGACGAGCACCAACCGCAACAGCGTGAGCATGTTGGCGAGGTTGGTGACCCGGACGCGCGGGACTACTGGACCTGTTTGAGGCTGCCCCGACACGGCATCAGAGTATCGGTTACCGGGCTGCTGGGCCTATCGCCCGCTCCTCCTCATCGCGCTGCGCGTCCCCCTCGCCGCTGCGCGGCTGGTGGCGCCCCCACTGCATCGTCGCGGGCGGGTCCGAAACCGATACTCTGCACCCGTGAACGCAGCGAGCGGTCCACCGGCCAACCGGCCGGCGATCCGGCGCGCGCGAACGTCTGACGTCTCGGCGATCAAGCGACTCGTCGACACCTATGCGGGCAGGATCTTGCTGGAAAAGAACCTGGTCACGCTGTATGAGGCCGTCCAGGAGTTCTGGGTGGCAGAGCACGAGGACGAGGTGGTCGGCTGCGGCGCGTTGCACGTGCTGTGGGCCGACCTGGGCGAAGTCCGCACGGTGGCCGTCGCGCCCTCGATGACCGGGCAGGGCATCGGCCACGCCATCGTCGACCGGCTCCTGCAGGTGGCCCGCGATCTGCAGTTGGAGCGGCTTTTCGTGTTGACGTTCGAGACCGAGTTCTTCGGCAAGCACGGCTTCACCGAGATCGAGGGCACCCCGGTCACCGCCGAGGTGTTCGAGGAGATGTGCCGCTCCTACGACATCGGCGTCGCCGAATTCCTGGACCTGAGCTACGTCAAGCCGAACACGCTGGGCAACTCGCGGATGCTTTTGGTGCTGTAATTCCCGCGAACAGACACAAAAGCCCGCGACACGCCGGGGTGAGTTGGGTGCTTTTGCGTCTCAGCGGACTATTCGTCGACCTCGTCGGCATCGCTGCCGGTTCCGCGGATGGACGCCAGGGTGGCGGCCAGCTCATCGGGCTTGACCAGCACGTCGCGCGCTTTGGAACCTTCGCTGGGGCCGACGATCCCGCGGGTCTCCATCAGGTCCATCAGCCGGCCGGCTTTGGCGAACCCGACCCGAAGCTTGCGCTGCAGCATCGAGGTGGAGCCGAACTGGCTGGACACCACCAGCTCGACGGCTTGCAGGAACACGTCCATGTCGTCGCCGATATCGGGGTCGACATCCGTACGTTCCCCGGTGGGCTTGGCCGTGGTGACGCCCTCGGTGTATTCGGGTTCGGCCTGCTCTTTGCAGGCGGCGACAACGGCCTGGATCTCCTCGTCGGTGATGTAGGCGCCCTGCAGCCGGATCGGCTTGCCCGCGCCCATCGGCAGGAACAGGCCGTCGCCCATCCCGATGAGCTTTTCCGCACCCGCCTGGTCCAGGATCACCCGGCTGTCGATCAGCGACGACGTCGCAAACGCCAGCCGGGAGGGCACGTTGGTCTTGATCAGGCCGGTGACCACGTCCACCGACGGGCGCTGGGTGGCCAGCACCAGGTGGATCCCGGCGGCGCGGGCCTTCTGGGTGATCCGCACGATGGCGTCCTCGACGTCGCGCGGGGCGGTCATCATCAGGTCGGCCAGCTCGTCGACGATCGCCACGACATACGGGTAGGGCCGGTACACCCGCTGGCTGCCCAACGGCGCCGTGATGGCCCCGGAGCGCACTTTGTCGTTGAAGTCGTCGATGTGGCGCACCCGGGACGCCTGCATGTCCTGGTAGCGCTGCTCCATCTCCTCGACCAGCCACGCCAGCGCCGCCGCCGCCTTCTTCGGCTGGGTGATGATCGGCGTGATCAGGTGCGGAATGCCTTCGTAGGGCGTCAGTTCCACCATCTTCGGGTCGATCAGGATCATCCTGACCTCTTCCGGGGTGGAGCGGGTGAGCAGCGACACCAGCATGGAGTTGACGAAGCTGGACTTACCGGATCCCGTGGAGCCCGCGACCAGCAGGTGCGGCATCTTGGCCAGGTTCGCCGAGATGAAGTCGCCTTCGATGTCCTTGCCCAGCCCGATCACCAGGGGGTGGTGGTCGCGACGGGTCGACGGCGCGGTGAGCACGTCGGCCAGTCGCACCATTTCGCGGTCGGTGTTGGGCACTTCGATGCCGACGGCGGACTTGCCCGGGATCGGCGCGAGCATCCGGACACTCTCGGTGGCCACCGCGTAGGCGATGTTGCGCTGCAGCGCGGTGATCTTCTCGACCTTGACGCCGGGTCCCAGCTCGACCTCGTACCGGGTGACCGTCGGCCCGCGGGTGCAGCCGGTGACCGCCGCGTCGACTTTGAACTGTTGCAGTACCGAGGTGATCGAATCGGCCATCTGGTCGTTGGCGGCGCTGCGTTTCTTGGGCGGATCGCCGGCCATCAGCAGGCTGAGCGACGGCAGTGTGTACG
>Ga0224555_1002877_pt1 | contig 18998 bp, 19 predicted proteins | sample 714S23034metaG_FD_180687 | JGI IMG/M metagenome (GOLD analysis project Ga0224555, IMG submission 180687) | Peat soil microbial communities from Stordalen Mire, Sweden - 717 S2 30-34 | ecosystem: Environmental > Terrestrial > Soil > Wetlands > Peat | place: Sweden: Norrbotten County, Stordalen...
TGGTGACGATTTCATCAACAACGTGGGAACTGCTTTGTTTATCAAAATCATTGCGGAAAAATATTATTTCGCGGTTGACAAGAGAGGCATTTCTGCTGAAATGCTTTCGCTTTTCAAGTTGATCCCTGTAGTCTGAACAAAGGCTGGAAAGAATGATACGAATCTTAATTCCTCTTTTATCTTCTTCAAATTGACAAAAAGAGAACGTTTCACGGAATCTTTCACTCGTGGCATTCATGAACAACAGTAAAAGTATTTTCTGATCAAATGCGTCCAGTTTATTTCCATTGCAAAAAACTGGAAAGAAAAGCTCAACGCCCGACCGTAATGATGCGTTCTGCCGTACCTCATTGATCTCTTGAATCCGGTCAAGTTCGGATTGAATTTTTTTCATATTGAAATCGTTGGATGACAAACCCAGAACGGAAGACAGTCTGTCAACAGCACTGCTTTTTGTTGACCAATCAGTTTTTCCATGACGGAGGGCCGACAATACAAGAATCAACAGAGCTTCCTTTTCAAGCGCGTCAAGGTATTCAAAATTATCAGCAAACGGCATTGCATTTATGCCATGGATATGGTCTCGCGAGAGTGACAATACCTGTCCTGCCTTATTCTGGGGCTCTACACGGTCATTTACGGCAATATTCTGCATTTTCATAATATACCCTCCTTCCTATGATCTTCTTTTCATTGATTCGACGACGTCCACAATCCCCAACGCGACCGCCTCTTCGGTGGACAGCCAGGTATCAACCTCCCGCAAAAGATATTTTTCCAGTTCTTGGCGGTCTTTGATGTTGGAATAAGTCATGTAATGATTCAGGATGCGTTCATGAAGCATATCTTCCTCCCGGCGACCGGCGATTAGCTGGCTGTGATTCCCGCTGTTTATAGCAGAAAAGCGATGGGACAAAATAGATGTCCGTGGCGTAACGACCCTGTGCCCTTTTTCACCGGTCATAAAAATAATCAGCCCCATGGAAGCAATTATTCCAATCCCTGTCGTGTATATGGGAATCTTTGACCATTCCATAATATCAATAATTGAAAAACCATCAGGGCAATTGCCACCCGGCGAATTAATAACCATCTGTACCTGGTTGATGTTTCCCTTGATATTGTATCCGATGATTTCTTTGCAGACGCTTTCAGCCTTTGCTTCATTAATAATACCGGAAAGATAAATGATACCGTAATCAGATAATTCCTTTTCTTCGCGGTCTTTTTCTTTTGCCATAGTAGTGCCCCCTTTTTTTATCTGTTTTAGGGATAAGCTACCATATGATCGTTCCATATTAAGGAACGATATTAAATATAATAGATAGAAAGGATTAGGTTAGTATTGGCTAATTTATTCAATAGGTTAGATCGAATGTCAACTGTAACAATCTGCTAATTTAGCAATTTTTGACTTTAGTTCTTTTACGATCCAGTCTGGATTTATGAGAGTCGCCTCTTCGCCGAAAGAAAGTAGCCAGCTGATCAACTCCGGCTCGGAAGATGCTGTAAATTTCAAAATGATTTTATCTTTGCCCTTTTTTATAATTTTTTGATCCGGGCTCCATATTCGCTCTGCCACATAAGCAGCAGACCAACCTGTGAAGGCCGCTTCCACCTCAAACGCTTCATCCTTGATGACACCAAAATGCTGGTTGAATGTTTTCTCAAAATCAAATTTATCTGGCTGGAATTTAACATCTGTCATCTCAACAGCCTTCATTCTATGCACTACCAGCAGTGGATCATATTTCGGAGCACGGTATGGTTTACCTGGTTCTTTTGCCTTTTGTGCGTGGAGATAAATTGCGTCATGATAAGAAAATAGTTTCAGCGGCTTGATGTAAAATGTTTTCGGACTTGGCGCTTCAATGGCTTGATAGGTCAATTTGCAGACTTTTTGTTTTTCCATCGCGTCAATTAAAGTGTGGATGATCAGATGTTGCGGCGTGTAATCAATGGTTCCTGGACGAAAAGCGGTAAAGTGACATTCGCCTATATGCTGTCCGTCAGCAAGTGCAGCTTTACTCTTAAAAATAGCTTGTGTTGCTTCTTCATATAGTTTTTTGCCAATAAGATGCTGTGTGAAGGATTTACACATTAGCAGGGATTGCAGTTCCGCTTCCGTCAACGGGATATTCTTAAGAGAAGCAAAGGGTTTCCTGATTCGATAAAAACTTCGATTACCCTGTTTGGTTTCTTCGATATTTATACCATAAGACTTCCGGATATTATCAATCAACCTCAGAACCGTCTGTTTCGAGCAATCGAGCATCTGAGCAAGTTCCGTAAGAGAATGATTCTCCCCGGAAAATAGCAGACGCACAAACAAACCAATGAGTTTTTCGCCATAACTTTTATAAAGATCGAATTTTTCAGGCATAGTTCCTCCTCATGGTCAGAGCTCAAAAAGTCATATTTTTTGAGAATATAACTTATTATATCAATGATGTAAATCTAAAAAATACAAATCATGCCGTAATATGGAACGATGATGTGAGATAATATTCCTACTAAAATGATAAAGAGAGGCATTTATGAAACCGATTACAGATGAAGATGTTGAAAAATATGCAAGAGAGTTGAAAGCCCTTGTCGATTCAGAAGACGAACCGCCAGAAGAATCTGTGCCGGAAAATGAAATCATCGATATGACCAGTGATAATGTGGTTGTATTTCTAAAGAAAAATAATATCGAAAGAATATGAATGTTATGATAAAGTAAAAGATAGATTAATAAAAGAAGAATCTTTATATTTACCATAATTCATTCACAGTATAAGAGAATTGAAGATGCAGATGATAAAGATGAGTTTATCAAGCACTTTGAGGAATTGTGGAAAACTGCACAGCCACTTATTAAAAAAAATACAGAAATCATTAATTCATTTGCATGGGATAAATAATCAAGCGCCTTTGACAATCAAGATTATAGTGAATAGAAAGAGGCTCTTACTAATATCTAATAAGCATCATTACAGCAATTCATTAATTATCCAAATAAATATATGAACGTAAGAATATCCAAGACAAAATATCTTAACGGCTTACAGTGTAAAAAACTGCTCTGGTATCTTTACAATGAACCAACAGCCATCCCCGAACCGGATGAAGCCACACAAGCTATATTTGAACAAGGACATCTGGTAGGAGACTATGCAAAGAAATTATTTCCAAGAGGCATCGAGGTTGATCATACAAAATCCTTTGAAGAAGGACTTAAGTCAACACAAGAATTAATATCAAAAAGAGTCCCGATATTTGAAGCGGCTTTAACATATAAACGCTGTTATGCCAGAGCGGATATTCTGGAGCCGGTTGGCAGAGATGAATGGAACTTGATTGAAGTTAAAAGTTCGACAGAACTTAAAGATGTTAACTATAATGATATTGGTTTTCAATACTATGTTTATACCGGAGCTGGGCTAAAGATAAATAAATGTTATCTAATGTGTATTGATAATACCTACATCCGCAAGGGCAATATAGATCCCAATAAATTATTTAAGAAAATTGATGTCATTGATAAAATTAAAACTTCATACAGTAAAACCATTGAAAATAACGTTGCACATATGGTCCAAGCCATAGCGGCTAAAACATTTATTGAAATTGGCATTGGTGCACACTGCAATGATCCCTATGATTGCCCGTTAATAGATCATTGCTGGTCATTCCTGCCTGAAAGAAATGTATTTTTACTTTATAAAAACAAGAAACTTCCAATGACTTTGATTCAAGATGGCATCCTTGAGTTAACTGAAATACCTGAAAAATATAAACTCAGCGAAAAGAATCAAATACAGGTTGATTGTGAAAAGACCGGCAAACCTCATATTGATAAAAAAAAGATAAAAGAGTTTCTATCTGCAATTCAATATCCTGCTTATTACATGGATTTTGAAACATGTGGTTCGGTTATCCCGATGTTTGATAAATCCAGTCCTTATCAGCAAATACCTTTCCAGTTCTCCGTGCATGTGGTTACAGAAAAAGGAGCCGAACCGGAGCACTTTTCATTTCTGGCAGATGGAACCAATGATCCACGTCCTGAGTTTATGGCAAAGTTAAAAGAAGTCATGGGCACAAAAGGTTCTGTAATTGCCTTTAATGCTGGTTTTGAAACAGGAATACTTAAGAAATGTGCCGAAGTACTTCCAAAATACAAAAATTGGGTGGCATCTATAGAAGAAAGGATTATTGATTTACTTCAGCCTTTCAGGGATTTTGCTTATTATCACCCCAAGCAGGACGGCAGTTGTTCGCTCAAGAAAGTTCTTCCGGTACTAACGGATAAATCATATGATGATATGGAGATCGGTGATGGCGGAACGGCTAGCGTAGAATATTGTAGAGTTACATTTACAGAGGATAATAAAGATAAGGATAAAGTTAGAGAGCTGCTGGAAGAATATTGTGGCTTAGATACTATGGGCATGGTGTATATAGTAGAACAGTTATCCGCTCTTAAATAACAGTTGTCTATTAATTATTAGGTTGAGCTTTGGGATGATCGCTGTATTGGCGTGGTCACAAATACGGGCAGGCTTCGATAATATTTTAATGCGTCTGAATTGTTTAAAAAACGCTAGGAGGAAAAAATGAGAGAAGATAAAAAAACGGGATTCACGAGGCTTGATCCAAACGACGATCTGGTTAAGATGCTTATATCCGAGATATGGTGGAATGAGCTTGTAAAACTTTCCCATGAAGATAAGGATATCAACATCCAACTCCGACCGCATTCCATCAATGTTTATTCAAAAATGGGAAATCTACTGAAGATCAGACTACAAGAAAAGAAAATATGTTGCACTCTCCACTATAAATATCTAATTGCCCCCAAAAAACCTGAGTATGTAAATATTACCAACGTGAATGGACATTTGAAGGTAATCGCTGATGATGAAGGTTCTAAGATAAAAGGTAACATATGCCCACATATCGAGGACATTCTTCAACCGCTGAACCTCAAAGTTATAAAAGCCAACATAGCCACTTATGTCGGCAAAGAGAAAATAATTCAATCCCAACTCGTCGAAAAAAACAAAGATACAATTCTTGATGTTGAAGTGGCATTTTCAGAAAAGTCAGGGCATGATGATTCTGACAGAGAAGATACACGAATAGATTTTATTAATTTTGATAAAATCACAGGGAAACTTGTTCTCGTAGAACTGAAGCAGATCTTTGACGGCAGACTTTATAGCAACGATATTAATAAACAGATTAAAAAATACTATGCCTTCGCCATAAAAAATGAAGTCCGGATAATAGAAGCATATCAAAATGTGATTAAAACCAAAAAGAAGCTCGGAATTATAAAGGAGAAATCATACCTTGCAAAAGTTGAGATATCAGCAATAGAACCGAGGCCACTTCTCGTAATTGCGGGATTCAACCAGAATGTTATAGATGGGCTAAGTGACAAAATCATAAGTCATCTTCAAGAGAGCATTTATGAAAATCGTCTTGCCGGATTATACTTTTTCGGAAAAGACGTGGACCTAAATATGCACAAACAGAAAAACAAAAAATTATTTTGATATTCCTCTTGATTATGGTCATTATGTAAATGGTTAATAATGGCGGAATCAAATTGACCGTTATCAATGTTGTGTATTTTAAGATCGGTGTTGAATGTGGGGATAATAAACAGGACAGCAATAATAAAATGAAAGGGTAAGTCCAATTGAAGATACTCATTCACAGAGGAAGTAAGGAAATAGGTGGGACATGTATCCAGTTGTCTACGAACAAGACCACAATATTGCTTGATCTTGGTTTGCCGCTCAGTAAAACAAGCAAAGAAATAAATCTGTCAAACATTAAAGTAGATGCAGTCCTGATCAGTCATCCTCATCGAGACCATTTTGGTCTCATCGATACTATTGATCCATCCATTTCTGTATATATTGGAGAGACTGGAAAGCATCTTATCGACGCGACGCAAATGCTTCTGGGTAAAGAGCTTCATAATAATAAATTTAAGTATTTCAAAAGCTGGCAATCATTCCAGATAGGTGATTTCACTATAAAGCCATATTTAGCAGACCATTCAGCAATTGATGCTTATGGGTTTCTAATTGAAGCTGAAGGAAAGCGTGTCTTTTATAGCGGAGATTTTCGGGCACATGGTAGAAAGTCGATCCTTTTTGATAAGATTGTCCATGATCCACCCAAAGATATTGACCTTCTTTTTATGGAAGGCACTATGATGCAACGCAGCAACGACGATTTTCCCACGGAAGCCGCTGTCGAAAAGAAAATATATGAAACGATTAAAGACCAAAATAATATTTCGTTTCTGATCTCCTCATCTCAGAACATTGACCGGATTGTATCCGCTTATCGCGCATGTTCAAAAGCTCACAAGACGCTCATCATCGATATTTATACTGCATGGGTACTGGAACAGGTAAAGCTTTCATCTAAGCATGTCCCAGCAATGGAATGGGATTTAATTGCCGTGTATGCAGATTTCAGTCAGGATAAAAAATTGAAGGAAAACTCCAGCTTCTTTGGTGACTTCAGAAAAAGAGTATATGAACATAGGATTAAGAAAGAACAAATAGCCGAAAATCCCGCAGAATTCCTCTATCTGAGCAAAATGTCCAAAAGCAGGGTTATGAATACTTATAAAAAAGAAACGCCAATCAACGTTATATATTCACAGTGGTTGGACTATCTCAAATATGAAAACAGCGAATACTTCGGCGCTGAGAATATTTCCGCGTTTAGGAATGATCCTAAAGTCAATTTTGTGTATGCTCATACCAGTGGGCACGCAGAAGTCAAAGATTTGAAAGAGTTTGCCAATGCGCTCAAGCCAAAGATGCTGGTGCCAATACATACGGAGTTTAGTGGCAAGTATAAGGAACTTTTTGATAATGTGTTTGAAATTGAAGATGGTAAGCCATTTGAACTTTGAAAGAAAGAAGGATAAATTTTTATGCCCTGTTACCCAAATCACTTTTTCAAGATCTTTCTATACGGAATTATGAAACCGAAACATGCAGCATAAAGTTTTTGCAAAGCTTATAAATGGCGCTGTCATTGTGGTGAACAAGATAGTGACAGTGCAAAAGTAAATATGGGATGTATAGAACAAACCGGCGTCACTTTATCCATAAAAAACAACAAAGGAGGAAAGCAAGATGGGCATTTCTTATTTCAAAGGACGAAAGTGGTCTGACCTGACAAGAGATGAGCGATTTTTCTGTGCCATCCTTTACCAGCATGCCAAAGAGGACCCTGCAAAATTTGCTAAATGGCTCATTAACAGGACTAATTTAGGTGTCAGTTCTGATGGCAAATGGGATCTTGGCTATGAAGTTTGTTTTTATCGTGATTTTCTCTGGCAGAAGAATGATTCAGTCAGAAAAAGAAAGTTGCCGCAAAAGAGAACATTTGATCTTTGCCTGTTTGGTGAAAATACAATCATAGTCATAGAGGCAAAGGTATTTGGGCCTTTTAGTGCCCCTCAAAATGAAGAGTTTAAAAAAGACACGGGATACATTAAGCAGCTTCCAGGTCTTGAGCAGATAAAAACTTATGTCGTAGCGCTCTCATCGTCAACATATTTTGAGAATGCCAAAATTTATGGCAGAAAAGGTACGCTGGATGTCTTCGAAAAAAGGCACATTACCTGGAAACAACTCGCGGCGTTTTACAACAACGACCACCTGTTGCAGCAGGCTGATGATCTATACAAATCCAAAATAAGAAAATTGGTTTGATCAAAGCCATATTGCTGCCCGAGAACTGGCTTTAACTGTTGGTGGCGGTAAAAAGTTTGTCGGGGGACGAGAATCCACTTGATGGTAGATCAATGTTTCAAGTCATACTCCAATATTTTATTGCCCATGTTGCAATTGCCTGCGCCCTTGTAATAATATCCATAGGCACCCAGGCATTTTTCGCATCGGTAATCCTTGAAATAGACCAATCTTTCAAATATTGCTGATAGAAGCCTTTTTTAACATCAAAATTTTTGTTTTTTACTTGGTTGTTTGTTTGCTTATCAATAACAAAGAGATTCCCTATGCTATTAACTATTTTTGCATATTCATCTTTGTCCGTGGTACCAGCTTCTGAATGCCAATACGGCGTACCCGCTTGCGGCATTAAATGTTCTAACTGAAAGTCCGTAATGATCTTGTTGCCTCGTTCACCTTCTTCATGATGAGCAAGGATTACTCGTGCAGGTTCATTACTGTAGTCTGCAAGTTTAATCAGTTGCTCAAAAGTTGCATCATCTGGTGCATCTGATTTTAGAAAAGCCCGAATTCTGTCAATGGCTGCTTTCTTGTCTATAGCTTTTTTTTCATCCTGTGATCTTGTATCACCATCAGCAATATCTGATCTGAACTTATAATCCTTAAATTCAGATAGAAATTTACGTTCCCTCGATCTTTTGCGCGAAATAGCCATTCGAATTTGATAGGAAGATAATAGCTTTAAGAAACTTTCCTCAAAAATGCTTTTTTGTCCGAATGCCTCAGCATATTGGAAAAGTAGCGTGGTAAAATCTTTTCTATTTAAATCTCTTAGGATTCGGAGCGCCTTTTTAGCTTCTAATGTAAAGTTTAATCCGTCGGAAAAATCATTCGAAATTTCATCAACTGGTTTAATCCAAAATCTATAAAACAGATCACTATACTCAGATATATCAATGGTTCTTATTATGGCAGGAAATTGTTTTGTTATTTCTCTAAACAGTGCATTTTCAGAGATATATTTTTTGCATCTGAACCGGGCAAGGAATAAAAGACATGCAGTTGACGCATCTTTTAATTGCGGTATCTTTTCTTCCCATATTGCGCCAATAGTATCGCCCACATCTGACCGGCCACAAACAAAAGCCTTTACCAAGTCTGTCGGATTAAGCGGCACGCCTTTGCCATTTAAGCCTATAAATAAATCCCAAGCTTTATTGTAGTCATCTGCTACAATAACTATAAATTGAATATACTCTCTTATAAATGCTGCAAAGTTATTCGGGTTAGGCAATATAGACACCTTACTTCTAAAATAGTTGGCACATTCAGCCATTCTGTTGGAACCGACTATTTCATCGTCTGACTCGCTGATTTTTAAAAAGGTTGCCGCATCCTTAGTAGAAACCTTTAGTTTGGTTTCCCTACTAAGGAAAGTAAGTATTTTATGTATTCTCTCCTTTTCTATTTCATCTGTTATCCTTCGATGTAGATACCAAAGCATTATATTAATTGTTGTTGTGCGCTGTTGACCGTCTATAATGTCGAAAGACCTTTTGTCAGTATTCTTTACAAAGACAACAGGACCAAGAAAGTAATATTCAGGGGTCTTCCCTTGATCACGTGCCTCCACATATTCATCATAAGCCTCCATTAGATCTTCCCATAGCGTTTCATACTCATCATTTTTCCACGTATATGGTCGCTGATACTGTGGTATCGTATAAAAATCAACTTCCGGACTATCTAATGTTGCTGCAAGATTCAGTGCGTCTGCTTTCATGTTTTTCTTTCATCCTTAATAATATTGTTGAACATTATTATTAATAAAGATTCTACCATGAATTTCTCTATTCCAGTAGCCCTTATTATTTCGTTTTCTTCAACGCAGTGCCGCCCCCTCTGTTTAATTTTCAATATATTCGTTCACCTAGCGCATGAGTAAGATCAACCAGTTCCAGTCCTAACTGTAGTTTTTTCAAAGATTCCCATCTTTTTTGTAAACGCCAGAAGATCTCTTCATCTACCGATCCCGGCTGGATCATATGAAAGACTGCTGGAGGCTTAGGTTTTCTTTTTGGTTTTTCCAATCTCCAAAGCCTCCCATATCTTTGAATCATGCGAAGCGGTGACCAGTCCAGATCAAAATGAATCATAATTTCACATGTATTATGCAAATCTATTGACTCCGAAAGCCGATCAGAAGTAACAAGCACAAATCCTCGCGGACAGCGGGATTTATTGCCACTGCATCTGACGTTGTTCTGTTCGGCACAAAATTCCCGTTTCACAGCATCTTCTTGTTCGCTTTGGGTTTTTTCGGCCATTTTTTTGTACCCTTCGGTATCCAAAACGACGCGCCTTGCCCCTTTCTTACCATAAATATCACTTGTAGTATCCGGACAATTGCAGGTAATGCCGTCTTTATAAAACCTTTTTTCAAGTGCTGAGGCAAGCGCGGCAACTGACCCGCGGTGCGCACAGTAGATAAGAACTTTCCATTTGGGCTTACCCGAACGCTTTATCCATATCTTTTTGATAAAATCATATAGCGCATCTATTTTCCCTGAGAGTAGATGACGTATTTCCTTCTTGTTTCTCTCTAAAGACTTCAATGCCACCAATGTATTCTCCATATAAAGCGCGTCCGGCTGATAATGGAAAAGTCCTTTTTGAGAAAATCTTTTCGGTTGCCGAATAAAACCGACTGTCTTTGCACCGCGCTTTGTACTAACGCCGGCCAATGCCATTCTTTCTGCACAATAGTATAAACTTGTTTGCTCGGTAATGGCCTCATGAAATTTCAGCAGGCCTATTACAGATTTTGAGTAATAGGCAGGCGGTCTTAAGGGAATTGTTGGACATCTGGGTGTGCTGTCTTTTGGACCTAATGTCAAAAGAACATTCGGCGAAGGTATTGGTTTTAGGTATTGCATAACTTTCCTGAGGTCCAAGGCAAAATCTTCAAGTGATTTCTTTGCACCATCATCGAGTATTTCAAGTAATTTGTTTTTTCTTTTGCGGCGCAGTGAAGACAAAGCAATCATTGTTTTATAGAGGTTGAGATAACTTGTCTTGATGCGTTTATCCTCTAAAGCCTCCTCATCTTTAGGTATAAGCTCACCACGTTCCTCTCTAACTGAAATTCGGGTTGGGTTAATGGGTGTTGCGGAAAGTAAAAGATATTTTCTTTGTTTTGCACCAGAGCTATGCCTGCCCGGTTTTTCAGCGTAAGCCTTTGCTGCCGTTCTTTCCAGGAACGATTGAAACCGATGTACTTCATCGAAAATTACCACGGCGCCAGCAGGAAAAGAATTTCCTTGTTTCATCATGGATCTGCATTCAATATCACTGATTTTGCGGGTACTGCGCTTATACAGACAATCAAGACCTTTTGCTAGAAAGGCATCTCTGATCCATGGATGATTTTCATACTCTATCTTTGAAAGAGCTTCACCCCGGAAGGCTTTATTTAATAGACTTTTGTCCTCCATTTTTCGTGTGACCAAGACAATGGGTTTCGGTTTTTTCGAGTGACTCAGAATTTCCGCAAGAATCTTCAAAGCAATGATTGTTTTGCCTTGTCCAGTGGGAAGTTGGATTAAGGCTACGCCGTTATCCTTTATTTGTCTGTATGCCTGTCCTGCATACCGCTTTTGGGCATTATTTAAATGGAGACGATCCAATCTTATAAATCTCCTTTAATCAGGCTTTCGATACAGAATGCGAAGTTATTAAGCTTTCGATTCATATCCTTTTCGAGTGGTTCCTTAAGTATGGTATGTATCGTTTTCAAAACTACTTTTAATTCCTTTTTATTATAAAAGAGGTGACTTTTATCATTATCTACGAAAGTCTGCCATGGAACAAGAACGCGAAGGTCGGAATAAATGCAAAGATTACTGAGGTCTCCGTAGGTATTATTATAGCCATTGCCCAAACCGGCGGTGGCGGTGTGATTAAAAAGAAGATCTATTAGCTCTGAACCTTTCTTCTGTCCCTCCATCAGACCTTCCAGCGGTGGCAGATCAATGTTAACGGTTTTACCTCCTTTCAAGACCAGATTAAGCCTCGCGTCAGGCGACCAGATTACACCTTCGAAAATATGCTTGGCATGTTTACGTTTTCTCCAATGTCTTGTTATATAATCTCCAAGTTTAAGTTCTGCTTTGCTGATATCCTTGCCGCCATAGGCTACAGGAAAATGAAGACAGTTGCACTCGGCCCATAAGCCATCCATAAATTTGCTGAGAGCAATATCCTCTTTGCTTAAGAATAGATCCCCTTCAGTTTCTTGTCTATTATCCGGTGGCCACACCTCTTCCCATCTGCCATCGAAACGTTCTGTTGCCCAGGCTTTTTCATTTTTTGATATTGTACCATTTTTCCCCAATAATGAAGATAATGCTTGTCGAAGCACAGCTACCTGTCTGTTTCCTTCTGCTTTTATAAGTATCCCTGTTTCGATATTCTTTCCTGTAAAGGCCGTTTCGGTGAAATTCGCAGAACCAACATACATAATTGCGCCGGATTTTCCTTTCGTGTCCCATTCGCCATAAAAGGCTTTCCCATGCAAACCATTGCTTTTATCGGAAGGAATAAAATTTCTTACTGTCCACTCATTACGGTTTGGCAAGCTTTTCAACCCATGGCTTTTCGTTCTAAGAAAGAACAGGCAATCGCCTTTTTCTGAAAGATATCGTCCGATGGCTCGGAGAACCTTTTTACTTGGCGGTTGAGGGGATACTATAACCATAGACATCATCTTAATTCCGGCCAATGCACTTTTAATTGTGTTTAATGGAGTGTCTTTGATTATGGGCTTTTGTTTGTTCAAGTCCCAGAATACCGTAAAAGACTCATTCTTTGGGAATTTACCCGATATAAACTTTGGCATCCAGCACCAGAAATTCAAGTTTTCGCGTGCTTCACGTATTGATAAATTGGCCGAACCGAGTAAAAGGCTGTTTTTGAAAATCCATGCCTTTGAATGAAAAACTCCGCCATTTTTATATCGCGGTTTTAAATGAAAACTGTACGAATCGGCTATCTCCCTCCATTCATCTGAGGATAATTTGGCTGGTCTATATCCAGCCCCATCAACATGAAATGATAAATCTCTACTTTTGCATTGTTTCAACAATCCCAGAGCAAATCCAAGATCCAAGGTATATGAGTGGATTTCAGAAACAGAACGCACGGCCTTTTTCAGGCCTTTGAAATTTCTAATGCCCTGCAAATTAATGTTATGCAAAACCACTCCTTGCTGCTTGGTTTAGCTGCTTTAAAACCTGTCGGAATCGAGTAAGCCGGAAACTGTTTAGAATTCTGCGGCCTTCCGCCTGCCTTCGATAATATTCGTGGATTAGAGGCGGTTCGCCGGTACGTTCCGCATCTCTCAAATAATCAAGAATATTCTCCAGGCTTTCCCGAAGAGCTGGCTCCTTCTTAAAAAGACGGTTTAGATAGTAAAATGAATTTCGAGAACTCTTTCTTATCGTTCTCGAATTCAATTTGATGATTCTGTTCAATCCTTTGTCTTCCTCTTCATCTGTTGAAAGAATTTCTATACCGTATAGGGAACGGATAATCCAATAACCAGCATAAATCCTAAGCAGATCTTTATCATTTACACCTAAAGGGTTTTTATTTTTGATAAGATGGCTATGATTTCCTAATTGCAGTGTTTCGGATTGACGGCACCACGCATCGCGAAATATTCTGGCAAGATTCTTATAATTGGATTGTTCCCATCTATTACTTTGGATTAATTTGTTTAATCTGTCTAGGATATTTTTATCGATAATATTGTCCATTTCTGCAACGCGACGACGAATGTCGTGCACCGAGCGGGATCTTTCTATTTGACGATTTAGTTTCTTTATTGAGGCATTTGTAGATATAAGACGCCTGCCTACACCTGCTGTTTTCCGACCTAGCTTTTCATCAAGGAAGTGGAGATATTTTTTTAATACTTTTTTACTGGGATTTTGTCTGCATGTGGAAAACAAGGAAAAATAGATCCAATGTGCTCCGGGCGTAGCGGCAAGAGGGAACACCTTACGGGCAGATTCATTTGCCCCTAGCTGGTCCAATGCTTCCTTGATACTTAGTTCTTGTCCGGTTCTATGGCCTACTATGTCACAGAATCGAGCTGGTGTCCGGCCAATATAGAGTTGATTTTTGACAATCTCAACGACCGGCTTGTTGGCCTTAACTTGTAATTTGTTTTTGGTCTGATTTTTAAAAAGAAAATGAAAAATGTCATCTTTCATAAGGACACCAAATGTATTTGTATTATAAAGAAAACAAATCTCGTACTCCCAGTTTTAGAACAACTTTCGCTCACTATTTTATCATTCACTTCTTGGATTGCGTCTTTACATCTTTTTATTCTATCTTCGACATCTCGATCCGCATGTTGTCTGTCTTCAATTCCCCTTTGCCTTAAGTTTAATAAAAAAAGCCATCCCGTCGCAGGGAGGGACGGCTCAATGTTCATGTCCAATATGATGACATACCGATCTATTTAACGGCGTCTTTCAAACCTTTTCCGGCTTTGAATACAGGAACCTTCTTTGCAGCTATTTTAATGACCTTACCTGTCTGGGGATTCCTGCCTGTGCGGGCTTTTCTTTTCTTAACATCAAATGTACCAAAACCGACGAGAGTAACAGCATCACCTTTTTTGAGTGCTTTCTTAATTGCTGCCAGTGTTGCATCTACTGCCAGCACTGCTTCTTTCTTGCTGCATGTAACCTTTGCTACTTCTTTGATTAAATCACCTTTGTTCATAGAGTACCCTCCTGTTTTTATTTTAATAAAATATTGTGGGAATTCTTAAAATAAGAAAAACAACATTTCAGAAAGTTGTCAATAGAAAATTGGCGAGCTCACAGTATAATTTTCATTTCCTGGGACCAACCTTTGCGTGGCGTGTTAACACCTTTGCAGGTTTGATCTGACTTGAAAATGAATATGATGCGACCGGCATACTGCCCCTTAGCCACTTCTATGCTTTCGATAACTCCACCGAAGAAAGACGATTCTGCCTGCCTTTTATGAAAGAAAATATTTCCTCCAACGAGCGCTTTCGCAGTATCTTCCGCCATTAACCAGTATCCGCTACGAAAAATGTCTGAGCCTTGTGCTATCGGAATGATCTGAGGTAGACTTCGATCGTTTTTTATTAAGTGGATAGCCGCCATATTCATTATTTCCCTCTCATATATTTCAGAATGATCTCTACCGACGTCAATCAATATTAATTGTTTTACATTAAATCGTGTTATTTCTTCTTCAAAGAAATTCCCTCTCGGATGAATGTCAGAATTTCCATAAATTCTTTATTAAAAAAAGACTCACTTGATTCAGATTGTTTTCTTTCCTCAATAGTTTTCCCAAGTGCATTAAAATGCACCTTGTCTATAACCTCTTTTAATTCTTTATAATCGAAAACATTCAAAGCTCTGGCCGCAGCCATATAACCTTTTATATATTGCTTCTGTTCCTCAGATACAGAATTGTTGAGTTTGATTTCTTTGCAATATTCCCATGCAATATGGGATAATATATCAAGGTAGCGTTCTTTATTAGTCATGATTCAGTTTACTCCAATCGGTTTATCTGAGAACTATTCACTATTCATCATGTTTGTTGATATTTTCCTTTTGCTTTTCCAATTCTTCAAACACAGTAGTTAGTTCCTGTTTAGCTTCTTTTAAAGTCGTATGTCAATAGGCATTGAAATTTTATCTTATAAAGGATTGGACAAAAATTTCTTTCATTGCAATGTAAATCATGGTAAAAATAAATACGTCAGAGGCGATGTACATACAAACACCGTTGAAAATTATTTCAGTGTTTTAAAACGCGGCATTAATGGAGTATATCATTATGTTGGCGAACAACACCTTCATAGATACTTATCCGAGTTTAATTTCAAATATAATGGCAGAAAAATTAATGACGATGAACGTAGTACGTTAGCTCTTCGCGGTATTGAAGGGAAAAGATTAATGTACAGGGACTCGTCAGAAAAAGAAACGACTACAATAAGAGGGATATAATTATGGAGAATTATAAAATTACTCTTGAAATAGGAAATGATACAGAAGGCAAAAATGTACGTTTAACCGATTTTGTAACTGAGCTTACAAGATTTACCGAAGTTGCAGGCCATGCAGAAGAAGTTATTTCCGGAAAGTCTAATCGGACTATTTATTATAGAGTAATAAATCTAACACATTCTAGCCCAGCGAGTGTTACTTTAGAGGCCTGTGTAAAAGACTCTCAATTCGATATAAGAGAAGGAACGCTGAAAGAAATATCCAATACTATGACCAAACTAAAAAAGGGTGAGGAAATAAAAGGAAGTGATAGATTTGACTTGGTAGATAGTATGAGAAATTTTTCCGACCCTGTCGGAACGAAAATATCTCATCTTAGAGTTATTTTCGGTGGCAAGTACGAGATCAACATTGATAAGGAATTCAAAGCGAGAGCTGCCTTATATGTTGCGCCAGAAGAAAGTTGTGCATCTACTGCTAGAGGAATGTTGGATATAATAAATATACATGGTCATGATAGGATATTCTGGCTTTATCCAGAAATTGGCCCCAATAGAATTCAATGCATATTTCCAGATAAATTATTTGATAAAGCGAGGATGGCATTAGGGATGCGTATTGAGGTAACGGGTATATTTAAGTATAAAGTAAATGCTCCCTATGCTCATTTAGCAGAAGTCGAAGATTTAATAGTGCTACCACTTGACGATGAATTACCAACATTCAAAGACCTGTTTGGAATTGATCCCGAAATGACAAACGGCCTTTCCTCTGAAGATTATATCAGGAAGGTTCGTAGTGCGAACTAAGAAATACAAAGTCTACCCAGATTCTTGCGTTCTCATCTCTTGGATTACAGGAGAAAAAAGATTAAACCATGAAATGGATGGTGTTCTTGATTGTTTCGATAAAGTATTAAAGGGTGAGATATTACTTGTTATATTGAGAAACACAATGTTTGAAGAAGTTGAATTAAGAACATTAGAATCAGCGGATAAATTTAGAAAGTTAATGATGAGAAAGGGAATAGAACTACCCAGTGTGGACTTACGGGTTGAGAGATTAGCTGCGGAGTTACGCAAATATTATTCTGATAATGGCCCCAAGGAGTTAACGGAAAAAGATTCATTGCACTTAGCTGCTGCAATTCATTATAAAGTGGACGCATTCTATACCTTTGATGAAGGGAAAAAAGGTGGAATAAGTTTGTTATCTTTAAGTGGTAATGTAGCAGGATATCACTTATTAATATGCAGACCACCTTTTAATCAAACCAGATTGAATTTATAAAGGAACATTTGTGAATAGAATAAGAAAACAATAAAAACAGTTATCAAAAAAGATGATGTAAAGAAAATCACCTCGGATGAATTTTCTTCTGTTATGAAGCAAATATTATCTGCACCACCCATAGAAAAGAAAAAAGTTAAACTGAAAAATAAATAAGTTCAAGGGATGAAGAGATGAAATGGGTGAAGGGATTATGTTTGTTCGTTTTCTTTTCTGGAATAGTTGTCCTTTTTATTGCTTTATATGTTGGGATAGTGGAAATTTATAATGAAGTCGAGATATATTTAAAAAGATTGGATGCTTTCTGGCAAGCAATAGTCGGTCTTATTTTGTTCGGTGGATTACTAATTTTTCTCATTATGTTGCCTATAATGATACATGACTGTGCAGAAATAACTAAGAAAGATTCAGATGAAAAGAAACTTCTAATAGATAAAATATTTAATCTGTAATTATAAGACTGATTTTATTATTTGTGTTGGGGTTCTAAAGTATGTAATTGCCCTTTTAAAATATTGGAATACGATTTTTACATTGACAAATAAGAAATACCTCATCGCTGTTTATTCCCAAAAATTCTTAATTCAAAGGCTGAAAATGAAAGAACAGATATATGACGTCCAAACCAAAATAACAGCGAATGCGTGGAGCCAAAAAGATCAATGGCCATCCGCTCATTTTTTAGCAGCTTTATATGTACTTGAGTCAGTAAATGGATTCGGTCCTAACAAGTTTCGAATTCTCTTAGAGGATGGAGTCGATCCTAGAGAATTAATAGATAATCCAAACCTATTTTCTCTGAAAGGAAAGATTGGAGATAAAATCAGGGACTCCATTAAAAAAATAACAAAAATAACGTCTGATGATGCATATAATCGCGCCAAAAAGCAATTATATATAGCAGAAAAGAACAATGCTTCTATAATAACGTATGGTCACTCGTCATACCCAATGTTTTTATTAAACAGTAATTATCCAATTCCTGTTCTTTATGTTTTAAGGGGCATGAATTTTCTAGCTAATTTAAAATCAGTTGCTTGCGTTGGCTCACGTAAAATCCGATCGCCCTATAATTACTTGCATGAAGCATTTTCCAGAACTGCATGTAAAAATGAGTTTGCTATAGCGTCCGGATTTGCCCTTGGAGCTGATACCATTGGACACAAGGTTGCCTATGAACTTTCCGCACCAACTATTTGTGTCATGCCGTGCGGATTAGATAGGCCATTCCCTCCCGAGAACAGACCACTTTGGCAATTATTTATTAAATATGAGAGATCTGTATTAATAAGTGAATTTGCTTTTGGCATGTCAGCATCAAGCCTAACTTTACGGAAGCGTAATAAACTAATAGCTGCATTAGCAAAAGGTGTTCTTATTAGCCAATCGTCTGTAAAGGGTGGCGCAATGAATACGTATCGTTTTGCCAGGGAACAAAAGAAACCTGTTGCCACATTTATAGGTGACGGAAATGAAGATACGTCTGGAAATAATCTGATAACTCAGGAAATCAAATCAGCTGATACAGTCTTTGATCTAACGAATAATGAAGAGGCTTTCAAAACGTGGTTGTCAAAGCTATAGTTGTTGATCTCGATGGGACAGTTTGGGATAGCAGACCTTTCTATGCAAAACTTCTTTGCTCAGTAGGTACGGCATCAACTACCTCTTTTTTAGCAAAATTAAATGAAGGTAAAAACATAGTTAGATTAATAAATGAAACCCTCAATATGGGTCGATCTCGTTTTAAGCGACTATGCAGAGAAAATGGCAAAAATATTCAGATTTATCCTACTGTGTCAATAGTCGCCATAATCGAGCCAGTGTTTTTCGCCGTAATGAAGCCAGCACAAAGGGCTCAAAAACAATCTTGGACACCTCTTTCAAAACGTCATTTTCACCTCCTTTTTGGAGTTAATAT
>Ga0224555_1002878_pt1 | contig 18992 bp, 16 predicted proteins | sample 714S23034metaG_FD_180687 | JGI IMG/M metagenome (GOLD analysis project Ga0224555, IMG submission 180687) | Peat soil microbial communities from Stordalen Mire, Sweden - 717 S2 30-34 | ecosystem: Environmental > Terrestrial > Soil > Wetlands > Peat | place: Sweden: Norrbotten County, Stordalen...
GCCTCCACAGGTTCACCGCCGCACCGCAAGGGTCGCTAGGCGCCGGTTTGCCGATAATTAACCGCTTCCGGCGCACAATGTCCTCAGGAGCAAAATTCCATGAAGAACATCACCGTCTCCGTCCCTGACGAAACCTACCGCAGCGCTCGCGTCTGGGCCGCCCGCCGCGACACATCGGTCTCCGCCGTCGTTGGCTACCTGCTTCAAACCCTGCCCGGCATCCAGCGCGCTAAACAGGCCTTTGCCCCCATCGAACCCACGCCAATTGCTCCGGTCGCCCCTCCCACAACACCGAAATTGAATGAAAACGTCCTGTTATAACACCACATTTGAGTCGATGAAACCTATGCAAATGCCTCAAAACAATGCCCTTGTGAAAATCAGGTGCCCCAGGCCCGAAAAATCGCGAATTTCGGCTGTGAAACTGTGGAAGCCCACCTAACTGAAGCAGGATCAATAGCTTGGAGCCGCGGCATCCACAGTTACACAGAAACACGGAATCTGCGAATCCGTGTTCAATTCGAAGCAGCGGCTTCCATGCGGGTAAGAAGGGCGCGCATCTCCTTGAACTCCGGATATCCGTGCAGTGGCTTCAAACGCGGGTCAGCCAGCATCTGGAAGAACCACGGACAGCGATTTTGCCCTGTGGCCCGGAGCTCCGCCAGCGCCGCCTGATGGTCCCCCAGCGCAACGTAAGCGGCCGGATTGAATGCGGTGGAAACGAAGCGTTCGCGGCCAAGCCACTGCAAACGCTCCAGAAGTGTGCGAGCCTCGTCTTTGCGATTCGCGCAGGCCAGCGTGTAGGCGTGCAGGGCCACTACCAGATCGCTGGTTGGCTGGCGCGCCGACAAGCCCTCGGCCAGTTCCACACCCCCTTCCGCATCTCCATTGAAGGGCAGAATCATTGCGCCAAAAAGAGCGCCTCCATCATCTCCGGGGAAGAGCGTCAATGTGTGACGAATCTGTTCCATGCTTTCGGCGGACCGGCCGGCAAGATGGAGTGCCCAGGCCAGCATTGCCTCCATCCATCCCGCGAAGGGATCCACAAGAAGAGCGCTTTTGAGCAGGGCGATTGCTTCATCGAAGCGATGGCGGCTCAGAGCGAACATCACGCGCGCGCGAGTGACCCATGTGTCGTGGGGCAGATGGGACGATAGTGAAAATGCGGAAAGGGCCGCAGGCAAATCGTGATCGAAATGGAAACTGGCTGTACCCAGCGAGGGCAGGATACTCTCAGCCTGTTCTGGAATATCGGAAATCGACTCCGCGGTCCACCGAATGCAATCCGCCGCAACGGACGGAGATATAAAGCCATAGGTAGCCTGGATGAGGCACACCCGCACAAGCTCCGCCTTGGCGGCAATCAGCGACGGGTCCATTTCCGTGGCGCGCAGCAGCCGCTGCATCGCGTCCTGCATGGGTTGACGCTGCATCGTCTGCCATTCATAGTGGGCGAACTGGAACAATTCGTAAGCCTGGCGGTGGTCTGAATCGTTAACCCGCTCTGCTGCCTCTCCGGCGGAGATTGCCACGCTTCCCGGATTCCAACCCAGCGGCGAACTGCGTGATCGCAAGAAGGCGCCGGGGACTTCCGCGCTCAAGCGAACATACAGGCGTTCGGCAAGCTCCGACTCAGCTTCGCCGCTCTGGGTTCGTGGAATCAGGAAGTCCTCCACCCAGATTTGACTCCCGTCGTCCACGCGGATCATCTCGGCCCGCAGCCGGAACTGCGAAGGCAACGCGCGCAGAGTTCCTGTCAGCACGAGATCGGCCTTGAGCATTTGGCCGATCTGGTGTGCGGTTAGTCCGCGCCGGGCCAGGGTGAAAACAGAATCCCGCGCCAGCACGGAAACGATCGCAGGTTGCACCCCGATCAGGCGTGTGATCGTTTCCTCAGCTACGGCCGGACCAAGGTGCTCGGGAACAGTGTGACCGGGGACGAACGGCAAAACCGCCAATCGGAGCCGTGTGAAATACGCCGGCTCGTCCCCTCGCCGAACCATTGCGGAGAAGCGATATCCGCGTTTGTAGATGGTTTGGATGCACTCTTCCGGTTCAAGGCGCGATCGCAATGAGGAAAGGCACCGGGGAACGCTGTCGGCTGTCACATGCACGTCGCCCCACAGCGCCCGGCGCAGTTGCGCGGGTGTCACAATCTGGCCGGCATGCGTCACAAGCAGGCGGAGCGCGGCCAGTTCCTTGGGTGGTATATGAACCACGGCTTCTCCGCGCAGAAGAATGCCGTCCGCTTCCAGACGGAACGGTCCAAAGACAAAGCTCCGCTCCCGAATTTCTGTCGCCGCGACCTCATCGGATTTCACGTCCCCAACCCGCTGACCCGCAATTGCTGCCGTGGATCCAGGCTGCCGAGGCCCGCGGGAATCTGACCAGCTCTTTTTCATCCGAACCAACGCTTCTCCTCGAGTTCTCGGCGATCTGCTTGCCCATTTCCCGGCGATCTGCTTGCCCATCCGGCGCCATTTTCAAGGAAATGGATGACGGCATGCAGCGCCCATGGGCCCGCACGGTACGACTTCCAGGGAAGAAGTGAACAACAGGTGCTTCAATTTACCGGCTTCTTTTCAGCACGGCTGGTTTGTTATCTCCGATTATGCACATTCCAAGCGATGCGACCAGTGGTTTTCGACGACATCTTAATGCTCAAAGTAATCCAAGACTGGTTACTTGTTTACTATGTAGTAATATAAAAGTTTTGCTTGTATCTCTATCAATTATAGAGAGTTGACTGCATATTCTTCCGAAAATTGTCCCACTGGAAGTTTAATCGTGAAACGGAATTGAATCGCAGGTGTGTTGGTTTGGTGCAGTTTGCCCGCAAACTGCGCGCGGCTTGAACATCCGCTGCATGCCGACTGGATTCACCGAAGACGGAATGCTGCGAAAAACTTCAGAAATTCGTCAGAAAATGGAAGGCGGCAAGCTGCCAAACTGATTCCCAGGGTTGATTCAAAAATCTGCAGAGGCTGCGATGACAAGAACCGTCTCTTATGCCCAGTGGGCTCTTGAACACTATTGCATCGGACAGAAGTTGCGCACGTTGCGGATGCGGAAGCGCCTCACGCTTGCCCGCCTGTCAGCGGAGACCGGGCTCTCGACGGCACTGCTCTCCAAGCTGGAGACAGAAAGGATGATTCCGACGCTGCCGACGCTGGCAACCATCAGCCGCGTGTATGGAGTGGGTATGAGCTACTTCTTCGCGGAACCGGCGCGCCATTCCCTTTCCATTACGCGAAAGGCGCATCTGCAAGGCAACGGGCGCGGGCTGAAAACGGTAAAGGTCACGCCGCTCAATCCGATTGCCGGAGGAATAGTCGCATTGAAATCGGCAGAAGACGCCGATCCTTCCACTCCAATCGGCTCAAGCCCTGTTTTGCCTGTCGAGAAACGTCGCGAACTTCGCCTGGTCGCGCAGATGATAGAGTTTCCGCCCGGTGTCGCCGCCAGCATCCTCGAGGGTTTTTGCGAAACCAGCGGGCTTCTTTATGTGCTCGACGGCCAGTTACAGCTGGACGCCGGCGGCATGCGCGAAAATCTCGACGCAGGAGACTGCGTATGCATCGAGAGTGACATGTCCATGGCATGGAGCGCCGCGGGGAAACATCGCTGCCGCGTCATGGCAGTCTTCCCCACAGCCGTCTGGTCAGAAACGTGACCATCCGGCGCCGCGCACGCCCCAACCGCATGCAATCGATACGATGAAGGATGAGCTGGTAGGCGAGGCGGGGATCGAACCCACAACCCCCGGCTTAGAAGGCCGGTGCTCTATCCAATTGAGCTACTCGCCCGTGCCTTTTCATTGTAGCTTCGAAGCGCCTCAAGCGGACGCTGGAGTGTCGAGAATTGCACCTGCAAAGGCATCCAGCGCGGCCTCGAGTGCAGTCGCCGCCTCGTTTGCTGACCCTGCGCATCCGGTCAGATAGGCGGTGATCCCGAAGTCCATACGCTCAGGCGCAGTGATCGCGCGGCGGACCACGAGATCGGCGCGGCAGCAGCGCAGCGGAACGGAATGAAGTCGTGCGCAGAACAGCCTGCACGCGTCGTCAATCATTGACGGCGAATGCCATTGGCCATCGCACCTGCTCACCAGGTCGATGTAGCAGCCCATTGCGTGCGTCGCGCAACCCGGCGGCGCATCCAGTTCGTCCGCATCGAATTCGGCCCGGTCAAGAACCAGCCAGACATCGCATTTTGAAGTCCATACGGGCGATCCAGCGGCATTCAGCCCGGTCAGAGCCGTTCCCAGCGCGGAAAACTCCGCAACCTCAGGTAACTCGCGCGCGCACTCCGGCCGCCGGCGCAAATCGACAAATCCTGACCACGCCGTGTCGATTACCGGAGCCTCGCCGCCCACCTCAAACTCCCAGTCAGCTTCCATTCCGCTTCCCATGCTCAGCCAGCAGGAAGCGCATCAGCGTCGCCTCCGCCCAGTGAATGTCGTTGCCCGAATCGCGCGAAAGATAGGCGCAATGGCCTCCGTGTCGAGTTTCCAAAAAGGCGATATGCGGGTTCGCGATAATCTTTGCGCGGGTTTCGGGAAACAGACGGATGAAGGGATCGTCCAGTGCATGCAGGATCAGCGTGGGGACCTCGATCCGGTCCACAACCCGCGCTGCGGCGGCCCGGTAGTAGTAGTCGTCGGCATCGCGAAAACCACAGTAGCGCGCCACAATCTTGTGATCGAATTGCCGAATCGACCGGATCGGCCTGAAGCTCTCTGCCGGCAGATACTCGTCAGGGAAAAACTTTGCCTTGCGCGCGTACCGGCGCATCAGTCCGCGCAGGAAATGCCGCTCATAGCCGCGATTGAGCGGCTCGTGCAGAGCGTCGGCGCCGGCTGCCAGATCGATCGCCGGACAGACTGCGGCCACGGCGCACAGCGGAGCGCGATGGCCCCACTCACCGGCCAGTTTGAGCACCAGGTTGCCGCCCATCGAATAGCCCGCAAGCGCTACTCTCTTGAGGTCAAAGCGCTGCGCATAGTGCCGCACCACCGCGCCAACGTCGCCGGAGAGCCCGGAGTGATAGAGGGTCGGGCTCAGTTCATCGGTATCGGCGCAGTTGCGCATATTCATGCGGATCACGTTGCAGCCCGCGTTCCATGCGCGCGCGGCGATGCCCTGAATATATTGGGAGTCCGACGACCCTTCCAGTCCGTGAACCAGCACCACTGTGAGCCGTGAAGCAAGTGGCCGATCGGCGTCACCCGGGTCAGTCTGCCAGTGGCAATGGCACAGCACGCGGCTCCCATCGGCTGGATCTACCTCCACCGTCTCCGCGATCGAATTCAACAGAAACGCCGGACGGGGTAGATAATTTCCAATAATGGTTTGCAGGTGGCCGTTGCTCAGTCCGCGACGGGGCTCAAACGGGGTATACCACTCCCGCAGCTCGGTGAGCCGGCCCTCAAACCCTGCTTTTTCTTTGGTTTCCTGGATCACGGAGTCTCTTGCGTCGGAGAAGGTTCGGCTCGTGGGTCCGTGCAAATTGGGGCGGCTAGAGGGGATCGAACCCTCGACATCCTGAGCCACAGTCAGGCGTTCTGCCGCTGAACTATAGCCGCCATATACCCTTACGATTGTAGCATCGAATCAACTTCGAAAGCCCGGCCCACACTAAGGACCAAATGCCGACGTCCCAACCCGATCCCGATCCAGCGCCGCCCATCCTACTCCCTCCGGATCGATGGAATCGCGGCGCGTGGCTCTTTCGCGACCGCACCCTGCACGGCGTCGAGATTCTGCTCGACGAAGCATTTCGCATCCCCGGCACCAACGTCCGTTTCGGCATCGACGGAATCGTCGGCCTCGTTCCCGGCCTTGGTGACGTCCTCGCCGGCCTGCTCTCCCTGATCATTCCGCTGGCCGCCTGGATTCGCGGCGTGCCTTATATCACGCTGGCACGCATGGCCGCCAATCTCGCCATCGGTGTCCTCGTCGGCTCCATTCCTCTCTTCGGCGACATCTTTGACATCGCCTGGAAGGCCAACCGGCGCAACTACCGCCTGCTCGTCCGTCACCTCGACGAACCTCGTCGTCACACCTGGCGCGACTGGGCGTTCCTCTGGTTTCTAGCAGGGGCTCTCGCCCTTGTCTTCGCCGCGCCGGTGGTGCTGATCCTGTGGCTGCTCTCGTGGATTTCCAGCCGTTAGAGGGCCTGCCCCCCAACAGAAAACCGATTCGCGATACAATCAATCTGAACAGTCGGGGCGTGGCGCAGCCTGGTAGCGCATCTGCTTTGGGAGCAGAGGGTCGGGAGTTCGAATCTCTCCGCCCCGACCAATACAAACTATTGATAATACAAGTGATATTGCGAATATCGACACGTATCTTTCCCGCCGCTCTTCAAGCAAGGTTGCCGAAGACTCGATTTTCAGTGTGGGCACTCCTTGGGCTGTCTGCCATGGTATCGCAGAGCGCATCTCCAACCGCTTGGTTTGAAGAATGCGAGCAGGTCAAGCTCGTGTTCCACTACCGTAGCGCGGTCCTCGCCGCAAAATCCTTCGCAGTGAATTCGTCGCGAAGCAGGCGCACGGACTCGCGCACATCGGCCTCCAGCATAGCCGGCCCGCTCACAGCGACGTGACCGCCGTCCTCGGTGCTTCCGTTTCCTTCTGTTGACTCGATCATTCCATTCCCCTCGCGCCAGCGGTTCATCGATCCGTGCAGATACTTGACTCCCGTCCGTCGCACAACTTCGAGCAGGTTGTGCAATCGCAGTCCACCACCAGCCATAATGGCCAGGCGTTCGCCTGCCTGCCTGCGCAGTTGCGCAATCGACTCCGCACCTGTCAGCACATCCGGTGCGCCGCCCGAAGTAAGCAGGCAATCGGCGCCCGTTTCAATCACCGCCTCCAGTGCCTCGATGAGATTGGACGTCTCGTCAAAGCTCCTGTGGAAGGTCACGCTCATGGGGCGTCCCAGCTTCACCAACTCTCGGGTTCGCTCCACATCCACGCTCCCATCCGGCCGCAATACGCCCACAACGACCCCCGCTGCGCCAGCCTCTTTTGCCTGCTCAATTTGTCGCCGCATCAGGTCAAATTCATCCGTGCTAAAAGCAAAGTCCCCACCGCGTGGACGAATCAACACGTGTACCGGAATCGAAAGCGCGCGGATCGCCGCTCGAGTCAGCTCAATCTCTGGCGTTACCCCGCCAATCGGCAGTTTCGAGCATAATTCGATTCGGTCGGCGCCCCCCAACTCCGCTGCCTGGGCCGTCTCAACGCTCTCAGCGCACACTTCAAAAAGAAAGGCTTTCATAAGGAATCCGGGGCGAGCTCCGCTCTTTCTGGAATTGCTTCTCACTAGTCCGCTTCGCTGTGACGGAAATGGGCCTTTCAGACCTACTCTGCGACCCGCTTGACCTCTGCCTTAAGTGAACTTCAACAAACCCAAGAAAACATAAGGCACGTTGAGCGATCTTCAATATAAAGGCGCAGGTCACAGCACAAAGAAAATCGCTCCGTCTTCCACAGTGAGTCCGATGTCGGCAACCTTGGCGGCTTCCTGGAGCGCTGCGCCCAGCATGACCACCGGGTCAGGGCTGACATCGAGGCGGCGCATCAGGCCTTCTCCTTTTTTGGCGCCCACGGAGAGGGCGATCTTCAATCCGCGACGCTTGCACTTTACCGGAGTACCGTCTTCGAGCTTCACATTCATCGGCTTGATGAAAGCATCGATGTAGTGAACTCCAATGCCGGACTTATCTCCGGTGTGCTCCGGGAGTTTGCTTTCAGCGGCCGGATTTACCTCACAGATTTTGACCTTCACGTTGACCTCCATTGACTGCGATTCCTTCTGATTCCAGATATTCATCCATCACTTTTCTAAACGCCCGGATGTGTTTCGGCGTGCTACCGCAGCAGGAGCCGACAATGTTTGCACCCGCCTTTAGAACCGGTATCAGGCCTTTCACCATTTGCTCCGGTGTTTCATCGTAAACAACTCTCATATTGATGAGCTGGGGCTTTCCGGCATTCGGCTGAACCATAACCGGAAGGCTGGTTACGCGCTTATAACGCTCCACAGCATCGCGCGCGCGCTCCATCTCCATACCGGTTCCGCAGTTGAGAGCCACAATGTGCGCGCCATGCTCCTCCATGAATTCCGCAGCGCGCTCGGGCTCAATGCCCATCATGGTGCGAAAGGTAGTGCCGTCGAGAGTGACATCGTAAGCCATCGACCCGATGGTGCACTTCGAGCCAGCCGCCTGTGCCGCCTCTATGCCGATCAGGAGTTCCTCAAGCGATGTTTGCGTCTCGATAATGATGGCGTCTGCCCCAGCATCGACCAGTGCCCCGGCCTGTTCCTCGAAGGCGCTGCGAACCTGGGCCTCGGTAAACTCCCCAAATGGCTGAAGCAAGCCACCGAAGGGTCCAATGTCGCCGAGCACGTAGCCTTCTTTGGCGCCAAAGGCCTGACGGGCAATCTCCACTCCCGCCTTGTTCACTTCAACCACGTGGTCCGCCTCGGAATGGCGAGTGAGCATGATGCGCGAGCCGCCAAAGGTGTTGGTGATCAGGCAGTCTGACCCGGCCTCCACGTAGCGCCGTTGAATGCCGAGCACTCTCTCTGGATGGGTGAGATTCCACGCCTCGCCGCAATTGCCTTGTTCCAATCCGGCAATCATAAGCTGCGTGCCCATGGCCCCATCGCCAAGCAACGGATGTTCCCGAACCATGTCCTGCAAGAGTTTCTTCATGAGATCTCCGTATCCTGCGCCCGTTCCTTTTGTACCAGCGCGTAGTGAATCGTTTCCAGAACCAGGCCCCATTTGTGATTACGGCTGGAGGCATCGCAATAGCAACCCGCGGCGCTGGTGTTGCGCTGCCAAGATAAGACAGCATTCAATCGTTCTCCGACAAGAGGTTTTTCTCGGTCGATGGAGGTCATCAGTTTTGAAGGATTATCGAGATATTGGCACATGAGGGTGTGGCCTTCATCTCCCGGGGCCGGCGCGCATCGCTGCTCGCGGATTGGATATCCTTCCGAGCGCGGGCCGAGCTTCACATTGTAGTGAAAGGTCAGCGGCCGGCCCATGTTGGTGCATGTAGTTCCGTCATAGCGGAAGAGAGCGTCAAGAGATCCGTCCTTGTTGACGTGCAGCGAAAGACGCTCATCCGCCCATCGTTTCAAAGCTCTCCGGTTCACGCTGTATTCGGCGTCGTGGTCCAGCACTGAAACGCGAATTGGAACTTGTTCACCCCACGATTGCGGAGCCCGCCGGTACGGCGCGCGCCTGTATTGACAGGGGCCAAAAGAACAATTCTCGCAGGGAACAAGATCGGTGAGCCTGCGCAAACGCTCTGTGGGACGCGTCAATCCGAAGACTGCCAACAAGGTTTTCTTGGGACGCAACATACCCGAATCAAGAACTTCCACTGGAGAAGGAAAGGTCTCCCTCCGCGTTCGCTTCATCAGCTCGAGCAGCCGCGGTTGGTCCGCGACATCCCATTCTGGATACCCAGGGCTATAGTGGGGTAATACGGCCATACCATGCTGTTCCGCCCAGTCGCACAGACGCGCTCCGGTGGCAGTGGCCAGATGCTCGACGACCGCCGAGCCAAATACTTCGAGGAAAAAATACTCGTCCGGCTTTTCATCTTTCCAGCGCCGGCCAGCTTCTTCCTCGGCTTCCCGTCCCGCGCCAACCGCAACCAGAACCACGCTGTGAGCTTCAGCCTGCTGGAGCGTGCTCTGCATCCGCTTGCTGGTGAACTGCACTCCATCAATTTGAATGGAGTCACCATCGATTTCGAAACTCTCCGCTTGCCGCGCATAGAACCACGGTCGGCCGTTTTTTGCGTACCAATCCCGCGCCCAATCCGCCAATTCCAGAGCACGGCCTTCGAGCACCCAGCCGCGCCGATAGCCGAGCAGGCGCACATACTCCTCCGGCAACACATTCAGCTCTGCATGTGTGTTGGCCAGCTCAACGGCTTCGGCTATGTCGCGCATGGAATCGGCTCCACAGGTTTGAATTGGCAGCCCTCCACAAAGAAATTGAAAAAGCTCGGGTGGGTTTCAAGACGGCAGTGCTCGACCCTCTTTACGAGCTCTTCCAATTCCTCACGCTTCGACTTTGAGAGCAGGGCGATGGTCGCGCCTTCAATCGCCGTATTGCCGGCCTGGACAATCTTCGATGAGGCGAGGCTGGGCACCAGTCCGATCCGCTTCGAGGCTTCGATATTCAGGTGCCGTCCAAAGCCACCCGCCAGATAAAAAACATCGATGTCGTTGAAGTCAATTCCATAGGTCGAGAAGACGGCGTGCAGACCGGCGACGTTAGCGCCCTTGGCCTGGGCCAATTCATTGACATCGCTTTCCAGCAGAAAAACGTCCTTGTCAGGCGTATCGCCGCGGTAAAGCACGATGCGTTGAACATCATCCTCAAAGCGGCCCATATCGTTCATCTGGCCGGTTCGAAGCAACTCGCTCAGCAGGTCGACCAGGCCGGAACCGCAGATGCCCTCCGGCGGAACTTCGCCGATGACACCTGGCCGAAAACTTCCGTCTTCGGCAATCGCCACTGCTTCAATTGCCCCGTCCAGAGCAGGCATGCCGCATGCAATCGCTCCGCCCTCGAATGCCGGACCAGCCGGACACGACGCCGCCAGAATGCGGTGCTTGTTGCCAACAATCAATTCTGTATTCGTCCCAATATCCATCACCGCGATAAGGCGCTCTTCATTGGCCAGGTCGACCGCCAGCATGCACGCTGCGGCATCCGCCCCCACGTGACCGCTGATGACGGGAGCGCCGTACACACGAGCTTTGGGATGGATGGGTAAAAGGCTGCGCAGCCCGCTCTGGGCGAGGCTCGTGGTGACGCGCTTGCCTTCGGCCATTTCGATTTCCGTGATCGACTGGTATGGGTTCTGACCAATGGAATACACGCTCTGCCGGAAGAAAAGATCCCGCATCGTCGAGTTGCCCACAACCACCATTTCATAAATGGTCTTAGGATCGACGGGGAACTTTTCGATAGCGTGTGTAAGGTAACCGGCCAACGTGCGCATCAGCAGTCTTCCTGGGTGCTCGGTGTCGTACGTGATGCGCGACATGACTTCAGAGCCGCCGAATCGCTGCGGATTCTCAAAGGATGTGTCCGCAATCAATTCACCGCTTTCGAGATCCACGAGTCGCAGCACAACCGTCGTAGTCCCAAGGTCCATAGCGATCCCGAGAATTGGCCCCGTGGACCGTTCCACTTCAACTCCGTCAATCAGGATTCGATCTCCATCGCGCGTGACCGCGGGGTCGAGAGCGAACTCCCGATTGCTGACGGGCAGTCCGAACGCGTGCCGCTCAATGACCATATGTCCGCGCCGCATGGTATGACAGCGAACGTGCCCCTCTGCGCCAGCGACGTATGTCTGACACGAAAGCCGGAAGTTCCCCTTGAGATGACACTCCGGCTCGGCAAGCGCCGAAAGGGAACTCATCCCCTCAACCACTTCGACCATGCACTCTTTGCACTTGCCCTGCGTGCGGCAGGAAGTGGGCACATCGATGCCCATGGCTTCGGCGTAGTCAAACAGCGATCGCCCGTCCGTCGCCTGGATTGATTGTCCGTTGATGGTGAGGGTAACGGCCATTTGCAGGGAATTCCTACCAGCCCTTCGCTTCGAGTTCGGCCTTCACTGCTTCCGCAACTTCTTGCGCGGAGCCCTCGCGTTCTTGTTCTTCGCTCCACTTCCACTGGGCAAGGTAGTCATCGGCATCTTGCAATCCTCGCTTAGCGGCGAGAATATCCACCTGTGCCATGAACTTGTCATCAAGCATCACAGTGACATCGTCGGCCTCATCCTCGGCCTTGATTTGAGTAGGGATTTCCTGCCAATACAGAATCTTGTAAGTCGTCACCACTGATTACTCCTGTGCCGCAAGCCGCAAAAACAAGTCCACCGCCGCGGAGGCGTTGGCGCCATATCCATCTGCACCGATTTCATCGGCAAACATCTGGCTGATGGGAGCGCCGCCGATCGCCATTTTGATGTGAGTGAGCCCGGCCGCGTCAAAGCCGTCGATCACCGTTTTCATGTACATCATGGTCGTCGTCAAAAGCGCGCTCATCCCAATAATCGTTGGCTTGCATTTCTCGGCCGCGGCCATGAATTTGTCCAGGCTCTGATCCACGCCGATGTCATGCAACTCAAAGCCCGCGCCCTCGGCCATCATGCCCACCAGGTTCTTGCCGATATCGTGCAAGTCGCCGCGAACCGTGCCCATCAGCAATACGCCTTTGGGCTTGGTGCCGCCATCCTTCGAAGTCAGCAGCGGCTTCAACACGCCCATGCCTGCCTTCATCGCACGCGCGGCGATCAGGACTTCCGGAACGTATAAGACGTTGTGCTTGAAATCCTCCCCGACCACGCTCATGCCCGCAATCAAGCCGTCGTTCAGGATTTCCTGCGCGGTCCGCCCCTCGGCAAGCGCTTCTTTTGTAAACCGCTCCACCTGGTCGGCGTTCCCCTCGTACAGGAACTGATTCATTAAGGCATAATCGGGCATCCGTATTCTCCTTAGCGAGTACTCACAGCCGCGCTGCGGGCACGCTTCTCATTGAATTCTTGCAGAGCCTCAAGCATGGCCAGGATATTCTCGCGCGGCATTCCCGGGCTGGTGCCGCCGCCTACGGAAAGAATGATCCCCTCGCCACCCGAACCTTCCAGGACTTCAAGGGTCTCGTCCTTCACTTCTTCCGGCGTTCCGCGCACTCCAATCTCCAGCGGATTGACGTTGCCCATCAGGCACATGCGGTCGCCCACGCGCCGCTTCACTTCAGTGATGTGTTTCTGCTTGCCCCAGTTGAGCACATTGAATCCCGCATCCGGCAGGTGGTCGAGACAAGCATCGACTTCGGCGTCATTGTGGTACACCTTGACCCAGTCATTGGGAAAGGCATCGCAAATGCGCTTCAGGTATGGATGCGCAAACTCGAGGTAATGCTCCTCGTTGATGAAACCCACGATATCGTCGAGGATGAAAATGCTCTCGACTCCGTCGCCCATCACCTTCTGCTGCGCTTTGAGCCAGTCGATGATCATGCGTGTGCACAAGTCAATCAACTTGTGCGCGCCCTTGGGATCCTCCACCAGGTCGATCATGAATTCCGTCGTGCCGCGAACAAACCCCGCCGTGCAAAGCGGCCCGCGTGAGGTGACCATGGGAAGGATGTAGCCGGCGTCCAGAATGCGCTGCTTGGCCATGCCGATGCGGTGCAAGGTCAGGCCGGCAAAACCGTCAGCCTCCACTTCGTAGTCGGGAAAGCTGTCGATATCCTCGAGGCGCCTGAGGGTCTGGTATTCGCTGGGCGTGTTGTCCTGCCAGAATTTGATCTTGGCGCCCAGCACCGAGGGCTCGGCCGCCATCCCGTACTCCATCCACCAGGAGGGGATGAAGGTGATATCCGGGAACTCGCGCATAATCTTCAAGTTGGATTGAAACCAAAGTTCGGGATCCAGAAAATAGTCGAGGTGCTTGATCCCCAGGTACCCGGGAATCCATGGGCTATCGACGATCAGCGCCATTGGAATTTTGTCCATCTTCTCGCGACGCGCAGCGCGCTTGAAGGTTTCCCATTGTTCTGGCCGCATACATCACCTCCAGGTCGCGTTACGGATGCACGCAACCATTTCCAGATCGGAACTGGCAGACGAAGAAATACCTGCGTTTTTTCAGCTTCGTAGCCATTTTAGCCCAGCCCGAGGACGTCGGTCGTGGATATTGTTGTGGTATCGAAATAAATCTTGCAAAGTCAACGGAGCGGCGCCAATTGCCAAAATCATAGTGTACGGGCAACCATGCGCACCGAGGAAGTTGGCCTAATCCTTTTAGGCCGCGAGGACCGGTCGCATTATTCGCCAATGATGGTCCTTAATTTGCGGACGGACCGCGGTATCTGGTTCGCCGCTACGCTTCCAAATCCCAGCACAAATCCCTGGCGAGGTGCCTTGCCCAAATAAGACGGCGAAAGCGGCCACAACCACAGCCTTTCCGCAGCCGCTCTTGCCGCAATCGTTCGATCGCTGATACCGTTTTTCATCGTGACCGCCAGGTGCATTCCCGCCTCTGTCCCATGCACCTCCAGCGCATCTCCGAACTCTTCCCGAATGCTCTCGATAAGCACTGTCCTTCGTTCACCATAAAGCTGCCGCATCTTTCGAATATGCCGCCCAAAATGCCCCTGGTTCATGAAGTCTGTCAGGACCTCCTGGTATAGGTACGGAGGGAAGATGTCCATGGCGATGCGTACCGCGATAAACCGCTCCACCAGGTCGGTCGGAATGACAATATAGCCGATGCGCAATGAAGGAAACAAAACCTTGCTGAATGTTCCGATGTAAATGACGCGCGCGTTCACGTCCAGCCCCTGCAACGAAGCAACAGGCCGGCTCTCGAAGCGAAACTCGCTGTCGTAGTCGTCTTCAATAACCCAGCTTCCCGTGCCTTGCGCCCAGTTCAGCAGATGCAGCCGGCGCGATGCGCTCATCGTCGACCCCAGCGGGAACTGATGCGACGGAGTAACAAACGCCGCCCGTGCCTTTTGCTTCCGCCGGACCACTTCTTCAATGACCATCCCTTCGTTGTCCACCGGAACCGGCACAAGATGACAGCCCGCCGCGGCCAGTACCGTTCGCCCCAGCACATATCCCGGCTCTTCCACCAGCACTCTGCTGCCTGGGTCGAACAGTACGCGAGCAGTGATGTCCAGCGCTTGTTGAGAGCCGGAAACCACCATCACCTGATTGGCTTCGCAGTTCACGCCGCGCGCGGTGCGCAGATAGGAGCAGATCGTCTCGCGAAACTGCTGCGAACCAAGCGGGTTCACGTAGTGGATCGCCTTCGCGCTGGGGTTCCGGCTGTGCTGGGCCACGAGATTCGACCAGATCTGAAAAGGGAACTGGTCAAACGCCGGTTGATGCACGCCAAAGGCGCCCCAGCCGTGCAGTTTGGGTGAGCCCAGCGCCGGGGGATAGAGAAGCGAACGGTGCGCTACTGGACGAGGACCTGATCGAATCTGCGTGGAAGGGCTCTTTTGCCGCTCAACCGACAACAACTGTTCCGGCAATGAACCCGACACAAAGGTCCCGGCGCCCACGCGAGTCTCAAAATACCCCTCGGCCAGAAGCTGAGCGTATGCATGCAAAACCGGGAAGCGGGACACCTGGATATCGGATGCAAAGTCGCGGCTCGATGGAATCTGTTGTCCCGGTCGAAGATCGCCACGCAGGATCCTTGCACGATACGCGTCGTAGATTTGCTTGTGCAAAGGAGCCGTCGCTTCGCGATTGATCTCAATAATGGGTGAAATACCGATGGAACGGCTGCTCATCGATCCAGTATAGTGGCTAGCTGCAAAAGGTACAAAATGGTTATGTTCTCTAACCACTTCTCCTGAGATATTTTGAATAGGCGACTTGATTCCATCGAAAACTGTGAACGACCCGCAGAATGATGGTCTTCTTTCGAAATGGTCTTGCAGTTCTACGCGGTGGGTCAGGTCTTCCGCAACCCACCGCATTTTTTTGCTTGAGTTCCCATCCGAGTCCAAGCCGGCGAATAACGAACCCGAGTGGTTGGCGGTCCCTGGGGAAGTAACTTTGATCCGCTGGAAGTGGTCATGCGAAATCCAGGCGAAATGGTTATTGCGCATGCCACTCAGCCGGTCCACTGTGATTCCTATGCCTGTCCTCCCGCATTGAAGTAAATCCCCGGAGACTGAATGCCGGTGAACAGGCGGAGCGTTGAGGCGCCCGCATGGTCTCAGCCTCCAGAACGGGAGGTAACATGAGCAGGATCGATGAACGCCGGTTGCTACCGGCTACCGCTGTACTCGCCGTCCTCGTCACCGCGTCTCAACTCTTTCTCGCGCAGTCCGCCGGCGCTTCTTCGGTTTCCACGGCGCCGTCCCAACAGCCGGCCGCGTCGCCGGCATCGCTGCCCGAGGCCCAGCATCCGGCCGCCGCGGCGAATGCCCCGGAAACTCCCGAGGAGACCGGCGACAGGCTCCTTGCGGAGAAGAAGTTTCAGGCTGCAATCGACGCCTATAAAAAGGCTCCGCATGACTCCCCCACAGTCTGGAACATGATGGGCATCGCGTACCAGCAGATGTTCTCGAACGATGAAGCGATACGGTGCTACTTCGCCTCGCTCAAGCTCAACCCAGAGAGCGCCAGCGTCCTGAACAATCTGGGCACCGTCTACGCTTCGCTCCAGGATTACCGCGGCGCCGAGCGCTACTACCGCAAGGCGCTCAAGCTTGACCCGAAGTCGGCTCCGATTCTCAAGAACCTTGGCACCGACCTCCTGTCGCGTCGCAAATTCCGGCAGGGCGGGGAATTCTATGCGGCCGCGCTGGCCGTCGATCCGCACATCTTCGACGGGCCCGCTGGCCTGCAAATCTCCGACCCAACCTCCGCCTCAAACCGCGGCGCCATGAACTACTACATGGCAAAAACTTGCGTGCATGCCGGCCTTAACGAGCGGGCAATTGAGTACCTTCGCATGGCTCTCAACAACGGATTCACCACCCCCAGGAAGATTCTTGCCGACAGCGAGTTTGCCAGCCTTCACAACATGCCCGCATTCGAGCAGCTTCTTGTTTTGCAAAGGAATTAGCAGGATCGTCGATCTAATTCACTGTGCCGCCGGAAGTTCTGTGCAAATGCAGAATGCCGGCGGCGCAGCCATGTTGAGCCAGCCTTCCCATCACTTCGCGCTGGAACTGCGCCGACCGCCGGATTCGTTGTCCAATTTCCTCAAACAGGCGTAAGATGACGACATGAAGTCGTTCGCTGTGGCTGCGCTGATGGTGGTTGGAATATCTCTTCCGGCCTGCGCCCAGCACGGCGGATCGCATGGCGGGTTTTCCGGTCATTCCACATCCGCTTCACGCGGCAGCTTCAGGGCCTCTGCTCCCAGTCATTTCGCAACCTCTCCGCGCTATTCCGGCAGTAGGAACTCTTCCGGCACCAGGACTTTCGCCATGCCGCAAGCGGGTCCGCAATCGAGTTATAGAGGTGTTGCTGATCATCCCGGTGCACGCGGGCCCCATACAGGATCGGGGCGTTATCGCAGGCCCTACGTCTCACCTTATAGAGCCGGCCTGCCCTATGGCCTTGTGGGATACCCCGGTTACCTTGGCTATCCGCTTTCTGCGGATGACTCCGGTGATGACACCGGGAGCGCACCGGCCGCCACAGCGGAGACCTACGATGGTCCACCGCCTCCGCAGGATATGCCTCCGTATCTGCCTCCATATCCCAACCAGCCTCCGCCAGCGCCGTCGGAAGCAACGCCTGCTCCGGCCGCTCAGGACGCCGTCACCCTTGTCTTCGCCGACGGCCGTCCCTCCGAGCAGATTCACAATTACATGCTCACTCGGACCACCCTCTTTGTCCTCGACCAGCGCCATCAGGATATTCCGCTTGATCAGCTCGACCTTGCCGCGACGGCAAAGGTGAATCACGATGCCGGGGTCGACTTCCATCTTCCCGTAGCCCCCGGCCAATAAAGTTCCGCTAACTCCGCCAACACGTGCGCAGCGCGGATAACTCCGCCAACTCGTTGCCTCAATGAAAATCATGTGACCGGATATCTGCGCTGGTGATCTCCAACGGCTCAATCCGCTGCGCCTTCACGTGGATCACACCGTCCTGATTCTGCAGCGGTCCTTCGATCCGCAAAAAGCGGTTGCGCGTCACCGTCATTCGATTCTGTTCAAACACATCGGGCGCAAGAATGATGTTGGCAATTCCGGTTTCGTCTTCGAGCGAGAGAAAGACAAATCCCTTCGCCGTCCCTGGCCGCTGCCGTGCAATCACGCATCCGGCAACGCACACGCGCTGATTCCTGCCCAGTTGCTCAAGCTCCTGCGCGGAGAGGATGCCCTGTTGCCGCAGCGCCGCGCGGTGATACGCCATGGGGTGTGGGCCAGTCGTCAGCCCGGTGCCTCCATAGTCTGCAGCCAGCCGCTCGTCCGTCGTCATCTTCTGCAACGGCGTGCCGTGCGAGCTGGACTCAGACAGACTCGCGTTTCGCAGTAACGGACCAACGGGCCTGCCAGCCTGTTCCACCTGCCACAGCGCATCGCGCCGATGCTCCACTTCGCCAAGCGAGTTCAGCGCGCCAATGCCGGCTAGTAGAACAAGTTCCTTGCGATTCAGCTCCGGCACTCGCCGCGCCAGGTCATCGACCGATGCATACATTCCTGTCTTGCTGCGTGCGCTCAAAATCTTCTCCGCGGACGCCTGCTTCAACCCCTTCGCGTAGTTGAAACCGATCCGGAGCGAAAGCGATCCATCCGCCTCCGCCTCCAGCGTACACACAGCTTCCGACCGCTGCACATCGAGCGGCCGCACGCGCAACCCGTGCCGCTGCGCATCCTTGATCAACACCGCCGGCGAATAAAATCCCATCGGCTGATTGTTCAAGAGGCCGCAGGTAAAGGCCGCGAGGTAGTGAACCTTCAAATACGCAGAGGCATACGCAATCAGCGCAAAGCTGGCCGCATGGCTCTCCGGAAACCCATACATAGCAAACGAAGAAATGCCCTGCACAATATTGTCCTGCGCATCCGGCCCGATGCCGTTGCGCGTCATCCCCGCGCGCAGCCTGCCCTCCAGATCCTTCATGCGCTGCATCGATCGCCGCATGCCCACTGCCCGCCGCAGCTCTTCCGCCTCCGCGCCGCTGAAACTCGCCACCGTCATCGCCATGCGCAGCAACTGTTCCTGAAACAGCGGAACTCCGAGGGTCCGTTTGAGCACCGGCTCCAGCGATGGGTGCGGATACGTCACTCCTTCTTTTCCCTGCCTGCGCCGAATATACGGCTGCATCATCTTGCCCACGATGGGCCCAGGTCGTATGATCGCCACCTGCACCACCAGGTCGTAGAAGCGCACCGGCGCGTTGTGCGGAATCGACGCCATCTGCGCGCGGCTCTCCACCTGGAACATGCCCACCGTA
>Ga0224555_1002879_pt1 | contig 18982 bp, 13 predicted proteins | sample 714S23034metaG_FD_180687 | JGI IMG/M metagenome (GOLD analysis project Ga0224555, IMG submission 180687) | Peat soil microbial communities from Stordalen Mire, Sweden - 717 S2 30-34 | ecosystem: Environmental > Terrestrial > Soil > Wetlands > Peat | place: Sweden: Norrbotten County, Stordalen...
CCGTCCGGGTCCGTTCGCAAGCTCTGGCTCACCGCGTCGGGCGGCCCGTTCCGCAACACGCCGAAGGAGGAATTTCCCGGCATCAGCGTCGAGCGCGCGCTGAAACATCCATCGTGGGTCATGGGGAGCAAGATCACGATTGATTCGGCGACGCTATTCAACAAGGGATTGGAGATGATTGAAGCGCGTTGGTTGTTCGACATCGAGATGGGACGCGTCGGGGTTGTGGTGCATCCGCAGAGCGTGGTGCATTCGCTGGTGGAATTTGTGGATGGTTCCATGCTGGCGCAGCTTTCCACGCCGGACATGTGCCTTCCGATCCAATTCGCGCTCACCTATCCGGACCGGGTGTCCAGCGATCGGGTCCGAACAAACCTGGCGAAACTCGGCAGCCTGACTTTCGAAGAGCCGGACCTCGAAAAGTTTCCGGCGCTCAGCCTGGCGCGCAGGGCAGGGGACATGGGCGGCACATTGCCGGCCGTGCTGAATGCCGCGAACGAAGTCGCGGTCGATGCCTTTGTGAACCGGCGAATCGCGTTTCCGCAGATCGGCGAAATCGTCCGCCGCTCCATGGACCGGCACACGGTGGTGGCGCATCCGAGCCTGGACCAGGTCCTGGAAGCCGACGCCTGGGCGCGGAGAGAGGCGGCGCTCTGATTGTTCATGTCGCGGCGCCCGGCTCCGATGGAAATGAATTACTGGCTTGTGAAACAAGAACCGGAGGCCTACTCGTGGGCCGACCTCCTCAGGGACGGCCGTACGGAGTGGACCGGAGTCCGCAATTTCCAGGCGAGAAACAACCTCCGCGCGATGAGGAAGGAGGACCCGGTTTTCTTCTATCACAGTGTCACCGATAAAAAGGTCGTCGGACTGGCGCGGGTGGAGCGGGAGGCTTACCCCGATCCGACTGCCGACGGAGGGGATTGGGTGAGCGTGGACCTGGTGCCGGTCAAAACGCTGACGGCAGCAGTCGGTCTCGAGGCGGTCAAGTCGGACAAGATTTTGAGGGCAATTCCACTCGTCAAACAGGGGCGGCTCTCGGTGATGCCGCTGACACGGGAACAATTCGAGCGGCTGCTGAAACTGTCACAGACTGCCGGGTAGTTATGGCGCGTTGCTGACTTGGATTTGTCTCTGGTCCCAGTAAGCAAAGCGTGGAACGGGCGACTCGCCTGTACCGTCCGGCGACTCCCCGGCCGGAAGAGTTGGATGACGGGCGACACTTTGGCGTGAGGATCAATGAAACCGCCCCTCTCCATTCCGTCCGGCCAGTGGCCGGGCGGCACGGGCGGGTCGCGCGTACTACCCGAGGCGCGTGAGGTATTCGGTCTAAAAGTGAAATGTTCGAGAGGGGCGTTTTCCTTGCGTGACCTCGGCGATCGACACGTGCAGCGCCTCCACCATCCGCCGCAATTGCTGTTGTGTGGTGCAATACGGCGGCATCAGCACGATGACATTTCCGATCGGACGGGTCAGGACGCCCCGCCGGGCCATGGCCTCGCAGACGCGTATGCCGGCGCGCTCCGGCAAATCGAACGGCTCCCGCGTCCGCCAGTCGCGCACCAGTTCGACGCCCGCGATCAGGCCGACCTGGCGGATGTCGCCCACGTGCGGGAGGGACCAGAGGCGGCGCAGCTCGAGGCGCATCGTTTGCTGGAGTTGATGGCGCGCCCGGGCGGACGCCGCGCTTTGCAGCAACTCGAGGCTGGCGAGGGATGCAGCCGCGCCGAGTTGATTGGCGGTATAACTGTGACCGTGAAAAAACGTTTTAAAATCCTCATGCTCACCCAGGAAGGCGTCGAAAATCTCCTGCGTTGTCAGGGTGGCCGCCATCGGCAGGTAGCCGCCCGTCATCCCCTTGGCCACGCATAGAAAATCGGGTTGAACACCTTCCTGGTGGCAGGCGAAAAGGATTTGAGATTTGAGATTTGAGATTTGAAATTGGAGGGTGCCGGTTCTGCCGAAACCCGTCATCACTTCGTCTGCAATGAGCAGCGCCCCGTGGCTTCGGGCGATGTCGGTCACCTGCGGCAGCCAGCCGGCTGGCTGGGGGATCATGCCGGCTGCGCCTTGCATGAGCGGTTCGAAAACGAAGCCCGAGTACGGAGCGCCGCGCTTCTTCTGCGAGACAAGCTTTCGCTCCACTTCGCCGACGCACTCCCAGGCGCATTTGCGGTATTCCCGCGCGTCCTCCCGTTCCGGCCGGGCGCGGTTGAAGGGGCAGCGATAGCAATAGGGCGCCATCACTTCATCGGTTTTGAACAGGAGTCCGGAGAAGCGCCGGTGAAACAAATCAACATGGCCGAGCGCCACCGCCCCGATCGTGTCGCCATGATAGGCGCCCGCGAGCGAAAGGAATTTCGGTTTGCGGCTCCGGCCCGAACGCCGGGCAAATTCGTAGGCGAGCTTGAGCGCGGCCTCGACCGCGGTGGAACCGTCGTCGGAGAAGAATACTTTTGACAATTTACGATTTACGATATTCGATTGACGCGTTTTGCCGCCTGGAGCCGCGTCAATCGTCAATCGTAAATCGGAAATCCCAGGGTTTGCTGCTTGCACTAACAGTGCACCGAGGGTTGAGGCCGGTTCATTCGCCAGGCCGAGCGCGGAGGAATGCGCGATTTTGTTCAACTGGCGCCGGATCGCGCCGTTGATCGCCGGGTGGTTGTGCCCATGCAGATTCGTCCAGATCGAGGAATTGGCATCGAGATATTGCCGGCCCCGGGCGTCACGCAAGACCGCTCCGCGGCCTTCGACAATGACGATCGGCTCGCGCCGGAGCCATTCGCGCATCTGGGTGAACGGGTGCCAGATGTATCGTCGGTCGAGTCGGGCGAAGGAATTCATTGTCCAAAGTTTAAAATCCGATCCCCAGGTCGTGAAGCGCGCCGGTGAGTGTGGAAATGTCTGCGGGCGAATGCCCCGCGGTGACTGTGAGGCGCAGGCGGGCACGGCCGCGGGCGACGGCGGGATAACGGATCGCGGGAACGAAGAGGCCCTGCGCCCGCAACAAGGCGGAGGTGTTCACGGCCCTGGATTCGTCGCCGATCAGGATTGGGAGGATGGCGCTGGGGGAGTTTGTGGTTTGAAGTCCGAGGCCCGAGGTGCATTCGGAAACCAGCCGCCACATCGAGCGGCAGCGGTCTGCGCCCGCTTTCGATTCGATGAACCGAAGGCCGGCGACCGCGGCGGCGGCGGCGGCGGGCGGCGGCGCAGTCGAAAAAATGAAGCTCCGGGCCCGGTTGACAAGGAAATCGATCAACACGCGCGAGCCGCAGATATAGCCGCCGGCCGAGCCCACCGCTTTGCCCAGGGTGCCCATCTGGATCTCGATCCGGTCGCTCACGCCGGCCTCTTCCGCGAGGCCGCGCCGATTTTTCCCGAACAAACCGGCGGCGTGCGCTTCATCGACCATGAGCCATGCGCCGTATTTGTCCTTCAGATCCACCAACGCCCGCATCGGCGCCTGGTCTCCGTCCATGCTGAAGACCGATTCGGTGACGATCAGGACCTGCGATTTGGGAGTTCGGGCGCCGGCCCATTTGAGAATGTCCTCGAGGTCATTCGGATCGTTATGGGCAAACACGCGGAGTTTGGCGCCCGACAGTCGCGCGGCGTCCACGATGGACGCGTGGACCCGCTTGTCGATGAGGATGACATCGTTCTTTTCGAGCAGCGCGCAGATGGTTCCCAGGGCGGTGGCGTAGCCGGTGGAGAAACTGAGGGCCGCCTCGCTGCATTTGAAGGCGGCCAGGGCTTCATCGAGTTCGTGGTGGGGAGCCATGGAGCCGCAGACCAGCCGCGAGGCGCCGGCTCCTGTGCCAAACCGCTCGATGGCTTTCACCGCGGCTTCCTTGAGGGCGGGTTCGTTGGCGAGGCCCAGGTAGTCGTTGGAACCGAAGTTCAGCAGGGTCCTGCCGCCGATTTGAATGCGGGCGGACTGCGGTGAATCCACGCGCCGCAATTCCCGATACAGCCCCTGTTCCCGCAACGCGGCAAGACGCCGGCTCAATTCGCCGTCGAGGCTGTTCGCAGGCTTCATTGCGGCGCGGGTTCGACGGCCCAGTTCCCGTCGATCATGCTTGCCGACACATCCCTGCGATGATCGAGCACCGCTTCATAAGCCTCCGCCGCGTTGCCTGCGAAGGGAATCGTGATGAGGTCGGCGAACGCGCCTTTGGACAATCGGCCGATCTTGCGGTCCAGGCCGAGGGCGAGGGCGCCGTTGAGCGTGGCCAGGCGGAGGATCTTTTCGGGGGGCAATCGCGAGTGGGCGCGCGCGAAGGATCGCATTTCATCAAACATGTTCAACTCGACCGGTTCCTTCGGTTTCTTATAGACGGTTGCCAGGCTGTCGGTGCCGAGACAGACATTGACCCGGGCGCGGGTCAGTTCGCGGAGCGGGAATTTTTGGTGTCGGAAATAGAAGTGGCTTCGAGGGCAATGCACCACGCTGGCCTTCTTCCGGGCGAGGAGCGATGCGTCCCGAGCGGCGAGGAAATTGACATGCACGGCGAGCAGGTTTTTCGACAGGGCCCGGCAGCGTTCGAGGTGTTGGACCGGCGAACCGACCCCGCAATCGGACATGTCGCGCTCGTTGCGGCGAAGCCACTCGAACATCTCGCCGCTCCCGTTCATGAACATTTCGAATTCCTGCGTGGATTCGGCGACGTGGATCGACAGGGGCCACCGGCGGCGGCGCGCGGCCGCGGCGGTTCGCCGCAGCAGTTCCGGGACGGTCGAGTAGGGAGCGTGAGGCGCCACGGCGGCGCGGCAACGGCCGCGCGACAGCGACTCGATGCGTTCCAGGGCCTCCTGCAAGATCGAGCGCGGCTTGCGCCGGCTCCTGACCCCCGTCAACTCGAGAAATGAAATCACGCGCAAGGGGGTGGCGGTCCACACTTCCGGCAGCAGCTCCGGCACCGCTTCGAAATCGGCAACCGTCGTGGTCCCGGTGCGCAGGAGCATCCGCGCGCCCCGCAGCCAGGATTCCGCAAACTCGGAATAGTTCCACTCCGATTTGGCCGAGGTGATGAGCTTGATCCAGTCGGTGAACGATTTTTGCGGTGGGACCTTTCCGGCCATGTCCGTGTAGTCCAGATGGCAGTGGGCATTGACGAGGCCCGGGAGGAGGATGGAGTTTCCGAGGTCGATCGCTTCGCCCTGCTTGCTGGCGCGAAGATGTTTCCAGGATCCGATCGACGCGATCCGGTTGCCTTTGATGAGGACGGCGCCATCCTCGATCGGCGGCTGTGAAACGGGCAGGACGATGCGGGACCGGAGAATCATGGAAACGCAGAATAGGGATGGAAAAATGCGGGAAGGGGGGTGCATTCAGCCGTCATGATTCCATTTTCCCGCATCAAATCGCCTCTTCCTGGCGAGTCTGTTTGGAGCGGGCGGCGACTTTATGCTTGCGAGCCTTGTATTTATTTTGCCGTTTCCGGATCTGTTGTTCGATTTTCTTCACGACCAGGTCGATCGCCGCGTAAAGGTCGATTTCGCGGTCTTCGGCAAACAGGTCAGGTCCGCGCACGGCCAGCCGGATCGAGCAGGAGAACTGCCGCTCCCTCACGCGCGTGTGGTCGTGTTCGAGCGTCACGCGCACGTCGATCGCCCGCTTGTCCAAGCGCTCCAATTTGTCGAGTTTGTCGAGAACGTGCTCCTCGATCGCCTTGGTCAAGGTCACGTTGTGCGTCGAAAGGATTAATTTCATGAGCGCATGATGGCGTCGGCGCGCCGCGAAATCCAGCGAAAGTCGCGCCATGGATCGCCAAGGGATGCTTGAATCTCCGCCCCGGTTTCATTAAAAGTCATGCGTGCCAACCAAAGTTGTTGCTGTTGCCAACCAGAAGGGCGGGGTTGGAAAGACCACCACTGCGGTCAACCTGGCCGCGTGCGTGGCGGCGGTTGGCAAGCGCGTCCTGCTCTTCGATCTGGACCCGCAGGCCAACGCCACCAGCGGCGTGGGGCTGGAAAAGGAGGAGGGAGCGAGCGCTTACCGGGTGTTGCTGGGCGAGGGGAGCCTGACCGACAAAATCCGGAAAACGGTTTTCGACCGGCTGAGCGTCATTCCCAGCGAGATGGATTTGTGCGGGGCGGACATCGAGCTGGCGCGGGCGGACAATCATTTGCTGCGTGCCGCACAAGCGTTGCAGCCGGTGCTGGACGGCGGGCAGTTTGACGTGGTTCTGATCGATTGTCCGCCTTCGCTGGGCGTCCTCACGCTGAACGCGTTCGCGGCGGCCGATGGGTTGCTCGTGCCGCTCCAGTGCGAGTACTATTCGCTTGAGGGAATTTCCATGATCAACCGGATCCTCGGCCAGCTCCAGCGCAACGGCATCAATCCGCGCCTGGAGATACTGGGCGTGGTGATGACAATGTATGATGGGCGCACGAATCTGGCGGCCCAGGTTGTGAGTGAAGTGCGCGAGTACTTTGGCGAGCGCGTTTTTGAAACGATGATTCCGCGCAGCACGCGGCTCGCGGAAGCCCCCAGCTTCGGCAAGCCGATCATTCATTATGACAAATACAGCAGCGGTGCCGCCGCCTACGAACTCCTGGCGCAGGAATTCATCGGACGGCTCGGGCTTTGATCCGCGTTCGGACGCGGCCCCGAGTCGAGGCTCCGACCAACCATGGACTCCGGAGGGACCCCTTTGAGCGGCTCCTCCCGTCGGGGAATCCTTCTGGTTTTGGGGCTGCTCCTGCTGCTGACGATGGCCCTGCGGGTGCCCCTGCTGGACATCCCGTTCGAGCGGGACGAGGGCGGCTACTCGTACATTGCCTGGAGGCTCGGGTATCACGAACTTCCCTACCGTGATTGGATCGACCACAAACCGCCCGCCATCTATTGGGTGTACCACCTGGCCTTGAGCCTGCCGTTCGAATCGATTCGCTCCGTCCACGTCATGGCGCTGCTGTTCTCGGCGTCGTCGGCTTGCGCCCTCTTCTTTTTGGCCTCCCGCTTCGTCGGCCGATCCTGGGCGGCGGTTGCCGCCGCCCTGTTCGCGCTTGTTTCCACAGATCCGCTCGTGCAGGGGACATCCGCAAATACAGAGTTGTTCATGCTGCTTCCGCTGATACTTTCCCAACTCGCCTTCCTTTCGGCGGCATCCGGCGGCCGTCGCAGAGTTCTTCTGATGATAGTGTGCGGCGTGCTGAGCGGTATCGCGGTCGCCTTCAAACAGGTGGCCGCCGTCAACTGGCTTTTTCTCATCGCGTGTTATTTCGCATTCGCCACGGGCGGAAGGCGGCTGCGAGAGACGCTGTCATTTGCCGCATGGTCCACGACGGGACTCGCCGCTTCCTGGGGACTCATCGCGATGTATTTTGCAGTTCACCACGCGCTGCGTGATTTCATCTATTGGGTGTTCACTTACAATCTGGAGTACGCCGACGCAACCCCGTGGAGGGAGCGTTTGGAGAATTGCGCGCAGACGCTCACGACGCTCTGGCGGACGCAGGCGGGGGTTTGGATTCTGTCGGTCGCGGGTTTTGCGGGTGTTTGGCAGGCAGGCCGGAGGAAGTGGTTGCTGTTCCTGGGCGGGTGGCTCATGACGAGCCTCGTGGGAGTCAGTGCGAGTGGATTCTTTTTTGCGCATTATTTCCAGCAACTGCTGCCCGTGCTGTGCGTCACCGCGACGCTGGGAGCGGAGGTGGTGTATCGTTCCCGGTTTTGGAGCGGGATTTCCGCCTGGGGCCGGGGATCGCTGCTGGTCCTGCTTCTGGTTTTGCCACCGGCGACGGTGTTGTTTCCCTTTCTGTTTGTGTATTCACCTGCGGAAGCGGTTCGGAGAATCTACCCGGGCAATCCATTTGCCGAGATGCCCGAGATGGGCAGACGTATCGCCGAGGTGACGCAGCCGCAGGACCGGGTGTTCCTGTTCGCCATGGAGGCCGAAGCCCTCTTTTATGCGCGGCGCGTTTCGGCCACCCGCTACGTCAATCTCCTTCCCTTGTACAGCCCCCATCATGATACGCGCGAGAAGCAGCTCGAAACCGCCCGGGAAATAACTCTCGCCCGGCCGGCGGCGGTATTCTGCCTTCCGAACGGACTCTTCTTTCGGCCGGGAACCGAGCAGTATTTCTCGGGTTGGGTTGAGACCTACCACGGCCGGAACTTCCGTGCCGACACCGCCGTGGCCGTGGACCCGGCCTACCATTATCGTCTCATCCCGATTCCCGAAGACCTGTCCATCCCGCTGTCGCCCGGGGAGCGGCTTGTCGGCGCCTTGTATGTGACGAAAACCCGATAACGATAACGGGTGGCTCAGATCGTCGTGCTCTTGTTCAAATAGTCGTCGATGGCCCGCGCGGCGCGTTTGCCGTCGCCCATGGCGAGGATGACGGTAGCGGCACCGCGGACGATGTCGCCGCCGGCGAAAACGCCGGGAAGACTGGTCATGCCGTTGTCGTCCACGAGGACGTTTCCCTGGCGGTTCAACTTCAGCTCCGGGCATGTTGAAGTCAGCAACGGATTCGCGCGCGTGCCGACGGCCACCACCACGACATCGCACGGCAGCAGGAATTCGGAACCCGGAATCGGCTCGGGTTTTGCCCGGCCGGACGGGTCCGGCGCGCCGAGTTTCATGCGAAGGCACCTCAGGCCCGAGACCCAGCGTTTGTCGTTGCCGACGACTTCCATGGGTGCGGCGAGGAAATGGAACTGGACGCCTTCCTCCTCGGCGTGCTTGACCTCTTCCGTGCGGGCGGGCAATTCGTTCCGGGTCCGGCGGTAAACGATCGCGGCTGATTCGGCGCCCAGTCGTTTGGCGGTTCGGACCGAGTCCATGGCGACGTTGCCTCCGCCGACCACGGCCACGCGCTGGCCGCGAAGGATGGGGGTGTCGGTGCGGGGAAACTGGTAGGCGGCCATCAAGTTGACGCGCGTGAGGTACTCATTGGCGGAATAAACGCCCTTCAGATTCTCGCCCGGCACGCGCATGAAGACGGGCAGTCCGGCGCCATTGGCGATGAACACGGCGTCGAAACGCTCGCGGAGTTCCGGAAGGGTGTACGTGCGTCCGACGACCACGTTACACTCGATTTTCACGCCGGCTTCTTCGAGCCGCCTGACTTCCTGGGCGACGATTTTTTTGGGGAGGCGAAATTCGGGGATGCCATAGACGAGCACGCCGCCGGGTTTGTGCAGCGCTTCGTACACCGTGACGGCGTGTCCCCTGCGGGCAAGGTCTCCGGCGGCGGTAAGACCCGCCGGCCCGGAGCCGACGACGGCCACGCGCTTGCCGGTGGGCGGGGTCGTCGTCGTGGCTGGAGGACCCCGGTGGGCGCGCGCCCAGTCGGCCACATAGCGTTCGAGATAGCCGATGGCGACCGGTTGGCTCTTGGCGCCGCGGACGCATTCGACTTCGCATTGGGTTTCCTGGGGGCAAACGCGGCCGGTGATCGACGGCAGCGCGTTGTCGCACAAGAGGCTTTGTGCCGCCTGGGAGATTTTCCCTTTCGCGAGCAGGTCGATGAACCGCGGGATGTTCACGCCGACCGGGCAACCGGTGACGCAGCGCGGGTTCTTGCACTGAAGACAGCGGTCGGCTTCGAGCAACGCCAGTTGCTCGCTGAAGCCGAGATTGACCTCCTCGAAATTCGCCGCGCGCCGCGCCGAATCCTGCTCGGGCATGTTCTGGCGCCTGATCCGCAGGCGCTGCTGGGTGGTGAGTTTCCCGGGCATTGCGGATCAGGAGGAAGAGGCGCGTTGCCCCAGCCGGCAGTCGCCGTCGGCGCATGCAATGGACTGCTGTTCAAATTCGCGGTACATGGAAAGCCGGTCCATCAATTCATCAAAATTCACTTGGTGACCGTCAAATTCAGGGCCGTCCACGCAGGCGAATCGTGTTTCGTTTCCGACGCTCACCCGGCATCCGCCGCACATGCCGGTCCCGTCGATCATGACGGGGTTCAGCGACACGATCGTCCGCACGCCAAACGACCGGGTGAGGTTGGCCATCGCACGCATCATTGGGACCGGACCCACCGCGTAAACGATGTCGATTCCGCCGGCATCGAGCGTCTGTCGGGCCGCATCGGTCACGAATCCCTTCCGGCCGTAACTGCCGTCGTCGGTGCAAACCTCGACAGGCCCGAGGCGCCGCAGTTCCTCTTCGAAGACGACCCATTCCCGGGAGCGTCCGCCGATGATGCTGGCCACCCGCACGCCTCGTCGTGCAAGGGCCTGGGCAATCGGATGCACCACGGCTGTGCCCACGCCTCCCCCGACGCAAAGAGCGGCGCCAGACTCGATCATCTCCGTGGGATGACCGAGAGGGCCGACGAGGTCGCTGATGGATTCCCCGGGTTTTAACGCCACCAATTCGCGCGTGCTCTTGCCGACCGACTGGATGACGAGCGCAATGGAGCCCGCATTGGCATCGGCATCGGCAATGGTAAGGGGTATTCGCTCCGCGTTCTCCTGGAGGCGGACGATGACGAACTGGCCGGGCTGCCGGATTTGGGCAATGCGCGGCGCCAAAACGTCCAGTCGCGTGACGTTCGGGCTGAGTTGTCTTCGGGCCAGAATGGCGTGCATCTCGGCGCAAAGCTGAATCCGGCCGGACCGGTCCAGCATCGTCGCAATAGCACGATGGCGCATCAACCCTTCTAAGGTCAATAACGATTCCAAACCGGCTGAATTGTTCGAACAACAGCGAACGGTCGATCGAGACAGAGTTCGATCTTCGACCCCTATCAGGCTGTTGAAAAACGGTTTTTCATGCACAAAAAACATGCGGATTTCCTCGGACATTAAAGGTCAATTTCTCAAAAGATGCCTTTTTCAACAGCCTGCTATGCGCTTTTGAGCCACCATCCGTAGTTTTTCGGGTTTAAGCGCACATTTTTCACAGACAGAGGCGCCCGCGGCTTGATACCGATCGTGTTGATGGGATGGCATCCGCAGTAGGTGTTTCCACCTATGTTAAAGCCAGCGGCAGGCGGTAAACTTATCAAGAAGATGTTATCATGAACTGAGTTGAGGGATTACAAAGTGGCATCCGATTGAGAAGCAGTATGATGAATTGCATGGTGATGCTGGTGGTCGTGGTCGTACTGGCGGCCGGTTGCTCGAAGCACGAGGCTGCCACCCAGTCCAGCGCATCACCATCGCCAGACCAGCCCGCTCCCTCCGCGTCGGTGTCGACAACGCAGGGAACTCCGCCGGCCGCGCCAGTTACGGCGCCTGCGGCCCCGACCGTGGTGGCTGTTCCCGGAGGTGGGGATATGAATGCGACTGTGGCTCAATTGACGAGAGAGTTGCACAGGTTCATTGCGCGGAACCACAGCACGCCTTCCGGTTTTGAGGATTTCGTTGCGGCGGCGCATCTTCAGGTTCCCCCGCCACCACCGGGAAAGAAATACGCAATCAGTTCGCAGTGGAAGGTTGTTTTAGTAGATCGCTAACTGAAGAAGAACCCTATGAGAAACGGCTTGAGAGTCCATTTGAAGTCAATTCCGCCCCGGACTGCCGGAGCGGTTGCGTGTTTCCTGGCATTTACCCTGATCGAGTTATTGGTGGTTATCGCGATTATCGCCATATTGGCCGCTCTATTGCTGCCGGCCTTGGCGGCCGCGAAGAGTAAAGCTACCAGATTACAATGTATGTCCCAAATGAGACAGCTTGGGACCGGCATCAATCTTTTCACCGGCGACCATAACGATATGTTTCCGCCAGCCGCCTATGGCATCGGCTCCACGACCGCCAGTTCGTATCAACTTGCTTGGGACACCTATATTAACCGCTATATCGGCGGCAGGGTTTCCGATGCGGACATGCTGGACGGTTTCCTGGACATTGACCAATCCCCGAAGATCGAACGATGCCCCGGTGACCGGGGTCCGAACGTTTCCTGGGACCCGAACCCCCCTGACGGGCTTTATGGGAGACGAAGTTATGCCATGGTTGGCTGTCCTCAGATTTCTGGAATTTCGACGACAACTTTTGGCGCCAAGTATACCTTGACCGATACGTCTCTGGGCGTTGGAGTCTGGTGGCAGGACCCAAGCGGTATGCCCGATTTTGACGCGCAGAGTTTTAAGAGTTCTGTTGTGAAAGACGTCAGCGGATCGATTCTGTTGGCGGAAGAGGTCTCTGAGCAGAGTTTTGCCGGCAATGTCTGGCCTGCCATCTGCCTGGGCCCTGTCGGGGCCGGGTCTGCCTCAGAATGTTACCAAGTCAATCCGTACTCAGACCAACAGGGCAATCAGGGAAAGGACCTTTACCGTGTTCAGGGCTATCGATTCAATTATCTCTTCCACGATTACCACGTGGAAACCCTTAAGACCAACGACACCATCGGTACGGGGGTAATCCGGGTTCCCAAAGGGATGTGGACGATCATACCCAATGATTGAAGTCGCGCGCTGCCTTGAAAGCGTGTGATGCAGGTTTTCCTTCGCGACAGCCATCGAGCGGGAAGGAAGCATCAACGGCAATATCCGGGCTCAGTACTCCGGAGCGCGGAGCATCGTGCCGTGCGCCGGATTACGGCGTGGAGAACTTATGCCTGGACACATCGCGACGTGGTTTTAGAGTGTGGGAGCGATGCCTGCCTTGCGCCCATTTCTGATCCTTTGGCTGAGCGGCAGCATGCTGGTGCGCGGGGCTGACGATTCCCAGGCGGCGCGCGCCGGTGATTTGGCAGTGGGGCAGCCCTCTCAAATCCTGACGAACATCAATCAATTTCGGGCTTTACCCACTCAGGATTACCTTCGCGGGTGCCCCTTTCACCTGACCGGCACCATCACTCTGGTGGATACGAATCGCCAGCTCCTGGTGTTGCAGGATGCGACCGGTGCGATCGCCGTGAATCTGGATATGAAGGCCGTGAAGGCCGTTTCCCTCGAACCGGGCCAGCTTCTTTCCCTGGAGGGCGCCAACTGTTCGCCATACTTTGTGACTTTTCCGGACTTCCCGTACAGGCCTTCAGGATGGGACATCCGGGCGTTGTTCGAGGCTCCATCGAATTGGGGAGATTACCATCTGACCCGAATGCGGGGCTATTTGTATCCGCCGGCGACGGGAGATTATACGTTTTGGATTGCGAGCGATAATTCCTCCGAGTTGTGGCTGAGTCCGGATGAGGACCCGGCGAAGGTCAGGAAAATCGCCCTGGTGAAGGAAGGCGACTGGGTGGGCCAACACGAATGGTTCCACTTTCCTTCACAACGTTCCGAGACCATTTTGCTGCGCGCCGGCCGGCCCTACTACATTGAGGCATTCCAGGAGCAATTGACCGAGGATGACAATCTGGCAGTCGCCTGGCAGGGACCGGGTTTGAAACAATCCGTCATTGACGGACGCTATCTTGCTCCCTGGGTGGACAATCGGGACCAATCGTTGATGACCGGGAACTCCGGCCATGGGACCAACGGCATTCTGCGGGAATACTGGACCAATTTCTCGGCCGGCAACCTCACCACACTGACGGGCCCAAGACCTTTCGAATCGGCGTTGACTGTGGAAGGAGTAAAGGCGGTCCGTCTGGGCCCGGGGCTCTGGCCGGAACCACGCCGGATCACGCTCGGCCAGGAACTGCTTCCAGAAGGCAACTATCGCTGGGTGGAGGTGGAGGGCACGGTGAGCTTTATGGCAACCGTTGGAGACACTGCCACCCTGGAACTGGATGGCGGCCAGGGTCGTGCGCAAGTGCGGGTGGCCAACTGCAGCGGGAAGTGGCCTCACCCCCCGCAGGACTGGCGGGTGAGGGTCCAAGGTGTTTGCGAAGAGGTGTACGGTGCGAACGGCCAGTTAATGCCGGGCATCATCTGGGCGCCCACGCAGCAACACGTCTCCTTTATCGAACCTGCAAAAAGAATTTGGGACTCATCCGCGTCAGCGGCGCCATACTATCTGACACCGGCCTATACCAATCCCACGTTGGGCGGGTATTATTTCACCCGCGGCGTGGTCACTTTCAACGATCGGGTGTTCAACAAGGATTGCCTGTTCATCCAGGACGCGGGCGCCTCTATTTTTGTTCCGCAGGTGGATCGGTCCCTGCGAGCGCAGCTCCAGGTGGGGATAGGGGTTGAACTTGGAGGAAACCTCTTGCCTGGCAGGTATTCTCCTGCCCTCCGGCCCACAGTGGTCGCCGTGCTCGGCCGGCGCTTCATGCCCGAACCAGTGACTCAGTTGGCGGACGGTTCAGCAGTCGGAATCAGGGACGGCCTATGGACTGAGATCAAAGGCGTCGTGCGTTCGGTGGATGCAAATGGCACGATGGTGTTAGCGGGGAAGACAGGTCCCATCTCCATCTGGATTGGCGGGGTCACAACGAATGCGTTGAGTCGTTACGTGGATGCGACGCTGCGTGCCCGAGGGGTCATGTCGCTGGAAATACGGGACACGCCATTGTTGCTGGTCCCGTCGCGCAGTTTCGTCGATGTCGAGGAGGAAGCGCCGGAAGATCCTTTCGCGATTCGGGCATCTCCGATGGCGGGTTTGAATGCCGGCGGCACGGACCTGCAATGGGTGCATCGGGTGAAGGTGGCGGGCGCGGTGACCTATCGGACTGAACAAACGTTTTTCATCCAGGATGTGTCCGGAGGCGCGCGTGTGCAAACCCGGGATCTAAATTCGGTGCAGGTCGGGGATTTGGTCGAGGTGGTGGGGTTCCCGGAGGCGGGGAGTTCCGTCCACGCAGTGACCGAAGCCCTTGTGCGCAAGGTTGGCACCGGCCAACCGTTGAAGCCCCGGAGCCTGGATCTGAGCAAGATTGTGGCGGGCAGAGATGGCGGCACCCTGGTTCAGTTGAAGGCCAATTTACTGACGCAAAAGACCAGAGGATCGAGCCAGGTTATGGAGCTGCAGGAGGGACAACGTGTTTTCGAGGCAGTGCTCTCCCGGAGTCAGGGGGAATTGCCCCACCTCGCGGCAGGCAGCCTCATCCAGGTCACCGGGGTGTGCGAGGTCGAACTGGTTGCCTCGCTGGCCGCGGGAAAAACCGACTGGGAAAATCCTTCCATGGCCTCTCTCCAGATTTCTTTGCGCAGCCCGCGGGATGTAGTGTTGCTGGGGGGGGCACCCTGGTGGACGTGGAAAGAGGCTGCGGCGCTGATTGGCATGCTGCTCACTGTGCTGATGGGGGCTCTCCTTGGAATCTACCTGCTGCGCCGGCGCCTGGAACGGCAACAAGCCGCCCAACTCGCATTTTCCCGCCAAATCATCCAAAGTCAGGAGAGGGAACGGCACCGGATCGCCGCCAATCTGCACGATAGCCTCGGACAGAATCTCCTGGTGATCAAGAATCAGGCCCGCCTGGCGATGCAACCTGTGGTCAATGAATCTGTACTGCTGCAACGTCTAAATGAGATTTCCGGCGTGGCTTCCCAAGCCATCGAAGAAGTGCGCCAGATCACGCATGATCTGCGCCCCTACCAGCTCGACCGCCTCGGCTTGACACAGGCAATCCGCGGAATTCTGCGGCGCGTTTCCGAGAACTGCCCCATCGTGTTCGCGAATCATGTGGACGAAATCGACGGCCTGTTCGACAATGAATCCGAGATCAACATTTACCGGATCGTCCAGGAAGGCGTGAACAATGTGGTCAAGCATTCCGGGGCCACGGAAGCCACCGTGGTCGTCAAGAAACAGGCGTCGATCGTTTCCATTTCCATCCGGGACAACGGCCGCGGGTTTGAGATGGGCCTGACGAACCCCGACGAATCGCCCGGCGCCGGCTTCGGGCTCACCAGCGTCAGTGAACGCACCCGGATCCTCGGCGGAAAAATCGTCCTGGATTCCCAACCCGGCAAGGGCGTCAGTTTGACGGTGGAAATCCCTTTGCCCAATCCCCAGAATGAAACAGGAAGTCAGACTGCTGATCGTGGATGATCATCCGGTGTTCCGACGCGGCCTGCGCCAGATTATCGAGGAACATCCCCTGTTCAAAATCGTCGGGGAAGCCTCCGACGGCCGGTCGGCGCTCAGCCTCGTGGCGGAGTGCAGGCCGGACATTGTCGTTCTCGATATCGACATGCCCCGTCTGAACGGGTTGGAGATGGCGCGGGCGCTGCAAAAAAGCCAGTCGCCGGTGCACGTGGTCTTTCTGACGATGTACAAGGAGGAGGACATGTTCAACGCGGCGATGGACCTGGGCGTGAGGGGGTATGTGCTCAAGGAAAACGCCGTGGACGACATTCTCGCAGCTTTGGAGAAGGTGGCGGAGGGGGGATCCTTCATCAGCCAGTCCATGTCCGAGATCGGCAGGCGCCGCAGCGACCGCGTGCATGCCCTGCTTCTGAGCAAACCGCAGATCGAGGATTTGACCTCCGCCGAACGGCGCATTCTCAAGCTGATCGCCGAGGACCGCACCAGCAAGGAGATCGCCGGCCTGTTGCAGATCAGCGTCAAAACCGTTGACAACCACCGGCTCAACATCTGTCACAAACTGAATCTCTACGGCAGCCACAGTTTGCTGAAGTTCGCGTTTGATCACAAATCCCTTCTCTAAATTCACAATCCGAATCATGCTCCGCAAATCTGTTTGCACTCTCATTGGGGCGTTCGTCGCAGGTATCACTGCCATCGCGGCCGAAACCTCCCTGCCGTTCGTCAGCCCGATGTTCGGCGATAACATGGTTCTCCAGCGTGGGAAACCCAATACGATCTGGGGATGGTCGAAGCCCGGGGAGGTGGTGCGGGTGGAAATTGCCGGACACACCGCGAAGACGGTGACGGGTGCGGACGGTCGCTGGCAGGCAACGATTCAACCCCCCGCACCCGGCGGACCCTACACCATCAACATTGATGGGCCGCAAACGGTGGAGTTGCATGAAGTTTTGGTGGGCGACATTTGGCTGTGCGGCGGACAGTCCAACATGGAGCTCGGCCTTGGGCGAACGCGAAATGGCGTCGATGAAATCAAATCGGCGAACCATCCGGAGATTCGCCTCTACACTGTCCGCCAACATGTTTCCTATTCAGCAACGGCCGTGCCGCAAGGTGAATGGAAGATCTGTTCGCCTCAAACCGTGGCCGACGGCGGCGGATTCTCCGCAGTGGCTTACTTCTTCGGCCGGAGAGTGCAGCAGGACATAAATGTTCCTATCGGATTGGTCCAGGATTGCGTGGGCGGCACGCCGGCGGAAACTTGGGCCAGTCCCGAGACACTTCACCGGTTGCAGGATTTTGACGCGGGACTGGCCGAGATGGCACGGCTCAAGGCCAATGGCGGACCGGAGTATGGCAACTACATCATGCCTTGGTATGACGATTATGATATCGGGTTGAAGAGCAATACATGGGCCGCCGTCGATCTGGACGATTCCAATTGGAAAACGGTGCAGATTCCCAGTGGCTTCCAGGAGTTGGGAATGGCCGATGTCCCCGGAGTTTGCTGGTTCCGCAAGGAAATCACGCTCCCGGATCCGCTGCCCGCCGGAAAGGCCACGATCTACCTGGGTGTCATCGAGAAAATGGACACCACCTACATCAACAGCCGTTGGGTCGGAGCAAGTTCCTGGGTGGAAAATCCACGGGCTTACCAGATCAAGGAAGGCATTTTGAAGCCGGGCAAGAACCTCGTGACCATCCGCGTTTTCAAGATGAAACCGCAGGGCGGATTCATGACCAAAGCGGACGGACTTCGTCTGGTGCTGGGCGACGACACCGTCATCCCGCTTGCGGGCGAATGGAAGGGAGCGCTCAGTGTGGACGCCCGGCCACCGCACCCGCTGCCGCTGGGGTTTGAAAATTATCCCATCATGCCTTCCGTTTTGTATCAGGGCATGATTCAACCGCTGGCGCCACTCGCCATCACCGGAGTCATCTGGTATCAAGGCGAGGCCAACAGCGAACGGGCTTATCAGTACCGGACGCTGCTTCCGGCCATGATCGGAGACTGGCGGAAACTGTTTGGCCAGGGAGATTTTCCCTTCTACATCGTCAGCCTGCCCGCGTTCATGCATCATCAGGACGCCCCCACCGAAGCCTCCTGGGCCGAGTTGCGCGAGGCGCAAGCTCTAACGGCCCGTAACGTTCCCAATTCCGGCGTGGCCGTTTGCATCGATACTGGCGATCCGGATAACATCCATCCGAAGGACAAGAAGGTGGTCGGAGAACGTCTGGCGCTCTGCGCCCTGACGCAGCATTATGGCGAAAAGCTCCCGTATCAAGGGCCGACGTTCAAGTCGGCTGAGCTTCTCCCCGGAACGATGAAACTTCACTTCGACCACACCGATGGCGGCTTGGTGGTGAAGGGCGACAAATTGAAAGAATTCTCACTCGCTGGAAAGGACCGCAAATGGCACTGGGCTGATGCCAGGATCGAGGGCGACGCGATCGTGGTATCGTCTCCAATGGTGCCCGAACCTGAAGCGGCGCGTTATGCCTGGCAATCCTACCCGGCAGCCACTCTCTACAATGGAGCGGGTCTTCCCGCGGTGCCGTTCCGCACGGACGATTGGCCCGGCATCACCGAACCCCGTCAATCCGCGTCCGCGCAGCGGTAAATCTCCATGAAGCCCTCTGTAACATGGGCAACAACCAGCCGAAAATGATCCGGCATGGCGGGCCAATGTGATGACCGCCAGCAACCGGCCCCGGAGCGGCACAGCCTATCGTTGGCCGAAGCAAAAGGATTCGAACCCGCTGAAGGTCGATCCTTGCACCGGCAAACCGCTGGATCCGGAACAATTTGACGGCAGGGAGTAGCCTGCGAGTGCGGGGTTCGTTCCTGCGATTGGCGCATGTTGCGTCGCCGCTGTGCGCCGACTTCATTGAGCCACAGGCTGCGTCGCCGGCAGGAACACAAATCGTCTCCGTCGTGTTTGCCGGGATGACGACGTGTATCGTCAACCGATTTCGGCATTATTCAATTTCCGGCAAAACACCCCTTATACCTAGCCCGACTTTCGCAGAAAAGTCGATAGTGCAACTTTTTTGGGTTGTAGCCGGATTGAGCAGCAGACGGTTGCATTGGTTGAAGGCCGCAAACGCGCTGTGTGACAACCCACCCTCTGGACGGCA
>Ga0224555_1002880_pt1 | contig 18974 bp, 11 predicted proteins | sample 714S23034metaG_FD_180687 | JGI IMG/M metagenome (GOLD analysis project Ga0224555, IMG submission 180687) | Peat soil microbial communities from Stordalen Mire, Sweden - 717 S2 30-34 | ecosystem: Environmental > Terrestrial > Soil > Wetlands > Peat | place: Sweden: Norrbotten County, Stordalen...
GGCACACCCTTACTGCCGTGTACACGACCCCAACAACCTACACGCTGAACATTGACTCCTCGAATCCGTCCAGCGGCGTATCCGTCAGCAGCTATGTCGGCTCCGGCAGTTATGTTTCAGCTTCGACGCCTACGAGTCGTTCGTTTTCTTCGGGCACAACGGTCGGTGTTTCCTGTCCGGCGACACTTACTTCGGGAAATGTATTTCAAAAATGGCAACTTGATGGTGTGGATTATGCCTTTAATGATGCGACGAGTGTCCTAATGAATGCACCACACACGCTTACTGCCTTTTACGCTTCACCTGGCTTGAGCCTAATTCTTACTTCACCAAACGGCGGTGAGAATTGGACAGCAGGCACCTCGCAAACCATCTCTTGGACAGTGAATGGCACCCCGTCGTCACCCATCAGTTACTTCGGGATGAATTACTCCCTGAATGGCGGCGTGACATGGCAGATTTACGGCTATTTTGCCGCGGGTTCTGCATCTTCCGGTTCCTGGTCTATTCCTTTAGCGGCAGTATCCAGCCAGGCACTTGTGCAGATCAAAGCGGTCAATTCCAGCGGAGTGCCCATGTTCTGGAACCAGAGTGCCAGCGTTTTCACCATCAATTCCTCGGCGGGCAATCCAACGTCAGTGCCCACCTGTAACAACCGCGCTCCGTCGCCAGCAAGTGCCGTGACCGTCAATTTCAACGGCAGTGCTTCGACTGGTTCCTCGTCCTCCTGTGGGATCGCGTCTTGGCTGTGGACTTTCGATGACGGCACGAGCAGCACTGCGGAGAATCCGTCGCACACCTTTTATCCTGCCGCCGGCACCACCACGACCTACAATGTCTACCTCGCAATCACGGATTGTAATGGCAAACCGGCATCAGCCTATTTGACCATTTACATAACCGGCCAAGCTTTGGGCAACAACCCCACGCAACCCACTTCCAAAGACCCGGTGAATCTCGCCACCGGAAATTACACCTACAATCACGTTGACCTCCAGATTCCGGGGCGTGGTTTACCCTTTGAATTCCAGCGGTATTACAATTCCAAGGACACCGCCAGCACGGGGTTGCCACTCGGTTTCGGCTGGACTGATTCCTACAACATTCAACTTTTGGCGTCCGACAACGCCGTGGTCATCGCTTTCGGCGACGGGCATCAGGAAGTGTATGCCGCCAATGGCGCGGGCGGCTACATCAGCCAATCGGGCATTTACAATGTTCTCACAACCAGCGGCAGCGGCTACACTCTGACCACGAAAGAACAGCAGAAATATAATTTCAACTCGCAGGGTCAACTCACCTCCATCGTGGACAAAAACAACAACACCGTCGCGCTTGTTTACACTGGAAATAATCTCACCACCATCACCAACACCGTGGGACGGACGATCAGCTTTGCCTACAACGCCAACAACTGCCTGACGAACATCACCGACCCGCTGGGCCGCACCGTCCGGTTTGCCTACGACGCCAACACCAATCTGATCAGCGTGACGGACACTCGCGGCGGCTTGACGCAGTTTCGTTACGACCAATATCACCAGTTGACCAACGCAATTGACCCACGTGGCAATGCCTTTGTGAGCATGATGTACGACGACGAACAGCGGGTGGTTTCCTCGCAAAAGGACGCGCTGCAAAACGCGACGACGTTCAGCTACGATTTCGTTAACAAAGTCACCACGGTCACGGACGCGATGAACAATGTTTCCTACAACTACTATGACGGCCAACTTCGAGTCGTAAAAACCGCCGACAGTTTGGGCAACACGGAGACGTTTCAATATGACACCAACAACAACCGGACGATGGTGGTTGATAAAAACGGCGCGGTAACTCTTTACGCCTATGACGGCAACGGGAATGTCATCGGCAAAACTAACTCGTTCGTCCAGACCACCACGATTGCCTACGACGCCCTGAACAATCCGACCAACCGTTTCGACGCCCTGAATGGTCAGACGGTTTTCCGCTATGACACAAAAGGCAATCTCACCAACTCCTTCAATTCAATAGGCAAGACCAACACCTACCAATACGACGCGTTTGGCGAACCAATTGTCGTCACCGACTCCAACGGCAACGGCAACAGCAGCACCAACACCTATGATTCCTTTGGCAACCTGATCAAAACCCAGGACGCCCTCGGCGACACGAGCGGCTTCACCTATGATATTGTCGGCAGAAAAACCAAACAGGTGGACGCCTTGGGGAGGACAAATTCGTTCATTTACGACAACGCGGACAATTTGACAGCTTCGGTCAATGCCCTCGGCAAAAGCAACTTGTTCACCTTTGACGGCAACAACAACCGCGTCACCGCGACGGACTTCAACGGCAATACGACTACCAGTGTCTATGACCCCAAAGACCGCCTCATCATGGTCAGCGACCCAATAGGCGATTCGATAACGAACGATTACGACGCACTAGACCGCAAAATTCACGTCTGGGATGCGATGGGCAACGTCACCCGGTATGGCTACGACGCCAATGGCAATTTATTGGCCGTTACCAACGCGGCCGGTGCCGTCACGTTTTACGCCTATGACCCGAACGGGAATCGCACCAACGTCGTTGATGCGCTGGGGAATTCGGCAACCAACGTATTCGATTCGTTGAACCGGCTGGTTTCAACTCTGGACCCGCTGGGGCACACAACCACCTCCGTTTATGACGCGCTGGGCAGGCGCATCCAGGGCATTGATGCCCTGAACCGTACCAATTTCTCTGCCTACGACTCAATGGGGAGGCTGACCAATTTCACCGACACCGCCGGTGGAATTGTCGTCAATTCTTACGACAACGTCGGCAACCGCCTTTTGAGCACCGATCCCAACGGCCACACATCCACCAACGTGTTCGATGCTCTTAATCGCTTGTCGAAGACAACCGACCCGGCGGGCGGTGTCTTGCAACTCAGCTATGACGCCGTTGGCAATCTCATCAGCCGGAAGGACCCGGACGGCAACACCACTACATACCAATGCGACGCCAACAATCGGCGAACGAAAATGACTTATCCCACCGGTACTCCGGTGACGTTTGGATACGACGCCAACGGCAACCGCACCAGCATGACCGATTCCCTGGGCACAACGACCTATGTTTATGATGCCCTCAATCGCCTGACCAGCGTGACCGACTGCTACGGCCAAACGGTCAGCTACGGTTACGACAAAAACGGCAACCGCGCTTCCCTCACCTATCCGGGCGGCAAAACCGTCAGGTATGTTTACGACCCGATGAACCGGCTGAAATCGGTGACGGATTGGCTGAACAACACCACGACCTACAACTACGACGCGGACGGCCACCTGACCAGTTCCGTCAACCCCAACGGCACGGCGGCGGTTTATCAATATGATCCGGCCAACCGTTTGATTGCGCTGACCAATACGGCGAATTCCGCAATTATTTCCAGCTACCAATACACCCTGGACGCCGTCGGCAATCATAGCCAGGTGAACCAGACTGAACAGCTTCCCACCATACCCGTTGTCGAGCAGGCCGCTTACGCCTACGACAACGACAACAAAATGACCAATTCCGAGGGGCAGGCGCAGGGCTTTGACGCCAATGGCAACATGATTTCGATCAACCCAACCAATCTCCTTTTCTACGACTACGAAAATCGGCTCACACAAGACATTTTTGCTGGCACGACCAACACTTATCAATATGACGGCGCGGGCAACCGTATGTCTGCCAACCGCAGCGGAATCGCTTCACGTTACGTTTTGGATCGGAACAGTCCGCTTTCGCAAGTGCTGGCGGAAACGGACGCCAGCGGAAATACCATTTACTATTACATCTACGGACTCGGCTTGATTTCAAGAATAGATGCAAACAACAATGCCGAATTTTACCACTACGATTCACGCGGCAGCACTATTGCGCTGACCGATGCCAGCGGGCAGATCACGGAAGCTTACGCTTACGATCCGTTTGGACGACCGATAAATGGGGAGATTTCCGACAACCGTTTCCGCTATTTGGGACGGCACGGCGTGATGGATGAAGAAAATGGATTTCTGTATATTCGCGCCCGCTACTACTCTACCCGCCGTGGTCGGTTCATCACCAAAGACCCGACGACCGGCAAGGATGGCGACTCCCAGCGCATGAATCGCTACATTTATGCACTGAATAATCCGATAAATCTTATAGATGTCAATGGAGCTTTCAGCATTGAACCACTTGGTGTGGCTGCGTTAGAAGCTGGAGCTGCTCTCGGAAACCTTGAAGGGGCGGTTTTAACGGCTCTTGGAACAGGCGCTGCCCTTCCAGAAAGTATCGAAGTTGCTGGCATTGGAGTAGCAAGTGGCAACTATTATGCCCTTGGTGCCCCATTGGCAGTCTTGGGTGGTGGCATTTGGAGTAGCGTGGGATCAGTCAATCAAACCTTCAAGGATATTGATGCCATGTCGGCAAATATACCTGGGGCTTTCTTTAATAGGGCTGCTGTTCTTCCAGAAGATGAACACGAGCTATTAGACCCAATTTATGAAAGTAATACAGGGATGGCGATCTCCGCAGCAATATCATTAAGCAATTTACCGCAGACTATAGAGCATTTGCAGGATTCCGCAAACCTTTTGGAACAATACCAAAGCTTGTTTTCGCCCGACAATTTAGCTCTCGCTAAAGTCCAATTGCTCGATGCTGTAACCGCGCTTTACAGCACTGGTCAAGATTTGGCGAAGCTGAACAATATCGTAGCAACTATCTCTGGAGGTGGGACCGGGGTGAATAAACCATTTATTCCAGAAACGATAGACCCGAACAGAGTTGCAGTACAGCCGCAACAAAAATGAGAATGAAAACAATACAAAAGATATTTAGTTTTCTCGTCAAAGAATTGGGCAATTCTTTGACATGTGGCTTCGTATTTCTTATTATTATTTCGAGCATTTCTGTTAAAGGGGGGATTACATATACCTACGACTCACTTAACCGCTTGACGAACGTGGATTACGGCAACGGTTCGGTAATCAGCTACACTTACGATACCGCTGGCAACCGGCTGACTTATTCAGGGGCGGTTGCCAACGACACGATTGCTCCCAGCATTACCATCACCAGCCCAACGACTGGATCAAGTTACACCAATACCACGGCGACCATCAATTTGAGCGGAACGGCGTCGGACAACACCGGCGTGACCCTGGTAGCGTGGCAAAACTACAGTGGCGGACTCGGCGTTGCGAGCGGCACAAATTCGTGGAGCATCGCCGGCATCCCCCTGCAAACCGGCGAAAACGATATTGTCGTCACCGCCTGGGATGCCGCCGGCAATAGCAGCGACGCCGACCTTGTCGTCACGTTAGCGGTGAGCACTGGCGGCGCCACTAACACTGTTTTCACTGACAATTTTACCGGCAATGCGATTGATTCCACAAAATGGATAACGTCAGGAAACACGGTTGTCCAAACCAACCAGACGATGGAAGTTTTGACAACCGTGACGGATGGAGGCGGTAGTTTGACAAGTCTTCCATTTGCGGTGAATCCAACCGGAAAGATAACCATCACGCGCCAAACGTTTCTCCATTATGCCAACGACTATTTTATCGGTGGATTTTTGATTCAAATTGGCGCGCTGCCCTGGTTTGCGGTTGATTACGCCAATATGGATTATTCCGACGGAGTAACGTACATGCCTTGCCACGGTTTTTTTCTGACCCGCAATAATTCCCGCGCAGACTTTATCCAATCCCAAACAAATATCAGTGCCGCGATGACGCCGCTTTGGGATACGTGGTTCAACGAGAAGGTTACTTATGACCCGGTGACAGGGACAATGGAATATTTTACAAACGATGTAAGCGCTATGACCTTTGATGTTGGAGTATTGCCAGCCACGAATGCGCCGACTATGACGCTTTCGTTCAATGCCTGGGGATGGTTCACAGGCCACGAGCAATTTTTCTCAAACTTGGTTGTGACGCAAACTGCGCCCGGAGTGCAAACCGGCTCGCTGCGAGTGACCATCAGCCCGGCGGCAGCGATCACGGCGGGAGCTACGTGGCAAGTGGACGGTGGAACTCCACAAACCAGCGGAGCAACCGTTTCCAATCTGTCCTTGAGCAACCATGCCGTGAGTTTCAACTCGATCAGCGGCTGGACGACACCCGCCAGTCAATCCATCTCCGTCAGCGCCAATTTGACCGCCACATCCAGCGGAACCTACGTTGTCATTCCTCCGCAAACCGGCTCAGTGCAAGTGACCATCAGCCCAGCGGCAGCGATCACGGCGGGGGCAACATGGCAAGTGGACGGTGGAACTCCGCAAAGCAGCGGAACAACCGTTTCCAATCTGTCCGTGAGCAACCATATCGTGAGTTTCAACTCGATCAGTGGCTGGAGGACGCCCGCCAGTCAAACGGTCTCCGTCAGCGCCAATTCGACCGCAACGGCCAGCGGAACCTACGTTGTCATTCCTCCGCAAACCGGCTCACTGCAAGTGACCATCAGCCCCGCGTCAGCGATTACCGATGGGGCGAAATGGCAGGTGGATGGCGGATCGTTCCAGAACGGCGGGGCGACGGTTACGAATCTGTCGGTGGCCAACCATACGGTCAGCTTCAGCACAATCGGCGGCTGGACAACGCCCGCCAATCAAACTGTCGCTGTTAACGCTAACTCGACGGCAACATCGAGTGGAACCTACGTCATTAGCGGACCAACCGGCTTCTTGCAAATCACCATTGGACCAGCGTCAGCAAATGCCGCGGGAGCACAATGGCAGGTGGATGACGGAACATTTCAGAAAAGTAGCACGACGGCCTCCAATCTGTCGGTGGGCCATCACACGGTCAGCTTCAACGCGGTCAGCGGTTGGACGACGCCCGCCAATCAGACCGTTTCGATCAAAGCCAAGGCGGTTGCGAAAGCAAAGGGAAACTACACCTTTAGCGCGCAAGGCATTTACAATGGTCTTTTCTCCACCACGAATGGGGTCAGCGAAGAAACGGCGGGGATGCTCAGCGGCCTCGACGTCACGGCGTCGGGGACTTATACCGGGAAGCTTTTGATCGGCGGCAGCACTCATGCCATAAGCGGGGGCTTCAATGTCTCCGGCCAAGCCAGCAATTTTGTCCAACGCACGACCAAACTAGGCGGGCCGCTGGTGCTGGAAATGACGCTGAATTGGGATGATTCGCCACCGAATTTAACCGGCACGGTTTCCGGCACCAATAGCGGTCCTTGGGTGGCAAATCTGACGAACGAATTGGCGCTTAAGGGGTCCAGTTCGTCGGAATATACAGCCTGGGTGGTGCCTGATGACACTCCGCCCGGATATGGCTATATGCTGATTACCAACCATCCGGGCGCCGTTACTCTCAGCGTCACCTTGGCGGATGGGACGTCGTTCAGTCAGGCGGTTCCATTGTCTGGCGCGGGTGATTTGCCAGTGTACGGCAATCTTTACAGCAGCAAGGGACTGGTGCTGGGCTGGATCGGTTTGGAAAGTGGTTCCCCCTTCGGAAACTTGACGTGGATTAAACCGGCATCGCGTTCCACGGCCCTTTATACGAACGGCTTCACCAATCAGGTCGTCGTGGAAGGCTCGCCCTGGACCAATCGGTCGCCACATACCGCCGCAATCAATCTGCCGCTGGGAAAGTTGGACATATCCGGAGGGAATCTTTCACTGCCCCTCTCGTTTGATGTGGCGCTGAGCAACAACAACGCCTTGGTGAAATTGCCAGGCAGTCCGACGAATTCGTTGACCGGCTCAATCAATCCTAAGACGGGGCTGTTGACCGTTACTTTTGGCGATGGCATCGGCAAAGCGACAGTGATGGGGCACGGAGCAGCCATGCAGAACTCGAACGCCGCCGCAGGATTCTTCCTCGGCAAGACCAACGCCGGGTCAATCATCCTGGCGCCATGAGGGGAAACATGAAGATGTATTATTCAAAAGTCGTCGGTCTGAAGCTGGTTTGGATTCTGACAGCGTCCCTCTTTTTTTTGGCCTTCCCTCTTCTTGCCCAGAATTTTACTTATGAGGCTCTGACGCCGGCAGGAACCTCCTCGAATTTCATTGCCCAAGCCAACGTGGAAGGCGCAAAAGGATTTGAATATGTGAACGATTATGCCTTTGACTCCGGGGCAACCATCGTTTCGATTTATGTGAAGGGCACGTCGCCGGGAGGCACATTCACTTATGAGGCTCTGACGCCGGCAGGAACCTCCTCGAATTTCATCGCCCAAGCCAACGCAGAAGGCGCAAAGGGATTCGAATATGTGAACGACTACGCCTTTGACTCGGGGGCAAGCGACATGTCGATTTATGTGAAGGGCACGTCGCCGGGAGGCACATTCACTTATGAGGCTCTGACGCCGGCAGGAACCTCCTCGAATTTCATTGCCCAAGCCGACACAGAAGGCGCAAAGGGATTCGAATATGTGAACGACTATGCCTTTGACTCAGGGGCAAGCGACGTATCGATTTATGTGAAGGGCACTTCGCCAGGAGGCACATTCACTTATGAGGCTCTGACGCCAGCAGGAACCTCCTCGGATTTCGTTGCCCAGGCCAACGCCGAAGGCGCAAAGGGATTCGAATATGTGAACGACTACGCCTTTGACTCTGGGACAAGCATCGTTTCAATTTATGTGAAGGGCACATCGCCGGGAGGCACATTTACTTATGAGGCTCTGACGCCAGCAGGGACCTCCTCGGATTTCATTACCCAGGCCAACGCCGAAGGCGCAAGAGGATTTGAATTTGTCACGGACTATGCCTTTGGCTCGGAGGCAAGCATCGTTTCGATTTATATGAGCACTTCGGCCTCGTCTTCGACCGGGTCATTATCTGTAACGCTTACTCCGGCGGGCGCGATCAATGCGGGTGCCCAGTGGCAGGTTGATGGTGGAATGTTCCACAGCAGTGGCACGACGATAAGCGGCTTATCGCCAGGCACTCACTCCGTCGCTTTTAAAATTGTGAGCGGATGGATAGCGCCTGCCAGTAAGACCGTTTCTGTGATCGCCAATCAAGCCGTCCAGGTAACCGGCGTCTATGTCGTCGTGCCGTCGCCTGGCTCACTGCAAGTGACCATTGCACCGGCAACGGCCATCGCCGCCGGTGCCTTGTGGCAGGTGGACGGCGGAACATTTGAGAGCAGCGGGGCGACGGTTGCGGGATTATCCGCCGGGAACCACACTGTCAACTTCAATGCTGTCGGTGGCTGGACGACGCCAGCCAACCAAACAGTTTCGGTTCGTTCCAAACAGACCACGAAAGCAAAAGGCACGTACGCGTTTAGTGCGAAAGGGGTGTACAATGGACTGTTTTATGTCGCTACCGGAGTAACCGAGGAAACGGCCGGGATGCTTAATGCCCTCACGATTGGGCCTCTTGGTACATATAGCGGCAAGCTGCTGGCGGACGGCAACGCGTATTCATTCACCGGAGCGTTCAACGCGGCCGGCCAAGCCAGCAATCACATTTCACGCGACGCCAAATTGGGCGGCCCCCTGACTCTTGAAATGACGCTGAATTGGAATGATTCGCCGCCGACTATAACAGGCACTGTTTATGGCACCAATGGCACTCCTTGGGTAGCAAATCTAAACGCTGAGTTGCCAATCAACAGTTTGGGATCGGCGGAGTACACAGGTTTAGTCTCGCCCGTCGGGATCCCGCCTGGATACGGCTACATTCTGATCACCAATCATGCAGGAACTGCCACTCTGAGCGGGGCCTTGGCCGATGGCACGTCATTCAGCCAAACCGTTCCGGTGTCGAGCGGCCGCGGTTTGCCCGTTTACTGCAGCCTTTATGGCAACACGGGCTTGCTGCTCGGTTTAATCAGCTTGGAAGGAGGGTCGCCCACCGGAACCTTGGAATGGATCAAAAAAACATCCCGCACCGGAGTTTATCCAAGCGGTTTTACCAACATTGCTTTCGTTCAAGGCTCGCCGTGGAGCAATCCATCGCCGCATACCGCTGCAATCAATTTGCCGAACGGACAGTTGGACATTTCCGGCGGTATTCTGTCGCTGCCGCTCTCCTTTAATGTGGCGCTGAGTAACAACAACGCACTGGCTAAATTGCCGGGAAGCGCGACGAATTCCTTGATCGGCTCGATTAACCCAAAAACGGGTTTATTGACGATCACATTCGGCAATGGCGTTGGTAAAGCGACGACGGCGGGCAAAGGAGCGGTGCTTCAGAATACGAACAGCGCCGCCGGGTTCTTCCTGGGCAAAACGAACGCCGGGACAATTCTCCTGCGGCCATAGTTGGCTGCGAAGCTCCTCACAGCCACCCAGCCAAGTTGACGAGGATTCACAGCACGTCGCGGAGATAAATGATCGTCTTAACCTGTTTTAACGTAAGCGGTAAATGAGCTGTAGGCCGCGATCAGTCGCTCGAACTTGTCGCCGAGATCACGGTTGCTGCCCGCTTCTTGGCGGAAGATCTCAAGAATGTCGTGAATCGCTTTTTTCATTTCCCGCTACGATCAAACCTTTTGCAATACCTGACCATCATAGCGAGCATCACAGAAATTGGGAAAAAAAGAATTGAGCTTGCCGGATCGACCTTTAGCCCCTCCAGAAGCAGGGCGTGCAGCCAGGTGAAGCTGCTCCGTGCCCGTCTGGCTCGCCATAGCCATTTCGCTGGTTGACACCAAGCCCCTCCAGCATTAAACCATCCACCATGAATATATCAAATTTGACGACGGCCCAACTCAAGAGCATCATCGCCATTAAAGAACAGATCGAGGCGCTGCAAAGCCAAATGGATGTGATTGCTGGCGGTGGAGATGAAGTTCCAACCCCGTCCACCGATGAAGCCCCTGCACCCACCAAACGCAAATATCACATGACCGCCGCCCATAGACGCAAGCTGATCAAAGCTCTGGCTAAGGCACGGAAAATGCGATCAGCCAAGCTGAAAGCTGCCAAGACCACACCCAAGCCAGCCAAGAAGGATCGAAGGAGCAGTCCAGCGACCAGGGCAAAACTGGCAGCAGCGGTTAAGGCTAGATGGTCTCTGGTGAAGGCTGAGGGGAAGAAGACGTTGTGAGGATTGATGGCTCCCTGCGTGGACAGCAGTTACTCCGCCGTCACCGAATTGCCAAGAACCTGCATGCCTATTGCTGCCAAATGTCCTAGTATATTGACAATTTAATAACATTACAATAATCTGTTTGGAATGAAATCCAAACAGATCAAATTACCTCTCGGGGACAAGCAGTTCCTGGAAGGCTTTCGCAGTAAAGGACAACATTCGGCTCGCGAAACGACGCGGGCTCACATTCTGTTGGCCACGGAAGCTGGGGTGCCGACGGCCCAGATTCAAAAGGTGTTGGGTGTCAGCCGCATGGTCATCTGGCGCACGCAATCGGCTTATCGGGAGAAGGGGCTGGATTATGCCGTGTATGACGCCGCTCGTCCTGGCCAACCGGCCAAGTATGGCACCGATCAAGAAGCGGAGGTGGTGGCCCTGGCGTGCAGCCAAGCGCCCGAAGGAGCGGCCCGCTGGACCATTCGACTCTTGACGATGGCGGCGGGACACCGGCCCAAACTGGCCGGGGTCAATCGTGAAACCATCCGGCAGATTCTAAAAAAAACGTCTGTAAACCTTGGCGCAAAGTGATGTGGTGCATCGGTCGGATCACCGCCGAATACCGGGAGCGGATGTACGACCTGTTGGGACTTTACGCCGAACCTTACGATGCGGACCAACCGGTCATTTGTCTGGACGAGAAGAGCAAGCAACTGCTCCAGCAAACCCGCAGCCCCATCGCGGCGGCGGCGGGCCAGGTGGCCAAGGAAGACTACGAATACAAGCGGGCTGGAACGCGAAATTTGTTCGTCGCCGTTGAACCCAAAGCCGGCCACCGCGAAGTGGAAGTGACGTGCCGACGGACCAAATCGGATTTTGTCGCCTTCGTGCAATTTCTGGCGCTGGAGGTCTACGCCCAAGCGCGCAAAATCCATCTGGTCTTGGACAACCTGAACACGCATTTCCGGGGTTCCTTCGAGGCGGTCATGGGACTGGAAGCGGCGACGGCTTTTCTTGCAAGGCTGGAATTTCATTACACGCCAAAACATGCCAGTTGGCTCAACATGGCTGAAATCGAGATTGGCATTCTGGATCGCCAGTGCATCGGAGGCCGTGTGGCCGACGAGACGCGCCTGCGCTCCGAAGTGTTGGCTTGGGAGCAACGCCGCAATCGGGAGCGTTGTCGAATTGACTGGAAGTTCACGCGCCAGGATGCCGACCGAAAACTAGCGCGACATTATGTAACGTAATTAAATTGTTGCGATACTAGAGAGCAGTTTTAATGTCGAAGCAAATAAAGTATATGAAAAACCAGGTGAAAATGTTGTTGATTGCCGCCGCCGTGGCGACGGCTCAGATTCAGGTTGCAAACGCCCAATTCACTGTCCCAGGCACGGCTGACCCTCTGCTGCCAAACGTCGGAGATTCTGACGATTATAATCCGGGCAACGGAAACCTTGATACAACACCCGCCCAGTCGTCGGTCTTGTTTGGCACCGTCACTCCCGGAAGCACGATAAGCTGGAACGCCACCGGTTCGACCGGAAACACCCCAACCATAAGCGGCTATGATGCGAACGGCGACCCCAGTGATGTGACCGGATTCGCTGCCACGCCCTCCGACCTCATATTTGGCACTGGGAACTTTAGTACTTTCCAAGCACCTATTAACTCTCTCGTCGGGCTCTTCATCGGTTCGGGCGGCGCTGACTTTATTGAGATGGGAAGCGGCGGCAGCGCTGTTGTTCCAGCAGGAGCGGATGAATTTTACATGGGCAGCATGGATGGGTACCAATGGAATAACAACAGTGGCGCTTTCAACGTATACGTAACAGAGAGCGCGCCGGACGGCGGCATGACGATTGGCCTTCTGGGCGGCGCGATCGTTGCTTTGCAGGCAATTCGCCGCAAACTGGTCCGGTAAGAGATTCCTCTGTTAATTCGTTTTCAATAAGCAGGGCCGAAAGGCCCTGCTTTTTTATTGTGGGACAGGCTCCACGGGCGTGTATTGAAAACCCGGGAATGGCCCGGCAGGAGCTTCGCACGATCCCCGGCTTTCTCCATTTGCACCGCCGGCGCTCAAAGATCTTTCGAGGCATTTCGGCAATCCGGGGCTATACCGGGTGGAACAGGAAAGTTTTACGAAATGCCTATGAAACAAATCAACAGAGTACCTCGAATAATCGTCCTTGGCCTATTGGCCGCGCTGGCCGTGGCCGTGGCCACGCCTCGCGCCGCCGCTCAAGCCGCAACGAATTTGCCGCGAACGGTGCCAGGCACTGATGAACCCCGGCAGCCTTTTCAGAGAAGGCTGGCGGCAATGATGGCAGACCAGGCGATGGCAACAGCCCCTGATGAAGCGCAGCAGGCTTGGGCGAACATCGGCCCACCCGGCAAAGACATTGAAATCAATGGGATGCCTCTGGTCGAGGTTGTTCGCATCCTTCTTCACCAGTTCAGCAATCAATTTGACGTCATCCTTCCATCCAAGGGCGGCGCCAAAGACACCACAATAGATTTGCAACTCAAGAACGTGCGGCCCGTCGATGTATTCAACGCGATGAACATGTCGTTTGAAATCGATGGAACTCCGCTGCATTGGAAGTTGGTCCTCAACGGCGACCGCCCGACCGCCGTGCTCCAAATAATGGATGCGGGCGTCACCCACCAAGCCCCGACGCAATCCACCGTGTATTACATTGGCGATTTGCTGCGCGATTCGGCTGGCATCGGTTTTGACAAGGATGCACTCTTCGATGCGATTCGCCAGGTTCATAACGATACCGCTCCAGCCACCGCTCCAGACAAAGTCCCGCGCCTGGCGTTTCATCCGGAAGCCGGGCTGCTGGTCGTAACGGGCACGCTCGAACAAATATCCTTGACGATGCAAACTCTCGGCGCCCTGCATTCAAAAGTGAATCATGACAGAATGGGCATGCCCATCAATGGTCCAATTCAATCCGCCGGAGGGGGAATGCCGGTGCCCATGACACATCCAGCGTTGCCATCCCCCCAAGCCCCGCCACCGGCAGCGCCGACGCCGCCCTTGAAATAACGAGGGTTTCCGGCCATGCTGCTGGTCAGATGATTGCCGCCACTCCCGCCATGTCATTCCCGGCCACCGCTCCCGGCGCGGCGCTCGACGCCGAAGCCCGCCAGATTGCGGCGGGCGTCGCCAAGGGAGACGAGGCCGCCTTCCAGCAACTATATGACTGCTATCATAGGCGGGTCTTCCGCATGGCCGTCTCCCTCCATCACGGCGACGAAACGGCGGCGCACGAAATCGTCCAATCCGTCATGTTGACCGCGGCCGCGAAACTGAAGCCGGTGCAAAGCGAGGAACATTTGTGGAATTGGCTGGCACAAGTGGCACGGCAACATTCGCAGAAAATCTGGCGCCAACTCCAGCGCCGCCCCGAACACACCACTCTTGCCGACATCCCCTGCCCCGCCGAAATCCCCGGGACGGACGATGCGCTGGAACAGAGTATTGACACCGCCTTGCTCGCGCTGGGGCCGGATGACCGCCAGGTCGTCGAGTGGTTCTACTTCGACGGCGCCAGCCACAAGGAAATCGCGGCGCGCATGGACACAACCCCAAAAGCCGTCTCCAGCCGTCTGGAACGCGCGCGAGTCAAACTGCGGGAACTTCTTCGCGGAAGGACGACCGATGCGACCTGAAAAAAGATTTCTGCTCGACGATGTGCTCAACGCCCCGGCCGGCCAGGCGCGCCGCGAAGCCACCTTGCAGGCGGCGGAAAAAATCATGCGCCGCCGCAGAGCGGTCCGTTTCGCCGCCCGCTCCCTGGCGGCGCTGGCCGTGGCCGTTCTGGCCGCGCTGGCGGTCCATCAAAAGTCCGCCGCCCCCCAGGAAGCGCGCGCGCCCGCCCCTGGAACCGCCGCCCGCCAGGAACAAGTGCAGATTCTCACCGACGACCAATTACTGGCCCTGTTCCCCAACGTCCCCGTGGGCCTGATCAAAACCCCCGACGGCAAAAAGCGCTTGATTTTTCCGCGTCCCGGCGACGAAGCCAAGTACATCGTCCATCTGTGACTCGCTGCTCGGCGATTACTTCAAGGGCCATCCGCCGTGTTGCGTAATGCTTGCGTCAATCTCAGTCATGAGCCGCCGCGTTTCAATAAGCGCCCAGATGATGAGTTGATATTCTAATTGCTCCTCGTAGAGGAGCGCGCGGCCGATGCGGTCCTTGAGCCAGCGTTGGGCGGGCAGATAGCCGCCGATGGGAAATGTCCAAGCCGATTCCGGCACGGGCCCAAAATACTGTTTGTCGTTAATCCAAACGCGCCCCGCTTTTATATCCGGCCACGGACCTCTTTCCACCGCCGCGCCGCATGGAGTGGAAATCCTCATCCGCTTTGCGCCGGCAACGACCAGGCCATCGACCGGTTGAAAACGGACCTCACGAACGATGTCCTCTCCTTTGACGGGATAGCCCACCGCGGTGTTTTTTCCCTGTCCGCGCGCGTGCAGGCCCACCAGCAACGATCCCAAACCAGCCAGCTCTCCAAAGAGGTCCCAGTCGCTGGTCAGCGGCAATCGGGGAAAATCCGCCCGGAGAAACTCCCCGTAACGTTCTCGATACGCCGGGCTGTGAAATACAGCGTAGGCGTAATTGAAAATACATTCCGGGCCGATTTCTCGTTTGGATGGCCGGCCAAAACCATCCGGCACGAACTTGCAATCCAGCCGTTCACAAAACTGTTTGACGAATTCCGCGCTCAAGTTCGGGCGGCGGCCATTCTCGTGCATAAACAGGTCCTCATCGGGCAGCTTGCCGTTTGGGTGAAGGTAGAGAGGAAACAGGTAATTAACCTCCTTGAGCGAAACGCTGTGCAACTGCGTCATTTCACGCGTGGCGAATATATGGGTCCATCCTGCGCGAATCTCGACGGAACGCGTCGTGGAAAGCCCCAGATTCGGATCGCCATGCAAGAAATGACGCATCACCTCTTGCCGCGCCATGCAGTGAAATCCACGGGAGATTCCGGTGTAACAGGTCTTACGGAGATCGAATGGACGGTAGAGAATTGTGGTAACGCGAGAATCCCATCTGCCATGTTTGAGGTCCGCTTGGGCAAGCTCGACTCGCCAATCCCTTGAATCGGGACCCAAATTAAACCGCCTTCTTGCTTCCTCGCCATCCAGTTGAAGGAACGTCTGCAGTTTATCGCGCAGTTCTTTGTCTCTGAAGGCAATCGTAAAATGATCGCGACCGGCCGCGATACCCAAACTGTGAATCGGCATCATCTCCGTGACCTTCCAGCCTCGTTCGTATTCCTTGAGTCGCTTCGTGTCCTGCGGGATGAACAGGTAGTGCGGCGCATTTGGTTCGAGCGTCGTCCAATCGGTGCTTCTCACTTGGTTTTTGTCGAGCCAATCGTATTTCGTCTGCCGTTGGGCGCCCCAAAGGTCGCAGTGACGCACGGTGGCGGGAGCTTTCTCCTTTTTCTTCGCCCTCGCCTCCGGCGGCAATTTCACGAAAATGCCAATCGCCACGCCCTGCTGGATGTCAAAAACATTCTTGTCCGCTTCACCGCTGCCGGGGACAGTTTCTTTCTTCTTTGAATTGCCGTGCAAATTGAGGAGATAAATCTCATCAAAGGTTTGCATGAGATTCTGCCTCATGCCGCGAAACGTCGGGTTGTCCAGATAGCCGTTGTTGGTGATGAAGGCCAGCACACCCTGGCCAGTCTGTTCAATGCGCCATTGCCCCCAGCGCAGGAACTTCACATAGTCGTCTTGCAGCCATTTTGGGTTGCGCTCGCCGAGCGGTTTGCCATCGCAGAAATAATAATCGCGGACAAGCTTGGAAATCCATTCGCCCGTGTTCGCGCTGTGGCCGGAGTACGGCGGGTTGCCCAGGACGACGAGCACCGGTTTGTGTTTCTTTATCTCGTAGGCGGAGTTGGCCTCGTCGCTCAAGGCGCGCAGCGGGCCAAGTTGTTCGGCAGTGTGTTCCAAGTCCTCCAGCGTGTTCGTGAGAAAGATGTTGACACGCTCGTTGCCTTGCGGCGCGTAGCTCCATTGCTGGCGGAAGAGCGGCTCCTCATCCATCGCCGCCAGCGCCAGGCCGATCTTGAAATGCGCCACCGCGTACGGCGCCATCAAGAGTTCAAATCCAAAGAGCCGGGGCAGCAAATGTTCGTGAACGTAACTGCCCCATTGCCCGGCGTTCTTCCTGGTCTGAAATTGCGAGCGAATGAAAGCCAGCACGGTGTAAAGAAACGTTGCCGTCCCGGCAGCCGGGTCGAGAATGAGCACGCGATGCGTCTCGTCGCTGATCTCCTGTTTGCCTTCCTTGCGCTTGATGGCGATCTTCTGTCGGTCGGCCAGTCCTTCCTTGATGCTGAACTTGTCTTTCAGGAGGCGGTCGATGCTCTGGACGATGTAGTTTACAACAGGCTCGGGCGTGTAATAAACGCCCCGCAATTCGCGCAACTTGGGGTCGTAGGCTTGCAGGAAAGTTTCGTAGAAGTGAACGACAGGATCGCGGCGGCGGCCCTGTTTGCCAAAGTCTTCCATCACCCGCGCCATGTCCGCGTGGTCAAGTGTCTGGATCAAATCCTCGACGAACCCGGCAAACGGCTCGTCGTCCAGAGCCGCGCCCGTGATCTGCTCGAAGAACGTGCGGAGAAAGGGATTCGTGCGCGGGATGAGCTTCTGCGCCTTCTCACGAGTGAACTTGCCGCTGCCGCTGCTGGCGCGGGCGCTGAATAATCCATAAGCCAGCGTCTGCGCAAACATGTCGGCAAACTCGCTGACGGCTTCGGCTTCCTTCCTGGTGTCGGGGTGCGGCGCGAGTTCAGGCAGGAGCGTGGCGGCAAAGGCATCCCGCCAGTCACGGAGTTGCCGCGAGGCCTGCCCGGTCAGAAACGCGCCGATGATGATGTTGCGGATGTTGTGCGTAAGATTGGCCAGACGACCGGCGAGTTCCCCGGCAGAGGCGATGTCCGCCGGTTTTTGCGAAAGAAAACCCATCAGGAGATTGCGGGCGCGCTCGAGTTCGTCCGGCTCAACAGGCGTGAGTTTGCCACTGGGGGCGACATTGGCGAGGCGGAAGGTTTCGCGCTTCTTGCCGTCCACAAACCAGCGGAACTCAATGTAATCCGTCAGCAACAGATTGGGCAGCGAGGCGAGATAGCGTTTGAGTTGATCGCCGCGCTCGATTTCAGCAAGGTCCGCACCGATGTCCTTGGCCTCCATGTAGCCGATGGAAAGTTGGTCCCGTTTGGGTGAAACGACGTAATCTGGCGCGCCGCAGTCGGAACGTTTCGGTTCGTTGGTCGCGATGACCTGGTCGTCGAGGGCTTCGATCAATTCCTTGAGCGCGGGGCGATGCGTGTGTTCGGTGGAGTCGCCGCGTTTGAGGGCGCGTTCGAGTTTGCGCAGATATTCCGTGAGCGGCGCGGGTTTGCCGCCGCCCCCGTATGCGGGTGGCTCTTCGTGAAAAAGATCGGCGTCGGTCATCGGACGCTGATTACCAGAAGCCGCCGGCAGGTTCAAGAGTTTACGGTCCAATCTTAAGCCAATTGCCGGCGTCCGGCGGCGCCAGGGCAATTGAAACCCCGGTTTTCACGGAATGACGACGGAGCGGTAAAAGCGGAAGCCATTTGGCCCGACTGCGTTTGTGTCCATAAACCAGAACGGCGTTGTCGCAACTTGGAATCGGACGGCTATCCTGAAATTTTATCCTTCACAGCATCTCCTGCTGTTTCTCAGGCTTCGCTTCCCGCTGGGCTTTGGCGAAAGGGTTCAATTGCGGGGGCGCCTCGACGCGCTCCGTGCCGTTGAGCAAGCCTTCAATCGTCAGCAGTTGGATTTTCGGATAATCCTTGTCGTGCCAGAGTTTGGAGGTGTAGCGGCCCGCTTCGGCGGCTTCCACCCGCATGGGCTTGGACGGTTTTTCCAGCGTGATGAGGATGCCCG
>Ga0224555_1002881_pt1 | contig 18970 bp, 10 predicted proteins | sample 714S23034metaG_FD_180687 | JGI IMG/M metagenome (GOLD analysis project Ga0224555, IMG submission 180687) | Peat soil microbial communities from Stordalen Mire, Sweden - 717 S2 30-34 | ecosystem: Environmental > Terrestrial > Soil > Wetlands > Peat | place: Sweden: Norrbotten County, Stordalen...
CGGAGTCACTTCGAAAGTTTTTACATCGCGCTCATCGGTAATCAGCGTGTTACCGTTCTTCAGGCGAATTGCCGCCCAGGGCGTCGGAACGTCGTAACTCCAGATTTCCTTGAAGTCCTTGTCGTATTCGACGACTTTGCCCATTTCGAGGAACGGTACCAGGTAGGTTCCCTGGGCGGTGAAGCGCACATGTCGGAATTCCGCATGAACCCACTTGTGATCCATGCCTGGAAATGGCAGTGTTTGTTCAACATCCACCGCGTTCGACTTGGTATTAACAACCATCAATTTTGGCGGAAGACCATTCACAACAAACAGGACCTTGTCTTGACCGATCGGCTGACAAGCGTGAATTTCGGTCCCCTCCGGAGCATCGTAGCGCCAGACCACTTTCTTGTCCGGCGTAGTTTCGGCAATGTACTGCATTCGAGTAAATAGTACGTTCCCATTCGAGAGCATCCAGGCATCGTCGTATTCCCATCCGGCGCCGGTTTGATAGCTCCAGACAATCTTGCCCTTGTTGACAATCATTAGCTTGTTGTAGCCCTCTCCCAGGAAAAGCATCGGGTGCTGTGCCAAACCATGGCCAGGCAGTCCGTCTGCAACCGGCTTCTCCTTCCAGTCGCGAGGCGCTTCAGTCTCGGTGGGAGCCATCTTAGGCACACTGGGACCGGTAAACAGCGGCAACAGCTTCATGAGTGGTTTTGCGCTCGATGGCTTGCTGGCGCTGGTAGTTTGTTGCGCAGAAGCTACGCCTAAAGCAACCAGGACGCATGCCGAGAAAATACCAAGGCAAACTGTGACTTTGTGAAACGTTCCCTGCTGCATAATGATTTGTTCTCCCTATGCTTGCTAGACCGTCGACCAGTGATTATCGGAAGCTCCGTTCAGCTTGTGTGCACTTTGCTGACGGATCGGGCGTGAAGGTTACCGGGGCCGATTCATTCCGTGGATGTGTTCTGCTCACCGGCTTCCGCAGCAGCCAAATCCGAAGTTGTTTGGGCTATGTCATCAGTTGGAAATTCGAGCAGAGCACTTCGCAAACAATTTGACACGAAGCCGATGGTGTCAAATGCATGGGCACGGCACCCCGAAACGGGATGCCGTGCCCATGGTTGTGGTTAGAAAGTTATTTTGAAACCTAGTTGGATTCGGCGGGGCGCATTAGTCCCGGTGTAAGCACCGAAGTCCGTGTTGAGTTGGTTGCCTGTTGCCGGGTCGAAGTTGGTATTAGTGTCCACGCTGTTGAACTGAGTGTGATTGAAAGCGTTGTAGGCTTCGAATCTGAACTGCATTGCCTTCGCGCCTTCGCCCCATGGAATATTTTTGAAGAGTGTCAAATTTGTATTCTCGACACCCGGTCCACGGACCACGTCCTTCTTCGCGTCGCCAATGCCATATGGGTCTGTTGTCCGGCTCGGCATTACGATCGCTGCTGTGTTGAAGGAGTGAGTGTCAGTGCGTTGGCCCTTTGAAAGATGCGGGTTTCCGACAATATCAACCCGGTTGTCGACTCCTGAACCGCCGCCAAACGTGAGGTTCGACACATTCTCGATTCCCAAATTGATTCCCAACGGTGTCCCGCTTTGGAAGGTGAGAATTCCTGAGGTCTCCCAATTCCCTACGACCGCGTTGAGAATGCGATTGTTTTTCAAGCCCGGCAATTTGTAGTCGTAGTTGATGACGACATTGTGGGTGACATCGAACCCTCCCTTTCCATAGTTGCGAATGCGAGGGTTGATGAACGGGTTCACGGTATTTTGATCGCTATCCTCCAAATCCAATGCCTTGGACCAGGTCCAGGCCATTCCATACATCAGGCTGCGGGCGAGCCGCCTTTCAACAGTGACCTGCATGCTGTTGTAGTTCGAGTTGCTCGTGAAGGATTCAAAGAGGGCATCTTCAAAACCACCGAGCGGACGCGCAAAGTCGAGCGGAAGATAGGAGCCTGGGCTTGTCGGGTCTGGAAAGTTCTTCTGCGCCCCATAATCGACCGCGTTGTAGTTGTTCTCCACCATCATGTGGCGAGCGACCGAACCTACGTAAGCGATCCCGAACGCTGTCTCAAACCCGATATCGTGTTGAACGCCCAGGCTCCAGTTATATGTTATCGGTGGCACAAAGGATGGTTGAATACCCAGCACGGAGTCTGGACTGGTGACTATATTCGAAGGAACCAACTGCGGAACTGTTGTGAACGGAATATTGAGATCCAGTTGAACAGGAGGTTCAGAAAGGAAATCTCCGTTCCGATCGTCGGCGACGCGTCCAGGGAACATTCCAAATCCGCCGCGGATTGCAGTTTTGCCGTTTCCGAACAGGTCATAGGCGAATCCGAAGCGCGGCATCGTGTGAACGCCATCGTTGGTCATCGTGGCGCCCGCATACTGTTTCATGCCGTCCCATAACGTGCCCGAGCCGGGCGCAATACTGCCAATAAGAACACCATTCACATACTGGCCGGTAGCAGGATTGTACCCAACTCTTTGCCCGGAGGGATTCAAAGCGGGCTGTATTAGCTTCGGAGCAGTTGCCGCATTAAAGAGCGATGGCACGAAACCGGAAAGGGCTTGATTGTTTCCCTGATGCGTTGGTCCTTCAATGGTGAATCGGAAACCGAGATCCAGAGTCAACCTACGAGTGGCGCGCCAGTTATCCTGAACGAACCACGAGACGTTGGTGTAACGGTCGGCCGCGAATGGGCGGGAATTTGACTCAGAGTAACTTGTCACCGAGCCAACCAGCGCATTCGCATAAGCGTCGTTGGTGTCGTATGGATTTGCTGAGTTCTTATCAAAAACGATGGTTCCGTTGAACGAATTCAAAGGTGACCAGGCGGTACCGTTCCGGGCAACATGTTCGATATTGATTCCAGCCTTCAAGTTATGCGCGTGGACGACTTTAGACAGATTGTCGGTATAGACCCAGTCCTGATCGGACCCGGTAAACGGGAACCGGCTCTCAAACCCAATATTCCATGCGTTCGCAATGCCGCCAAAACTGGTATTCGGCGGCACATTGTAGAGGTTGTTTTTGGGATAGAACTGCGGAATAGTGATGCCGGCAGTCGTCCGGTTATTTGTCGATATAGTGGCGGCAGAAGGAATCGTGGCCTGGCTAAAATGGCTGACGCCGATGGTCACCTCATTGACGGTCGTGCTGTTGAATGTGTGCAGATACGTGCCCACAAGGCCGTCGGCCGGCTCCTTTTCGGTGACATTTATGTGAGGAAAACCAGTGTCGCCGGACCAGGTATCATCCCCACTGCTGTTGTTCACATCGTGGTTGCCGCGCACGTAGAACTGGTTGTGTGGATTGATATTGTAGTCCAGGCGGACCACTTCAAACCGGTAGGCGCTGTTTTCTGTGCCGGTGACGACTGCGTTGTAGTTGTGGGTCGGATCCGTGTAATTTGCGTGAGGAAAGAAATTGAGAAGAGCTTGACCTGCGCTATTCCAATATCCTTGAGGAATCTTGTTACCTGGGAACTGAGTGGTGGTGCCGGGGTAGTAGACAGGGATTAAATTTCCGCCGGTGTCAAGTGATTGGGAAAAGTCACCTGAGCGCTCGAGGTCGCTCGCAACTGTTCCCCTCCAGGTAACCGGTGAATTTGTCGGGAGAAACTCCTGTGCCAGGAAAAAGAACAGCTTGTCGCGGTGCGGATAGATCTTGGGAATGTCGATGGGGCCGCCCACGTAGTATCCCGGGAAGTTATAGCGGTAACGTCCACGAGGTTCATCATATCGGTTATTGAAATAGCTGTTGGCGTTAAATGCTTCGTTTCGAACAAAGTAGTAGGCGCCGCCATGCAATTGGGCAGTGCCGGCCTTGGTGGTCGCCAGAATGTCGGCACCGTAGTTCCTGCCGAATTCGGCCTGGAAGTTTGTAGTGAGGACCTTTATTTCCTGGAGGGAGTCTATGCTCGGGATATTCGGCGTCCCGGACTGGTTTCCGGTGTCCATAGTCGGCACGCCATCTAACAACAGACTCACGCTTTGGCCGCGGCTGCCATTGATAGTTCCAATACCTCCGCACTGCGGACAGTCGATATCTCCGGACTGGATAACGCCGGGAACAAGCGAGAGGAGCGAGAGAAAATTCCTGCCGATTGTCGGTAGCTCCGTCACCTGTTTATCCGAAATATAACCTGAAACCTCGCCACTTTGCGTTTCTATGACGGCGACGTTTCCGTTGACAGTTACTTGCTCGGTTGTGGTTCCGACGGTGAGGACGATGGGCCGGACGGCCAAACGCTGGGTAGCCGTCAGGATCACATTGTCTTCGAGATAGGGCTTAAACCCCTTTGCATCAATAGTGATGGCGTAGGTGCCTGCAAGGATTTCGGAGAAGACGAAACCTCCTTCGTTATCGCTTACAGTGGTCCTCAGTTGGCTAGTTTCGACGTTGCGCAGCGTGATGGTTATGCCGGCAACAGCAGCGCCGGACGAGTCGTGAATCGAGCCGCCGATCTGGCCGGTCAGGCCTTGAGCGTGAGCATACTGAAAGCTGAACATGGCTGTGATTAGTGCAAACAGCCAGAAAATCATACCTTTTCTGATTGCAGACCGCATTGCGTCTCCTCCTGTTGAGATCAGGCCGATTAGCGGTTTGGCTTGCGCCAGCAATTCCTGGTGCAGCAATTCCTGTTACAGCAAGAATCTGGGAGCAATCAAAGCCGAAGTCTGTTCGAGCAGAGGCGTCTTGAGAACGTTCTCAGCTTCGACAAGATTTACAAATCGAACCCGCAGCAATTGTGGAAGGGCATGCGCTCTTAATGAAGTGCTCGCACTGTCCCTAACATGTTTCAAACGTCAGCAAACAATGGCTAAGCCAATGTCGGAGATTGGGAACAGACGGCTTTTGGCTCAAGATGCGGGTGTCGAAAGAACAATGATGCACATTCATCCGGCCGGGTCGACAAATTCGCAGTGTTGCAGTGACACCGCGCTTCCTCATTAGGACCTCAGTTGGTCGCATTGGAATTGTCAATGGCCACTGATAGACAAAACCGTGACGCCGATCACCTTTGCCGCCGATGATTTTCACGGGTTGAGCTCAGGAGAAGCGGCGGCAGGCAGATGATTGAGATGTACAACTCCCAAACGGCACGCAAGCGATTCTGCTGAAGCATTCGATATATATAGCCAATCTGATCGCTAGGTCGATTCGCGCACTTGAAGAATCTGGTCGGCAGCAACATCTCGCAGTACTTGTTTCGCTCCGCTCGGCCAGGCGATCTCGAGCAAACGCACGAGACGGGACCTGCCCAGGCCAAAATGAATTCGACTATCGCTCGAACAGGCGTATCCTACGCTGGTGGTGACGTGGTTATATTCTTCAAGGCCAGACTCAAGAACCAGATGAACCTTCGCTCCGATCCCCATGCGATTACTCTTGGATCCTAATAACTGAAGGATCAACCAGTGATTCTCATTCTTCGTGATGTTATGGAAGATCTTCAGGGGACCATTCAGAACTGAAACTACGATGTCGATCTTGCCGTCGTTATCCAGGTCGGCGAAAGCAGCCCCGCGATGGGCGTCTGCGACTTGCATGTCCGGCCCAGCGAACTTGCTCACATTCTCAAACCTTCCGTTTCCCAAGTTCCGAAAGACTCCATTGGGTTCGCGGTAGCTTCGGTCGGAGACGTCCGCAATATTGTCAAGGACGTTTGATCGAGCAACAAACAGGTCTTTCCAACCATCGTTATCCAAATCGGCGACGCCATTGGACCACCCGGACATCTGCATCGTTTCCGAAGCCAGCCCGGCACTTCGGGAGACATTCGAGAATTGGCTATTCGCACAGAGATAGAGTGGAAACGTCTGCTCCTCCATCGCCGTGAACCAAATATCTGGCTGTCCGTCATTATTCACGTCCCGGAAATCGACTCCCATGCCAGAGATTGCTAGGCCATCCTCGGAATACGCAACGAGCTTATCGAAGCCAACCTCCTCAAACCGCTTCCCTTTGAGGTTATGGAATAGAAGGTTTGGCGTCTTGTCACCGGCGACAAAGATGTCCGGCCATCCGTCGCCGTCGTAGTCTGCAACCGCGACACCCATGTTGCGTCCCAGATGCCCGGATATTCCCGTTTCCTGCGAAACATCGGTGAACGTGCCATCTCCATTGTTTCTGTAGAGAGTATTAGGAAGAGGCTTGTAATAGATGGGGTCGCAGTACGCCCGTTCTCCGTTCAGTTTGCAGGCGTGCTCCGTAAGTGGATCCCACTCACAGTAGTTCGAGACAAACAGATCCAGCAGCCCGTCATTGTTGTAATCGAGCCAAGCCGCGGAGACAGCCCACATTTTTGACCCGTTGTGCATTACACCGGAAACGCCGGCTTTTTCAGTAACATCGGTGAATGTCCCGTCTCCGTTGTTATGAAGCAGCTGGTTTCCATTGACATTGGCAACAAAAATGTCCGGCCGGCCATCGTTGTCATAGTCACCGACGGCTACACCAATTCCGTACCCAGTGCCTTCCACATGAGCTTGCGCAGTCACGTCGGTGAACTTCAGATTTCCATCATTTCGAAATAGACGGTTATAGTACCGCGGGCCGTCTTTCTGCAGCGAAGGCATTTTGGCGCCGTTGACCACGAAGATGTCGACCAAGCCGTCCCCGTTGTAATCCAGAAGCGCAATTCCGCCTGCCATGGTTTCCGGCTGGTGCTTCTGCGCAGTTGGACTGGCGTTTAGGACAAAATTCACACCAGCTCGTTGAGCGATCTCTTCGAATTCGATCGGCCCGGATGGAGCATCGGAAAAGCCGGTTGGTACCAGCGTTGCCAAAAGTGCCAATGGGTTTGAATTGCCGTTCTGCCATTCGCTCTTGGCCCGCAACCACCTGCCTGCGTCCGTCGCGCTCAAACCCAGTGCAGCCGAAGTCAGGCCAGCCACGCTCCAGCCAAACTGCCTCCGCGTCAGGTGTGTCGATCCGCCCGATTCTGTCATGCGCCCTTCAGTCGGTAAGCTGTGCTTGTGATCTCACAAACATTGACGACTCAGCCGGTCCGAGAATTAAGAATCATCATTCAAAAAGGAAATGCGGTTTAATGTCTTCAATTCTTTTCATCCGCCTGGTCTAACTTCGCCAACTGTTGCCGCACACGTTGTGCGGCAACTTGATCATCTAGCTGAGTGTAGGCTGCTGCGAGCGACCAAAGGATTTGTCTGTCGTTGGGCGCTAATTGAGCTGCTTCGGAGAGATGTGCTACACCGTCTTGCATTCGGTGAAGATCGATCAGGCATTTGCCCAATGCAAATTGCACCTGAGCACTCCGATTGGCGATGGCAACCGCGCGCTCTGCATACGAAAGTGCCTCGGCAGCCTGCCCTCTGCGGAGGTACTCAAGTGCAATCAGCGTCATTGCCGGCACATGTGTCTTCGAAATTACAAGTTCGGCATGAAGCTGCGACAAAGCCTCGTCAGGATTATCTTTCAGAAGAAAGCACGCATAAAGGTAATGGAGTTGGGGTTCATTGGGGTATTGCTCGATTAGACCCGAGAATTGAGTATTTGCGACGGCCGAATGGTTAGCCGTCGCATTACAGACCGCTCGACCAGCGCCCAAAACAAGGTCCTCCCTTTCATTTGGGAGATCTTTCGGGAGGATTGTCATCCGCAGCGCAGTCAGGCCGGCGCCTTCGATCAGGATTTGGGAAGTGCAGCCAGTACTGCTCAGTTTTTGAACGAGCTTAAATGCCTTGTCGAAATCGGCCGCCGCATTCAGGAGTAAAAGCTCGTGAACGTTGGCTACGCGTTCCAGATCCTCGTCCTCCGTCAGGCCAAGCCGATCGGCACGCTGCAAATCCGCGAGCGATTGCCGGCGCTCGCCCAATTCGAACTCTGACAGTCCCTTCAATGCCCAGGCTGAGCTATCCCGTGGTTGGAACGAAAGGTATCTGTTTAAAGAGGTGCGGCATTCATTGAAGTCATTCATGTCATACGCGAGGGTACCTAACTTCCACCAGCCATCTTTCCACTCTGGATGTGCAGTCAACGCTCTCCTATATAGATCAGCGGCCTCCCGAAGGCGATTCGCTGCTAAGAGTTGCTCCGCTTGCTGTTCAGTCTGTCGAATACTTGATTCGGGAGCCGTCTGCTCCGCGCGAGCCCAAGGCTGGAAACATTGCGGTCCTATAAGAAGAAGAGTGCAGAAGCTGGCAACCTGGAGTCGGATAAGGGTCATGGCAAGATTCCCCTCTTGTCAGAGTAATGCCACCCCTCTAAGCATTTCTCCTCCCCGTTGGAGTTTCCATTGAACCGAGAAACCCAATTCTGACAACTCACGGGTGCCGAGATTACCAAAGCGTACATTTACACCTCAAGGGCTTTTCGATAGACTTGGGTCGGCATTGGTTGAGCAAGACTCCAATTCTCGTCGGCTTCCGACGCAGAAGCGCCCGCGAGTGTCAAAGAGGATTGTCGATACGCGAGTCGGTTTTCAGGATTGATCCTTTAGTGGAGCAGCGCAAGTTTTCGAACGTTCGAAACATGTTTCCAACGCGACTCCTTGCCAAAGGCAAGAGTATGACACCCGCGTCCTTCGGAATCAGGATCGACTTGACCTGTAGCTCGAAAAAGCTTAGATTGGTGCCCGATCAATGACCATAGAGATTTTACATAAGCAAGTATCGGACGAGGAAAAGCGCGCAGCGCTTGATTTTGCGCTGCAGAGCCAAAGTCTGGGGCGGTCTGATCGTCTAAAGTCCTTTCTTTCATATATTTGCGAAGCGGAATTCGAAGGGCGTCATGAACGCCTTACGGAATATGAAATCGCGACTTCAGCGCTCGGGCGCCGCGAGAATTTCTCGCCGATCGAGGACTCTACCGTTAGAAGCCGGGCCTATGAACTGCGTCAAAAACTCGAGAGGTTGTATACGTTAGAAGCACCAGACTATCCGGTGCAAATCGATCTCCCAAAAGGGAGCTACCGACCAACTTTTCGCTACACTCCTCGACCGTCTTCGAATGGGGATACCTCAGGACTATCAACTCAAAATGCCATGCCGCGTAAGGCCCAACGCTTGGCCATTGTCCTTGGCGTGTCTGGATTCTTCGTTGGAGTTGTTGCAACGGCTATCATCGCAGTCCTTCTTTCAGCTCGTCATTCAGAATCAGACCCCCCGGCCAGGGTTCAAGCGAGTAATCTCGGCTGGACCCCTGAACTTCGGGAGCTTTGGGCTCCCTTCACCTCAAGCCAGCGATCCATTGCCGTTACCTTTGAGACTCGTCTATTCGTCACTTTTGGATCAGCTTTGGTTGTCAGGGATACAGATATTGAAAACATGGGAAGCATCGAATCGTCAGAGCCGATTATGAAGATCAAACGTCTCTTCAAGGCAAATGAGGTCTACGAGGTGAGGCGCTACTCGGATTTTAGCGCCGCCAATGCTCTCTTCTTCATCGCTCGACTACTGTCGCCAACAGGCGTAGCGATGAAAGCCGAGCGCTCCGTCGATATGACAAATGAAGACGTTCATTCCTGCAACCTGGTGCTGGTGGGCAAACCCGGTGCATACGACGGGATAAGAAATGGACCCCCGCTTGGATTCAATTTTGTATATCAGAAGGACCGAAGTATCCGAAACATCCATCCAAGGCCTGGCGAGCTAGAGACGTATCCAGCGAGCCACAATCTCGCAATAGCGGGTGATCTGATCCAAGCTTACGCAGTCATCACAATGACGCCAGGCCCTGAAAAGGGGCAGCATATTCTCAGCCTTATAGGTGCTGACAGCGAGTTGTTCTGGCCCCTGGCGCTCTACGTGACGGATCCCATATATGCCAAGGAACTCGTGGAGCATCTTCGTCTCCCCTCTGGGAAGCTGCCAAATTCATACGAGGTGTTGATCAATATTCAAGAGCGCAATCAGAGGCCGATTAGAGTCTCATACGTGGCACATCGAGTTCTTCCAGGCTCTCAATAATTGACGGCAATTCGCCTTTCCTCCTCTCCGAACGGCTCCAGCTCAAATCACTTCTCCATCTTCCTCGCCGGCTCGAAACCTCAGTCAGAATGCGACGTTTAAGTGCTCGACACACGGTTTGGGTTGGTCATTCTGCGCGAATCTCGCAGCCCAATCCGATCTTCCCTTCGTTGCGATGCACTTGCTGTCCTTTCCGCATCCGGATTTCCCGATAATGCGACGTTCGGAACATATTTCGAACAATGTGATGACCTGCACAGAACTTGCCTAGCCTCTTCCGCGATTGCTAAATAGTTCTGTAGAGCGCGAAGTACTTAAAAAATTGGTTTTTGTACGATGTGAAATCGTCAAGGCGGCTCCTTCTGATTGATATGGAAAATCGTGTTCTCCGAGCCGCGGCGAAATCATGACCACGGGCGCTCATTTGCCAGCACGAGAGGATAGGGACATGTTTGATCGAAGACAATTGCTTTCTATTGCTGTACAGGGTGCTGCTCTGGCCGGATTGCCGGCGATGGCGGAGAAGCCCGCCGCCAATCGCAATCAATCGGACCTCGCAGAATTCGGGATTGTGAATGTCAGATCGTTTGGGGCGCTTGGAGACGGCCGCGCTATTGATAGTCCTGCGATCAACCGGGCAATCGATGCCGCTGCGGCGGCCGGTGGTGGCACCGTGTACTTTCCTGCTGGGATCTACGCCAGCTACTCAATTCGCCTCAAGAGCCACATCTCTTTGTTTCTTGACCAGGGCGCAACGATACTCGCGGCCTCGACGCCACTCGAAGGCACCATCGGCGGGGGCTATGACACTGCCGAACCCCAGGGAGAATGGGAGCCGTACCAGGATTATGGTCACAATCATTGGCACAATAGCCTCATCTGGGGCGAGGGTATCCACGATTTTTCGATTGTTGGCTCTGGCCTGATTTGGGGAAAAGGGCTGACCCGGAATCATCTCAGCGATAAGAATTTACCAGCTTCGAGTAAACCGGGCGTGGGCAACAAAGCCATCGCTCTTAAGAATTGCCACAACGTAATCCTGCGTGATTTCTCGATCCTGGAGGCGGGCTGGTTCGGCATTCTCGCCACCGGCGTTGACAACCTGACGATTGACAACCTCAAGATCGACACCAACCGCGACGGCATGGACATCGATTGCTGCAGAAATGTGCGAGTTTCCAACTGCACCGTGAACTCGCCATATGACGATGGTATCTGTCCGAAGAGTTCATACGCTCTTGGCTATGCCCGTCCCACGGAGAACCTCACGATTACGAACTGCTTCGTGACCGGAAGTTATGAAGTCGGATCTGTGTTGAATGGCACATGGAAGAGAATGCCGGACGCCTTTTCACCCGATGCAACCGGGCGCATCAAATGCGGGACTGAGTCAAATGGCGGCTTCCGAAATGTGACAATTTCAAACTGCGTCTTCGAACATTCACGAGGGTTTGCTCTGGAAACGGTTGATGGGGCTCTCTGTGAAGACATTACTTTTGTGGGCGTCACAATGCGTGGAACTCTGAACTCACCAATGTTTTTGCGCCTCGGGAGTCGCATGCGGGGCCCTGTAGGCGCGAGTGTAGGAACATTGAAGCGGGTCATAATCAGCAATGTCACAAGTTATGGTGCAGTCCAGCTTCCCTCCATACTCAGTGGCGTGCCGGGGCACCCGATCGAGGACGTAAAAATCAGCGATGTCTATCTCCATCAGATCGGTGGAGCAGACGATCCTGGAGCGAAGTTCCACGTGCCAGAAGCCGAAGGGGAGTATCCAGAGCCAACCATGTTTGGCACCCTCCCGGCAACTGGCTTCTTCATTCGCCACGTTAGAAATCTTGAAATGAGCAATATTGAAATCGCGGTTGAAAAGGCAGACCAGCGGCCAGCCCTCACTCTTGTGGATGTCGATGGTGCAGATTTCTTCCGCGTGCGGGTTCCCCGTGAATCCACCTCAAGAGCCTTCCGTTTGTCTCAAGTTGGCAGTTTCCGAGTCTTCGGAAGCCAGTTTGTGCGAGATCAGGAATCCGCGCACGTGGACGATAACGCGACTTAATGCATCTGGCAGATGTGCTTTTGAAACTCCTGCCGGAAAACCCTAAAGCTCTGCGGCGGCCGGACCGGTCTATTGAAAGGAACGCGAGAATGCTCAAGATATTCGATTCGGCGGTAACAGAGAAGCTTCGCAAAAGCAGTCGGATCTCTGCCCTCATACTGGGGTCTGTCGCACTTCTCTGGTTTTTGTTACGGGTCATTCCAAAGCCAAGTCGTGCGAGCTATCCCTGCCAGCGGGCAGCCTTTCCGCTCGCCAGTGCTTTTGTCCTTTGGGCCTGCGGGTCGACAGCTGGACTCTTTTCGATGATTCGCCTGCGGCGCTTCTTGTACCGGTACCGTCTTGCGGCGATCGCATTGCTCATTTTGTCAATCACAATTTCAGCGTATTGGTTAATTCGGACTAAGGGAATTGCGGCCGCAGAGATTGCCACCCGATACGACTTTGCACCGAGGACCCACAATGTCCCAATGGGCGAGGCGCGAGGGACTTTTCCCGGTCGTGTCACCTGGGTGCGCGACCCGAAGGCGGCGCACTGGAGCGGTCACATCGAATCCACAGCCGATCAATGGTGGATGGACAAAAGCACCGATCAAACTCGAGTTGATGAAATGCTCTCGAGCGCGTTGCGTGCACTGACCAGTTCTGCCACCGACGACCAAGCTTGGAAGAAGATCTTTAGCTATTACAATCTTCGCGCTCGCGGACTGCAGCATCGAGGTTACGAGCCGGGTGAAGCGGTCGCCGTCAAGGTGAACCTGAACAACAGCAGTGCCGCTGGTCCTGGCAAAATCGTCAATGTTTCCCCGCAGGTAGCCTTGGCAATGGTGCGCCAACTAGTGAATCATGCACACGTGCGGCCCTCTGACATTATCGTCTATGATGCGCGCCGCGACATCTATCCGGCAATGCTCACCAAGATTTGGAGTGAAAATCGGGATGTTCGCTTTGTGCAGTGGGATGCTCCCGCCAGTCCGCAGCCAATCAATCCCGGTTATGGCGACTACCACGGACTAGAACAGGCGCAATGGGTGGAAGGCGTTAGCTACTCCCTGCACCAAGATGAGTATCATGATGCCAAGTTAATTCCGAAACAGATAATGGATGCAACCTACCTGGTCAACGTGGCGCTGCTCAAAGCGCACTCTTATCCCTACGCGAGCGCGGAGGGCGGGGACGAGGGCCAGACCGGAGTGACGATGACTGGGAAGAACCAATTCGGTTCTATTAAGGGAACGCCGGAATTGCACGATGCAATCAATACAAATCTGCACGGCACTCCGCATGCTTATTCCCCGATCGTGGATCTTGCCGCTTCGCCAAATCTCGGAGCCAAGACAATCCTCTATATTCTCGACGGGCTCTATTGCGCGCGCAGACATCAGTCCTATCCGCTGCATTTTCCGAATCCCCCTTTTAACAACCGCGTCGAGCCGTACTCCAATACCGACTGGCCATCGAGTATCCTGGCTTCGCAAGATGGTGTAGCGCTCGACTCAGTAGGTCTGGATATCCTCTACTCACAGACCAAGAACAATCTCGATAAGGATCATCACCCAAGAATCATGATCCGCGAGAATGCTGACGACTATTTGCAGGAGGAAGCGTTGGCTGATCATCCGCCATCCGGCACAGCGTATAGGCAAAACGGCAGCCCGGTAGCGAGCCTTGGTGTCTTCGAGCATTGGGATAGCGACATCAGCCGTCAGTACTCTCGCAATAAGGACCCACGGAATGGCAAAGGGATTGAGCTTATATACATTCCGGAAAAGTAATTTGCAATCGCCCGCCTGGAGAAAATACTTGGGCGCAGGTTTACTTCCATCCACATGCTGGGCGGAGCAAACCGCAACAAGCTGCTGGTGCGGTTGACGAAAGAGCGCACCGGGCTGCCTGTCGAAATTGGCGAAACGGAGAGTACCACTATCGGCAGCCTGGCTGTGCAACTTGCCGCGAGCGAGGCCGATGGACAGCCGATCAAGCCGGAGGCTGTGCGGCAATGGGCGAGAGACCCTCTGCCAGCCGCGCCCACTCAATGACTGATCCGGCTCGAAGTCGCTTGGCGGCTACTTACGCCTGAACCGCGACTTCGCCAATCGCATCGTCGATGCGCTCCAGTGCTTCAGGGGGTAAGGTGACGCCTATGGCGCGCACGTTGTCGGCGATCTGCTCTGGCCGCGATGCGCCGATGATGGCCGAAGCGACTTCATGCCTGCGCAGGACCCAGGCGAGCGCCATTTGCGGCATGGTAAGGCCGAGGTCTGCCGCTATCGGCATGAGTTGTTCGACTGCTTTAAGTAAGAAGTCGGAGCGGTAATGTCGACCGGCCGATTCCATGAAGACATTCATTTGCTCGCTGGCGGCGCGGCTTCCGGGCGGGGGCGGTTGGCCTGGCTTGTATTTTCCAGTGAGTACGCCGTGGGCCAAGGGTGAAAACGCGAGGTTGCCTATCGAGTGGCGCGCGCAAGCCGCGAAGACCGCGGACTCGGGTTTGCGCCACAGCATGGAGTACTGCGGCTGGCTGGATGATAAGGAAATCAGGTTGTGATTGCCGGCTATCGCGGCCGCGGCGTCAATCTGGTCTGCGGTCCACTCGCTGAAGCCGATAGCGCGCACCTTACCTGACTTCACGGCGCGGTCGAGTGCGGCGAGGGTTTCTTCGAGCGGGGTTTCTTTGTCGTAGCGGTGGCACTGATAAAGGTCGATCACGTCGACGCCCAGGCGTTGCAGCGAGCGATCGAGTTGTTTCTCGATTTGCGGCGCAGAGAGGCCATGATCGGGTTCGTCGCCGACAGGGAAATACAGCTTGGTGGCGATCATGTAGCTGTGGCGTGGGTGGCCGCGCAATGCCTCGCCGAGGACTCGTTCCGCTTCTCCGGCGCCATATTGGTTGGCAGTATCGAAGAGAGTGATGCCGTGGTCCAAGGCGGCATGAATGCAGCGGATGGCTTGTTCGTGTCCGATTCCGCCGGCGACGGTGAGCCAAGTGCCGAAGCTCAATTCAGAAACTTTGAGAGGGCCTTGGCCCAGTTGGCGATATTGCATTCTTTCCTTTCTTGTTCGACAACACCAAGGGTGTCCCGGTCGCGCAATTTCAAAACTCGCTCATGCGGACCAGTTCTCCGGAATCTCCGTTTTGGCCCCATCTTCCACAACAGGCAACGGTTCGTCAACCAAGCAGTGCATTGCCTTCCTGCCACCACACTGTAATACACCGTATCCTACTTGAAAAGCTCTTCGACGGAGGCAGATGGTTGTACGTGAATACCTGAGCCGGCAACGTTTCTCCCTGCATTCATTTGATTTCCGGCAAGGTCTTCCGTTCGAGCACTCTTCGGGAGGGCGCCATCTTCTACGCTACGCCCGCCAGACGGAGCAACGGTGTCCGCGGATTTCTGAACCTGCTTGAGGTGCATCATCGTCTGCATCCATCGCTCATCAATCCCTCCGACGCAAGAGCCTACGCTGGCGGATACGGCGACTACCCGGAACTTTACACCCGATGGTACGAGTACGGCGTCTTCGAGCTTATCTTCCGCATGCACGGCACGTGCACTTACAACGAAATCTGCTCATATGGGACGCAGGCGGCGCCGTTCCTCGCGAAGTATCCGAGGCTGCGTTACGAACTGTTGCCCTATTTCTATCCGCTCAGCTATTGCACTTACTCAACGGGTAAGCCCTGTATGCGGACACTTCTCATGGATTTTCCGGACGATCCCGAAGTCGCTTCTATTGACGACGAATATACCTTCGGCCCTGCGTTTCTCGTGACTCCATTTACCGATCGAGGAGCAACGAGCGGTTCAGTCTATCTGCCGCGGGCGGTGAGTGGCGCAACTACTGGACGAACGAATGCTTTCATGGCGGCCAGACCATTCGCACCAATGTCCCGATTGATACCATCCCTTTCTTTGTTCGCGCCGGTGCTGTTCTTCCGCTTGGCAGGCAGATCGAGAATGTTGGCCAGAAGCAAGACCTCCTGGAGATCTGCATCTGTCCCGGAGCCGATGGGGCTTCTGGCTATTCAACGACGACGGGAGAACTTGCGCCCACGAAAAAGGGGATACTCGAATCACTCACATGCATTGAGCCGATGTCACTGGCGGGTTTACTCACGAAGGAGTGGAGTTGTGGATAGGTCCCGATGGCTCTTCAATTGAAGTGGCAAACGCTAGTGGCTTCCGCCACACAGATGGTCGTTTATGTTTTGAAAGGGCACGACTTCAGTCGTGCCGCAAATAGCCACAAATGAGCGGGGCTTTAGCCCCTGAGGGAAGGTTTCAGGCAATTCGATACCAACTTGGAACCTTTTGGAAGTGACCATATTTGCGGCGGCCTACGCTAAGAGGGGTTAGATGAATTTAATCGAATTGCTTGGGGACGTATTGATGAAGACTTTAGTGCATCAAGGCAGAGTCCTTGCATGGGTGTTGGTGGCCTTGTGTGGAGGGGCGACTCTCGCCGCCCAGAACACCGCCGTGACGCTTGATCGAGAAGGAAGTACGGTCGTCCTTGAGCCCTACGCGCCGAACATCCTTCGCGTGACAATGAGCACACTGAAGGAGGAAGCGACGGCGGCCCCAGGCTATGGAGTTGTGGCAAAGCCGGACGCGACCGGCTGGACCGTCGAGAAGTCGGCGGCGGGCGATACCTACAAGTCGGCGCGGATATCGGTATTCATCGCGGCTCCGGTTCCCGCTCAGCCGAGGCCCGACGGTTCGTTCTTTAGAGGCCCGCGGAGGAACTTCGGCGGGTTTAACCGCGGACCGTTCATGACGGTCAAAGGGGCGGACGGCGAGCAGCTGCTGAATATGCTGGGCTGGCAGATGGGGGTGTTGAATGACAAGGACGACGACAGTCAGCTCAACTATAACCGGCGGCAGGAAGACAAGCAGTTCTATCAGGTGGGGGCTACGTTCAATTCGCCCGGCGATGAGCACTATTACGGCCTGGGGCAGAACCAGGAGGGATATCTCGACCATCGTGGTCATAAGGTCGAATGCTGGGCGGATTATCAGGCGGTCGGGGGCCCAAGTTTCTGCGTTCCTTTCCTGGTAACCAACAAAGGATATGGTGTGCTCTGGGACAATCCTTCGAAAACCACGATTCAGCCCGGGTTCAATGAGCAGACAAAGTGGACGTCACAGGTGGGCCAAAGAGTTTCCTTCTTTATCGTGGCCGGCGCCACAACCGACGAGATCTATGCCGGATACCGGCTGCTGACCGGGGATACGCCGATGCTTCCAAAAGGAGCGTACGGGTTGATCCAGTGCAAGCAGCGGTATTCAACGCAGGCGGAGATGCTGGCGGTTGCCAAAGGCTATCGCCAGCGCCATCTGCCCATCGACATGTTGGTGTTGGATTGGTTCTATTACACAAAAATGGGCGAGATGGACTTCATCAAAGACCAGTGGCCGGACCCGGCGGATATGAATCGCCAACTTCATGCCATGAACATTGAGACCATGATAAGCGTATGGCCGCGTTTCAGGCCGGACTCGCGCTTTTACGATCAAATTCAAAAGAACGGGTGGTTCCTGCATCATGCGGATGGCACGCCGGAGAACGGTCTTCCCTACGATACGCAAGGGTCGGATATCGATACGACTAATCCCGATGCGGCCAGGTGGTATTGGGGCGTCATTCGGGACAATATAGCCAGCCAGGGATTCGACTCTTTCTGGGCCGATGAGACTGAACCGGACCTGCCCCCGGACGGCGGCTATTTCCAGATAGGACCGGGCACGCAGTATTACAACGTTTATCCGCTCTTCCACACCGCGGCATTTTACGATGGCATGCGTAAGGATATGCAGGACAAACGGGCGTTGATCCTCTCCCGCGATGCCTATCTAGGTGCGCAGCATAACGGAGCCATCTTCTGGTCCTCCGATATCTTCCCCGACTGGGATGCGCTGCGGCGGCAGATCCCCACTGGCCTTGGCGTAACCGCTTCAGGAATTGCGTACTGGGGAAACGATATCGGCGGATGGCAGGGCCTGCCGAAAACCCATGTTCCCGCGCATCCGCCGCTGATCGATCCGTCCGACGCGCGCGACGAAGTCGGTGGTTATGACGATTATCCGGAGTTGTATGTCCGGTGGTACGAATATGGCGTCTTTCAACCGAACTTCAGAACCCATGGCACCCGACTGCACAATGAAGTTTGGTCTTACGGCAAACAGGCCGAGCCAATCCTGGAGAAATATCTCCGGATGCGCTACGAGCTGATGCCCTATATCTACTCGCTCGGGTACTTTGCGCACACAACCGGTGCTCCGTACATGCGCGGTCTGTTCATGGATTTTCCAAACGACCCAAAGGTTGCCGATATTGGCGATGAGTACATGTTCGGCCCGGCGTTCCTGGTCGCGCCGGTCACCTCTCAGGGGCAGATTACGAAAACCGTCTATCTGCCTGCCGGCGCGGCATGGTACGACTACTGGACGGAAAAGCGGTATGAGGGCGGCCAGACCATCCAGGCGAGCGCGCCGATCGATAAAATCCCGCTTTTTGTGCGAGCTGGTTCAATTGTGCCGCTGGGAAGCGCTATCGAGAGCACACATGACACACAGAGTATCGTCCATGTGAAGGTCTACTCCGGAGCCAATGGCGACTTCACGCTCTATAACGACGATGGGCAGACCTATGCCTATGAGAAAGGCAATTTCCAGATTACTCACTTGCACTGGGATGATGCCACCAAGAGACTGACGCAAACCGGAACGAAGGCGTGGAGCGGAAGTGCAGTTGTGGAGGTCGTCCGGGGACGGTGAAGCGTATTCTTGAAGAGGGCGCGTGTTCTTGATCGCTTCTCGGATGGGTGTGAGGTCTTGCCTGGCGAATGTGCATACAGTTCTCTCAATGTCCTCCATGGGAGCGAGGTACTTCTAATGCTTACTGACTTCGACCTCGCCGAACTCGTCAAAATCAAGGCTGAGGGTGGGGCACCCACGAAATGGCTGCAAAAGCACTACCG
>Ga0224555_1002882_pt1 | contig 18960 bp, 14 predicted proteins | sample 714S23034metaG_FD_180687 | JGI IMG/M metagenome (GOLD analysis project Ga0224555, IMG submission 180687) | Peat soil microbial communities from Stordalen Mire, Sweden - 717 S2 30-34 | ecosystem: Environmental > Terrestrial > Soil > Wetlands > Peat | place: Sweden: Norrbotten County, Stordalen...
CTGCGGCAATGGCCAGCCATCACCCGTGGGTTGGCAGAGCCGCCCCGCGGGCGACGCCGATACGGTTTCGATTAGGTTAACGCTTATGGGCCGTTGGCCTGGGCTGAGTTAGGTCGCCCCTTCAGGGCTGAGCGTTGCGACAAATCACTGTTGCCAGTACAGCACACCCGACCAACACACATTTAGGACACTACTTGATTGCCTAATTCATTGACAATCGCATAAGGACGCGTTACAAGCTGTGGATGACAACTGAAGAAGGTAAGGAGAAGCCTTTGAGGGTAAAACCGGTTTGGCTGGCGATCATTTTGGTGTACGGCATCCTTGCTACTACCTCGTTGCAACTTTCTTCTGAAAACCAAGGCGCCCCAAAGCCTACGGGCACGAAATCTGCCGCAAAAGCCACGACCCTTCCACAGATTTGGAAGTCCGCGTCAACTGGCAAAGAATACCGCGTAAAGATCGATGGGGACCGCTTTACTGCCGAGTGGTTAAACATTCCACCCCAGGCTGCCAAACAAGGCGCCTACATCCGCAGCGAGTGCCGCCGCAGCGGCAGCCGGTGGATCGGCACATCCCGAATTCTTCTGGCTTGCGCTCTGCCGGACGGAAAAACGAAAATGTGCCCGATGCTCCTTCGGTTTGAGGTTGACTTCATCTCCCCCGACCGCATCACTGGAGGCGGAGAGATTCTCAGAGATTTTGACTGCGGCTCCTGCGAGGTACGGAAAACGGGCTGGGGTCCGTTTAGCTGGGCCCCTAAACGTTGAGATGGATGGGGATTGAGGGCGAGCCCAGGGCAGGATAGGGGGCCACCGTTAGGCTCAACAACACCGGTATATCCGGGAATACCTCCGATTCAATTCCTGCAAATAGAATTCCTGCGCCGACAACGGTTCTTCACCCCTCGCGACGGTGTTATTCCGGTACCGCAGGTAATCGTTTTCCCCAGCCACCTCACGCAGGAACTCCCAAAGCATGCGTAATTCGTTTCGAATTTTGCCCATTGTCCCTCCAGAAGCCCTAAGCTGTAATTCTCGAAACCACCATGGGCGCCTCGTTCAAAACCGGCTTCCTTCGCCCCCGTGCATAGAGCCACCATTGACGGCCGGCGTCGGCAAGGATCAGCAGCACCAGGCTCGCGAATATCCCCGTGACGACGGCGTCCAACCGGTCATTGAAGATTTGGCGTTGCGATTCAGCAATCTGCGCGGCGGGGATTTTCCCTTCTGCGAGTTGCATTCCCAAGTGCCGGGCGTGGGACAGGAACCCAATGCGCGGGTTGGGGTGGAACACTTTCTGCGCGCTGGCGGTCAGGGTTACGGCTGTCAGCCAAGTGAGAGGGAGCAGGGTCACCCACACGTGCTCCCATTTTCCCATCTTGATGAGAATTGTGGTGCAAACGCAAAGGGCGATAGTAGCCAAAAGCTGATTCGAAATGCCAAACAGTGGCCACAGGCTATTAATCCCTCCGAGAGGATCCACCACGCCCGAGTAAAGGAAGTAACCCCAAGCGCCTACAATTGCCGCGCTGGTCAAGATAACTCCCGGATACCATCCGGTTCTCCCCAGGGGCTTCCAAAAATGCCCACAAACTTCCTGCACCATAAAACGCCCCACGCGCGTCCCGGCATCGAGAAGGGCCAAGATGAATAGAGCTTCAAACATGATGGCATAGTGGTACCAAAGGGCCATCAGCCGGGACCCTCCCAAAATGCGGGAGAAAATGTGGGCCATGCCAACCGCCAGGGAGGGCGCGCCGCCGGTGCGATTAAAGAGGGTTTTTTCTCCGATTCTCAATGCCAGATCCGCCATGTGCTGGGCGGTAACCGGGAAGCCCCAAGAGGAGATGATCGCCGCTGCATGTTCGGGAGCGCTGCCCACAACACCCGCAGGACTGTTAATCGCGAAGAAGACGCCCGGCTCGAGTGCGGCGGCGGCCACCATGGCAGTCACGGCCACCAGCGACTCCAGCAGCATGCTGCCATAGCCCACCATGCGCGCATGGCTCTCCTTGGCGATCAACTTTGGCGTAGTCCCCGAGGCAATGAGCGAATGAAATCCCGAAATGGCGCCGCAAGCGATGGTAATGAAACAGAAAGGAAATACCTTGCCCGTGAAGATGGGTCCTGTGCCGTCTGTAAAGCGCGTCAAGGGCGGGAGCAACAAGACCGGGCGCGCCGCCAGGATGCCCAGAGTCAACGCCGCAATCGTCCCCAGCTTCACGAAAGTGCTCAAGTAATTCCGCGGCGCGAGCAGCAGCCAGACCGGCAGCACGGAAGCTACAAAACCAAAGCCGATTACAATCAAGGCCAAGGTCGGAGCGTTGTAGGTGAAAAGAGGCGCAAGCATGGGCGACGCCGCCACATAACGACCGCCCACCACTGCGGCCACAATCAGAAAAAATCCCCAAATCGACGCCTCCAGCACACGGCCAGGGCGCCAATAGCGCAGGTAGACTCCTATGAGGAGAGCGATGGGGACGGTCATGGCAATGGTCGAGAGTCCCCAGGGGCTACCTTTCAAGGCGTTGACAACCACAAGCCCCGCCGCAGCGAGTAGAATGACCATGATGCCGAGCACGCCAAACAAGGCGCAGTAGCCGCCCAGCGCGCCGAGTTCGTCCTTCGCCATCTCACCGAGCGATTTGCCATCGCGTCGGATCGAACAGAACAGGGTGGCGAAATCGTGTACTGCCCCGCCCAGCACGCCCCCAATCACTATCCAGAGGGTTCCCGGCAGGTATCCGAACTGCGCCGCCAGTATGGGCCCCACCAGCGGGCCGGGCCCGGCGATGGCCGCGAAGTGTTGTCCCAAAACCACCCATTTGTTTGTGACTACGAAGTCGCGGCCATCTTCCAGCCGTTCAGCGGGCGTGGCGCGCCGATCATTCAGCTCCAGGACTCGATAGGCCAGATAGCGACTGTAGAAGCGGTAGCCCAAAGCGAAAACGCAGCCTGCGGCGACCATGAGCCAAACTGCATTGATCGGCTCTCCACGCGAAACGGCAATCACGCCGAGCGCCAAGGCGCCCAATCCCGCCAGAAGAAGCCAACCGAGTTTCTTGTACACCTGCATTTAAGAATGACTCCAAAAGGAAGTGCTCCCATCCTCGAACCTGACGAAATATATCACGTCTGGGCCTGTCGCAGGTGGGGCCGAGGGGGCCTGTGCGTTGGGGCTGGAGAATTCACCAGCGCGAGTCACTCCTTTTTTCTGATACAATCCCGTCCTCCAGGCGGCACTACCATACAACTCTCACGGAGGGAGATCATGAAGGCTCTGCGCTGGTTTGGAATCCTCATGCTGCTCTCGGCCCCGTCCCTGTGGCCGGCGGACGAGCTATTTGAATTGAAGCAAGTCGTCCCGGGCGTCTACGCGGCGATTGCCAAAGAGCAATACAAGGTGAACTGCAACGCCGCGGTTATTCTGCTCGACGACAGTGTGCTGGTGGTGGACACTCACTCGAAACCTTCTGCCGCGCGGGCGCTCCAGGCACAAATCAAGACCATTACGGATAAGCCGGTCAAGTTCGTGGTAAACACCCATTTCCATTGGGACCACTACCAGGGCAATCAAGCCTATCTGGACACTTGGCCCAAGGACGTTCAGATTATCTCCTCCGAGGCCACCCGCGAAAATATCGAGCAGCGCGGTATCCCGCGTGTGAAACACGAGATTATCGCAGTCCCCAAGGAGATAGAGAAACTCAAAGACGACCTCGCCAAAGCCTCTGACCCGCAGCAGAAAGCCACGATTCAAGAGAATCTGCGCCAGACGGAAGAATACCTCGAAGAGCTGAAATCCATGCGCGTGACGTTGCCAACCATGACCTTCGACCGTAGCTTGATCATGTACCAGAAATCGCGGGTTGTCGAAATCCTCTGGCTTGGCAGGGCGCATACGGAGGGCGACGTCTTTGTGTATCTGCCCAACGAGAAGGTGATCGCCAGTGGCGATGCGTTACAAGGCTACATGCCCTACATGGCCGACGGGTACCCCTACGATTGGATCAAAACACTGGAAAACGCGGAAAGGCTGGATTTCGATTACGTTATCGGGGGCCACGGCGACGTCATGCGGGGCAAGGCTCAGTTTGAGCTATGGAAATCTTACATCGGCGACCTGATGGCGGAAACGGCCGATGCTTACGCCCAAGGCGCAACGATGGCGGAGGCGGAAAAGAGCGTAGCCGCAAGACTTCAGCCTCTGTACGCGAACAAATTTCCTCCTCGCGTGTTCGAGCAATCCGTGATCGGGACCATCCAGAAAGCCTATCGCGTGGTGAGTGCTTCCACAGAGTGACTTAGGAGGCGGCAAGGGGGTAATGTGCTCCCAAAGCTCGCGACGAGCCTCTTTGCTTTGTGTGGGTTACGCGTTCATTTGCAGTTCAACAATAGTTCACTTACAGTCCATTGACGCCGCAACGGGCCTGCATCAATAGGGATAGCGTATACCTATAGGTAATGCATGTGCCTCGATTAGGGTAGGAGGCGGCATTCCTGGGGGGGGGCGCATCCCAGTTGTGGAGAGTGGGAAGCAAGCGCCGTTGGACGGCCCCTGATGAATTGGGGGAATGGAGAGCCACTATGAGAATCAAACGAATCCTTTTGGTATTAGCAGCATTCGTTTTTGCCAGCGCTCAATACGCGCAAACGGGGCAGGCGCCGGCCGGGCAACAAGCCCAAGACCGGGACCTGTCAAACCCTGGGCCGCGTTGCGATATTGTGCGAGACGATTACATGGAGGGCGTGACCCCGACGCAGGTGCAGATACAGGCGCAGGCCACGTTGCGTAAGCAGCTTGAGGACCAGGTGTGGCAGGGGCGTCCCCCGATGGCCGAGGTTGAATTGACGAGGGAAATCACGAGTGCCTCTGCGGAAACAGTGATCAAAAATGTGAGGGAGCGCGGAGTGGATTTTGACATGACTCCGAGCATCGAGAAAAAGCTTCGCAAGGCAAACGCCAACGACGAGGTGATCGAGGCGGCCCGGCAGGGGGGTCCGAAAGTCCGCGCGCAAACGGCGAAGCTGTTCTTAGGACCAGGCGAGGCCGGGGCTCAGGAAATCCCTAGAAAGCAAGCCCAGGGATTCGACGCCGTCAAGAGCGAGCTAGACCCGGACAAGGCTATCGGGCGTGTCGATGACTTCGCCAGAAAGTATCCCAGCAGCACCTTACTCAGCTATGCCTATTCTTTCGGCGCAAATGCTTATCAACAGAAGGGCGATGTGGAGAAAGTCGCCGAGTACACTGGCAAAAGCTTGAAGTTGAAACCGGATAACCTCATGAGCTTGATTCTGAGCGTTGAGGTGTTACCCCTGCCACAATACATCCGCAACCACCCGGCTGACCGCGACAAGATTCTGCGGCAAGCAGAAAGCGAGGCCGATCGTGCGCTGCAGCTTATCCCGCAGATTCCCAAGCGAGCCAATGAGGCTGATGCGGATTATGAGAAGCGCCTGGCAGGTGTTGCTAGTGGACTTCACGCAGCTCTCGGCATGGTCCACCTGGAACTGGCGGGCGAAACCCTGACTGGCCGCCCGGATAAAGCTGAGCTGGCGAAGGCCGAGCAGGAATTCACGACCGCTGTGACCACGACCGCCCATCCCAATCCCAGTGATTACTATCGCATGGGCGAGGCTTATGGGGTGGAAGGCAAATTGGACGATGCCATTCAAGCTTTCATGAAGGCCGGCGAGTTTGGGCAGGGTACAGTGATTAAGACTTACGCCAATGAGCAGATCGCGCAATTGAAAAAAAGGAAAGCCCAGGGTTGGCCCGCTTCGAATACCAGTGTAGCTTCCAAGAATTAAGTGGACAATGCCCCAGGAGGTAAGTCATGAAATCGGCTCGAATTTACGGACTGCCCCGCTTAGTGGGGTTTGCGGCGCTGGTCATCTGCTCCAGCGCTCTTTACGCGCAAAATGGGCAGGTATCGACCGCGCAGACACAGTCGCCTGGCTATGCGGCTGTGTCGCTTTGCAATTCGTTGCGAGAGGATTATACGAATTTTGCACAGTGCCACACCACGACGCAGGCCCAGATGTGCGCCATGGCGCAGACCGAGAACCAAGCGCGGGAACAAGTCCCGCGATTCGACGCCATCAAGAGTGAGTTGAACCCTGACAAGGCTATCAAGCTGGTCGATGACTTCGTCAGAAATTTTCCCAACAGCGCTTTGCTCAGCTCGGTTTATGCTTTCGGAGCAAATGCTTATCAACAAAAGGGCGATGTGGAGAAAGTCGCCGAGTACACTGATAAAAGCTTGAAGTTGAACCCGGATAACCTCTCAAGCTTGATTCTGAGTGTTCAGGTGTTGCCCCTGCCCCAATACATCCACAACCACCCGGCTGACCGCGACAAGATTCTGCGGCAAGCACAGAGCGAGGCCGATCTTGCGCTGCAGCTTATCCCGCAGATTCCCAAACAACCCAAAGAGTCTGATGCGGATTATCAGAAGCGCCTGGCAGGTGTTGCTAGTGAACTTCACGCAGATCTCGGCATGGTCCACCTAGAACTGGCGGGCGAAACCCCGGCTGGCCCGGATAAAGCTGAGCTGGCGAAGGCCGAGCAGGAATTCACGACCGCGGTGAGCACGACCGGCCATCCCGATCCCCGTGATTACTATCGCATGGGCGAGGCTTATGGGGTGGAGGGCAAGTTGGACGATGCCATTCAAGCTTTCACAAAGGCCGGCAAGCTCGGGCAGGGTACAGTGATTAAGACTTACGCCAATGAGCAGATCGCGCAATTGAAAAAGAGGAAGGCCCAGGGTTGGACCGCCTCAAATCCTGGCGTAGTGTCCGGAAATTAAGTCGACAATGCTTTCGGCCTCTTGCTGCCGCGAGGCTGCGTAAGACCTTTGTCCTTGAGTCTGGCGGCAGCGAGAGAACTTCCCTCGATTACCTCCATTGAGTGCAGCCGTTGATCCCAGCAAGAGAGCCGTGGGCTCATCACGCAAAGTGGGGCGTGAATGTGCTTGCTCAAGGCGCATCATCTTGGAACAAGAGGGAGGCGAAGCTGGCAAGGTTGCGTCGCCAGACCATCCAGTTGTGGACCCCCGGCGTCTCAATGTCGGTGTGCTGGATTCCCATCGACTTGAGCCAGTCACGGAACTTGCGGTTTATGTCAATGAGATGGTCGTCCGTGCCGCAAGCGATCCAAAGCAGTCGCAGTTGCGTGTTAGCTTTGGAGTCGAGGGTTGGGAACTCACTCTTAAAGTCCTCGGTAAATCCACCCGAGCTGAAAGCGCCGATCCAGGCGAAGTGGTCCAGAGTGTTCAATCCGGTCAAGAGAGACTCGGCGCCGCCCATTGACAGCCCCGCAACAGCTCGAGACTTGCGGTCCTTTGAGACTTGATAAGCCGCCTCGACCTGGGGAATCACTTCATTCATCAAGGTTTCACGAAACCTCTGGAAATTCCGTTGGCGAAGGCTGTCATCGTGAAACGCCGCAAAGCCCCGGGAGACGATCTCCGGCGCGCCGTAGCCGAGGGGCATGACGACAATCATGGGCTTGGCCTTCCCCTGCGCAATCAGGTTGTCGAGGATCACGTGGGCGCGCCCGACGGCGGTCCAGGCGCTCGCGTCATCGCTGAAACCGTGCAAAAGGTAGAGCGCGGGGTAGAGTTTCTTCGCTTTGGGGTTGTAGCCGGGGGGAGTATAAACGTAAAAGTCCCGGTCATCACCTACGATCCCCGACCGGTAAAAGTGGTGGTGAATGGCGCCGTGTGGAACGTCATTGATCTCCCACGGCAGGGAGGCCGGTCCCCGCACGTGCACGACACTCCGGGTGTCGAGCAAGTTGGGCGTCATCACGGAATTGGAGGGGTCCGTCAAGTGGACACCGTCGGCCTCGAACGCGTAACTGTAGATATCCGGCTCCAGAGGGTCAGTAGTCACACTCCAGACACCTTGCTCGTCCTTCTGCATGGGCACAGCCTGGGCGCCATCCCGGGCAAGCAAGACCTCCTTGACATTCGGGGCGCGGAAGCGGAACGTGACGCGATTGTCAGAGTGTACCTCTGGCGAGATCAGCGGCGGCGGGGGCTGAGGCCGCTGAGGCGACTGAGCCCATCCGAGAACCATCGACGTCACGAGGAAAAACAAGGGGCAAAACAGCAAGGTGCGATTCATGGGTGTGGCGACCTCTCGGGATTTGGACCTTCCACCCAGCCCCACTTCGGGGGTTCCTGGGTCAAAGGGAGTATACACCACTCCCGCCTTTCCGCAGCTCCACCGCTCGCTAAGCGACAAGTGCTTCCCGGCCTGCCTCTGATAGGCGTGTCCCTGCCCTGCCCCGCGCAATAAGTTCAACCTCATGTCGTTCCTTCTGGCCCACCCATAGCTCCCGTTGTTCTTTTATCTCCCCAGTTTGCACTATCTCAACAGGGACCTTCTATTTGGCTAAACAAAACAGGTGTACACTCGCAGTGCGAAAAACTGTTCACCGTCACTATCAACGTGCTGACATTGCAGGAGTGGTTGCGGCGCGTTCGCGGCAAAGATCCGGACGGTTATCCCATCGAGGAAAACTGAGTGGCGAATCTTACACTCGATTACAATGTTCTTAAGCATCTCAGCAGCGAGGAGGCGCAGTGGAAGGAAACTTGTGGCCGCGGATTGCCGTGCTGGGTGCGGGGGCCGTGGGTTGCTATTTCGGGGGAATGCTGGCGCGCGCGGGCGCCACGGTCACCTTGATTGGCCGCCCCCCGCACGTCGGAGCCATTACCCGCGACGGCTTATTCTTTGACGGCCTGCATTTTCAACAACAGATTCCGGTTTCGGCATCCGCCGAGGTGAGCGCCGCGCGTGATGCGGAGATTGTGCTCTTTTGCGTGAAGACGCTGGACACCGAGGAGGCGGCAAAATCCCTCCTGCCGCATCTCGCGCCGAGCGCCGCCGTCATTAGTCTTCAAAATGGGGTGGACAACGTGGAGCGAATTCGCTCTGCGGCCGAAATCGATGCATTCGCAGCCGTCGTCTATGTGGCTGCCGCCATGACTGCGCCGGGACACGTGAAGCATTCCGGGCGCGGCGATCTCGTCCTCGGGGATCTGCCAGGGCGCGTTGAGGAAGACGGGCATCGCCAGCGGCGGCTCGAGAGCATGGCTTCACTCTTCGAGCGCGCCGGTGTTCCGTGCCGGGTCTCCGCAAACGTCGAGGGCGAGCTTTGGACGAAGATGATCATCAATTGCACCTACAACGCGATTTCGGCTTTGGGCCGCGCCAGGTACCATCGCACGACGGGTAATCCCTGGACGCGCGAGGTGATGATCAAGGTTATCGAAGAGTCCATCACCGTGGCGCGCGCCGCCGGGGTTCGATTGCCGGAGGTCAACATGGTGGAAACCGTGTTGGAAATTTCCGAAACCATGGCTAACGCCACATCCTCGACAGCTCAGGACCTCGCTCGTGGAAAGCGCACCGAAATTGATTCCCTGAACGGCTATGTGGCCCGGCGTGGCGCCGAGCTGGGGGTTGCGACGCCGGTCAATCAAACCCTCCACGCCCTCGTCAAACTCCTCGAAGAATCTGTCTGAGCAAACTCCATTTCACACGCGTCACAGGGAACCCGCGCCAGGGTTGCGTCAGGGTACACCCGAGTTCCCCGGTCGGAAGTGCGGAGGGCTTAAGGAGGTGGCGCAAACCTGTTTTTGAGGTCTGCGTCTTGTCCGCGATTGCGCAAGAAAAGCCGCGGACCTAAGGAACACGTCCGCGCTACCCGGCTCTAAGGGACTGTCAGTAGTCAGTGGTCAGTTGTTGCGGACTCGCGACCGTCTCCTGGCACCTGAAACCTGACACCTGACACCCGACACCTGTTCTTCATATTTTCAAGAATAACTTCCGCCGCTGCATCCAGAAAAGAAGCAGCCAGTACGTCAATAACACCACCGCGCCCTGCGTCAAGGGTTCCAGCGCAGTCCCGAAAATCTGGAACACATGCGGGCCCAGGTGAACGTGGAAAGAATCGACAATGAATTCCTCAAAAAAGTGCGCGATGACGTAGGCCGCAATCGAGTTCATCCCGATGACCACCAGGGGGAAGGACCACTTCTTGTACCCTCTTACTTCAATCACCCAACAGAACCCCGCCAGGAACAGGAAACACGCTCCACCGCTGAACAAAGTCCAACTCGGCGTCCAGATGCGCTTCACCACCGGGCAGATGCCGGTGACGTGCAGCAAAAGACCGGCAGCGATGCCGATCGCACCGGCAATCAACAGGCGTTTCATCGGAATCCGGGGAGCCGCGGCGCGCAGCCAGCGGCCGGCAACCAAGCCCAGAATCATGGTGCCCAGCGTCGGAATGAAGCTGAGCGTTAAATATCCTCCCTCGTTATAGACAAACGGCTTCAGGCGCGGGAACAGGTTCAGAAACCACTGATCGAAGGCGATCCCCAGGTTGCTGTTCTTGTTCCAGTGCGCGGCGAACCCCGTGTAGTGATGCGCCCAACCCGGCAGCACTCCCACAGCCTGGTAATTGAATCCAGCGCCCGGCACAGGGTACAACGCCCAAGCCAGCCAATAGCCCACCAGAATCACGGCGAACGCAGTCCATTGCCAGCGCGGAGAACGGAACCCGAGCAGGAACAAAAACGTATAGCCCAATCCGATCTGGGTGAGCGTGTCTTCGAATGTGAAATTGGTCTGCGGACTTTGCGTGGAGCGCAAAAAGATTCCCAGCGCGATCAGCAGCAGCGCCCGCCACAGCGTGTGCGCGAACATCCTGCCGAAGGTTGCGCCCTTCGCCAGCCGGCTGACAATCGAGTAGGGCAGCGCCACGCCCACCAGAAATGAAAAACCCGGCTGAATCAGGTCGTGCAACGAGCAGCCCGCCCACTCGGCATGCGTCTGATTAAAGGCCAGAATTCTCCAGAACCAGTTCCCCGGAAAAGCCTGAGCTATTCGTGAAAATTGCAGCACTTCAGCCATCATGAGCAGCATCACGAATCCGCGATATGCGTCCACAGCGACATTGCGCGCCACCGGCTGGCGGCTGCGGATTGATTCTGGTACGAGCGGCGGCGATTCGAGCACCGACGGCACGGGTCACCTCCCGGGCGATCAACATTACCATACACGAAATGGGAGCCGCAGGCTATACCGAGAAGCTCAAAGGAATCGGCAGTAAGCAGAAGGTGGCAGACAATGAGGTACTGGTGTCATTTGGGATGGGATCCCTTTCGAAACGCCGGTCATTCCCGCGAAAGCGGGAATCAAGTCCGTCCACAGGGCATTTCCGAAAGTTTGCCGAGTAGATTCCCGGCTTCGCGGGTAATGACTGCGGCTTGCTACACCCGCGTCACGCAATTAACACCAGTACCGGCTATGAATAAACTGGGACTTACGACTTGTGAAAGCTGATAGCTGCGACCGACGCCACCGATAATTTGGACAGATATACACCCGCGCCGCGTTACCGATGACGTCCGGTACTTATTGTCTTGATTGCGGACCTTGCCGTGCGCGGGCTGGTTCGCCCTGCCTCGTGCCGGCAACGACTGGCGTCCGTTCTAGGCCTGCGCTGAAAGGCTCCCCTCTGCCACATGAGAGGAGGTCTCCTGGCTCAGTTCCTCCATGGCGCGGCGAACTTCCTGTTGTGTTTCCGGATCCAGCCCGCGATCCACCAGCGGGAACAGCCGCCCATTCTCTTTCAGCAGATGCGCGCGCACCCACTGAACATAATTTCGACCACGCTTCATCACTTCCTGCCGGTTTTTACCGCTCTTCGCCCACTGCTCTACGCACTGGAAAAACGCCTTCTCCGCAACCTCGCCCGCATCGTTCTCACGTCGCATGCGTTCCAAGGTTGCCGCGAGGCCCTGCATGTGTCCCTCGAGCGCGGGATACAAAATCTGTTCCTGCTGCTCAATATGAGTATGAAGTACAAGCGTAATCTTCCTTGACAACCTCCGCAGGCGCCCAGAAGTCGATTCCAAATCACGCGCCAGATGGAGCACCTGCAAGTCCTCCTGAAGTTCATTCAACAATTGAGACAGTTCCTGTTGCCCCTGTCCCAGGTATTCAGTGACAAATTGTGTCATTAGGGAAAATGACCTCCACTTATAATGATGCGCCAATCTACCAAAAAGATTGATGGTTCTTGGAAAGCAGCGAATTAGCGATCCAATTCGCACTGCAAAATTGAAGCAGGCCACGACAAGTTGCCTGAAACACTAGCGCATTAATAACCGATATTGTTTATGATCTCCGGAAGGGCGGGGCTTTACAGGCTGCGTCCGCATAGGCCGTCGTACCGCTCAGCGCCTGCCCTGACGAGTTTTTCCGCAGCCTGTTTAGCCTCGCCGCCTCAGGCCGGGGAGTTGGATGGGCCTTTAGAGTCTGTGTGAAAACTCAGCCCTCTCCCCCTTGGGGGAGAGGGTGGCCCGCGCCGGCGTTTGCACCAGCCGGCGCGGGACGGGCCTACGCCCGCCGAAGGGGAAGCGGCGAGCCGTGAACAACATCGGCTTCGGCCCGCAGGCGGGTGAGGGGGTCCCGACCTGTCTCACCACACGAGGTTTTCACACAGGCTCTAAACGGGCTGCGGAAAAACTCTTCGAAACTGTCATTCTGACCGAAGCGAAGAATCCAGCCCTGTGCATTTTCAAGAAGATACGCAGAGCGAGATCCTTCGCTCCGCTCAGGATGACAACTCTGGAGAGTTTTTCCGCAGCCTGTAAAGCCCCCAAATCCCGCCTGAGCTTTGCGGCGGAGCTAAAGCCCCACCCTTCCATCACCCGACAAATGAGGTCACTAACTTTAGCGACTAAGCGCCAGGCCTTTTCTTCCGGCTCCTGGCTTCTGCGTCCTGCCCGTCATTCGTCACTGCTCTTCCGTCGTGGGTGAAGTTCAGTCTTTGGCCTGGGAGGCAAGGACTCTCAATTCTTCCCCGCTCACGCGCATGGTGAGCCACTCCTTCATGAGCCTGGCCCCGAGCGATTGGTAGAACTCGACGGCGGGTGTGTTCCAGTCGAGCACTTGCCACTCAAAGCGCCCGCAACCTTCCTCCACGGCCACCTTCGCCAGACGCAGCAGCAGCGCTTTGCCGATTCCCTTGCCGCGGAAGCTGGGGCGCACAAACACGTCTTCGAGAAACAGCGTCGGCCGCCCCACCCAGGTCGAGTAGTGATAGAAGAAAAGCGCAAACCCCGCCGGCTGGCCTTGCCATGCGGCGATTAGCACGCGGAATTTGGGATTGGCCGTGAACCCGTCGCGGCGTAAGTCTTCTGCTGTCGCCACCGCTTGCTCCGGCGCTTTTTCATATTCGGCAAGCTCCCGAATGAATTGAAGGATAAGAGGAATGTCGTCTGCGCTTGCGTTTCGGATGTTCAGCATGCCGTCATTGTAGCAGCGTTGGGTCTGTCCACGGGTCGGGAACGTTTGGCACGTGCTCGGGATGGATTAAGATGAATCCCCTATAGAATGAGTTCCGATACGTCTAGTTTGTGTTACACTGTGTCAGACACGTACTCACTGCTGTTTTTGCAACACTGCCCGAGCGAGTGTCGTTAAGTGATTGATGGGCCGTTAGCTCAATTGGTAGAGCAACTGACTCTTAATCAGTAGGTTGAGGGTTCGATTCCCCCACGGCTCACCAGCCTCATTATGTACCACGCTTATATTCTCCGAAGTGAATCGACACACCGTCGAGCATGTTTCGTTGGTAGAATCGAAAAGGAACATGAGCGAACGTCCGTCGAAATCGCAACCGACATGGATAGATGTCAAGGCCAAGCTGGCCAGTTTTGATCGTATTGGATTACTGGGCCTGGTGCAGGATCTCTACGCTGCGCACAAAGATAATCAGACGTTTCTTCACGCCCGTTTGGGATTGAGCGAAGACGTCCTGAAGCCGTATAAGCAGACGATAGAACGGTGGCTTTCGCCCGACGTCCTTCGGAATCAAGACACCTCTGTCGCCAAAGCCAAGCAGGCCATTTCCAATTACAAGAAGGCCGCTGGCGAACCCGGTGGCTTGGCAGAGTTGATGGTTTTCTATTGCGAGCGGGCATCCGGGTTCTGTTATGAGTTTGGAAACGATGACGTGAACTATCTCTCCGCGCTCGTACGAACGTTCGAGCAGGCGTTTGCCATTGTGATTACATTGCCCGCCGACAGCCGGGACGCCTTGCTCGCCAGGCTGGATCGAGTACGCACCACCTGCCACAATCTCGGCTATGGCGTCGGAGACAGCATGGACGATATCCTTGTGGAGTACAAATAGCGCAGCGGTCGTCCGCACCTGCGTGGAAGCTGTGAAAAAATAAACAATCTCATCCCGCGAGGTGGGACCAAGGCGCAGAGACTCGCAAAGAACAACGGCTTTCTTTTCTTTGCGCCTTCTTGGACTTTGTCCCGCGTTGGCGGGATGAAGTGCTTTTGCTCTTCCAGGGATTTTTTCACAGCTTCGTCGCTAATCTGGGGCACATCCCCCAATCACCTTCCACGCATCTTTGGCGAAAGCTCACAATGTTTGGGCCGAGCATAGGTGGTGGAAAAAATCGTCCCTTAGTTATTACCGCTCCTCCGGGCGATGAGCGAATCGCGCACGCTCACGGTGTATCTGCCATGAGCTGGAAGGAGTATTTGGAGTCAGGTCCCCCTATCATGAGGTAGTGGTACAGTTTGGGATTTCCTTTGGACTTACCGAGAATCCCTGCGGTCCATCTCATCCAGCGCCTTTGTCAAGGACTGGATTGTGTAGGAGTGTTGCAGCAGAGCGAGCGCATTCCGCGCCAGCCGGTCGCGCAATTCGCCATCGAGAATGAGGCGGACGCATTGTTGGGCAAAAGCCGCAGGGGTGTCGCCGAGGACGAAGTGCTCTTCGGCGCGCGCTTCGATCCCTTCCATCGCGATGGATGTGGCCGCCACGGGCCGCTGATAGCTGAAGGCTTCAAGAATTTTGATGCGCGTACCTCCGCCGGCGCGTATCGGCGCCACGATGGCATCCGCCTGCGCATACCAGGGATGAAGGTCGGCGACTGCACCGCGGGTGGCGCATACATTGCGTTTCATGTATGCGCCCGACGAACACGCGCAACATCCCTGTCACCGCGTCTTATGCGTGGCCTGTCCTAGCTTCTTAACGGTCGCCGACATAAAAGGCGATGTCGGCGCCACCCGCGATTGATGCCCGATTAACCGTAAGGCTACGAAGTACTCGCCCTCTCCCAGGGGAGAGGGTGGACCGCCACCGGCGCTTTCACCAGCCGGTGCGGGCCGGGTGAGGGGTTAATCCTATAAGCGCTAGGATAACGATAAAGGGCACCCGAAAGCCCGCCTTGGCGGGCGGCCTATTGTGGCCCACGGCTCACCAGCATCAATATTTACACGGCCGTTAGCCCAATTGGGTACTTGCGCTGGTATCGCGTGTTCGCACAAAACTCCTCCAAAATCCTCTGCTTCCCCCGCCGGTCGGCCCGTCGATAACGGACGTAAACGGCTCGGAAGTACCCCCCATTTGCTTTGCCGCCCCATTCCAAACCCCTCCTCGAAACTGCTCCACTGGGTTACATTGTGGACGGCTTGGGGAGTTACATTTCTAAATGGCTTGACGGCACCTCACCAGTAACATTTAACACGACTCGATGCGCTCTATTGAAAGGTCGATAATAAAGGAGTATAAACAAGTCTCTTATCCGCAAGGAAGACCATGACTGACAACAATGTGGGTTGGATTGCGAACTTTATTTGGGGTATTGCTGATGATGTGCTTCGCGATGTCTATGTGCGCGGGAAGTATCGTGATGTCATCCTGCCCATGACGGTCATTCGCCGGTTGGACGCCCTCCTTGAGCCTACGAAGGAAGCCGTCCTGAACATGAAGGCGCTGCTCGATGCGGCCGGCAGTGTCGATCAGACAGCCGCGCTTTGCCAGGCTGCCAGCCAAGGGTTTTGCAACGCATCCAAGTTCACGCTACGCGACCTCAAGGCCCGAGCCAAGCAGCAACAGCTCAAGGCCGATTTCGAAGCATATCTCGACGGTTTCTCCCCGAATGTTCAAGAGATTCTCGATAAATTCAAGTTTCGCAACCAGATACCTACCCTCGGCGAGGCCGACATCCTGGGGAGCCTGATCGAGAAATTCCTCGACACCTCCATCAACCTAAGCCCGAAGCCCGTGCTGGACGGGAACGGCGAGGTCAAGCTGCCGGGGCTCGACAATCACGGTATGGGCACCATCTTCGAGGAACTGATCCGCCGCTTTAACGAGGAGAACAACGAAGAAGCCGGTGAACACTTTACTCCGCGCGATGTGGTGAAGCTGATGGCGGACCTGATCTTCCTGCCGATCGCCGGCCAGATCGAGTCCGGCACGTATCTCGTGTACGACGGCGCCTGTGGTACAGGAGGCATGTTGACGGTTGCGGAAGACCGGCTGAAGCAGTTGGGCCGCGACCATGGCAAGGAGGTTTCGATTCACCTCTACGGGCAGGAAATCAATCCCGAAACCTACGCCATTACCAAGGCGGACCTCCTGCTGAAGGGCGAGGGCGCGGAAGCGGAGAACATGAAGTATGGCTCGACTCTTTCGGCGGACTTCTTCCCGGCGCGCGAGTTCGACTTCATGCTCTCGAACCCGCCTTACGGCAAGAGCTGGAAGACCGACCTTGAGCGCATGGGCGGAAAGGACGGGATCAGGGACCCACGCTTCGTCATCAAGCACGCCGATGATCCCGAGTTCAGCCTTATTACGCGGTCTTCTGACGGCCAGCTTCTTTTCCTGGCGAACATGCTCTCCAAGATGAAGCACGGCTCAAAGCTCGGAAGCCGCATCGCCGAGGTGCACAACGGCTCGTCCCTTTTCACCGGCGACGCCGGCCAGGGTGAATCGAACATTCGCCGCTGGATCATCGAGAACGACTGGCTTGAGGCCATCATCGCGTTGCCGCTGAATATGTTCTACAACACCGGCATCGCCACTTACATCTGGGTGCTCACGAACCACAAACCTGAACACCGCCGGGGCAAGATGCAACTGATCGATGCCACGGCGTGGTCGAAGCCTCTGCGCAAGAACCTGGGCAAGAAGAACTGCGAACTGGACGAGGACGACAGGCGCCGGGTCACGGAAGCGTTCCTCGACTTCGCGGAGTCCGAGCACTCGAAGGTCTTTCCCAACGCGGCTTTCGGGCACTGGAAGATCACCGTTGAGCGGCCGTTGAGACTGAGAGTGGACCTTTCGGAGCCCTCGCGCACGCGCTTTCGGAGGACCTGCCAAGAAGCCAAAGAAGAGCCCCTGGCGAACGTTGTGGACCGACTGGCTCAGGAACTCGGGCCGGGTCCGCACCGAGACTTCAACCAGTTCATGACAGCGTTCGAGAGCGAGGCCGACTTGCAGGGCGTGAAGCTCAATCCAAAGCGGGCCAAGCTGATCCAGAGCGCGCTGGCGGAGAAAGACGAAGCCGCCGAGCCTGTGATCAAGAAGGTCCACAAGACCGGCAAGGTAGAGCCTGACCCTCTCCGTGGCCGTTACGGGGTCATGCTCGACGGCAAACCGCGGGTAGTGGAATACGAGCCAGACAGCGACCTGCGCGACACGGAGCAGGTGCCGCTGCTGGAGGATGGCGGGATTGACGCATTCTTCCGCCGTGAGGCCCTGCCGTACGTGCCCGATGCTTGGATCGATGAAGAGGCAACCAAGATCGGGTACGAGATTTCCTTCACCCGCTATTTCTACAAGCCTCAGCCGCTGCGCACGCTGGAGGAAATTCGGGCCGACATCCTGGCCGTGGAGAAAGGCTCGGAAGGGCTGCTTTCCGAGATCATCGGGGGAGGTGGCCGATGAGAGAGATCCTCGGGAAGGCGAAGACCGTCCGCGAGCTGCTCAAGGGCGTTAAGTACTCGATTGACTACTACCAGCGCGAGTACAAGTGGCAGGACAAACAGGTTCGTGAGCTGGTCGACGACCTCACCGGTAAGTTCCTCGAAGAGCATGATCCAGCCCATGCCAGGAAGAAGGTGGCAGACTACCCGCACTACTTTCTGGGGTCGATCATCAGCAGCAAGAAGGATACCGCGAGCTACATCGTCGACGGACAGCAACGTCTGACAAGCCTTACACTGCTACTGATCTTGCTGCGCACCCTGCAGAAGAGCCGCGCCGACCAAGTCAACGTGGACGAACTGATCGTCTCCGAGAAATACGGCCAGAAGTCCTTTAACCTATACGTGGACGAACGCACGCCCTGCATGGAGGCCCTCTACGAGGGAGAGTACTTCGACTTCACTGGGCGATCCGAGTCGATACAGAACCTGTGTCAGCGCTACCGCGAGCTGGAGGAGTACTTTCCAGATGAGCTGAGCGGCGCCGCACTGCCGTACTTCATCGACTGGCTGCTCGAAAATGTGCACCTCGTCGAGGTCACCGCCTATTCGGACGACGACGCCTACGCGATCTTCGAGACGATGAATGATCGCGGGCTATCCCTGAACCCGACAGACATGCTCAAGGGGTACCTTCTTGCTAACATCGACGACGATCTTAAACGCACCGCCGCGAGCAAGCGCTGGCGCGATCGCATCCGGGAGTTGAACGACGCTGGCAAGGAGGGGGAGCCGGACTCGTTCAAAGCGTGGCTGCGCAGTCAATACGCCACCAAGATCCGGGAGCGCAAGAGGGGCGCCAAGCCCGAGGACTTCGACCGGATTGGCACCGAATACCATCGCTGGCTGCGCGACGCGGCCGAATCTATTGGCCTCGCGCAGAGTGACGACTTCTATCGTTTCATCGACCGCGACTTCGAATTCTATAGCCGTCAGTACCTTCGCCTCGTCGATGCCTCGCAGAAAGCCATGGAAGGGCTGGAGCACGTGTTCTATAACGCCCAGAACGGCTTCACTCTGCAAAACTTGCTGCTCCTCGCGCCGCTCAAGCCGGACGAAGGCGACGCAGAACTGCGGCAGAAGCTGCGGCTCGTCGCCCGCTTTGTGGACATCTTACTCACTTGGAGACTCT
>Ga0224555_1002883_pt1 | contig 18954 bp, 23 predicted proteins | sample 714S23034metaG_FD_180687 | JGI IMG/M metagenome (GOLD analysis project Ga0224555, IMG submission 180687) | Peat soil microbial communities from Stordalen Mire, Sweden - 717 S2 30-34 | ecosystem: Environmental > Terrestrial > Soil > Wetlands > Peat | place: Sweden: Norrbotten County, Stordalen...
GTTCACCACTTGCTACTCGCTTCAGTCTGTCAACGTTAGCGGCATGACGGCAGTGACCACCGCAACGAGTATGTTTAATGCTTGCACCTCGCTCCAGTCCGTCAACGTCTCAGGCATGACGGCAGTGACCACCGCAACGAGTATGTTTAATAATTGCTACTCGCTTCAGTCTGTCAACGTTAGCGGCATGACGGCAGTGACCACCGCAACGAGTATGTTTAATAGTTGCTACTCGCTTCAGTCTGTCAACGTTAGCGGCATGACGGCAGTGACCACCGCAGCGAGTATGTTTAATAGTTGCTACTCGCTTCAGTCTGTCAACGTTAGCGGCATGACGGCAGTGACCACCGCAGCGAGTATGTTTAATGCTTGCACCTCGCTCCAGTCTGTCAACGTTAGCGGCATGACGGCAGTGACCACCGCAACGAGTATGTTTAATGCTTGCACCTCGCTCCAGTCCGTCAACGTCTCAGGCATGACGGCAGTGACCACCGCAACGAACATGTTCACCAGTTGCTACTCGCTTCAGTCTGTCAACGTTAGCGGCATGACGGCAGTGACCACCGCAACGAGTATGTTCACCAGTTGCTACTCGCTCTCTACGGTGACAATGACTAGCTTCGCATCCGCAGCGGCTTCGCTGTTAGCTGATACAATGTTCTCAGGCTGTGAGCAGATGATCAACATTCTGCTGCCCACCGCTAAGGTGACGAAGTTGGGCATGGCGGGTGCAACAGGGTTACTCGACAAACTCGCTACCATCTCGTTCAACGCGGCCAGTACCTTCAGCGGCACGTCTCCACAGCTGGACGTTTCTTACTGCACCCTGACAGCAGCGCAACTCAATACCATATTCGGGCAATTGCCGAACAACTTGGCCAAGACAGTCAATATCACGGGTTGCACAGGGGAGACGCTGGTTACTCTTTCAGGGACGACGGTATTAGGATCAACCACAGTGACTATGGCAAGCACCGCAGGACTATCTACGGGGATGGAGATGACAGGCACGGGAATCAACACCGCTCAGGCTGTCACCACCACAGTCAGCACGTCCGTGGTCAACCTGACGGCTCATGGCATACCGAACGGCACTCTCGTTTATTTCCCGACGCTTAACAACACGACAGGGATCACGGTCAACACGCCGTACTTCGTGGTCAACGCTGCCACCAACACTTTCCAGGTATCACTGACATCGGGAGGCGCGGCGATCACATTCGGCGGCACCAACGCCACGTCAGCCACCGTATTCTACGGCAACACGATCCAGGCAATCAGCCCGAACGTTTCTGTGACGCTACTTATACCAGCATCCTCAGCCAATGTGGGGGAGAGCACGGTATCCAGCGTATGCTTACATTCACTGGCGGCAGGTAAAGGCTGGACGATCACCGGTTAGGAGGATCGATATGTACAAGATAGCAGCAACAGGCCATAACTTGTATCAGATGGTGGCGAATCCTACCGGGGACTACATCAACACAGCGCAGGTTCGCTACAGTTTGAACGTGATAAACTGGGTTGATACTCCGGTGGGGCCGAACGCGATCAGTATATTGGGCGGCTACATTGATTACGCAACGGCTGCCGCAGCTATAGCCGCGCTGGGATTGACGTATGCGCCGATAGCAACGACAGCCTAAATAGGGGGTCTTATCTTTGAACCTATCAACGATTCTTTCCCTGGCAGCCCTACAGTATCCCAATAGTGTTTCACAGCCGAACTCGTTGATTTTCCTCAACGAGTGCCAGAACACTATCTACCGGAGATTCGACTTCCCCGAAGAGACGGAAATGGTCAACCTGATCAACAACATGGCTCTGTATACTCTTCCGTCATACATCAAGCCGGAGAGGATCAGGAACGTCGCGATAATTGAACCGTCCCAACAGATCCTGATCGAGGATGATGAAGATGATCAGGAAGACCAGGAGTTTCCAAGCGAGTACGACCTGGAAGGATCTCTGGGGGAGTATGAATACTGCGGCGAACAGGAAGAACTAAGCGGGAACAATTACGGGATCATCAACGGCCCGGTATCGATGCTCTCCCTGTTTCCTATGCCTTCCATCCCCGGAATGACCGTCGGACAGATCAACGTAGCACAGGGGGGGACGGGTTATACTTCCGCGCCTTCCGTGACTCTGACGGGGGGAGGCTATTCGACAATCGCCACCGCGACAGCGACAGTCGGCAACGGCGCGGTGACAGGGGTCACGATAACCAATGCGGGCGCAGGCTATTTGTTCCCGCCCCAGATCTCTTTTGCGGGAGTGGGAACGGGAGCGACCGCCGTAGCGTTCCTCACAGGACTTCAAATGATGATCACTTTCAAGGACGGCCCGAACGATCTCACTTCGGGGACTTTGACTATTGTCCCGAGGTTGAACCAGGACTACCATCTGTATTTAGTCCACAAATTAACCGCCTGGTTCGCGAAGCTGGCGAGGGACATTGATGTTGCGAACAACTTTGAGGCCGACGCTGACGACATTTATCAGAGAATGGCAAGCGACCTCCATTACGGCCTGGAAGAGAAACTAATACCACGGTGGTGATGAAATGAAACAGAGTGTCTGGAAGGCTCAACTACTGGCTCAGTACAGCCAGCAAACAACGATCACGGCTAACGGGGGGACTACCGCCTTCTCGATCAGCGGCATCACCCCGTATTTTACGAACGTCTCCAACATGTCGGTTGTCTCAGATGACAATACCGGGATCAACCATTCGATCACCTCTTTGACATGCGGGGCGAGCGGATCGGTCGCCTTTACTCTGAATTACGACACCTCTCTTGTCGCGGGGAATTACAACGTCAATTTCTGGACGGTGGGACAGGGATAATGGCTCTCTGGAAAAAGATTTCAGGGATCATGAAAGAGATACCCGTCAATAAATTTACGGGAATAGACAGGCAGAACGCTCCCGGTCTGATGATCGACGAGGGGGCTTCGACATATTGTAAAAACCTCTGCGCGTCTCTTTACCCGGCCATGACCGTCAGGGGGGGATTTACCAAGCTCGGCACTTCACCGCAGGCAAACCCTATTGTCGGTCTGGGGATCTACCAGGGGTCTCAGTTGCATGCGATCAATAAATCCGGCTCCTGGTACTGGTGGACAGGCACGGCTTGGGCGCAGATTAGCGGGGCTTGGGATTATTCCGCTCCGTATTGCTTCTGCAATTTTAGAGGATCACCGTCGAACCCCAATTTAATGCTCGTCTCAAACGGTGTCACTCAGTATTGGGTAACTAGCACGGGAGGCGCGGTTTCGGCTATTCCTTATCTTCCCCCCGGGAATCCTTGCTTAGACACGCAGGATGATCGAGTGTTCGCGGCAGGCGGGAATAACGGATTAACCTATGGTAACGTGGTCTCCTGGTGCAACTATGGCGCTCCGCAATATTGGACGCCCGGTGTCCCCTCTTCTGCTCCCGGAGATGCGGGATCGCAGAACTTAGAAACGGGAAGAGGGAATATCGTTACTTGTCTGAAAGCCGGTCCTTCTCATCTTACGATCTTCACCGCGTACGATCTCGTGGAGATGTGGGGGCAGGCTGACAATCCTTCGACGTTCCAGCTTCAGACCGTGTCAAACCAGGTCGGCTGTGTGGCGCAAAATGCCTGCACGATAGGACCTGACGGAAACGAATACTTCATCTCCTATTCGGGGATCTATAAATATTCCGGCGGCGTGGCTCCCGACAAAGCCTTCTCTCTGCCGGTTCAATATTACATCGACAATATGAACCAAACATCGGCGTACTCTATGGCGCAAAACGATGGCTCCAATCTGTACTTCGCCATTCCTCAGGGGTCTAACACCTATGCCACAAACGTACTCGTTTACTCGACCCGTTACGGGATATGGTACTCCTATGAACTGGGTATCTCCATAACCGCGATGACTGTGATGAACAATATTCTCTACATCGGAGATTCTTCGGGGAACGTCTATTCTCTTACAGGAACTACAGACAGCGGGTCTGCTACGGCATCGACATGGACATCCAAACCCTTTGGATCAGGGTCTCTGGCTCAGAAGCAGGAATGGTACAACCTCTACATCGTTGCGACATTGCCTTCGGGATCGACGCTCAATGTCTACCTGTCTCCCTCGGCTGACAGCGCGAGCGATTTTGTTCTAGCAGGTACTCTGACAGCCTCGTCCTTAACGCAGGAGGCGAGGATCATCATTCCTGTCGCTACCGTGGCTAACTCCAATTGGGTACGGGTTAAACTGACCGGAACAGGGCCATACACGATCCACGAGATAACTAGACAGGTGAGGGAGATGCCTTTCAGATGAGCACGAGACTCCCGGCTTTCACGCGTGGCATGACCCTGGCTGAAGTAACGGATATCGCGGAGCAGAATAGGAAAGCCATCATTCAATCTCTGGCGAGCGCGTCAACGTCCTCTTCTTCCGCTCCGACTTTGATCCAGGCTCTGACTTCCGTTGACGGGTCGCAGGTGCTTTTATACTTCAACACGCCGATGTCCTCCGTGTTCCCTGCGGCTCCGGCCGGCTTCACCGTAACGCTGAATAGTTCTGCCGATGTTGTTACTGCTGTCGCCCTGGGAAGCAACACAACCTGCATTGCCCTGACGCTGACCACACCCTCTACAGACCCCGGCGATATCCTGACGGTGGCATACGCGGCGGGAACGGTGGCCAGCGCAGCAGGGCAAGCATTAGCGAGCTTCACGGCGACGAGCGTGACCAATGCCCTAGCTCCCTGGGTGGAGGACGGATCGGCAGCATGGGCAAACCCTACCACGTTCACTCTGCAATATGGATATATTAACAGGCCAACAGGCTTTGCCTATGGTGAGGACGGCGGGCAGTATTCTTTAGCCTGGACACAGGCGACGGTCGGGGGAATAGCAAACTGCTATTCGTCAGTAACAATTACTCCTTTAGGATCTGAGGTTGGCACTCCATATATTAACTTTATGGCAGTCTGCCGAGGGATGGTGCATCGATGAGCGCACCAATTTACACTGCCGCCGATCTTGGTAACATTGCCAGCAATCTCGCTGGTGACTATATCCAGATGGCTGACATCGATCTTACGGGTATGGATTGGATTCCGTTAGGGAACGGCTACCCAGATACTTTTACAGGTAGTTACGATGGCAACGGATTTACAATATCAAATATGACAGTAGGCAGTGCATTTTTGCCTGACTACAGTTATGGCGGCCTTTTTGGGTCAGTCGGAGGAAATGGCTATAGTCCGTCTCTGATGAAGATCGTCCTATTGAACTGCAATGTGGTTGGTAACAATCTAATTTTTGGTGGCTGTCTTTGCGGAGCATTATATAGTGGCTCCGTGACAGAGTGCTATGGAGAAGGTCTGGTTAATGTAGCGGGTGCTGCTGGTGGTTTAATCGGTGATGCGGAAGCAACATATTCTGATATTACAATAGATAATTGCGCTTTTGCGCCTTTCAAGAACTCCTGCAGCGTTGAGACTGAGCCTGGGAATACCGGCGTGGCTATAGGCGGCCTCATAGGAGTGACATATACATACAGGCTTCGCACGTTTACAATAACTGACTGCTACGCAGCATCACCAGTGATACCTGGCAGCAGCGACCCTTCAAACGTGATGGGCGGTATGACCGGATATAATTATGGTGCAACATATACATCGTGTTACTACGATGAGACTGTCTCCGGTCAGAGTGATACAGGAAATGGCACTCCTGAACTTACTGCCTTAATGCAGGAGCAATCAACTTATTCAGGTTGGGACTTCACTGATATATGGCAGATTTCACCACTAGCAGGCGGGGATTTTGGATACCCGTATTTCAAATGGATGGCAGTGTCAGGGCCACAATGCAAAGCATCGCAGGTATTGATCGATGCTCGAAGCGGGAAACCTGTCAACTTCGCAAGGCACTAAGTCAACTACCCAGTAACTCAGGTTCAATGCAAGGCAACTCAAGTTTTGCTTGGCGCACGAACAACATAGACGCCCGTTCGGGGCAGCCGGTGATAATTCTCTAAAGGAGTGATCTTCGTGTCCGTCAATCTCAACGCTAAAGGTGGCGCAGCACCGTTCACCGGAGCAGGGCCAGTACCCAAGTATCCGGGGCAGAATATGCAGAATCAGGCCAACATGACTGCCAACCCGGGGTATCAGGGCGCGACATACGGGGGATCACAGAACGCGCCCCAAGGGATGGTGGGAATCCGATCCTACCTCAATCAGATGGGATATAAGGGGCCTATCAACTGGAACCCTGTAACGGGTAATCCCGCCGGGGGTCTGGTCGGTATCGGCAATGGATCTACCGCGGCCAATATTCAGCCCGGGGCGAATGTCGGCGGAACGACTTACGCCACGCCTCAAGATATAATCGCCGCCCTCAATGGAACAGGATATCAGAGCCAGGATCAGCAATCTATAGATCAGGCGAAGGCAGGTTATCTGAACTCGATCAACACTCCCAACCAGGCCGTGAATACAGATATGATGAACCTGACCAATGCGACGAACGCCCCTCCTCCTTCGCTGACGAACCCCAATGCGAATTATATGCAGGCGGCGAACGCGGCCGCGCAGACAGGGATGAACGCCGTAGATAACACCACGCTTCAGAAACTAGGTACTTTGGGAATGTCTTCAGTGGGGGCGCAGGCTCTTCAGGGCGCGAACCAGGACATCTATAACCAGGATGTCTTACAAGCCCTGCCTAATATGTATAACGAGCAGTATCAGCAGTACCAGGGGAACATCAACAACCAGGCGAATCTATTAAATACGCAGAATACTTTAGGCCAGCAGAACGTTGGGAATCAGCAGGGCGCGCTGAACACCCTCGGAGGCTTGCAGAACACAGAAATCAACCAGCAGATCGCCCAACAGAACGCCGCCGCGACTCAAGCCCAGAAGTATGCCGAGGCGAACAACTACCAGTATACTGCCGCGATCAACTCAGTGAAGGCGCTTGGATATACTGACGACCAGGCGGCTCAGATGCTCGGTATTCCTGCGGGGACTCAATCACAACAGGGAACATACCAGGATCAGCAATTACAAGATGATCTGGCGAAGCTGGCAATCTCTCAGCAAAACGCCAATACAACGCAAACAAGGGCTTCGGATACCGCTTCTCTTAACGCGGCGAAGCTGGGTGATACCACCGACCTTAATAAATTGAAAGAACAGCAGATGCAACTACAGATCCAGAATATGCAGAATCAGCTAAACAGCCCGGCGCAATCTTCAGCCCAAACGCAGGCGAAGGCGACTAACACGGCAAATAAACTCTTGACAAGCGGCGCGCCGCTTGGCGATGGCAAGCCGATGACTATACCGCAGATTCAACAATGGGCATATCAGAACGCTGACTATCTGGCTTCCATAGGTTGCACGCCTGCCGATGTAATGACAATAGCTACGCAGATAAACGATGCTACACTAGGTACACAACCCGGTTGGTACAAATTCTTGAAAGCAGGTCAGCTCTAATGTCGCTAAACGATCCTTATTCCGAATATAATAAATACTTTAGCAATACTCCAAGCGGGAATAAAACTCCCGCCAATACCGCGTCCAATGATCCTTATTCTGAATACAATCAATATTTCTTCGGCAATTCAGGACAACAACCTGCCGCACCTCAGCCTGCGCCTCCGCAACAGGTGCAGAAGACCACGTCGCCTGCTCCTGCTACGCCGCAACCTGAATGGAGAAAATTGCTTCAGGGGGCTGGCAATGCCCTTGGCAGTGTGTTCAATATACCTGGAACAAAATCGCTCATTCCCGATAATTCAACATTAAACCAACCCTTTCAGAAGTGGGCGGGTAAGTTGCCGCAAGCGGCAGGCGTTGGCATTGTCAAAGGCGCTGAGGATATAGCGCGCACAGCAGCTACCAGCGTCCCCACATCGGAGTTCCTGGCTTGGCAACATCGGTGGCAGAAAGTTCACCCCAACGGAGCGTTGCCGCCTTTAACTTCTCCTATGGGGCAGGCCCTATTGAAGAAAGACATCGCGGCGGGGTTGATCGATCCGCCTCCCTCTGACATAACATTGGGGAACACGGTCGAAAACGCCTACAACAAAAACATTGATCAGCCTCTCAAGAAAAAGCTCGGCATCACCGGAACGCCTGGAGAGAACCTAGCCGGTGGTCTCGGTGAGTTCGTCGTTCCCTCTTTAATTGGAGATCCCATGCTCAAGGGATTAGGCCTGGCGGGTGATGCCACAGGACTCTCCGGGGCAGAGAAAATCGCGGCAAGAGTTGCGGGAAGTGTCCCTAGGGCATTGCAGCAGTGGGGATTGATGGAGGCCAGCAAACCGGCAGATCAGCGCGCGCCTCTTCTTCCGTGGCTGGCGCAGTTCGCCGGGATGGACATAGCGATGCAAGATATACTCCCGGCAGTCGTAAAGGGATTGAAGAGCGGAGAGATCAAGCCTGAAGTTGCCCAGGCGGTCAAAGATGAGGCTAATCGCGCAGGGGTTCCACAATCCCCTCAGACGCCACAGATTGCCCCAGGAGCAGAGCAACCCCCCGCGCAGGTAGAGACGCCTACCCAGGCGACGAACGAAGCCCCTTTTAACCCTGCGCTGAAGCCTAGCGATGCGGAGAAGATCGCCGGAGCCGCGCAACCCGATCAGGCTGCCCCAGGAACACAGGAGACCCCTGCGCTTGATCAGGCAGGCAAACCGACTCAATCCGTCGGCGCTGATCTGTACCGCGCCCGCTTCGTGAACGATGAACCGTTTACCGCCAAGATATCCCCTGAGTACGGCAAGACCAAGAGAGCGTTTTCCGATACCACCAAGGATATGCAGACCACGTTTACGGGCCGCCTGAACGCCGATCATCAGGAGGGCATCTATCTTAACCGAGATGTCCACAACCTGGCTCCCGATCCAAATGAGCAGATCGCCATGACGATATATCAGGATGCTGGCGGAGATAAAGCGTCAATCCAAAAATACATTGACAATCAAAGTCCTCTTTTAGATGAGAAGGCCCCTGGTCGTGAAGGCTCTACCGTAACCTATCGTCAGGCCGCGCAGATGGCGCTCAACCTGTCTCAGGGAGCAGATGACGCTACTCACGATCAGTTGATGCCTTATTATGTCGAGGCCGGAAAGCACGCGATGGAGACCGGTGCAACCCATGATGTCCGTGACAATTATGCTAATAGACGATGGGCAAAGAACGAGGCTGGAGCGGTAATTCAACCGCGCTGGATGAACACGGACAAGGGAACTAAAATGGTCAGCGACATATTTGACGTTCTGAGACACAAGGACACCATGACCAAGGCTGACCGCAATCAGGTCGAGAATATTTTCAAGGCAAACAAGATTCCCAAGAATGTCTGGACTCAGAGATTTTCAGATATCAGGAGCATGATGTATGAACAGACTGAAGCTTCTCCTTTGGACTCTACCGCCAAGGTGCGATTGCCTTACGAGCAGAAAACCCAAAGCGCTTATACTTTCCATGCCAAGCCCCGTGTGTTTCCTCAAACCTTGGACGGGGTTCTGTGGGGCATGAAGCCTGTCACGATGGACGCCGGAGACTTGGCAGGAATGCACGTCGATGAGATGAGCATGGCAAACAACCTCCGTCAGTTTGGGGATTTCCTGGTCAAGAATAAATTAGGCAAGTCCGAGGGCATGGACTACAAAGAGGCTGATTATAAAACGATCATGGCTTACGGCGGCAAGAAGATCGTCGCCCCAACAAGATTAGCTGATGCGATGAAGTCAATAACTGAAGTTTCACGTCCGAGTGATTTTGTAAAAGGGATCAATAGATTCCAGGGAACGATCAAGACAGGGATCACGTCTTACGGATTATTCCATCCCTACAATGAGGTCAAGTCATTATTGGCAAGCACTCACGGCGGTATCGATCTTTTGATGCACGGCGGGCAGATTCGGGATATCCTGACGAACCAGGAGAGCATGGATGAACTGACAAGGAAATGGGTTCCGAAAGGATTGGTCGATCCTGCATCCACACATGACATCGACGTGGCGTATAACCTGACCAAGAAGGACGGCTTTCTCAGCAAGGTAACGAATTTCCCCGGTGTCAAACAATACTTGCAAGGCGCGGAGAAGATCAGGGATTGGACATTCGGCAATAATGGAATACCGGGAATGATCAGTTATTTCAAGATGATCGACAGCGAATTGAAGTTAGATTCCTGGTCTAAAGGTCATCAAAATGCTTCAGCAGAAGATATTGATCAGGCCATGAGGCAGATCGCAAGGTATTCAAACTCGAATTATGGCGGCATGAACTGGGGCGCGCTCGGTGTCTCTCCTACGGTCAAGAACGCATTGAACGTCGGTTTATTGGCTCCTGACTGGACAGCCTCAAAGTTTATGTTGTTCAAGTCTGCCCTGACAGATTCATCGCTTACTGGAAGTTTGGCGCGCCAGAATATAACCACTGCTCTAATCGGCGGGGCGATCATGACAGAGGCTTTCAACTATATCTGTACTGGGCACTTCACTGATCAGAACCCTAAAGGACACTGGATGCAGGTCGAGTTCCAGCCTAGCACATACTGGTCTTTCATGCCTGCTGATATCGACGATGGTCTGACTCTCGCCAATGCTGTTAGACAGAAGGGTTTGGTTTACGGCTCGATGCAGGAGATTTCCAACAAGTTTGCGCCTTTGCCGAGAACCATTGGCGATCTCGTCAGCCAGGGCTATGCAAACAAGCAGGGATTCGGCAAAGGTACATTGTCAGGAGGCAAGACAGCCGTAGAAGATATAGCTCCGATCCCTATCGGCGCACAGGGTGACGTGACGCAATTAGCAAAAGGGAACACTGGGCAATCGTGGCTCTCTCGCCTCGCGGTAGGAACTGGCATGGCGAAGTATCAGGGACCGGCTAAGGGACAGGAGGCCACAGGGATCGGTCAGCAAGCTCAGTCTCAATTACAGCAACTAAGGGCAGCGGGGAAGTCCAAGGCGCCCTCTGCTCAGGCCCTGGCCGAAGCGAACCTGAGCCCTCTGGCGAAGTCATACCTGGGTCTATCCGCGCCGAAGAGAGCGCAGTTTATGGCCTCGCTATCGCCGGATCAGCAATCTCTACTACAGCAGGAACTGTCTACTTATAAGGCTCCTGCTAAGAAAAGCAAGAGCGGCTTAACTGGATTCAAGGGAATAAGCGGGATGAAGGGACTTAAGAAGATATGAAAGTTCTATTCGTTTCAGCGTTCGGAGAGTCTTTCCCTCTCGCTCTTCATCTTTTAGATGAGGGCCATGATCCCGCTATGTTCATCCAGTGTAAAGGATACAAGGATGTTGGCGAGGGATTCAAAGTTAAAAGGATCGGCTCTCTTGATGAGTGCAAGCGGCTGATCTCTTCGGGCAAGGTCGACCTGTCCTATACGGATGAGTGCAAACAGAAAATAAGTATTCAGGATGGTATCTACGGCGGCGGTGAGTTAGCCGATCAACTACGCAAACTGGGGAAGCCGGTCATCGGCGGGAACGCATACGGCGACAAGCTAGAGAATGATCGCTTGTTCGCTCAGTCTGTATTCAAGAAAGCGGGGATGGATGTTGTTCCCGTAGTAGAATTTCACACATGGGACGCGGGCAAGAAGTTCCTCAAGAAAGAAAAAGGCTCATGGGCGATTAAACATTGTGGACAGACACCAAGGGACTTGAATGGAGCATTCTTCGATCCCGAAGAGATGATGAGCTTTCTGGAGTGGTCGGAAGAGATATGGGACAAGGAAACACAGCACACCCCGGTACATTTCATCTTTCAGCAGGCCGTGAAAGGAATCGAGATCGCAGTCACGGGATTTGTCAGGAACGGAGAAGTTCTCCCCGGGACTGTTTATTTGAACCAGGAAACAAAAAAACTGATGAACGGCGGCTACGGTCCTTCATCTGGTCAGGTCTCGGAGGTTGGGAGATTTATTGACGGCACGAAGCTGTACGAGCAAACCATAGCGAAGATCGCTCCACTCTTGGGTAAAGATTATCTGTGCTGGATGGATATTAACTGCATAATCGCCAAGGACAAGGTCGTTCCGCTTGAAGCAACTTGCAGAAACGGACTCCCTACGGCATTCTCTTTCTTTGAGGGGGTTGGAAACGTCGGAGATTTCTTCGAGAGCGTATTGAAGGGGAAAGAGATAAAACACAGCAATGATTGGATTACTAACGTGGTTGTCGCAACAGGGACATTCCCCAATGAGGACAAAGACGCGAACAAGAAACCGCTTATTCTCGGATTAGAAAACTGCGACCTTTCGCATACTTGGCCTTACGAGATACGAATGGAAGGCGAAAAGGTGAGGGGCGCAGGAGAGATCGGAAACACGGTCACATTCACCGCCAAAGGGAAAAAAATAGAGGATTCCTTTCAGACCTGCCTGAAGCGAACGGAGCAAGTGAAAGTTTTGCCGTTCAAAAAGATAAGAACGGACGGCTATGAAAAGGCGGTCAAAGACTTTCCTCAACTTGAAAAGGATGGATGGATATGAAAATACTGCTAGACGTGATACCTCATTCAGAACAAAGATACCCGACACCTGGGGACTATTTTAAAGAAGATGGCATGTGGAAGATAGTCGCTTCAGAACTGCCGAACCCCGACCACTCTTTCCTTATACAGCTTCACGAACTGATAGAGCTCTACCTGACGCAGAAGCGTGGAATAGAGGAACCCGACATCATGGCCTTCGATCTTCAGTATGAGAAGGAAAGAAATGTCGGAGACCATTCAGAGGAAGAAGAGCCCGGAGATGATCCCCGTGCCCCTTATTACCGTGAGCATCAGTACGCGAGTGCCGTTGAATACCTGATGGCTGTCGCTTTAGATGTTGACCGAAACGATTACGACAATGCGGTATTGGAGTTACTGAATCCTACTTAGCGGAGGTGGTTGTATTGAAAGGATATGTGATCTACGCTGATTTGTTCGGGTGTCAGACGCTGATCGACAAGTCTTTGGAATCCTTCAACACCATAATCGAAGCTGTCACTACGGCGGGGATGAGGCCGGTTCATTCTGTCTCTGAACTATTCCCGAAGGCGCGCTTTGCATCCAACTCCGGGGTGTCCGTGATGACGCTGATCATACCTTTAACGGAGAGCCATTGCTGCCTTCATACTTGGCCGGAGTTTGACAATTTGACATGCATCGATCTATTTACCTGCGGCCCTCCTGAGAAGGCGCACAAGGCCGTTGAACTGCTTATAGAGAAACTGAAGCCGAAGGAAACAAGAGTGGTCGCATTTGAACGCGGCCTCCCGGTGGGAGGTGACAAATAAATGTCCATCTTAATCGTGTCTAGTAGGGGGATGGTGCTATGAGTGAAGATCATGACTGTGTGCATGAAGCGGATATAGGCAAGATGAAGGCGGAACTGACCAACCTTGAGCGGTGGCAGACTGCCCAGAATGGCACACTGGCCAGGATAGAGGATAAGGTTGAGCATAGCCTGACGGATATCAAGAAAGAGTTTATTGCATCGCTGGACAGTACCCATAGGGAATTTATTGCTAGCATGGGCAGTAGCCATAAGGAGTTTGCTGAATCCCTCATCAACGTCAATAAGAGATTTAAGGAGAACTGGGACAACCTGAACAGGAAATTCGACCGGATCAATGCGTGGATGTACGGGCTGATGGGTAGTCTGATCCTCGCCCTGATCCTGCTGGTTCTCAACCTGGTTTTGGGAGCGAAGAAATAAGAGGCGATCCCATGTGGACATTGAAAAACTGATCGGCCAGGCAGAATACGACACCACATTCACGCTCGGCTCCTGTGTCCTGTGTGGAACGGCAACGTACTGCGGGGCACGTATTCCCCGGTCGAGCGACTTCTGGACGGGGAAGCGATTCGTTTATTTATGCTTCAGAGAGCATCGCAACGAGGCAGGGCTACGACAGGCATTAAATGATGAAGTTAAGGAAGAGAGGTGTTGACCAGTGTCTAAGATCGCGATTGACCCTGGGCACTAGCACGGCGGATATGATTCCGGGGCTGTAGGCCCCACCGGTCTTCAGGAGAAGAACGTTACGTTGGCGGTTGCCCTACTTGTAGGCCCCATTCTCACGGCGGCAGGAATTCAGGTGATCTATACCCGCACAAGCGATCAAGTTCCCTGGCCGGCAAACGTGAACGCTGATTTGCAGATGCGGTGCGACATCGCCAACAACGCCAAGGCCGATGCGTTCCTCAGCATCCACTGCAATGCGTCAGATGACCACACTGCTCACGGAAGCGAGAGCTTCTGTTACGCGCTCGGCGGCAAAGGCCAGGTTTTAGCGGGCGATGTGTTGGCTCCGCTAGTGGCCGCCATCGCCACCGTCAATCGGGGTGTGCAGGCGGCTAATTATGAGGTGCTACGGAATACGTCCATGCCGGCTGCCCTGGTGGAGACAGCCTTCATTTCTGACCCGGCGGAGGAGGCGATGCTGAGAAGCCCGGCGGCTCAGGCGAAGATTGCCCAGGCTATCGCCCAGGGGATCTGCGCTTACTTCAATATTACTACGATCCCAGGTATGACCTATGCCGGGAGCAGAATCACCGGCCAAGTCCTGGCCGACGGTCACCTGTGGGTAAAGGCGACTGACGCGGCAGGGTTGTTTGGGCACGCGCTTTACAATTGGAACGCCGCAACGGAAACGCTGACGATCAATTAACGGCTGACATCCTATCTGTCAGAAGGAGAAAACTATGACTACCGTTAACGTAACTGTCACCGTCACTGATTCCCTCGGAGCAATCGTTGCCGAGACCATGACCCTGAACATTAACGACGAGGATCTGAAGTTTGGCACCACGACCCTGCCGGATGGTAAAGTAGGAGAAACCTACAGCGAGACGGTCACCGCGGAAGGTGGTACTCCGCCCTATGTTTTCACCGCGGAAGGACTCCCTTTGGGTCTGACCATCGATTCAGCGGGCGTGATCAGCGGAACCCCTACCCTCAGCTAAAGAAAGGAGGCAAGATTATGGATACGGTAAAGCAGTCACGCTGGTCTTCAAAAGTTCTGTGGGCGAGCATTATCGCCCAGGTTCTGGTCATTTTGCAGTTGACCGGCACGTTCGCGAAAATGGGGCTCGACCCCGGATACATCGGCAACGTTATAGCGGCTATCCTGCAGCTGCTTGTGACCGTTGGTGTACTCAATAATCCATCCGACAGTGCAAATTTCTAATCTAAATGTTTTCCTCCTCTTGGGGCGGCTCTCGGGCTGCCCCTTTTCTGTTTCACGAATCAAGGGTTGACAATTCTCCGAAATTGTCGTAAACTAAACTTAACTAAGTTTTCCTCCCCTCCTCGAAAAGGCCCGGGCTGACCACCCGGGTCTTTTTATTCGCGCTTAAAAATAATTAAAAATATATTTTCATTTACCCCCTTGACATCCATATACTCTATGGTATCATGGCAATAGAAGGAGGCGAGTTGAATGAAAATGATTTCAGTCCAGACGTTTTTAGATGCAGAGGATCACACCCGCTTCAAAATAGTTTGCGCAAAGAAGAAGGAGAGTATTGAGGCGGCGACTCGAAGACTGATCGTCGAGTACGTGGCGAAGGAAAAGCGCAAGGAGGTGGTTTGATGGTTTGGACGCATCTAAACCTTTTTGGAATCGGATTTTGCGGTGCCATCGTTCTAGCCATCATGCTAGGTCCGCTGCTCCTGCCGGATGACGAGGTAGACATAATGAGGAGGGGAAAAAAGAAATGAGCGAGTTCAAACTGATGTGCGCGGCGCTGGATGCGGTTGATCGGGCGCTGGAGAACCAGGAGCCGCCGTTGAAATGCCGTGAGTGCCCGGATCTCCAGGACGTAGTGGATTACCCGGCAGGGCAGGAATACGGCAGCGTGACTTACTACGATCAGTGTGTGCGAAGGGGAGGTTGCGACCGTGGTTGAGCTAGTAGAGTGCAAGACCTGTGTATCCAACAAATATCAAGAGGAACGCCATCCCGACTATGACGTTTCTGTCCCCTGCGATACCTGCTCCACGATCAAATATTCTCGGTGGCAGAGCGCGAAGCAAGCCGCCTTGGTCGAGGCCGCCAAGAATCTGCTGGCGTTCCTCGAGGACCACGGCGAGTGCGAGATTTGCACTCAGGGAGGCCGTGGCGACGAAGGCGGAGTGTTTTTTGAGCTTGGCCGCTATGATCGAGTGGCACTCCCAGACAGAGAATTAGAGAAGCTACAAAATGCCTTGCAAGATGCGATTAACGAAATGGAAGGGAGCGATACGAAATAATGGAAGCGCAAGAAGTAAGCCTCATTGAAGCGTTTGAAGATTTTGAGGCAGCCGGTATCTGGGCTGATGCGGAAACGATAACCGCTATCCCTGGTCACGAGCGGTTCGAGATCAAGACCAAGGATCAGGCTGCGTGGGCCCTACGCAAGATGAGCAAAATCAAGGCTGAGAAGGAAGAGAATGTCCGCACCGCCCAGGCCGAGATCAAGCGGATCGACGACTGGTGCCAGAGCGAGAACGACAAGGTGCAGGGAAGTCTCGACTTCTTCGAGTACCTGCTTATGGGCTACATGCAGCAGGAGCGCCAGGCTGATCCCGCCGTCAAGACAATCAAGCTTCCCCATGGTTCCCTCAAGATGCGGGCGCAACAGCCGGAATTTGTCTACGACGAAGAGGCGCTACTGGAATGGGCGCGCAAGGTTATGCCCAGCTCAATCATCGTCAAAGAGTCGTTCCCGAAACAAATCGCCAAGGATTGGCTCAAGACCACTGGGGAACTGCCGGACGGCGTGACCATTACCGAGAGACCAGAGAAATTTTCCGTGGAGGTGATCTGAGATGGCAATCGAACAGCGTGAAATCACAGCATTGAGCATAGTGGACGGCCTGAACGTCAATCTGGTCGCTCAGACCATGCAGAAGATCGTCCAGTTTCAGAGCATTGTGCATCAGGCGCTCAAGGACGGTCACGACTTCGGCGTCATCCCCGGGACTGGCGACAAACCGACCCTCCTGAAGCCCGGGGCGGAGAAGATCCTCATGCTCATGGGATTGACGAGCGAGTATGAAATCATCGAGAAGATCCAGAATTACGAGACCGGCTTTTTCGCCTTCACCGTGAAATGCACCCTCTCCAAGGGCATGGCCAAGGTCACTGAGGGATTCGGCCACGCCAACACCAAGGAGGCCCGCTATACCAACCGGTGGGTGACGGAGAAGAAGATCCCGGAGGGCATCGACAAGGCCAACCTCAAGACCCGGGAAAAAGAATCCAAGTTCAAGGAAGGCGACTTCTACATGGAGTACTTGATCGAGAATTCCGATGGCTTCACCCTGGCTAACACCGTTCTGAAGATGGCAAAGAAGCGCAGCCAGGTGGATGCTACCCTCACGGTGGCCAGCCTATCGGATCTCTTCACTCAAGACCTCGAAGATCTGACTCCTCCAGGAGAACCGATCAAGTCTACTCAGGCTAAACAAAAGTCATCGAACGAAGTAACTTGGGAAGAGATCCCGCCTATCACCCCAACCGAAACCATGTCCACAGCCAAGCAACAGGGGAAGATCCACGGCGAGGCCAAACGGTTGAAGTGGGATGAGAGATACCTGCAATCTGTCCTCTTCAAGAAATATCAGACACCGCATACAAAGGAATTGACGATGAAGCAAGCGTCAGAGTGCATCGAGGGTATGGTCAAACTCACACCGAAGGTCGCTCAGGCCGAGCAGGCGTTTGACGAGATGGCAGATCAGCAAGTTGAGGAGTTCAAGCAGGAAATGGAGCCGATGCGGGAACCAGGCGAATGATTATCACCCCGAAGCGCATTGTCAATGAGAAGCTACTGGCAGAAGTGAGGCAGCAGCCATGTTGCGTGGCAGGGTGCAGGAATAAGGCTCAGGCGGCGCACATCAAAAGCAGAGGGGCGGGGGGATCGGATGTCCCGAAGAACCTGGTCCCGATCTGCGAATCCCACCACGAGTTTGAGCAGCACATCATCGGCTGGAGAAGATTTCGGGAGAAGCACCCTGAAGTCGCCAATTACGCAGAGCTAAAAAGAAGAGGGAGGACAACATGAAAGCATCTGAATTGGTTGGCAAAGTGGCAATCCGCACCGCCCCCTGTGTGTACCCTAACGGTGCCAAGGATGGTTCATATCAAGACAGCCCGCTGCTGATTGTTGGAGTGACCGACGCGCACATTCTGACCCAGCATGTTGGAAAAGAGAGAAAGATATTCGGCGACGAGATCCACATTCTCCGCTCTGACTGGTTGGACGACAACTGGACGGATTATAATGCCCTGATCCAGAAGGCACAACCTATCCTCTCCCGTTTTGCCATGCAAGAAGTTGCATCACGGCTCAAATAAATTCAGGAGGGCAAATAACATGGAAGATCAACAAGAATACGGCATGACAGCCCAGGAAAGAGCCGAGAGAGCACCTGAGGCGATCCAGCGTGAGATCCTCGACATCGAGCGGCAGACGGTCGAACTGATGCCACGGCTTGAAGCGAAGAACAAGGAGTTCCAGCAGGCCAGAGCAGATTTTGAGGTGGACAAGCTACGCTTAAAACTGCTCAAAGAGCGTAGAAGCGCATTGCAGAGCGTACTCAAGAGCCTGAAATAGATGTTGCGGGGGCGGCCAGCTAGACTGGCACAGCAAATTTGAGAGGAGCAAAAAAGAATGTCTGACATCATTGTTACTTGTCAAGAAGACTGGGACCGTATCCCGGCAGATTCGCAGGATTGGATCTATCTCAAATCATCCCCGGAGTCCCGGATCGTGATCGCCCAGCGAAAGGGATTTCGCGTTGTGGCCTGGGGGAACAGCAGCGTTGTGGCCTGGGGGAACAGCAGCGTTGTGGCCAGGGAGAACGCATCCGTTGAGGCCTGGGGGAACAGCAGCGTTGAGGCCTGGGAGAACGCATCCGTTGTGGCCAGGGAGAACAGCAGCGTTGAGGCCAGGGAGAACAG